>Ga0207873_1000045_pt1 | contig 117199 bp, 91 predicted proteins | sample BGWIniCompost_FD_187373 | JGI IMG/M metagenome (GOLD analysis project Ga0207873, IMG submission 187373) | Cellulose adapted compost microbial communities from Newby Island Compost Facility, Milpitas, CA, USA - BGW Initial Compost (SPAdes)... ... | reverse complement strand
ATCGACCGCGCCGATCGCGAGTACTTCGACGACGTGATCCGGCCGATGCTGCACAGCCCATGGGTCGAGTACATCGGCGAGATCGGCGACGCGGAGAAACGCGAGTTCCTCGGGAACGCGCTCGCGCTGCTCTTTCCGATCGATTGGCCGGAGCCTTTCGGGCTCGTGCTGATCGAGGCGATGGCGAGCGGCACGCCGACGATCGCCTATCCGCTCGGCTCGGTGCCCGAGATCGTCGAGCACGGCGTCACGGGCTTGATCGTACGCAACGAGACGCAGGCGGTCGAAGCGGTCGAGCGCGTCGCGACGCTCGACAGAGCTCGGTGCCGCGCGATCTTCGAGCGACGCTTCTCCGTCGAGCGCATGGCATCGGACTACGTTCGGTTGTATGAGCGAGTGCTCGAGGCCGCCGCCTCGGGCAGGACGAGAGATGAGCGCGTCGCGTGAGCTCGTATTCGTCGACGACGAGTATTACATCCACGCGACCTCGTCTCGCGTCGATGATCGAAAACGCGTCCTGAAGCAGGGGGAGGCGTTCGCGGTATTCGATCGTCTCGGCGATATGCACCCGTACGGGCACGTCGGCCACGGATTGTATTGCTGGGACACGCGCTTTCTCTCGCGCCTCGAGCTCACCGTCGGCGGGCTGCGGCCGTTGCTGCTCAACTCCGGCGTCACGCACGATACCGCGATCTTCGCGGTGGATCTCGCGAACGTCGATCTTTACGAAGGCGACCGGCTCGTCGCTCCGAGCGGCGATTTCCATATCTTCCGCGGCACGCTGCTGTGGGAGCGCGAATGCTTCCAGCAGATCCGCATCACGAACTTCGGCGAGAACCGAGTGCGTCTCCCGGTGGCGATCGAGTTCGCCGCGGACTACGTCGACATCTTCGAGGTCCGAGGTCTCGAGCGTAAGCAGCGAGGGCAAGCGCTTCCGCCGGAGATCGGCGAACGCGAGATCGTGCTGGGCTACGAAGGGCTCGACGGCGTGCGGCGACGGACTCGGCTGCGCAGCACGATTCAGCCGGCCGCGATTCGCGAGGGACAAATGGAGTTCGAGTTCGAGCTCGGGCCCGGCGAGGAGGCCTCTTTCTGTCTGGTGATCTCGTGCGAGCTCGGCGACGAGGCGATCCGGCCGCGCTGCGCATTCGACGAGGTCGAGCGCTGCACGCGGGACTCGCTCGCACGGCTCGCCGAGGACGAATGCCGCATCCACACGGCGAACGAGGAGTTCAACGATTGGCTCGCGCGCTCGCTCGCCGATCTGCGCATGCTCTCGACGCAGACGGAGAACGGGATCTATCCGTTCGCGGGCGTGCCCTGGTACAGCACGATTTTCGGCCGCGACGGCTTGATCACGGGACTGCAGACGCTGTGGGTCAATCCGAAGATCAGCCGGGGCGTGCTGGAAGTGCTCGCGTCGTTGCAGGCGGATTCGGTGGACGTCGAGCGCGACGCGGAGCCGGGCAAGATCGTCCACGAGGTGCGGCGAGGCGAGATGGCCGCGCTGAAGGAGGTGCCGTTCGGCCTCTACTACGGCACCGTCGACGCGACGCCGCTCTTCGTGATGCTCGCCGCGCGCTACTACGATCAGACCGGCGACGTCGATCACATACGCGACTTGTGGCCGCACGTCGAGCGGGCGATCCGCTGGATCGACGAGTACGGCGACAAGAACGGAGACGGTTTCGTCGAGTACCTTCGGCAGTCTTCGCGCGGTCTCGCGAATCAAGGCTGGAAAGACTCGTACGACAGCGTATCGCATGCCGACGGCACGCTCGCGACCGGCGCGATCGCGCTCTGCGAGGTGCAAGGCTACGTGTACGACGCGAAGCGCGGCGCGGCGAGGCTCGCTCGGGCGATCGGCAAGCCGGGCGTCGCCGAACGGCTCGAGAACGAAGCGGCGGTGATCAAGACGCGCTTCAACGAGCTCTTCTGGTGCGACGATCTCGGCACGTACGCGATCGCGCTCGACGGTGACGGGCGGCCGTGCAGGACGCGCACCTCGAACGCCGGGCACGCGCTGTTCACCGGCATCGCGACGCCCGAGCGGGCGCGCCGCACCGCGGCGCGGCTGATGGCGAAGGATTCGTTCACGGGCTGGGGAATCCGCACGCTATCCCGACGCGAGCGGCGCTACAACCCGATGTCGTATCACAACGGCTCCGTGTGGCCGCACGATACGGCGCTCATCGGCGCAGGCCTCGCGCGCTACGGCTTTCGCCGTCAGGCGGTCAGGCTGCTCGAAGGGCTGTTCGACGCGACGCTCGCGTTGGACGAGCGCCGCCTCCCGGAGCTCTTTTGCGGATTCCGGCGACGACGCGGCCAGGGGCCGACGCGTTATCCGGTCGCGTGCCTGCCGCAGGCCTGGGCGAGCGGCGCCGTGTTCATGCTGCTCCAGGCCTGTCTCGGCATGTCGTTCCGACACGAAAAGCCGCAAATCCGATTCACGCACCCGATGCTACCGCGGTTTCTGCCGTGGATTCGCATCGAGAACTTGAGGGTCGGCGACGCGCGCGTCGACCTGATGCTGAGGCGCCATCCGAAAGACGTCAGCATCAACGTGCTGCGCAGCGAGGGCAACGTCGGCGTCGCCGTCTATCTCGAGCCCTGAGCGGCGCCGCTCGGCGCGATCGGCTCCCCGTCGTCGTTCCAGATCTCGATCGGCGCGATACCGAGCGCCTCGACCGGCTCGCGAATTTGTCTCAGGTCGCCGACGACGATCCAGACCAAGCTTTCGGGATGCACGATGTCCTGCGCGGCCGACTGCAGATCCTCGAGCGTCAGCGCCTCGTAGCGCTCTGTCAGCGTCGCGGCGAAGTCGAGCGGCCGGCCGTAGCGAGCCGACGTCACGAGGCTGCCGAGCACGGCGCCCGCCGTCTCGAAGCTGCCGGGCAGCTCGCGCGTGAGCTGCGCGATCACGCGATTCATCTCCAGCTCCGTGACCGGCGCCGTCGTCTTGATCGCCTCGAGCTCGCGGATCAGCTCCGCGATCGAATCGGCCGTGCGGTCGATCTGCACCGGCGCGTAGACGAGGAACGGACGATCGCCCTTTGCGCTTTGCAGCGCCGTCCGGGCGCCGTACGCCCAGCCTTTCTGCTCGCGCAGATTCATGTTGATCCGGGCCGTGAACGTGCCGCCGAGCACTCGGTTCATCGCCTCGATCGCCAGATCCCGATCGGTGCCGAGGCCGGGGGCCACGTGGCCCGCGAGGATGAACGCCTGCGGCGAGTTCGGCTTGTCGATGAGAATCATCCGCGGCGAGTCGGGCAGCTCGACCTTCGCGACGTTCTTCGTCGGGCGCGGCGTGCTCGGGGCGCGCCAGCCGCGGAACGCGCGCTCGAGGATCGGCACGATCTCCTCGAGCGTCGTGTCGCCGACGACGAAGATCCGCGCGTTATCCGGGCGGAGCCACGTCTCCTTGAAGTCGATCAGATCCTGGCGAGTGATCGACGAGATCGACTCGACGGTGCCCGTGCCGGTGAAGGGGACGCCGTAGGCGTGCCCCGAGCCGTAGATCACAGGCGGCAGCAGGCGCAGCGCGAGCGACGACGGATCGGATTTCTCCTGCGCGATCACGGCGAGCCAGCGCGCGCGCAGCCGCTGAATTTCCTCCTCGGCGAACACCGGGTTCAGGATCAGATCGGCCCAGAGCGCGACGGACGGCTCGAGCTGGTTCGACAGCGCCGACAGGCTCACGTACGACGCGTCGAGATTCGATCCCGCCCCGATCCGCGCGCCGAGTCGGGCCGCCTCGTCGGAGATCTGCAGCGAGTTGCGCGTGCGAGTGCCGGTGTCGAGCATCGACATCGCGAACGACGCGACGCCGAGCTTGCCGCCCGCATCGGCCGCGTAGCCCGCGTCGAACTGGATCGTCATCTCGACGATCGGCAGCTGATGCCGCTCGGCGAGCACCACCTCGATGCCGTTGCTGAGCTTTCCGGTATGGATCTCGGGGAACTTGAGCGACGGCATGTCCGTCGGGAGGGGCGGAAGCCCGGTCGAGCGGTCGATGCCCTCGAACGACGTCGAGTAGCGGCCCGCGGGTAACACGTCGACCTGATGCCAGCCGTCACCCAGCCAGCGCCGCGCGGCGTCGAGCACGTCGGCCGGCGTCGCGGAGTTGATCCATTCGAGATAGGTCTTGATGAACAGCGGGTCTCCCGCGTAGAGCTCGCCCTCGGCGAGCGTCGTCGCCTTTCCGCCGAAGCCGCCGACCTTCTCCAAGCCGCGAATGATCGACGAGTTGATGCTCGCGACGACTCGCTCGAGCTCCTCGACGGTCGGCCCGGTGCGCAGGAACTCCGCCATGATGCGGTCGATCGCCTCGGTGCCGACGGAGGCCGGTTGACCCGGATTCAATACGACCGACAGGTCGAAAACGCTCGCGAGCTCGAACGCCGAGACGCCGACGTTGACCTGGGTCGCCACCTGACGCTCGTGGATCAGGTCGAGATAGAGCCGTGAGTTGCGTCCTTCGCCGAGCACGGCGGCGGCGAGGTCGAGGAGGGCGCGGTCGCGGGTCGTGCGCGGCGGCACCGCCCACGCACGGTTCACGAGCACGGCCGGCACCTCGTCGTACTGGATCTGACGGGTGTTGTGCTTGCGCTCGGGGACCCACGTCTCGAACCGGTCGACGTCGGGTCCGGCCGGAATGTGGCCGAAATACTTCTCGACCTTCTCGCGCGCGGTCGCGACGTCGATGTCGCCGGCCAGGACGAGCACGGCGTTGTTCGGGCCGTAATACGTGCGGAACCACTCCCGCACGTCCTCGAGAGAGGCGGCGTCGAGATCCTCCATCGAGCCGATGGTCGGATGGCGATAAGGATGACCCGGCGGGAAGAGTCCTTCGTACAGATCGTAGTTGACGCGGCCGTACGGCGCGTTATCGCCCTGGCGCTTCTCGTTCTGCACGACGCCGCGCTGATTGTCGAGCTTCTCCTGCGTAACCGCGCCGAGCAGATGCCCCATGCGGTCGGATTCCATCCACAGCGCGAGATCGAGCGCGGGCGTCGGCACGGTCTGGAAGTAATTCGTGCGGTCGAGCCACGTCGTGCCGTTCATGTCCGTCGCGCCGACTTGCTGCATCGGCTCGAACCACTCCCCGTCGTAGTGCTCCGTGCCGTTGAACATCAAATGCTCGAAGAGATGAGCGAAACCGGTCTTGCCCTCGGGCTCGTTCTTGGAGCCGACGTGATACCAGATGCTGACGGCGACGACCGGCGCCTTCCGATCCTCGTGGACGATCACGCGCAAGCCGTTGTCGAGCGTGAAACGCTCGTAGTGGAGATCGAGCTCCGGCGGCGCCGACGTCCGTGCCTGGCCGCGCGAGCCCGACTGGGCAAAGGTCTCCGGGGCGGCACCGAGACCCGCGACGAGCAGCGCGGCGGCGAATACGAAGGACGATCGGACGGCTTGGGTCATTGCGATACTCCCTGTACGCCGGTTGAGGACGCTCGAATCATAACGGAGAAACGGGCTGGCCGGCCCGCGGAGCGGGCGGCGCGTCCTCCTTGAGAGCGGGGACGGGCGGGGAAGTTCGCCGGCGGCCGGCGGAATCGACGTGCTTCGCGCCGATTCCGCGGCCCTGACGGAGACCCGAAGATCAGCCGGCCTGCGGCGAGAGCTCGCCGCCGGTGCTCGCGTCGGCGTCGCCGCCTTCGGCCGGGCGGCGGGCCCTGAGCTTCTCCACGGCGTTCGCGACGCTCAGGTACACCACCGGGATCAGGAGCAGCGTGACGAGCGTCGACGCGGTGAGGCCGCCGATCACGACGCGGGCCAACGCGGCCTGCAGCTCGGCGCCCGTGCCGATGCCGAGCGCCAGGGGCATCAAGCCGAGCACGGTCGTCGACGTCGTCATCAGGATCGGCCGGAGGCGGAGCCTGCCGGCCTCGACGATCGCCGAGCGCACGTCCATGCCGCGCTCGCGGCGCAGCAGGTTGATGTAATCGACGAGCACGATCGCGTTGTTCACGACGATGCCGACGAGCATCACGATGCCCATGAAGCTCTGCAGGTTCAGCGTCGTGCCCGTGAGGAGCATCGTCGGCACGACGCCGATGATCGCGATCGGCACGCTGCACATGACTATCAGCGGATCGATAAAGCGCTCGAACTGCGCGGCCATGACCATGTAGATCAGCGCGACCGCCATCAGGACAGCGAGCAGAAAGTCGCGCTGGGCGCGCTGCTGCTCCTCGTACTCGCCGCCGAAATAGAGGCTGAAGCCTTCCGGCAGCGGCACGTCGGCGAGCGCTTCGCGGATGCGCTCGACGGCCTCGCCGAGCGGAATGCCCGACTCGAGGTTCGCGGAGATATAGGTGACGCGGAGCCCGTCGATGCGATTGATCGTCGTGGGGCCGCGGCCTTCTTCCTGAGTGACGAACGCGGAGACCGGCAGAATCCCTTCGGCGGTGCGTACCGGGATGTTGTCGATATCGGTCAGGCTCAGGCGGTCATCGGGCCGGAACCTGACGTTGATGTCGATTTCCTCGCCGTTCAGCCGATAGACGCCGGCGCGCCGGCCGCCGATGCCCGTCTGTATCGCCGTGCCGATATCCTGCACGGTGATACCGAGCCGGGCCATGCGCTCGCGGTCGAGCTTCACGTTCTGCTGCGGCCGGCGCTCCTGGTTGCTCGCGTTCGCGTCGACGACGCCCGGGACTTCCAAGATGCGATTGATGATCTGCTGCGTCAGCTCCTCGGCGACCGCGAGATCGTGACCGCGCAGCTGAAGCTCGAGCGAGCCGCCCTGATCGCTGCCGCCGCTGCGGAACAGCCAGCGGAGCATGCGCAGGCCCGACTCGGCCGATACTTGGATATCGGCGCCCGGGATCGTTCCCGCGACGGCCCGGCGTATCCGGTCGGCGAGCGCCATCGCGGTGACGCTCCGCTCGCCGGGTTGCACGAGCGCGAGCTCGATCGTCGCGAAATTGTTGCGCGTGTCGTTGACGACGTAGCGCACGTCCTCCGGCGGGACGACCTCACGAACGGCTTCGTCGAGCAGCTTCACGTACTCGTACATGATGGCGATATTCGTGCCGTCGTCCATGCGCATCCGGACCTCGATCAGGTCGCCGTCCGTCTGCGGGGCGAGCTCGAACGGAATCAGCGGCACGGCAGCGACGGAAAGCGCGACGAGCGCGAGGGTCGTGCCGACCACGGTGCCGCGCCGGTCGAGCGCCCAATCGACGAGCTGCGAGTACTTGCGCTCGAACGCCGCCATCTTCCCCTCGCGCCGATGCGCATCGGGCTGCACGGTCAGGAAGCGGCTCGAGAGCATCGGCACGAGCGTCATCGCGATCAGCAGCGAGCAGAAGAGGGCGAACGCGACGACGAGGGCCAGCTCCTGGAACAGCGTGCCCGTCGTCGTGCGCATGAACGCGACCGGCAGGAAGATCACGCAAGTGGTCAGGGTCGACGCGATGATCGCGCCGGTCACCTGCTTCGCGCCGATCAGCGCGGCCTGCTGGCGGGATGCGCCGCGCTGACGCTGCCTGAAGATGTTCTCGAGCACGACGATCGAGTTGTCGACGATCATGCCGACGCCGAGCGCGATGCCGCCGAAGCTCATCTGGTTCAGCGTGAGCCCGCCGAAGTAGACGAGCCCGAACGTCGCGATGATCGAGATGGGGATCGAGACGGCGATGACCATCGTCGCGGATCCGTTGCGCAGGAACGCGAGCAGGATGATCACCGACAGGATGCCGCCCCAGATCGCGGAATTCGCGACGTTGTCGATCGACTCCTGGATGAACGTGCTTTGATCGGAAATCACCGTGAACTGGATGTCGCGGCGATTCTCGTTGATGCGCTGCGCCTCGGCGCGGATCGCCTCCGCCACCGCCACCGTGTTCGCGCCGGTCTGCTTCCTGAGGCCGATGCGAATCGTCGGCACGCCGCCGATCTCGACGTAGCGGCCGATGTCGCGGAACGCGAGCTGGACATCGGCGACGTCCTTGACGCGGATCGGGGTGCCGTCGACGATGGTGACGACCGTCTCCGCGACCTCGTCGACGGTCGTGAACTCGCCGAGCGTGCGGACGTAGAGGTCCTTCAGGCCTTCCCGGACGTTGCCGCCCGGCATCGTCACGTTCTCGCGGCCGAGGGCGTTCACGACGTCGCCGGGCGTGAGGTTCATCGCGGCGAGCCGGTCGCGATAGAGGTCGACGTTGATCTCGCGATTGATGCCGCCCCAGATATCGACGGCGCCGACGCCCGGGATCTGCTGGAAGCGCTGGATCAGATCGTTCTCGAGGATGCGCGTCAGCTCCTCGAGCGGCAGCGTGGATCGCGCGCCGAGCACGACGATCGGCTGCTGGTTCGGATCGAACTTGCGGATCTCGGGCGCGTCCGCCTCGGGCGGCAGGGCGTCTCGCACGCGGTCGAGCGCCGAGCGAACGTCGTTCGCGGCCTCGTCGAGATTCGTGCCTTGGGCGAAGCGAAGGTTCACCTCCGAGAAACCTTCGCTCGATCGCGAAGTGATCTGCTCGAGATTCGGCACGCCAGAGACGACGTTCTCGATGCGATCCGTGATGATCTGCTCGATTTCCTCGGGACCGACGTTGCTGTAGCTCACGCGAATGCTGAGCTGCGGAAACTCGATCGGCGGCAGCAGGTCGACGGGCAGAAAGCGAAAGCTCAAGAGTCCGAGCGTAATGACGATGAGAAATACCATCGTCGTCGCGATCGGGCGCTTGACGGAAACGTCTGCGATGGCCATGGCGCTTCGGCTCCCCCTGGTGGCCGCTTCAGTTCAAGGACTCGGTCTGCTCGCTCAAGAGCGCTTCCTGGCGGCGCTTGATGACGTCGAAGAGGTCTCGCGTCTGCATTTGCTGCAATCGAATGATGTGGTCCCATGGGGTCGGCTGGATCATCGCTTCGCCCGAGTCGCTCCTCTCGAGCAGGTGATGGCCGAGCGTGACGACCCAATCACCGGGCTCCACGCCGCGCACCGCGCTCGTCAGCCGGCCTCGGGCGATGATCTCGACGGGCTGGAAGCGCACCGGCACCGGGCCGACGGGCTCGAGCGGGCTCGCGGCGAGCGTCTCTCCTGCCGGGCGCTCCGGATCGGGGACGGCTTCCCCGAGCGACGCGACGTATACGCCGATCCGCCCGTCTCGGGGGTGGCGATAAATCGCGCTGTTCGGAATCAGAGGGGCCGTTTCGGTCTCGCCGTACAGCACGTCGACCATCACGTACATGCCCGGACGCAGGAGATCCGCCGGCGAGTCGATGTCGATCTCGGCTTGCGTCGTGCGCGTGACGGGATGCAGGAACGGCGAGATTCGCGAGATGCGTGCCTCGATCGGTTGCTCGGGTGCCGCGTCGGTCGTGATGTTCACGCTCGTGCCGTTGCCGATATAGCCGAGCATGCGCTGCGTCAGCGTGATCTCGACGAGCATCTCGGACGGATCGCCGATGACGAAGAGCGGAGTGCCGCTCGATGCGATCTGTCCGACCTCGGCGTTACGTCCCCCGACGACGCCCGAGATCGGCGCTCGAATCACGGTATCCTCGAGCTCTTCGCGCCGCTCGTTGACGAGCGCCTTGGCCTGCTCGAGCTGTGCTTGCATCAACGAGAGATCGGCCTTCGCGGCGATCGCATCGGCCTCGGCGGCTTCGTAGTCGGCCTCGCTGACGAGATTGCGCTCCGCCATCGAGCGGACTCGCCGCAGCGTGGCCTCGAGACGCGTCAGGTTCGCCTGCGCTTGAACGACCCGCGCCTCGGCGACGGCGAGGCCGGCCTCGGCCTGGCGCAGGCGCTCGCGATAGTCCGTATCCTGCAAACGAACGAGCACGTCTCCGGCTTCGACGTAGTCGCCGTCGTTGACGAGCACCTCGACGATCCGTCCGCTGATCTCGGGATAGATCTCGACCTGATTGCGCGCACGCACCGAGCCCGAGAGTCGCTCCTCGAGCGGCAGCGTGCCGAGCGTGACCTCGACCGCCTCGACGGCGGGAGTCCGGTTGTTCTGCCTGTTCCAGCCTCGGGGCGGCGCGTCGTTTCCTTGCTGACTGCACGCCGCCGCGAGCAGCGCGGCCGAAAGCATCGCGACATGAGCAGCTGCCTTGCCGCCGAATCGAGTCATCTTGCGTGTTCCTTTTCGAGCCCGGTTGATAACGCGGTTCGTTGTGCCGCTCGGCGACCGCCCGACGATGCTTTCTGCCGCCGACGAGGCGGGACATTCTTCACGGCACTCCGACCTCGCGTCGAAACGCTTGCAGGCATTGTAGCGTTTCACTTGTAGGCCGGATGCTATAAGCAGCACTCTACTGAAAAATTGAGACATTCGCCGCTACAGACCGCACATTTGCGGACGATCGCGTACACAAGACGGGGAAAGGGTCTCGGTGTGCACACCGAGACGGCGACACGAGCCGGACGTAGGGGCTCGGGCGCTCAGAATACGTGAGACGGCCGGAGAGGGGCTATCCGCACGGAAAAGGTCGTCGGCCGCTCGGTTGCAGTCGCTTGCGTCACGGCGCGACCCGTGTCGCGCTCGAACAACGAGGTCGTGAACGGATCGGTTCGTCGATCGACGTGAACGAACGCCGATCCCTCACGTCACGACTCAGCGCTTCGCGGGCTAACCCTGGCTCTCGAGCTGCAGGAAACCCATTCCCGTGCCGCGCAGATTGTCCTCGATGAACGCGGCCATCGCGCGTTCCTCGCTCAGGCATTTCTGGAGCGGCTGAAGGGCGTCGTCGGCGCCCGCCGCTTGGCCGAAGAGGATCAACGTCTCGAACGCGGCCGCTTCCGCCTTCGCGAGACCGAGCGTCGCGAAGCTGTTCTTCAGCACCTCGTCGCCGGTGGCCGCGTTCGTCGCGGAGCTCAGGTTCGCCATGAGCGTCATTGCCGCGTCTTTGATCGCGGAAGGCTTCTCGCCTTGCTTTTCCAGGATGCGCTCGATGCGCTCGAGCTGCTCGTCTTTCTCCCTCAAGTGCGACTCGAGCTTTTCCTTGAGGCGGGGATAGCGCTCGAGGCGGTCGATCTGCAGCTCGACCATCTTCCTGCCGTTCTTTGCGGTCGCATGAGCGTTCTTCAAGCCCATGATGAAATAGTGGCGTGCGACGTCTTTTGAGATCTGCATCACGGGGTATTCCCTCACGTTCTGTTCGGACTTGGCTTTCGTCGAGCGCGGCGCGACGAGCTCGAGCATGCGATCGACTCGTCTCGCGGCGACCGCAGCGCCGACGGCGTAGCGGTCCATCTCGCTTTGCAGCACTTCCGGAAAGAGCTGGTTCTCCTCCTCGTCGATGTGCGCCTCGATCTCGGCGCGCAGCTCGCGCATGAGATCCGCGTGCTCCGCGTCGACGGATCTCGCTTTCTCGAGCCGATCGATCAATCCTTGCGCGGCGCGATGCTCTTGAAGCGCGCGCTGCACGAGCTCCTCGTCGCGCGAAGTGCGCGAGGCCTCGGGATAGAAGATCTCTTCTTCCGCCGCCATGTGGGCGCGAAGGGCCGTGCAGATCTTCTGCGTGATGCGTTTCTTGAGCGTCCGGTTGTCGGCCGCCTCGTACCAATCGAACCAACCGAGCACGGTCTCGTGATCCTCGGCGAGCAGGTCCGTGACGTCCGGCGGGACTTTCTTACCGGCGGCGAGGGCCGCGCCGAGGGAGATCGGCTCGCCCATGCCGCGGTCTGCAATCATCGTCTTCATATCCGTTCACCCGTGGTTCGCCGCGCTGCCGTGCGCGGCCGATGGGCGGCGCACGGCTGTAACGGCCGGTGTCGAATGCCGCGCGTCACGCGGCCTTCGGATGCGAGCGTCTGGCGTAGTCGGTCTCCTCGCCGTGCCGATCCTCGGGCGCGCCTCGCAGCCCGGGAACCGGATGCGGTCCCTCCGTCTCGAGGCGATACTCGCGGCCGTTCTTCTCGCTGTTCTGCCGGATGACCTCCTCGGTCGGCACCCACTGGTCGTTGACGCGCCGCTGATACTCGAAATAGCGATCGTCCTCCGGCAGCGTCGACACCGGCACGAAATCCGAGTCGGACGCGGTGAGATCGACCTGCTTCGCCAGCACCTCGCGCACGTAGGCCTTGTTCGGCTCGAGCTTGAGCGGCTCGGTGAAACCCTTCATCGGCAGAATCGCTTCCGGGTCGCGCTTCTCGATCTTTCGCATCAGCTCGCAAGCGATGCGGAGGTGCTCGATCTCCATGTTGAGGTGCAGCTCGTAGATCGCTTTGACGCGCGGGTCCGGCTCGTCCTGCATCATCGACCAGTACAGCCAGCACTCGTGCCACTGATGCATCACGAGGTTCTCGAGCCAGCTTGCGGACGGATCCAGGATCGAGCCGTAGTGCGTGACGTGTTGCTCCTCGATCTGACCGATCTCCTGGTACGTCGCGCGGGCGATGGGCTCCTGGTAGCGGTTGCCGATCGTCATGTAGAAGTTCATCGTCTGCTGCTCCGCGGCGACGATCGTCAGCGCGTTCAGCACGGATTGCGGCTCGGAGGCCGGCGCGGTCATCGGGCGGCGGATCTCGTCGTGCGGATGCCTATGCTCGAAGATCGTCGGCCGACCCGGCGTGATCTCGGTCAGGTCGCTGCAAATCGCGTCCGCCTTCTTGCCTTCGATCAGCTCGTAGAGATTCGCGTAGCGGTACAAGTGGTCGAAGTCCTCGAGCAGCGCGAAGTCGTAGACCTGCTTCAAGTACGGGTCGGGCTCGTGCCGCGCGAGCCAAGCCGTGAGGTCCACCGCGAGCTGCTCGTAGCCGAGCGTGACTTCGATCGTGCTCTCGTCCCCGGGGATCAGCCAATTGATGACCTTCTGCTGCTCCTGCTCGATGCGCCGCATTTGCGCGAGCTGCTTGCGGACGTCGGGATCGAGCGTGTTGCGGTGCATCTGGTGCGAGAACATCACCGCCTCGACCTCGATGCCGTTCATCAGGATTCCGCGGGTTCGGCTGTACGGATGGACTCTATCTTTCTTGTACGGCTCGACGTTCAGCTCTTTCCAGTTCCGCGTTTGATCGTCGAGCGGTATGCCCTTTTCCTCGAGCGGGTTGAATGTCATCGCGATGCCCTCCATGATCGCCGGCGGGTCGTCCAGGTCCGACGCCTTCGCGCCGTGCTCCGTCGAAGCGGTCCCGCGTGCATTGTCGAGAACGCCGGGGCTGCAATTGGCATGCCACGGCGTGCTAGGCTGGGCGAGCCGCGGTGCGGCGTCGCTCTCGGTCGCGCGCTCTGCTAGGCTAGCGGCCGCAAGGACAGCGGCCCTTCTCGAGAACCTCGGATGACGATCCCCGGACATAACGACGAGCCGGTGAAGACCGCTTACGCGGTGCTCGCGGCGATCAGCGTCTGCCATCTGCTGAACGACATGATGCAGTCGCTGCTGCCCGCGGTGTATCCGATTCTGAAAGAGAACTACGGGTTGTCGTTCGCCCAGGTGGGACTGTTGACGTTCACGTTCCAGCTCACCGCATCGCTGCTCCAGCCCGTGATCGGCTACTACACCGATCGGCGGCCGAAGCCGTATTCGCTTGCGACCGGCATGGCGTTCACGCTCGTGGGCCTTCTGCTTCTGTCGCGCGCGGCCGGTTTCGGTACGCTGCTGCTCGCCGCCGCGCTCGTCGGCAGCGGCTCCGCCGTGCTCCATCCGGAGTCGTCGCGCGTCGCACGAATGGCGGCCGGACCCAGGGCCGGCCTCGCTCAGGCGCTCTTCCAAGTCGGCGGTAACGTCGGCTCGGCCATCGGACCGCTGCTGGCCGCGTTCATCGTGCTGCCGAGAGGTCAGGGCAGTCTCGCTGCGTTCTCCCTCGCCGCGGTCGTCGCGATCGCCCTCTTGATCGGCGTCGGTCGTTGGTACGCGAGCCACGGGCTCGCGCGGCTCAAGCCGCGACGGCCCCGGCTCGCGGCGTCCGCGCTGCCGCGCGGCCGCGTCGCAGGGGCCGTCGCGGTGCTCGTCGCGCTGATCTTCTCCAAGTTCTTCTACACGGCGAGCATGACGAGCTATTACACGTTCTATCTGATCGAGCGCTTCGGCGTGTCGGTGCGAACGGCGCAGCTCTTCTTGTTCGTGTTCCTCGCCGCCGTGGCGGTCGGCACCGTCGCCGGCGGCGCGATCGGCGATCGCTTCGGACGCAAGCCGGTCATCTGGGCATCGATCCTCGGCGTGCTGCCGTTCACGCTCGCGCTGCCGCACGTGAGCCTTGCATGGACGGGCATCCTGAGCGTGCCGATCGGTCTGATTCTCGCGTCCGCGTTTCCCGCGATCGTCGTCTACGGTCAGGAGCTGATTCCGTTCCGCGTCGGCACGGTCGCCGGGCTCTTCTTCGGCCTCGCGTTCGGCCTAGGCGGTATCGGTGCCGCGACGCTCGGGCGGATCGCGGACGCGACGAGCATCGAGTTCGTGTTCTTGTTGTGCTCGTTCCTGCCGGCGCTGGGGCTTCTTGCGGGTCTCCTGCCGAGCATCGAGACCGCGCGCGAGACGGCGGCGCCGGCCGCGGGCGATGCGGCGCCCGCGGCTACGGCGCGCTAGCGAAGCGGATACGCTCGCTCCATCGCGCGGTCAATGCGATGCGCGAGACGGGGAGGGCGGACCGACGGGGCGAAGCTCCGAGTCGAGCCGCACGACCAGGCCTCCGACTCGTCCTTCACGATCCCGGTAGCGCATGTCGCGTATCCGCACGAGATAACCGTCTCCGTGCGCTTCGACCTCGAAGAACGGGAACCGCGACCACGAAAGATAACGGCGCGCCTCGAGCGTTCGGCTCGCCGCGTCGACGATCGGCCCTTCGCCCCTCGGTATCGGCTCGAGTGTCGGAACGAACTTCGGAGTCGCGAGCCAATGCCAGTTTCCGACGTAATACGCGTGGGGCGTCTCGATGACGACGTCGGCGGCGAACGGGTCGGCCGGCTTCGGACCGATCATGATCGCTTCGATCGAATCGACGCCGGAGGCTTCGAGCGTCGTGCGGACGATCTCCTTCGCGGGCAGGTTCGCGAGCGCGGCTCCGCCGCTATAGACGGCGAGCAGAACGAGCGCGGCGCGCGCCGCATGCTCGATCGCGCGCGGCTTCGTCTGCACGGTGATGCCGCTGCTGCGTAGCGCGGCGACGGCCACTACGCCTGCGATCCAGAGCGCGCGTGCGAGCGTCGGCACCTCGGGCGTCGTCAGCATCAGCGCGGTGCCGAGGGCCGCGAAGGCGGCCCACGCGACGATCCATCCGATGCTTCTCGAGTGGGCGAGGCACATCACGCCCCCGAGCCCGAGCCAGACCCACGGATCGATGATGAACAGCGCGTCGCCGTAGAACCAGCGGCCGTCGAACGGCATCAGCCAGCGCAAGCCGTAGTTGTTCAGCCAGTCGAGGAACGGATGCGTGACGACGGCGAGCGCGGACAACGCGAGCAGCGGACCCGCGCGCACGGGAGCGAGTCCGCGACGGCGCCGCACCGCACGGTCGTACGCGAGAAGGCTTCCGGCGAGAACGAGCGGCAGCACGACGAGGGCGAGCACGCCGTGCGTCCAGCCGCGCCGGTGCGCGAGCGCGGCGTACTCGCCGGCGAAGTTCATCACGACGTCGACGTCCGGCAGGTTCGCGCCGATGACGAGCGCGGCCGTCGCGAGCGGGGTCGCTCGCTTCAGACCCGCCGCGGCGAACGCGGCGCCTGTCAGCGTATGCGCGATCGGATCCACGTCGTCCTCCGTGCTCTTGCACGAAGCCCGCGCGTAGCGGGCCGACCGATGCGCCGCCGCGCTCGACGCGCGGCTTCGCCCGGATACGTGTCTTGCGCTAGGCCGCCTCGTGCTTCACGAGATCGGCCGTCCCCGACGGGTTGGTATAGCGGTCGTTGAGCTTCTGGATCGCGGCGTCCGCGTCGGTCAGGATGCGCTCGATGCGTTTACGCGTTCCCGCCGTCCAACCGACCGGCCGCTCGATGAAGAACGGCCGCCACGCTTTGACGTTGCGCCAGAACGCCTTCGCGACCCGCGGCGCATGCTCGCCGAGCTCGGCGTCGCGCTCGATGCGCCGGGCCACGGCGCGAGCGCTGAAGCGTCGCGACCAGCGGTGCACGAGCAGCACGATCGCCGCCGCGACGACGGCGACGATCGTCCAGAAGATGGCGGGATTCTCCGCGGCGAACGTCGTCCACGGCGGCGAGAAACGCAGCCCGTCCCACCAGCCGACGAGCGTGCTCAAGCCCAGCAACGCGAGCGCGACGACGACGAGCGCGATCAGGTCCGTGCGCAGCACGCGTCGCTTCCACTCGCGGTTCGCCTCGCGGATTCTCGGAACGATCTGATCGCGGATCTTCGCCGCGGTCTGCTCGAGCATGCCGGCGACGCGATAGGCCCGGTCGACGTTGAGGCGCTCGATCCGGCCGAGAATCTCCCGCATATCCTCGTCGCGCTTGCGCTCGAAGCGCTCGCGCATCCTTTCGTCCTCGATCGGCATGGCGGCTTCCGGATCGTAGATCCGGTAGAAGCGGCCGGCCGTCAGCCCTTTCTGCGCGAGCGCGCGCTGCCAGGCGGCGAAAACCTCCTCCGGATTGTCCTCCCGCGCGGCATTGTCGATCTGATTCAGGATGTACAGGAATTTGTTGAAATCCGGCCGCTTCAGCGGTCCGGCGACGAGGTACTCGAGCGTATCGCGCATCGCGCCGGGCTCCGGATGACGCGCGTCGAAGAAGACGAGCACGAGATCGGAGAGATCGATGATGTAATCCGTGATCCGGAGCGTCTCGGTGCGCTGCGCGTCGGCGTCGAAGCCCGGCGAGTCGATGAGAATGCGGCCGCGGATCGCTTCGCTGTCGCAGGTCTTCAGCTGCAGATACGAATCGAGGCGCGCGCCTGCGCCGGGCGCGACCTCGTCGATCTCGCGGCTGATGTTGTAGAACGGAAAACGCGGGTCGCTGTCGAGCGCGAGCGCGGGCAGGACCCGCGGCGCGCCTTCGCGTCCGTAGCAGATCACCGTGAACTTGTCGTCGACCGCCTGATTGCCCGTGGCCTGAATCTTGCGACCGAGAAAGCGGTTGATGAAGGTCGACTTGCCCGAGGAGAACGTGCCGAGCACGCTGATCAGCGGCCACCACGTGACCTGCATCGCGAACGACTCGTCCCGATCGAGCAGCCCGAGCCGGTATGCGACGATGTCGAGGCTGCGGAAGCCGCGCACGACATCGAGCAGATCCGGATTCTCGCGCTCGAGATGCGCCGTGAGCCTGTCGAGATGCTCCTTCAGCGCGAACGGCGTAGTTTCGGGCATTCAACCTCCCTGGTCAGCGAAAACGGGTCGGACCCGCGCCCCGAGCCAGTATAGCGTCCGCCGCCCGTCGGCGCCGGGCGCAGTATGCGAATAGGCAACGATCCCGGCTGCCGTTGCACGCGCCGTGCGGCGCGCGGATCAAGGGGTGTCGATCAGCGTCGCGACGATCTCGACGAGCCGGCGGCGCTCGCCGGCCTCGAGCGCCCGCTCGGAACGCAATTTGCGAAACAGCTTCTCGAGCTCCCGCCGCCGCGGGGCATCGATCGAGTCTGCCAGATGCCCGCTGCCGGCCGCGTCCACGACGAGCACTTCCCGCCGCGCATGATTGCGCTCGGCGACGAGCCGCACGTGCAGCAGTGCGCGGCCGAGAATGACCCACGGCAAGTTCGGGTCCTGGATCGGACCGACCTTGAGCTCGAAGCCGCCGAGGGGCTGGCCGAGGACGCGCACTTTCGCGAGACGGTCCGCGCCCGCGAGCGCGCCGAATGCGCCGATCGCGGCGCCGATCCCCGCGCCCAGAAGCAGCGAGGCGCCGCCGAGCGCGGCATCGATCACGCCGCCCGCGACCGCCCCCGACGCCGCGCCGGTCAGCGCGAGCTGCGCCGGCGAAAGCCCGAAGATGCTGAAGCTGCGTTTCGAGAAAACATCCTCGGCGAGGAAGGACTCGGACGTTTCGCGCGCTTCGAGACCGGGATGGTGATAGATATCCTGCACCGCGCGCCGCTCGCTGCGCTCGGCATCGCGGACGATATCGCGCAGCCGCTCGCGTCCGCGCCTTTCGGCTTCCGGATCCGGCTCGTGGCCGCGAAGGGGCAGCGTCACGGTCGCGGCCAACGCGGTCTCGAGGAGCACGACGATCTCGTGCGCGGCGCGCCGCTTGCGGCGCTCGCGTTCGGCCATCAACGCGTCGGCCGCGCGATTGAGCGCCGGCGCCCAGGATTCGTCGATTGCGCCGAATGCGCGCAGCAGCTCGATCCGCTTCGAGAAGTCCGCGCGCACCGCGTCGAATACGCGCACGAGCGAGAAGTACTGCGATAGCGCGGCGCGCCACTCCTCGACGTGATCGCCGGTGCCGATCAGGTTGATCAGCGCCATCCGCGGCCGACCCGTCCAACGCAGGATTTCCATCTCCGCCTCGTACTGCCGGCCGTACGGGCGGCTGCCGTCGACGACGTACAGGATTCCCGCGCCGTCCATGATCGGCGTCAGGAGCTCGCGCTCGTCGTGAAAGCGACGATCGTCGGCGTGCTCGCGGAGAAACTCGCGGACGACGTCGGCACGTCGGCCGGCGCCGCGATCGTGACGCTCGAGCCATTCGAGCACCTCGCGCGCGCGCTGAAAGCCCGGCGTGTCGACGAGCTCGTACAGGATCTCGCCGTCGAGACGCATCGGATACGCCCGAGCCCGCGTCGTCGTGCCGGGCTCGGGCGAGATCGCGACGGTATCGTCCTCCGCGAGCGTCGCGACGATGCTGCTCTTGCCCTTGTTCGGGTGGCCGACGATCGCGAATTTCGGGTGACTCATGCCGACGCCGTCTCGACGTAGACCCTGGGATCGGCGAGCTTCCCGACCGCGCGCGCCCACGTTTCTCTTTCGATGTCGCCGACCGGCTCGTCGGCTTCGCCGATCGGCATCACGACGATCGACGCGTCGGGACCCGCGTGCTTGCGCAGGGCGGAGACGAAGTCGAGAAACTCGAGCAGCGGCGGCTCCCACGCCGGCGTGAACACCACGAGGGGGCCCGCGCCGTTCGCGATGCGTTCGGCGGCGCGGCGGTCGGCGTCGAGGTTCGGGCTGTCGCCGGCCGCGACGACCTGCGCGAGCTCGAGCCCGAGCCGCTCGCGCGCGCAACGGCGTGCGGCGTCTTCCGTGATGCCTCGACTCCAGATCACGCCGCGGGCCTGACCGCCGAGCGGAGGCGGCGTGCGCGGCGCCGCCGGCCCGGTCTCGGGCGCGTCTGCGCCGGCTTCGGCCGCGGCGGTCTCGATCGCCGGGGCCTCCATTCGGTCGAGCAGCGCGGTCACGCGCGGGTCGTCGACGAGCAGCGCGCGCGTCGCCGCGCGCAAGCGCCAGGATGCGAGCGCAAGCAGAGCGAAGCGCGGCACGAGCCCATAGCACGCGATCGCGAGCACGGTGAACGACCACCATCCGCCGAGCTCGCGAGAAGCGTTCGTGCCGAGGCTGCTCGTGCCTTCGAGGCGAAAGAACCGCGATTGCTCGATCAACGGAAGGCCCGGCACGGCGTCGGGAAAGATCTCGCGCCAAGGCCACGCGATGATCTCGACGATTCGCGCGACCAGCGACGCATCGATCGCAAGCGTCGTGCTCCAGCCGAACGCGAGATCCGTGAACGTGATCAGCAGGAACGCGGTCGCGAGCGCCGCGGCGTTGAACGCGACCGCGGCGGCCTGCGACCACGCGAGCAGCTGCCATTTCGCGTAGCGCCGCGATGCCGGGCGGCCGGCGCCGGAGAGCTGCGGCAGATCCTCGAGATCTCGCGCGACGCGGCGAACGATCGCCGCCGCGATCGAGCCGGGATTGAGCGTCGCAAGCGCGTCCTGCACGAGCTTTAGACCAGGTACCCGCGGGGGCATCATCAGCAGCGTCAGCGCGACGAGCACGACTTGCGGCAAGACGAGCAACGCGAGCAGCCGCACGACGTTGACCGGGTGCGTGCCGTCGTACCGAAAGGCCGCAAGCGCGACGGTCGCTCCGCCCAGCGCGCCCACGATCAGCATCACGAACGTCGCGAGGCGTCTTGCGTTGGCGAGACGGCGTCCGGCCTCCGGCCGGTCGGGCGTGTCGAGCCGGCGCCACCAGGCGCGCACGCGCTCGACCGGGTCATGCGCCTCGATCGAGAGCGCGATCTCGCGGTCCCTTCGACGGCGCTCGGCGAGCGGCGTCGACCGGTCGGCCTCGAGCCATGTCGGCACGTCGACGGCGTCCTCGAAGAGCGTGCTATCGAAATCTCGAGCTGATGTCATCGGCACCCCGGGGGGGTCGCGGCCGGAAGTATAGAGGCGCGACTCGGCGCTCGTCAGACGGCCGGGTCCGCCCGGCCCGCCGCGCGGCGTCTCGTTCCTCCCGAGCGTCGACGGAGCTCGCCGATCGCGGCTGAGCGGGCACTTCGTCGCGGCGACTATATATCATCGGCGCCCGCGTCGCCTCGGTGGTCGGGCGATAATGACCTGAAATTTCCTGACTTCGAGCCGAACATGCTGATCGACATCGCCATCGTCCTCGGGCTCATCGCGTTGAACGGTCTGTTCGCGATGTCCGAGCTCGCGGTCGTCTCCTCCCGCAAGAGCCGTCTCGAAAGCCTCGCCGCGCGTCGAGTGCGCGGCGCGCGTGCAGCCCTTCGGCTCACCGAGGATCCGACGGCATTCCTCTCGACGGTGCAGGTCGGGATCACGCTCGTCGGCATTCTGGCCGGCGCGTTCGGCGGTGTCGCGCTCGGCAGCGAAGTCGCGGAGTGGCTCGGCCGCTGGGCGCCGATCCGCGCGTACGCCGAGCCGCTCGCGCTCGGCACGATCGTCGTCGTCACGACCTACACGACGCTGATCATCGGCGAGCTCGTGCCGAAGCGCATCGCGATGCGCCGACCGGAGCGCATCGCCATGCTCGTCGCCCCGCTCATGCATTGGCTCGCCCGCATCGCGGCTCCGGTCGTGTGGGTCTTGAAGCGGTCGACGGAAGGCGTGATGCGCGTTCTGCCGCTTCGCCCGGCGCCGGAGACCACCGTGACCGAGGAGGAGGTGCGCATGCTGATCGCGGAGGGCACGCGTGCAGGCGTCTTTCTCGCGACCGAGCGTGAGATGATCGAAGGCGTGCTTCGCCTCGCGGACCGCAAGGTACGCGCGATCATGACCCCGCGCCAGGACGTCGCGTGGCTGGAAGTGAGCGCGACGCCGGAGGAGATCGCCGAGCAGCTCGCGGAGCATCGTGCGTCGCGTTTCCCGGTCTGCCGCGAGACGATCGATCAGCCCGTCGGAATCGTCCAGGTGAAGGATCTCGCGCCGGCGCTGCTCAAAGGCGAGAAGATCCGTCTTGCGGACTACATGCGGCCGCCGCTCGTCGTGCCGGAAGGCGTCGAGGTTCTGAAGCTGCTCGATCTGTTCCGGACCGAGGGCGTACACATGGCGATCGTCGTCGACGAGTACGGCACGACGGAGGGGGTCGTCACGCTAGGCGATATTCTCGAGGCCATCACCGGCGAGCTTCCGGAAGTGGGAGAGGAGCCCGAGCGCGGCCTCGTGAGGCGATCGGACGGCTCGTGGCTCGTCGACGGCGGCTATCCGATCGACGAGTTCGAGGATCGGCTGCGCCTGCACGGGCTGCGCGAGAACGGCGATTTCGCGACGGTCGCGGGCTACGTGCTACACCGACTCGAGCGCGTGCCCGCCGTCGGCGACCATTTCGTCACGGCGAACGGCCGCTTCGAGATCGTCGACATGGACGGGAACCGGATCGACAAGGTCCTGTTCGTGCCGAACGAAGCTGCCGAGACGAACCCGTCGGAGTAGCGCCTCAGTCGATCGACTCGGGTATCCAGATACCGCGATCGCAACGAAGAACCGTCGTGCCGCTGCGCACGAGCTCTCCGTGTGAGAACGCGCTTCCGTTGTAATAGCAGAGGGCATCGCCTGCGATCGATTCGCGCAGCGCCTCGGTGTCTTCGTCCGTTTCCCACGCGATCGGCGAATTCTTGAGCTCCGGGTCTTGTGCGCCGAGATCGATCGGTGTGCTGGCCATGCCACCCTCCGTCGTTTGGTTGTCGTGCGGGAATCGTCCGCCCCGGGTGCAAGAACCATGCCTCGCGGCCGAGGCCGGGTCGACGCAGAACTAGTGATTAGAGACGCTACCGAGATTCTTGCAGTGCGGCCCGGCGTCCGCTTTTTTTTTTCATGCCACCGAGTACGGCCCGTGGCATAAAGCTTGCTCGGGCTCGGCCGGGATTTCGCGGCGAGAACATCGATGACCGAGACGGAGAGGGCGACCGGCAAGTCGTGCTGGCTCGCGTCGGTGCCCGAGCGTCCGCTCGCGGCGCCCCTCGAAGGCGACGAGCGTGCGGAGGTCGCGGTCGTCGGCGGCGGAATCGTCGGCGTAACGACGGCGCTGATGCTTCAGCGTGCGGGCCGCTCCGTCGCGCTCCTCGAGGCTTCGCGGGTCGGCCATGGCGTGACGGGCGGCAGCACGGCGAAGATCACGTCTCAGCACGGACTCGTCTATCACGAGCTCGAGCAGCGGCACGGCCGAGAAGCGGCGCTTCGCTATGCCCGATCGAATCAGGCCGCCCGCGAATGGATCGAGCGGCAAGTCGACACGCTCGGCATCGATTGCGGCTTCGAGCGCCGCCCCGCGTACGTGTACGCGGAGGGCGCGGCGCAGGTCCCTTCCGTCGAGCGTGAAGCCGAGGCCGCGGCTCGGGCCGGGCTTCCGGCGACTTTCGTGCGCGGCGACGGCCGTTTCCCGTTCGAAGTGCATGCCGCGGTCCGTTTCGATGAGCAGGCGCAATTCGATCCGGTGCGTTATCTCGAAGGCCTGGTCGCGGATTTCGTTGCGAAGGGCGGCGTCATTCACGAAGCGACGCGTGCGATCGACGTCGAGCGGGGCAGCCCGTGCACCGTCGTCACGCGTCGCGGCGAGATTCGCGCGGACCACGTCGTGATCGCGACGAATATCCCGTTCCTCGATCGGGGAGGTTACTTCGCCCGCGTGTTCCCGTACCGCCACATGGCGATCGCCGCAACCGTTCCCGCCGCACGCGTTCCGGCCGGGATGTTCATCAGCGCAGACTCACCGACGCGTTCGTTCCGCACCGCGCCGTGGACCGAGAACGAGCGTCTTCTCATCGTGGTCGGTGAAGCTTTCCCGACTGCGGCCGCGGATACCGTGCAACGTCTCATGGAGCTCGAGACGTTCGCCGCCGAGCGCTTCGGCACGGCGGCGCCGACGTTTCGATGGGGAAATCAGGATTACTATGCCGCGGACCGCATACCTTTCGTCGGTCCGCTCGTCCCGGGAATCACGCGGATCCGCGTCGCGACGGGCTTCAATGCATGGGGCATCACGGCTGGCACGGCGGCGGCGATGATACTGACCGACGCGATCGCCGGCCGGGACAACGATTGGGCACCGCTTTACGATTCTCGTCGTATCGGCTGGCGCGGTGGAGCGCGTTCGCTCGTACGCAAGAATGTTGCGGTGGCGGCAGGATGGCTCGCCGAGAGAATCGAGCAGGCGCCGCCGCGGGAGCCGGGTTCGCTCCGGCGCGGCGAGGGCGCGATCGTCAGCGTGAGCGGCAAGGCCGCCGCAGCTTACCGCGATCAGGACGGCGAGGTGCACCTTTTCGACGCGCGCTGCACCCATATGGGGTGCCGACTGCGTTGGAACATCGCCGAAAGCAGCTTCGACTGTCACTGCCACGGCTCGCGGTTCGACGTTCGCGGTGAGATCCTGAACGGGCCGGCCGTAAGACCGCTTCGTCGGCTCGATCGACGCTGAAGGTGCGTCCCGCGCTTCGTGCTTCTCGTATCGTCGCGACGATGCTCGCGATGGCTGCTGTCGCGTGCGAGCACACCCCGGGGATCGCTCCGGAGGCCTCGCTCGTCGCCGTGCTCGACGAGCTCGATGTGCCGGCGAGCGCCTCGGTGCTCGTCGGCGCCGGCGATATCGCGTCCTGCGAGGAGCTGGCAGGCGCGGTCGCGACGGCGGCGCTCGTGCGCGCGATGATCGAGCGAACGCCCGATGCCGTCGTGTTCACGACCGGCGATCATGCGTATCCGGACGGCTCACCGGAGCAGTTCGAGGCTTGCTACGAGCCCGCGTGGGGCGAGTTCAACGCGAGGACGGTGCCGGCGCCCGGCAACCACGACTACGAGACCGAGGGCGCCGAGGGTTTCTTCGGCTACTTCGACGTCTTTCGGGAACGATCCGAAGCGAGGGGCGGGGGATACTACGACGTTACGCTCGGCGCGTGGCGCATCGTCGTGCTGAACAGCCTGCTGCCGCTCGAGCCTCGGAGTCCGCAGCTCGAGTGGATCGACCGGCGGCTCGACGCCGAGCCCTCCGGCTGCCTGCTCGCGATCTGGCACCATCCGCTGCGAAGCTCGGGCTTTCACGGCTGGTTGCCGTGGGACCGAGGGCGCGATACGGACGTCCTTTGGGAACGGCTCGCTCGTCACGGCGTCGACGTGATCCTGAACGGACACGATCACGTCTACGAGCGTTTCGCGCGGCTCGACGCCGACGGCCGTCCGCGATCCGACGGCGCGCGTCAGTTCACCGTCGGCACCGGCGGCGCCGATCTGCATCCGATCGTTCGCCGGCGCCGACACAGCGAGTATCTGACGAACGAAACGTACGGAGTGCTCGTGCTGATATTGCACGCGGACGGCTATGAATGGGCGTTCGTCGGCACCGACGGCGTCGTGCACGACCGCAGTGACGAGCGCGTCGCGTGCTCGACATAGCGCGTGAGGCACGGGCGGCGTCGGAACGGCTCAAGCGCCGTTCCGATCCGGCGGCGGAATCTCGGGGCCGTCGGGTGAGTCGCCCGGAAGCTCTTCCGGCGGCGTCGTCGGGCGCGGCTCGTCGCCGTCCGGGAACTCGGGCGGAGGAGGCGGAACCGGCGGCTCGTCGGGCGGCGGCCGCCATTCGTCGACCGCACGCCGCGCGGCCGTCGGGCTCGTTGCGTCGTCGTGTAACGGGGCGGCGTATCGCGTGGTCACCCGACGAGTCTATCGAGTGTCCGTATAGCGTGACCATAGGTACCGTGCAGGTCGTGGTACGGGATTTGGACGCCTGGAGCGTCCACCTTCGCGCCGCGGAGATTTCGCGTGGCCTCGAGCACTCACTGGATCCTGACGGGGACGATCGGCGCGTCCGCCGCGCTGCTGATCCTCGGCGAATCGGAGCGGCCGGCGGCGCAGGACACTCGAGCCGAGATCTCGGAGCTCATCGTTCTTGGTGACAGCCTGTCGGATATCGGGAACGTGGCGGCGGTCGCGGACTTCGTGCTCGGCGAGCGGGGTTTCCCGACGCCGACGATCGGACTCTGCAACCCGGTCGAGCGTCTGGTGCTCGATCGCGACTGTAACGATCTGGCTTATGCGAGGAGCCGGGTCACGAACGGGCCGGTCGCCGTCGAGCATCTCGCGGCGCATCTCGGCGTCGGCGGCTTCGCTCCGTCGTTGCACACCGTGCCGGAGCGCTCGGGAGCGGGCGCGAACTATGCCGTCGCGGGTGCAACGGCCCGGGGCGACGGGTTGAAAGACCTGCGATATCAGCTCGATGTGCTGCTGGCCGATCGCGGCGGCGTACTGCCCGAACAGTCGCTCGTCGTCGTGATGATCGGCGGCAACGACGCGATCGATACGCTGCAAGCCGAGGCGCTGCCGCGGATTTCCGAGCCCGCCGATTCGCTGCCCGATGCGTCGGACGGGGACGGCGCGGACGCGCCGAGCAGCGAGGCCGATCGCATCATCGCGGATGCGACGCTTGCGATCGCCGAAGGCGTCGCGCGCTTGCTTGATCAGGGAGCGGGCTGCATCCTCGTCGCGAACGTTCCCGATCTCGCGCTGCTGCCGGCGGTGCGCGCCGCGGAGGAGGTCGCATCGAACGTCACGTCGGCTTTCAACGCCGAGCTCGACGCGCGGCTCGCGGAGATCGAAACTGCGCATCCGGCGGGAGATTCGATCGTGCGTTTCGATTTCTCCGCCGTGCTCACGGCGGCGAGGGCCGACGCCGTAATGGCCGGGCTCAACGTGACGGATGCTTGCTTCGATTCCAAGGCCTATATCGGTCCCGACGCGACGCGCCGCTTTCACCCCGACTGCGCGCCGGCAGGCGACGGGCTAGCGCCGGATTTCGACTCGTTCTTCTTCTGGGACGAGATCCATCCGACAGCGATCGTGCACGAGCGCATCGGGGCTGCGTTGATCGAGCACGCGGCCCTCTGCCAGTAAGCGCAGCACGCGAAAGGTGGCGGTGATGGCGAGGCGGGGCGATGAGATCGCCCTGCGGAAGCCGCTGCAGGCGTTGCGCAAGGATCGCGTCTGTGCGACGCGCCGGGTCCGGCTTACTCCGGCGCGCCCGCCTCTCGGAGCTTACGCAGGATGCGATCCTCGACCCACTTCGGGCTCCACCAATCGAGCGGCGTCACCGCACGGCCGCCGAGCAGCATCGTGAAGTGCAGGTGATCGCCTCCGGCGAGACCGGTCGCGCCGGTGCGGCCGATTCGCTGCTCCATCTCGACCATATCGCCGACCGCGACGTCGATCGACGAAAGGTGCGCATAGAGCGATTGCAGCCCCATGCCGTGGTCGATGATGACGCAGTTGCCGTAGATCCCGAGCCAGCCGGCGTAGACGACCCGGCCGCGGTTCGCGCTGAAGACGGGAGCTTGCGCGGTCGACGCGAGGTCGTAGCCGAGATGCACCTGGTTGTCGACCGTTTCCCCGTTGTAGACGTAGGTGCGCTGATCGGCGAAGCCCGCCTCGACCGCGGTGTTGATGAGCTGCTTGAACGGTCCCCGCCAAAGAATCTCCGGCGCCGTCGACTCGGCGAGCGCGGCGATCGTCTCGTTGTTCATCCGGCGCAGGTCGCGATTGATGCGAAGATACGCCGCGAGAAGATCGGACGGGTCTTCGACGTCGAGCTCGGTCGAGTTCGCGAGGATCGCCGGCACGACCCGCGCGAGGAAACGATCGTCGAGGTTGATCGTGCTCTTGCGGAACTGCTTCGGCGTGACCTGGTAGTCGAACGGCGCGGTGGTTTCGTTGCCGTACGCGTCGCGCGCGTAAATCGAGATCCGCGTGTCGACCGGCTGATCCCACTGCAGCGAAAAGAACGCGACCCTGAGCGCGGAATCCGACGTCTCTATGCCCGCGCCCGTCGCGGGAAAGCCGCGATATTCGAGATCGCCGACCCGAACGCCCGACTCGACGTCGGCCGGCGTGGCCCGATACACGACGAGCTCCGAACCGCCGTGGTTGATGTAGTGGAACCTGGAGAGGACCGCGATCTGCGGCGGAGCGAGCCGCACTTCGAACTCGCGCGACGCAACCGATTCGGCTTCTCGGTAACCGAACAGCACGGGCCGCGCCGCGGTCACCACCACCTTGGCCGCGCCGGCGCGCAGCTCCGGCACGTGCCGCTTACCGAGCGGTCGCTCGAGAACGACGCGGTTCTCGCCGGCTCGGGTCAACGGTGCATCGCCCGCTTCGGCGAGCGAGAAGAACGGTACGGTCGCGCCGTCCTGCTCGATGTGCACGTCGAGCCGGGTGAGCGCGCCGCCCGGCGTATCGACGGCGATCGCGACCCGGCCGATCTGTCCGACGACGTCCGGCTCGGTGATCTCGATCCGCGGACCTTCGGCCCGTCCGGCCATGACCCATGCGCCCGCAGCGCCGAGCACGGCGAGCGCGATGACTATCGCAACGATTCGCATGCGGTGATTGTAAGCGCGGCGCCATGAAAATCCATCTCGGCCGCTCGGCGCGCACGCCGCGTGATGTCGCCGACGGTCGACCTGCCGAAGTATTTCGCAGTACTAAATAAATGCGTGTGGTCGGCATCTTTCTCGTCGGAGGAGCGGGTGCGTCGCTCGGCGGACGAGAACGAGTCGCCGATCGAGCGACCGCGCGAGGACGCGCTCGGCAGTGGATGCGATACATGGTCGGATGGACCGAGGTCATGCCGCGCGCTTTCGCGAGCGAACGACGCCTCGCGCGTTGCCGCGGGAGCGCTTCGAGCGCTGCGTGAGCGCCATTCCCCGCGGCTCGCGTAGTGTTACAAAAAGGATGAGGAAAGCTGGGTAAGTAGCTGTATAAAAAGAGTGAGTATGGCCAGCGTGCCTTACCCTGCCGCGCTTCCAAGCGCATGCCGGCGCAGGATGCGGCGGGCTTCTCCAACGCGAAGGCGTCCGGTCGATCAGTGCTCGCCGCGAGCGATCAGCTCTTGGATCGTCGAAATCGAAACGGGCTTGACGAGATGGGCGTTGAAGCCCGCTTCCCGCGTGCGTTTCCGGTCCGACGCCTGTCCCCAGCCCGTCACGGCATAGATCGCGACGTTTCGGCCCCAGGGGCTTTGACGAATCCGCCTGCACGTCTCGAAACCGTCGAGCCTCGGCATGCCGATGTCGAGCAAGATCAGGTCCGGGCGAAAGTGCTCCGCGATCTCGATGGCTTGCAATCCGTCTCGGGCGGTGCGGACGTCGTGCCCGACGGCGCCGAGCACCTCGGCCATCGCCGTCGCCGCGTCCGCGTTGTCGTCGGCCACGAGGATGCGGCGAGCCTTATCGTGCCCGTTGGCTTTGGATGGGGGCCTGACGCGGCGCGCGCCGAGCAATGGGAGCGTAACGATGAATTCGCTGCCTTTACCCCGGCCTTCGCTGTGAGCGTCGATCGCGCCACCGTGCAGCTCGACGAGCCGCTTCGCGACGGCCAGTCCGAGCCCGAGGCCGTGCCGCGGCTCGCCGGGCCGCTGCTCGCCTTGCACGAACATCTCGAAAATGCGCGGGAGGAGCGACGGCTCGATGCCGATACCGTTGTCGGCGATGCGCACCCGAGCCTCGTTGCCGACGGCTTGGAGCTCGACGTCGATGCGTCCGCCCGGTTCGGTGTACTGCGCCGCGTTGGCGAGGATGTTCGAGAACGCCTGCGTGAGCCGTACGTGATCGCCGTCGACGCGGATCGGGGACGACGGCGCGCGCACGTCGAGCTCGTGATGCGCCTCGTCGAGCAGCGGGCGCACGTTCTCGACGGCATCCGCGATGGCGGCACGGACGTCGAGGGGGCTGCGTTTCAGCTCGAGCGCGCCGCGGCTCAGCCGACTTGCGTCGAGCAGATCGTCGACGAGCCTCACGAGCTGGCCGAGCTGACGGTCGATGATCTCGCGCGCATGAGTCAGCGTCGTCGAATTGTCGTCCGCGTAGGCCAGGAGCTCCGATGCGCTGCGTATCGGCGCAAGGGGGTTACGCAGCTCGTGAGCGAGCATCGCGAGGAATTCGTTGCGGCCGTCCGCGCCCGGCTGCGCGGCGGGATGAGCTTGTGCCGTCGCCAGCAATCCGGAGGAGACGAGCCCCGCGGCCGCGATCAGGAACGCGCGCAGCTCGTCGTCGAGCACGGTGTGCTTCGAGAGTCCGACGATCAGGCACGCGTCTCGACCGTCGACGGGCCCGAGCCGCAGCACCACCGCGCCCTCGATATCGTTCTTCGCGTCCGCCAGTGACGGCGGCAACGTCCGGGTGATCCTCATCGAATCGTGGTGCTCGAGATCCGCGAGCAGCCACGCTCCGGACGGCTCGTCGCGAGCGATCGTCGCGTCGAGCGGCCGCGGTAGCTCGCCGGCGCTGCCCGCGAGCGCGGCCTGCGTACCGCCCGGCTCGATGAGATAGAGCAGGGCGAACGGAATCTCGCGAGCGTTCGCGACGAGCGCCGCGACCGCCCATTCGCACGCGGCTTCGATGGACTCGGCCTTGCCCAGATCCTTGAGTCCGCGCAACGCCGCGAGGCGTTGGCGCACGATGACGGCGTGCGTGTCGTCTTCGCCGATGCCGAGCACGCCGACCGCACGTCCCGACTCGTCGCGAATCGGCGTGAGCGTGAACGTGCAGTAGAGACCGTGCTCGCGCCCGTTACGGGTCACGACGACCCGGCGGCCGCGAACGATGAGCGGCGCGTTGCGAGAGAGCACCTCGCAGACCTCTGCGCCGATCGCGTCCCAGATCTCGCGACGAATCTCGTGGGCCGGACGGCCGAGCTTGCTGCGGTGCCCGAAAAGCTGCGCGCAGGCGTCGTTGTGGAGATGGATGAGGTCGTCGCCCCACCAGATGAATCCCGGCGCGGGGCTCGCGAGCATCAGGCGGACCGCGATCTTGAGGCTTTCGGGCCAGCGATCGACCGGGCCGAGAGCCGTCGTAGACCAATCTTTCGACCGCATGAGCCGGCCCGTCGCTCCGGCGCGGTCGAACAATCCGCCGCCGGATGCTTCGGGCTCGACTGCGGTGATTCGAGCCGAGCGACTGAGCGCCGCGGCTCGACCGGGAGTCTTGTGCATTGCGGGTCCGGAGTCGAGCCTACGTCGCGTCATGCAAAGTGAATGCCAACTCGCCGCTCGGGCGGTCGTTTGCTTCCGCATACATCGAAGGCCGCGCCCGCCGGCCACTGTGGCGGCGTCGCGACGCCTCGTACAGCAAGGCTCGATGCCGACGCTTCGTCCGCCCCGCGCAAGTTCCTTTGCGGCAAGCCGGGCTACGTCACGAGCTGGATGTGGGGCATGCTTCTTGCCTCAACGAGCGATTCGATCGCTGCGACCACGGGCCCAGAGGAATCGCACATGGCACAACGCGCCCAGGCAATGAGCGGATGGGAGTCCGAGACCGAGGATACGACCGCGCAGCTCCTCGAGCGCATGGATGCGTATTGGCGCGCGGCGAATTATCTCTCCGTCGGACAGATCTATCTGATGGCGAACCCGTTGCTCAAGGAGCCGCTGCGGCCGGAGCACGTGAAGCCGCGTCTGCTCGGGCACTGGGGAACGACGCCGGGGCTCAACTTCATCTACGTGCATCTCAACCGCATCATCCGCGAGCGGGACGTGAACATGATCTTCGTGACCGGTCCCGGCCACGGCGGCCCGGCGCTCGTCGCAAACACCTGGCTCGAAGGCACGTACAGCGAGCTCTATCCCGAGGTCTCGCTCGACGAGGAAGGGATGCGGCAGCTCTTCAAGCGGTTCTCGTTTCCGGGCGGCATCCCGAGTCATACGGCGCCGGAGACGCCGGGCTCGATCAACGAAGGCGGCGAGCTCGGCTACTCGCTCGCGCATGCCTACGGCGCCGCATTCGACAATCCCGACCTCATCGTCGCGTGCGTGATCGGCGACGGCGAGGCCGAGACCGGAGCGCTCGCGGCGAGCTGGCATTCGAACAAGTACTTGAACCCGGTCATCGACGGCGCGGTGCTGCCTATCCTGCATCTGAACGGATGGAAGATCGCGAACCCGACGCTGCTAGCGCGAATGCCGAAGTCCGAGCTCGAGCAGCTGCTGCGCGGCTACGGTTACGAGCCGCACTTCGTCGAGGGAGACGACCCGGAAACGCTTCATGCGCGCATGGCGTTCGTGCTCGATACCGTGTTCGACCGGATCGCCGAGATCCAGGCGAACGCGCGCGCACGCAACGCGCCGGAGCGACCGATCTGGCCGATGATCGTGCTGCGCACGCCGAAAGGTTGGACGGGACCGGCGAAGCTGGACGGCAAACGCGTCGAAGGCACGTGGCGCTCGCATCAAGTGCCGCTTTCGGGGCTGCACGAGCACCCCGAGCAGCTGCGCCTGCTCGAGCAATGGATGCGGAGCTACCGGCCCGAGGAGCTGTTCGACGAGAAGGGGCGCCCGCGTCCGGAGCTGCGCGAGCTCGCACCGGTCGGTCCGCGGCGTATGGGCGCGAACCCGCACGCGAACGGGGGCCTGCTCGTGAAGGATCTGCGCCTGCCGAATTTCCGCGACTACGCCGTCGACGTGCCGCGTCCGGGCGAAACCCGGTGCGAGGCGACGCGGGTGCTCGGGCGTTATCTGCGCGACGTGATGAAGCTCAACTTGGAAAGCCGAAACTTTCTCGTTTTCGGCCCGGACGAGACCGCGTCGAACCGTCTGGACGCGCTATACGAAGTCACGTCGAAACGCTATATCGGTCCGATCGGGCCCGACGACGAGCATTTGTCTCCGGACGGCCGCATATTCGAGGTGCTCTCCGAGCATCTCTGTCAAGGCTGGCTCGAGGGATATCTGCTGACCGGCAGGCACGGCTTCTTTTCGTGCTACGAAGCGTTCATTCACATCGTCGACTCGATGTTCAATCAGCACGCGAAGTGGCTCAAGGTCAGCAACTCGATCCGATGGCGAAAGCCGATACCGTCCCTGAACTATTTGCTGACGTCGCACGTATGGCGGCAGGACCACAACGGCTTCAGCCATCAGGACCCCGGCTTCATCGATCACGTCGTCAACAAGAAGGCCGAGGTCGTTCGCGTGTACTTGCCGCCCGACGCGAACTGTCTCCTCTGCGTCGCGGACCAGTGCCTGCGCTCGCGGAACTTCGTCAACGTCATCGTCGCGGGCAAGCAGCTTCAGCCGCAGTATCTCGACATGGAGGCGGCGATCAAGCACTGCGCGGCCGGCGTCGGCATCTGGCCGTGGGCGAGCAACGACCACGACGGCGAGCCGGACGTCGTGATGGCTTGCTGCGGCGACGTCCCGACGATGGAGACGTTGGCCGCCGTCTCGATCCTGCGGCGCTTGTTCCCGCAGCTGCGAGTGCGGGTCGTGAACGTCGTCGATCTGATGACGCTGCAGCCCGAGAGCGAGCATCCCCACGGCCTATCGGACCGCGACTTCGACTCGATCTTCACGAAGGACAAACCGATCATCTTCGCGTATCACGGCTACCCGTGGCTCATCCATCGCCTGACCTATCGGCGCACGAATCACGCCAACCTGCACGTTCGCGGATACAAGGAGGAGGGCACCACGACGACGCCGTTCGACATGTGCGTGCTGAACGATATCGATCGGTTCGATCTCGTGATGGACGTGATCGACCGCGTGCCGAAGCTCGGGCCCGGCGCCGCGTACGCGAAGCAGGCGATGCGCGACAAGCTGATCGAGCACCGAGAGTACATCCACCGTCACGGTCAGGACTTGCCGGAAGTGCGCGAATGGGTGTGGCGGAACGAGCAGAACGATTGAGGAGCGAGGTCCGCGGAGCTCGCGCTTAGGAACGGATGACGGAGCGCCTCATTCTCGTTTTCAATGCCGGCAGCTCTTCGCTGAAGTTCGCCGTCTTCGATGCCGGCGCCGAGCCGTTACGACCGGTGCTCGACGGCGCCGTGCGCGGCATCGGACGGCGCCGGACGACGTTCGAGCTCGGCGCCGCCACGCAAGCGGTGGACGCCGTGGCGGACGCGCGGGCCGCGGCGAGGCTCGTCTTGGAGCGGCTATTCGGCGCGAACGCGCTTCTGTCGAAGGAGCGCGTCTTCGCCACCGGCCATCGAGTGGTGCACGGCGGCGAGCGCTTCTCGAGGCCGATCCGGCTCACGGTCTCCGCATTCGACGAGCTCAAATCGCGGCGCGCGCTCGCGCCGCTGCACAATCCGCCCGCGCTCGCCGTCATGGAGTCGGTCGGCGACGCGTTTCCGGACGTGCCGATGGTCGCGGTATTCGACACGGCGTTCTTCCACGATTTGCCGGAAGCGGCTCGACGCTATGCGCTCCCGCGCGATTGGTGCGAAAGGCATCGCATTCGCCGCTACGGCTTTCACGGCATTGCGCACGCGTATCTCGCGGAGGCGCTCGCCGGCTGCGGCCGCCGCGCGATCACGCTCCACCTCGGACAAGGGTGCTCCGCGGCGGCGCTCGTCGACGGCCGGCCGGTCGACACGAGCATGGGGTTCACGCCGCTCGAGGGCCTCGTCATGGGCACCCGCGCGGGCGATCTGGACCCAGGCGTGATCGTGCATCTGATGCAGCTCGGCTACGGAGCTCGCGAGCTCGAGGATGCTTTGAATCGGCGATCGGGACTGCTCGGGCTTTCGGGCTCGTCCGACGACGTGCGCGAGCTCTTGGCCCTCGAGGCGAATGGAGATCGCGACGCGGCGCTGGCTCTCGAGGTGTTCTGTACGCGGATTCGCAAATACATCGGCGCGTATACCGCGGTGCTCGGCGGGCTGGACGCGATCGGGATCGGCGGAGGCGTTGGCGAGAACTCGTCGGAGATCAGAGAGCGCGTGCTGCGACCGTTCAATTGGCTCGGCATCGAGATCGATCCGAGCGCGAATGCCGCGTGCCGAGGCACCTCCGCGCGCATCTCGTCGGCGCGGTCCACCGTCGACGTCCGAGTGGTGCCGGTGAAAGAGGAGCCCGCGATCGCGCGCGCCGTGATCGACGTGTTGTGACGTTATCCGGCCCGGCGGAAGTGATCACGACCCTCGGGAATGGAACTTGCAGCGTGGGAGCCTCATGGCCTTCGGAGACGTATTTCGATGCACGAGCCGAGAAACGACATCGACCTCTCACGATTCGAGGGGATCCTGAAGCGGCGCCGCAAAGCGATAGTCGACGATATCAGCCGCGAGCTCGAGAAACACGAGGATCAACGGTTCGCCGACTTGATCCAGCAGGCTGCGGATCCGGATGACCGCTCGGTTGCGGATCTCTTGGTCGATTTGAATCTCTCGGAGCTCAATCGCGACGTCGAAGAGCTGCGCGCGATCGAGTACGCGCTCGCGCGAGTGCGTGCCGGCAGCTATGGGATCTGCAGGGCTTGCGGCGAGCCCATCCCCGAGGAAAGGCTCGAGGCGATTCCCGAGACGCCGCTCTGCGTCGAGTGTCAGTCCCGCGCGGAGGAAGCGCGAGACGCACGCACCCCTTCGCTCTAGCTCTCGCTGCAGATCCAACGTCCCGTTGCAGGAAAAGCCGTCGTGCTCTCGTCCGAGCACGACGGCTTCGATGCGCATCGTGGTCGATGCGTATCCGAATTCGATGCGTGTTTTCCCGGACGGAGCGTCACCGCGCAAGTATTGCTCGCGGCATGATGCTTGCATTCTCGGCCTTCGCGAACACCCCGGGGACGGTACGACTCGGGTTGCACACGGAGGAGCGAATGCTGGCTGCATCGGGCCGCCGAGGATGGTCGGCACCGCGGGCCGAGGTGCGTGCGCTTTGAACGGCACGGGAAGAATCGCCGTCGTACGGGCGCTGCACGGCCTCGGAGACATGCTTTGTGCGGTCCCGGCGTTGCGCGCGTTGCGACGCGCGCATCCCGCCGCAGACATCGCGTTGATCGGTCTGCCCGAGTGTCGGTGGATGATCGAACGCTTCGGGCGATTGCTCGACGGGCTGCTGCCTTTCCCGGGCTTTCCCGGCATTCCGGAAAGGCCGTTCGCGGCAACGGCGCTCGAGCGTTTCGTGCGCTCGGTCCGCAGAGCGCCGTTCGATCTTGCGCTGCAAATGCACGGCAGCGGCCGCGTCAGCAACGCGTTCACGGCGCTGCTCGGGGCGCGCGCGGCGGCCGGTTTCTACGATGCCTCTCGCCAGGAGCGGTACGGCGCTCGATTCTTCCCGTACCCCGAGCGCCAAGCCGAGGTGCATCGATGGCTGACCTTGACGAAGGCACTCGGCTATCCGTCGCGCGACGACCGACTCGAGTTTCCGATGACGGACGAGGACCGAGCCGCGCTGCGCGAGCATGGCGCTCTCGCGGGACTCGAGCGCGGAAGCTTCGTTTGCATACATCCGGGCGCGCGCGATCCGGCACGACGATGGCCGCCTGAACGCTTCTCGGCGGTCGCGAACGTGCTCGCAGGTCGTGGGTTTCGCGTCGTGCTTACCGGAACGCACGCCGAGCGCCCGGCGGCCGATGCGGTCGCAGCGGCGATGAAGCGTCGTGCTCTGAATGTCGCGGGGGAAACGTCGCTCGGCGCGCTGGCGGCGTTGTTGGAGCGTGCGGCATTGCTGGTCGGCAACGACACCGGCGTATCGCACCTCGCCGCGGCCCTTCGAGTCCCGAGCGTGATCGTTTTCTTGCGCTCCGACCCGGAGCGTTGGGCACCGATCGATCTCGCGCGCCATCGGCCGATCGTCGGTCGGCACCTCGCACGCGCCGGGCGGGGACGCCTCGCGCGAATGCGAATCGCGCGCACGGACATGCCGGAGGCGGCAGAGGTTCTGGAAGAAGCGACGATGCTGCTGAACGGAGTCTATGGCGGCTAGAGCGAGACACGATGAGAAGCCCCGTCCCGATGCGCGAAACATCGTCGCGGCGTATGTCGGGCCGACGCACGATGCCGAAACGCTCGTTCCCGCCGTCGATACGCTTCGAGCCCTGTGGCCGAGCGCGACGCTACGGCTGTTGTGGCCCATGGACGTTTCGTGTCCGCACGCGCTCGGGAATCGCGTGCACGGACGGATCGCCTATCCCATGCCGCAGGAAGTTCGCGACGCGGCGACGCGTGTCGAGGAAACAGTAAGGCGCATCGCGGCGGTCGAAGCGCGCGTCGCGCTCGTCTTTGCCGCGACGGGGTACGAGCCGTACTTTCCGGCCTATCTCTGCTATCTCGCAGGCGTGCCGTACCGGGCGGCGTTCAGTGCGGAATTCGGCGGCGGTGTGCTTTCGTCGGCGTTCCCGCCGCCGGCTCGCGATGGCACGGCGCGCCACCTCGAGCTCGTGTGTGCCGCGCGCGGGTTGCTCGAGGAGGCGCAACGGACAGAGCAGCGGAGTGACCGATGCGACGTCTGAACATTCTCACGTGGCACGTGCACGGCAACTATCTCTATTACCTCTGCCGCGTGCCGCACACGATCTATCTCCCGGTGAAACCGGGGCGTCCGGAGGGATACGGCGGCCGACTACCTGGGCTTCCGTGGGGGCCGAACGTGATCGACGTGCCGGCCGACAAGGTGGCCGACCTCGATCTCGACGTGATCGTCTTCCAATCGAGAAAGAACTATTTCGAGGATCAGTACGAGATTCTCTCGGCGGCGCAGCGGCGTTTGCCGCGAATCTTCATCGAGCACGATCCCCCTCGCGACAACCCGACCGACACGCGTCATCCCGTCGACGATCCGGACGTTCTTCTCGTGCACGTCACGCCGTTCAACGCATTGATGTGGGATGCGGGCGCAACGCCGGTGCGCGTCATCGAGCACGGCGTCGAGGTGCCGGCGGAGGCGGAGCACACGGGAGAGCTCGAGCGCGGAATCGTCGTCGTGAACGGGCTCGCGGCGCGGGGGCGGCGGCTCGGCGCGGATGTTTTCGAGAGGGTGCGCGAGTACGTGCCGCTCGATCTCGCCGGCATCGGGTCCGAAGCGCTCGGAGGGCTCGGCGAGGTGCCGCACGCGGAGCTGCCGAAGCTCATGGCCCGCTATCGATTCTTCTTCAACCCGATCCGCTACACGAGCCTCGGCCTCGCGGTGTGCGAGGCGATGGCCGTCGGACTTCCGGTGATCGGATTGGCGACGACGGAGATGGTGACCGTCGTCGAGAACGGCGTGTCGGGATACGTCGAGACCCGCTTCGATCGGCTCATCGCGCACATGCAGAGACTTCTCGCTTATCCGGACGAGGCGGCGCGGCTCGGCGCAGGTGCCCGAAAGACCGCCGAGCGCCGCTTCTCGATCGAGCGATTCGTGCGCGACTGGAACGACGCGTTCGAAGAGGTCGTGCGATCGCGCACGCACCGAACGGACGAGAAGGCGGCAAGGAGGCTCAGGGCCCATGCATAGGATTGCAATGATCAGCGACCACGCATCGCCGCTGGCGGCGATCGGCGGCGCCGACGCGGGCGGACAGAACGTGTACGTGGCTCATCTCAGTCGGTGTCTCGCCGATCGCGGAGTCGAGGTCGACGTTTTCACGCGCCGCGACGCGCCCGACCAGCCCGAGGTCGTCGCGTGGTACCCGAACTCGCGAGTGATTCACGTGCCGGCCGGACCTCCCGAGCAGATCCCGAAGGAGGAACTGCTGCCGCACATGGCCGAGTTCACGCGTTACGTGCGCCGGGCGTGCAGGCGTCGGCGTTACGACCTGCTGCACGCGAACTTCTGGATGTCCGGCCTGACCGCAGCGGACGTCAAGCGCTCGCTCGGCATTCCGTTCGTGATCACGTTCCACGCGCTCGGACGAATACGACGTGCTCACCAGGGCGCGGCCGATCGATTTCCCGATACGCGCTTCGAGCACGAGGAGCACATCGCGTGCGTGGCCGATCGAGTCATCGCGGAGTGTCCGCAGGACCGCGCCGATCTGATGACCCATTACGCGGCGGATCCGGAGAGGATCAGTATCGTGCCGTGCGGTTTCGATCCGGCCGAGCTTTGGCCCGTGCCTCGGGATACGGCGCGCGCGCTGCTGGGCCTGCCGAAGGACGCGTTCATCGTGCTTCAGCTCGGGCGCCTCGTGCCGCGGAAGGGCATCGCGACGGTGATAGAAGGCTTCGCGCGTTTCGTGCACGCCGAGGCGGTCGATGCACGGCTGCTGATCGTCGGAGGTGACTTCCACGAGCCGAATCCCACGCGAGTGCCCGAGATCGCGCGCCTGTCTCGGGTCGCCGCCGAAGCACGAATCTCCGACAGAGTCGCGTTCGCCGGTCGTCGAGATCGCGAGGTGCTGCGCTACTACTACAGCGCCGCCGACGTCTTCGTCACGCTGCCGTGGTACGAGCCCTTCGGTATCACGCCGCTCGAGGCGATGGCATGTGCGGTTCCAGTGATCGGCAGCCGCGTAGGCGGCGTGAAGTACACAGTCGTCGACGGCAAGACGGGACGTCTGATCCCGCCGGCCGATCCGGAAGCGCTTGCGCGCTGTCTCGCGCTGTTTCGCCGCGAGAGGACCATGCGCGACGCGATGGGACGCGCGGGACGCGCTCGCGTGGTGCGGCATTTCACGTGGCGACACGTCGCGCGTGCGATCGAGGACGTCTACGCGGCGGTCCTGGAGCGCGCGGTCGAGGAGCCCCGCGTGCGTTACGCGGGCAGCGGCTACGGCAGCGCTCCGATGAGCCCGTCCGCCGGCGTCGCGCCACGCGGCCGTTCGGCCGACCCGCCGAAGCGACGCCCGGTCGGCTCCGCGGTCACGCCCATCGGCGACCGGACAAGGAGGACCCCGAAATGAGCGTGCGTCGGACCGCCGAAGCGCGCGTCGTCGACGGCGCAGCGGAGTTGAAGGGAAGGGTGGTTCTCGTCACGGGTGGTGCGCGAGGTCTCGGGCGGGCCGTCTGTGAGGATCTCGCCGCAGCGGGCGCCTTCGTGATCGTGACGGACGTCGAAGCGGACGCGGCTTCGGCCCACGCGGAGGCGCTTCGTGCCGCGGGCTTTGCGGCGAGCGCTCGCCGTCTCGACGTGCGGAATGAAGAAGATGCGAGCGCGGCGATCGCCGCAGCGATCGAAGCGCACGGGCGCCTGGATGCATTGATCAACAATGCGGGCGTCGATGTGACCAAACCGGTGACGGAGCTGAGCGTCGGCGAATGGGATCACGTGCTCGCGGTCAACCTGCGCGGGCCTTTTGTGCTGTCGAAGGTCGCGTTCGAGGCGATGCGCCGGCGGGGACGGGGCGGGCATATCGTGAACGTCGTGTCCACCGCGGCGAAGCGCGCCTGGGCCAATGCGGCCGCCTATCACGCAAGCAAATGGGGGCTGCTCGGCTTGAGCCACGCCCTTCATGTCGAGGGTCGCGCGCATCGCATCAAGGTCACGGCGCTCGTCGCCGGCGGCATGCGTACGCCGTTCTTGCTCGAGCGGTTCCCGGACATCGACGTGGACGTGCTGCAGGATCCGGAAGCCGTCGCTGCAGCGGTCCGTTTCGTGCTCACGCAGCCTTCCGGAACGGTGATCCCCGAGCTCTTGGTCTTACCGGAGCGAGAAACGTCGTGGCCATGACGCAGCTCGGTCCAAGACGAGGCGTTTTTCTCGATAAGGACGGGACGTTGGTCGACGACGTGCCGTTCAACGTCGATCCGGCTCGCATCCGATTCGTCCCGTTTGCGGAAGAAGCGGTACGCCGTTTGGCCGATGCCGGCTTCGTGCTCGCGATCGTGTCGAATCAGCCGGGCGTCGCGCGGGGACTCTTCGACGAGGCGGCGCTCGCGACCGTTGCGGGCGAGATCTCCACGCGGCTCGTCGCGTTGGGAGTGCCGCTGGCCGGCTTCTACTACTGTCCGCACGATCCGTCCGGAACCGTCGAGCGTTATCGGCGCGTTTGCGATTGCAGGAAGCCCGCGCCGGGACTGCTTTCGCGCGCGGCCCGAGAGCTCGATCTCGACCTCGGCGAGTCGTGGCTCGTCGGCGACATACTCGACGACATCGAAGCGGGACGGCGAGTCGGATGCCGGACCGTCCTCGTCGACAACGGCAGCGAGACGGAGTGGCAGCTCGACACGAGCAGGCTTCCGCATCATATCGTCGACGACCTCGATGAGGCCGCGCGGCTCATCGTCGAGCTCGACACCGCCCGCCGCGAGCGTGCCGAGACGGGGGAGCGTTGATATGGACGCGCGCCCGATCGGCGGCGAACGCTACAGAGCCTGGCGGGCGGTGCGGCACGTGCTCGCGGTACGACTCGATGCCTTGGGCGACGTGCTGATGACGACGCCGGCGCTTCGTGCGGCGCGATGCTCGCACCCCGAGCGAAGGCTGACGTTGTTGACCTCGCCGGCGGGCGCGGAAGCGGCGCGGCTCGTGCCGGACGTCGACGATGTGATCGTTTACGACGCGCCGTGGGTCAAGGCCACGGGGCGCCGCACGAGCGCGCAGCCGGACCGGCACATGATTCGTCGTCTCGCCGCGCGCCGCTTCGATGCCGCCGTGATCTTCACGGTGCACAGCCAGAACCCTCTGCCGGCGGCGCTGATGTGCTACCTCGCCGACATCCCGCTGCGCCTCGCGCACTGTCGCGAGAATCCGTATCAGCTGCTGACCGATTGGGTGCGCGATCCCGAGCCGAACGAACGGCGCCGCCACGAGGTGGAACGGCAGCTCGATCTCGTCGCGAGCGTCGGGTGGCGCGCACCGGACGCTCGGCTGCGGCTCGAGGTGCCCGAGGCCGCGAAGGCGAGCGTGCGCCGCGCGATGCGGGAGCTCGGTCTTTCGGTCGGAACGCCGTGGGCGGTCATCCATCCGGGTGCGACCGCGCCGTCGCGGCGTTATCCGGCGAAACACTTCGCACGCGTCGTGCACGCGCTCGCTGCGGAGCACGGATGGCGACTCGTGCTGACGGGCTCCTCGGCCGAGCGGGATCTTGCCGAACGGCTAGCCCGGGAGGGCTACGGCGCCGCGGTATCGCTCGCAGGCAGGTTGTCCTTGGCCGAGCTCGCCGCGTTGATCGCGGAGGCGCCGCTGTTGATCTCGAACAATACCGGTCCCGTGCACATCGCCGCAGCGGTCGGCACGCCGGTGGTCGATCTTTATGCGTTGACGAATCTTCAGCACACGCCTTGGCGCGTGCCGAGCCGCGTGCTCTATCGCGACGTTCCTTGTCGGTGCTGCTATCGCAGCGTCTGCCCGGAAGGCCACCACGCGTGCCTGGAGGGCGTTTCGCCCGAGCGCGTCGTCGAAGCCGCGTGCGAGCTGCTCGCGGCGTCGAAAGAAGGGAGCGTGCGGACGACCGTGGACGCGGTTGCAGCGCGGCGCGTTTGCGCGCAAAGGCACGACATCCGCGATCGGCGCGGCGATTCGGACGACGCCGACGAAGTCGCGGCGGAGGGCGGACCGTGAAGCTCGACGTGCTGATCCCGACGTACGCCCGCCCGGCCGCGCTGGCCGTGACGCTGACGGGGCTATGCGCCCAGAGTTTTCGCTCGTTTCGCGTGATCGTGTCCGATCAGAGCGACGGCGGCGCTTCGATCCGATCCGGCGAGGTTCGAGCCGTCGCGCGCGTGCTCGAGCAGCACGGCTGCGAGATGCGTTTGCACGAGCATCTGCCGCGGCGCGGCATCGCGGAGCAGCGGCAGTTCCTGCTCGAGTGCTCGAGCGCTCCGTACGTGCTGTATCTCGACGACGACGTGCTGCTCGAGCCGTTCGTGCTCGGCTTGATGCTCGACGTGATCGAGCGCGAAGGATGCGCGTTCGTCGGATCGTCGGTGATCGGGCTCAGCTTCGCGAACGAGGCGAGACCCGAGCAGGAACGCGTCGAGCTCTGGGAGGGTCCCGTTCGTCCCGAGGTCGTCGTGCCCGGCAGCCGTGAATGGGAGCGATGGAAGCTGCACAGCGCGGCGAACCTCTATCACGTGCAAAACCGCTTGGGCGCGACGCCGGATGCGCCGCTGCGCTACAGGATTGCCTGGGCGTCCGCGTGCGTGCTTTACGAGGCGGCGAAGCTGCGCGAGGTCGGGGGATTCTCGTTCTGGGAACGTTTGCCTCCGGAGCACTGCGGCGAGGATATCGTGCCGCAGCTCGAGCTGATGAGGCGTTACGGCGGGTGCGGGATCATGCCGTCGGGCGCCTATCACCTCGAGCTGCCGACGACGATTCCGCGCCGTGAGGTCGGCGCGGAGCGCGTGCTCGGCTGGCACCGTCACGAGGCTCGAAGCGTATGAACGTGTCTGGCATCGAGTCTTGGCATAGAGTGCGCCGGCTGCTCGTGATCCGTGCGGACAACATCGGCGACGTGGTCATGACCGGCCTGGCGCTGCGCGCCGTGAAGCGAACGTTGCCTGCGGCGAGGCTGGACCTGCTCGCGAGTCCCGCGGGCGCGGCGGCGGCGCCGTTGCTGCCTTGGATCGACGACGTATTGATCCGCAGGGTCCTATGGCAGGACATGGGACGCCTTTCGCTCGATCCCGGGCGCGAGCGAAGACTCGTGGACGATCTTCGCGCACGGCGATACGACGCGGCGCTGATTCTCACGAGCTTCTCGCAGTCGCCGCATCCGGCCGCATTCGTCGCGTGGCTCGCCGGCATACCGCTCCGCGCAGGCACATCGCGCGAGCGCGGATCGATGCTGACGCACGCGGCGCCTCACGGGGATTTCACACGGCATCAAGCGGAACGAAACCTCGCGCTCGTCCATGCGCTCGGTTTTCGGGTCGACGACGATGCGCTCGAGATTCGCGTGCCTCGCGACGCTGCGGCGAGCGCGGCGGCGCTGCTCGCGGAGCGCGGGATTCGCCGCGGCGAACCGTACCTCCTGTGGAATCCCTGGGCGAGCGCCGAGGCGCGCACGTATCCGCCGGAGCGCGGGGCCGAGGCCGTTCGCATGGCCTCCGAGGGCGTAGGCCTTCGGGTCGTCGTCACGGGTCACGAGCGCGACGCCGACCGGGCGGCGGCACTCGCGGAGCGGATCGGTGCGCGCGCGGTAAGCCTCGTCGGCCGGACGTCGATTCCCGAGCTCGCCGCGCTCGTGGCGCGCGCGAGCATCGCCGTCACGAGCCATACGTGCGTCATGCATCTTGCGGACGCGCTCCGCGTGCCGGTGGTCGTGCCTTTCTCGGGCACGGACCTGCCGTCGCAGTGGACTCCGAGGCATGCGCCGCACGTGCTCCTCGAGCGGCAAGTGCCGTGCGCGCCTTGCTACGAGATCAGGTGCCCGCGCGTGCTCGAATGCCTCGACATCGAACCGGTCGAGCTCGCGAGCGCGATATCGACGCTGCTCGCGCGCTCGCTCGTCGCGGAGGAGAAGCGTGCTTGAGCGTACGCAAAGCGGCTCGCGGCCCGTCATACGCGCGCTCGGCAAGCCGACGCTCGAGGAGACGATCGCGGCCTTCTGGCGCCACCATTCGCGCCGGCGATCGCCGCTTCGCAGCAGCGTTGCGCGGCTCGCGGAGCTTGCGCTTGCGCCGGAGCCCGAGATCGCCGCCGAGAGCACGCGCGTGCTGTTCGAGCGCATCATCGAGCCGCTTTGCGACGGCTTCACGCGCCGCGGCGCGGAAACCTATCGGCGGATATTCGCGCAGATCATCATGGCCGCACGCAAGCGGCCGGAGTGCCGCGCTCTCGACGAGGCGTTGAGCGCGGCAGGTTTCGTCACGGAGCGCGACTTGCTGCGAGCTCCGAATCCGCGGCCGGTGACGGAGCTCGAACGTTGCCGGATCCGCAAGGCCATCGTGCTTTCGCGGATGACGCTCGGTGCCGACGTCGCAATTTCCCTGCCGATCCTGCTGCGGGCGGAGGCGCTCTTCCCGAACGCCCGGATCGCTTTCGTCGGCAACGACGCCGCTCGCGTGCTCGCGCGAGGCCTCGAGCGGGTCGACCACGTCGAAGTGCCGTACGGTCGAGCGGACTTGCTCGCGGATCGCTTGAATGCATGGCCGGCGTTGATGAGCGCCGTGCGCGCCGAATGCGCCGATCTTGCGGCCGACGAGTACCTGCTGATCGACCCGGATTCGCGTCTGACGCAGCTCGGTCTGCTGCGGCCGGTGCCGGACGAGCGTTGCTTCCATTTCCCGAGCCGCAGCTACGGCGCACATCTCACCGATTCGTTGCGAACGCTGGCGGCGAAGTGGATGAGCGAGACATTCGGTGTGGTGCCGACGAGGGACGCGTCGCTGTCGCCCGAGAGCGTCGACGCGAGCTGGATCGATCGGGTCCGCGCGAGCTGCGCCGAGCGCCTCCTCGCGAGCGTGAGCTTCGGCGTCGGCGGCAACGAGCGGAAGCGCGCCGGGCTTGCGTTCGAAGCCGATCTCGTCGGATGCCTCGTCGCGCAAGGCTACACTGTGCTGCTCGCTCGCGGCGTCGGACAGCACGAGTCCGACGAATGTCAGAAGCTGTGCGCATTGCTCGCGGGACGCGGCCTTCGGGTCGTGAATTTGCCTTCGGGCGGGACGCTGCCGCCTGCGGTCGGCGAGGCGGACGTCCTGACGTGGCAGGGGAGCGTCGATACGTTCGTCGCGTCGATCGGGCGCGCGGACCTCTACGTCGGCTACGACTCGGCGGGGCAGCACATCGCGGCCGCGCTCGAGGTGCCGGTGCTGTCTATTTTCGTCGAGGCCGCTGGGCGCCGCCATGCGCTGCGCTGGATGCCGGAGGGACGCGGAATCGTGCGCGTCGTCCGATCGCCTTGGCCCCCGGATCGACGCGAGCTGTTCGAACGCGCGAGCGCGGAGCTGACCGAGCTCGCGTGGGAGATCAATGCGCGCAGGCGCGGATTGCGGCTCGGCGCGCCGCAACCGCGATGACGACTGTCGTCCGAGTCGCACATCGGGAATAGCTCGATCGGTCGCGGCATGGATCTTGCTGCCCGGCGTCTCTACAGCGACATGGAGGTCGAGGCGATGAGCGAATCGAAGCAGACGACGGACCACGACGAGATTCGCCGTTGGGTCGAGGAACGAGGCGGCCGGCCGGCCCACGTCAAGGGCACGGGCGGTAAGGACGATGCGGGTCTCTTGAGGATCGAGTTTCCGGGCTACGACGACGAGGACGATAGCGACGTCGAGCCGATCGAGTGGGACGAGTTCTTCCGTAAGTTCGACGAGAGCCGGTTGGCGTTCCTGTATCAAGAGAAGAAGGCGGACGGGAAGCCCAGCACGTTCAACAAGTTCGTGCGCCGGAGCTGAGCGCGAGTTTCCGCGGCGGGATGTCGCGAAGGCAGGCGCGAATGAAAGACGACGGCAAAGCGCGGAAGGAGCGGGACGGCGAGCGATCCGCGGTTGCCGCGCCGACCTCGGAGCGGATGAGACGCGCTCGAGCGAGCGGGCGCACCCCTGGCTCGAGCACGGCCTTCGAGCCGGCTGCGGTGCCGCTCGGCACCGATGACGAAGCGGCCGGCACGCCGGCGAGCGTCGCGGCGTTTCGTCACGAGATCGAACGCGCCCAGCGCGGCGAGGGATTGCGAGGCTTGACCGCCGAGCAGGCGATGAGCGGTCGGCCCGGGATAGCGGACGCTCCGCACGGGCTCGTCGGTGCGTTCGCGGCGCTCGGCGTAGCCGTGATGATCCTCATGCTGCTCGCCGTGCTGTTGTTCTGATCGTTGAGATCCGACTTCGGCGCGAGCACGGCGGGGCCGTTTCATCGACTCAGCGTCGGAGGACGCCGATGAAAGCGATGGTGTGGCACGGTAGACGGGACGTGCGCTGCGACGCAGTGCCGGACCCGACGTTGCGCGAGCCGACCGATGCGATCGTTCGCATCACGACGACGGCGATCTGCGGATCCGATCTGCATCTTTACGAGGTGCTCGAGCCGTTCATGGAGCCCGGCGATATCCTCGGGCACGAGCCGATGGGCATCGTCGAGGAAGTGGGCGCCGACGTGACGCACGTGCGTGCGGGCGATCGAGTCGTCGTGCCGTTCAACATCGCGTGCGGTAGATGCTTCATGTGCGACCGCGGGCTCTACTCTCAGTGCGAGACGACCCAAGTCCGCGAGCACGGATGCGGCGCGGCGCTGCTCGGCTACTCGAAGCTTTACGGTCAAGTGCCGGGCGGGCAGGCCGAATATCTTCGCGTGCCCCAGGCGCATTTCGGGCTGATCAAGGTTCCGAAGGGTCCGCCCGACGAGCGCTTCATCTACCTTGCCGACGTGCTGCCCACGGCCTGGCAGGCGGTCGAATACGCGGCGATCCCGGACGGCGGCAGCGTTGCGGTGTATGGTCTCGGCCCGATCGGCCAGATGGCGGCGCGCATCGCACGGTACCGCGGGGCACGCGTGATCGGCGTCGACATCGTGCCGGAGCGTCTCGCGATGGCGCGCCGCCACGGCGTCGAGACGATCGACGCGAACGAGCACGACGACGTGCCGGCGGTGATTCGCGACATGACCGACGGCCGAGGCACGGATTCGGTCATCGATGCCGTCGGCATGGAGGCGCACGGCGCTCCGACGGTGAAGGCCATGCAGACGTTGACCGGAATGCTGCCCGACTCGATCGCGCAAACGCTGTTTCAAAAGGCGGGCGTGGATCGATTGACGGTGCTGCTGGAGGCGATCGATACGGTTCGTCGAGGCGGCACGATCTCGATCAGCGGCGTCTACGGCGGCGCAATGGATCCGCTGCCGATGCTGAAGCTGTTCGACAAGCAGATTCAGATTCGCATGGGGCAGGCGAACGTGAAGCGTTGGGTCGACGACATCATGCCGCTCGTTTCCGGCGAGTCCGATCCCCTCGGCGTCGACGATCTCGCGACGCATCATTTGCCCCTCGAGCAGGGGCCGCACGGCTACGAGATCTTTCAGAGAAAGCAGGACGGCGCGATCAAGGTGCTGCTTCACCCTTGATCGACGCAAGCCGTAGCATGCCGTGACCGCGGCGCGAGAAACCGGCTGAAACGTGGTGCGTGACAGCGCGCCTGATGCGAGCCCGTCGCGAGATAGCGACAGGAAAAACCTCCGTCACTACTTGCCCTGCCGCCGCGGCTCGTTTCGAGCTTCTAATCCGTGTCGACACCTATTAGGGTACCCGCGGCGCGGCGCCGACCGCGCTCGCCACAGGGGATACGGAGGAGTTTCAATGCGAGCCGTAACGAAGATCGCCGCGGCGCTCGCGCTTTCGTCGGTATGGACGGCGGGCGCGATGGCCGCTAACCCGATGCTTGCCGAGGTCGAGATCAAAGCGGCGAGCCGCGCGGAGCGCGACGCGGGTGTATGGGTCGACGGGCAGTATATCGGTCACGTGCGCCAGCTACGCGGCAAGTCGCGATTGACGCTGCTGCCCGGAACCCACGAGCTCGTCTTCAAGCTGGCGGGCTACGAGGACGTGCGCCGCACGATCACGCTCGAGCCCGGCGAGCGCTACGCGTATCGGCTGGCGATGACGACGCCGTCGGAGCTCAAGTTCCCGAGCGCCGACGAGACGGCGCAGGTCGTGCTGTCGGTGGCGCCGAAAGACGCCGCGGTTTTCATCGACGACCGCTACGCCGGGCACGTCGATCGTTTCGCCAAGGGGTTGAGACTGAAAGCCGGGACGTATCGCATCAAGATCGCGTTGCCGGGCTATCAGCCGTTCGAAAGCGAGATGACGCTTCGTCCCGGTCAGCGCTACGAGATCAAGACGCAGCTCGCGAAGGGCTCGATCTCCGAGCAGGACGGAGAGCTCCTCGTCGTCGATCGGTGAGCCGCACGGTTCGCGGCGAGGGCGGCACGAGACGCGCTCGGCGCGGAAAGCTTGCCGACGGCAGACGGCGAAAAGAGAAAGGCCCCTGACTCGATCGAGAGCCAGGGGCCTTCCACTCGGTCAACGGCGTCAGATTAACCCGTCACTCCGTCGACGGCGGAACGATCGGCAGGAGCACGATGTCGGGCGCAACCTGGTTGCGCGCCATTCGCATCGTCTGACGGATCTGGTTGCGGTGCTCGCTGCCGAGCATGACCCATTCCCGCGACCGATGATCCCATGCGCCGATCTCTTCGCCGTCCGGCGTCATGTAGAAGTACGCGACTCGACCTAAGCGCAGAAACTCCACCTCGGGATAGAGCTGGCCGTTGACCTCGAGCGGACCGACGTCCGCCACGTACTCTCGGCCATACTCCGTCTCGACCGTCCAGGCTTCCATGATACGCCGCAGCTTCTCGGCGTCCGTGACGTCGCTGCGCTCGACGAGCGCTTTCAGCTCGTTCACTCGATTCGTGCGCTCCTCGAGGTTGAACGGAATGTCGAGCGCGACGAACTGCTCGAGGGCATCGACCATGCGGATCAGCAGCGCCGGAATCTGTCGCTCGAGCTCCGGCACCTGCTCCATGGCAGCGCGGATCTGCTCGACTTGCTGCTGCTGATCCTGAATCTGGCGCTCCAGCAACGCGTTGTAAACTTGCAGGCCGGCGATGTCCCGCAGCAGGACATCGTATTGCTCGACCGCGGACTGTCCTGTCTGGTTGTTCCCCCCCTGCTGCCCCTGTTCCTGTTCCTGAGCGACACCGTACGCGACGGGTAGGCAGGTCAGAATGGCCGCAACGAGGCCCGTTTTGATCTGTCGCATGCTTTCCTCCAGGATGGGGCGCCCAAGCTAGCTCTTGAATGCCAATACGTCAAGCGGGAACGCGTTCTTGGGGCAGGAACGCGCCGTACGGAATCAGCGGCCGACGCCGAGATGCGCGCGAGGATTCGACGTGACGAGCTGCGAGAGCCGACGGTAGAGCTCCTCGATCTCAGGCGTGTCGGCGGGCGGCGCGACGATCTGGAGCGTGACGAGCTGGTCGCCCGGCGGCGATCCAGGTAATCCTCTGCCGCGCAAGCGCAATTTCTGGCCGGCCTGAGAGTTTTTCGGGATCTTGAGCTCCACGGGGCCGCCGAGCGTCGGCACGGTGACCGTCGCGCCGAGCGCCGCTTCCCAAGGGGTGATCGGCAAGTCGAGATGGATATCTTTGCCGCTCGGACGAAAGAACGGATGGGGTGCGAGTCGGACGATCGCGTAGAGATCGCCGCGTCCGCCCGGCCCCGCGGCGCCCTGGCGAGGGAGCCGAATGCGGCGTCCGTCCGTGACACCCGGCGGAATGCGCACGTTGATCGTGCGCGTTTGCTCGACGATCTCCCCGCTCGGACCGACCTCCGGCACCGAGACGGTAAGCGTCTTCGTCACGCCGCGATACGCTTCGTCGAGCGACAGGGTGATCGTCGTCTGGTAGTCGTCGCCGCGCGTCGAGAAGGTGAACGAGCGCGATCGGCCGGTTCCGAAACCGGCGCGTCCGAATAACGCCTCGAAGAAATCGCTGAAATCGCGCGCTCCGGCGCTCGTCCGCGTGCCGTCGCCGAAGCCGCCGAAATGGAAGTGCTCCTCCCAGTCGGGAGGAGGCCGGAACTGCTGGCCGGCCCGCCAATGCGGTCCGAGCGAGTCGTAGGCCGCACGCTTCTCGGGGTCGCTCAGCACCTCGTACGCTTCGCCGAGCTCTTTGAAGCGCTCTTCGGCATCCGGCTCCTTGCTGACGTCCGGATGGTATTTGCGGGCGAGGCGGCGGTACGCGCGCTTGATCTCCTCCTGCGTCGCGTTTCGCTCGACGCCCATGATCTTGTAGTAGTCCTTGTACTCCATCCTGCGCTTCCTCGAGCCCGGGAACCCGACACGGGCACGACGTCGGCCGGGTGGATCCTTTACGGAACGGTGGGGGCTCGGCGGGCCGGAATCAAGCCGATGCGGGCGCGTTCTCCCAAATGTTGGGATACAATGGCCGCGCGATGTTGGACGGCGCCGACCGATTTCTGCTCCGGCGACTGGCCGTGGCGGCACTGGCCGCGCTGCTCCTTGGGAGCGCCGCGACGGCGGCACTTGGCCACGGCATCGAAGGCGAGGATCAGGCATTCCTGTTGCGCGCGGCCGGCGTTCACGTCGGGCCGTACCTCTACCTCGGCGCGAAGCACATGGTCACGGGCTACGACCATCTGCTCTTTCTCGCCGGCGTGATCTTCTTTCTATACCGCCTGAAGGACGTCGCGCTCTACGTCACGCTGTTCGCGATCGGGCACAGCGCGACGCTGCTGCTCGGAGTCCTCGGCGGTCTGCACGTCAATCCGTACCTGATCGACGCCGTCATCGGCCTGTCGGTCGTCTACAAGGCGTTCGAGAATCTCGGCGGGTTTCGTCGCCTCGGTTTCGAGCCGAGCACGAAAGCCGCCGTCATGGTTTTCGGGCTGTTTCACGGCTTCGGCCTCGCGACGAAACTGCAGGAACTCGCGATCTCCCGGGACGGACTCGTCGCGAACATGATCTCGTTCAATATCGGCGTCGAGCTCGGACAGCTTCTCGCGCTCAGCGTGATGCTGGTCGGCTTCACGCTGTGGCGGAGCATGGGGACGAGCTTTATGCGGCACGCCTTTGCCGCGAACGTCGTGCTGATGGCCGCGGGAATGGTGCTGATCGGCTATCAGCTGACCGGCTACTTCGTGACCACTTGAGTGCGTCGAGACCTTTAAGAAAGGGGGACGAATGCGGATCAACGTTGTCTGGGCTTCGCTTTGCGGCCTTTGGTTCGCCGCCGCTGCAGCGCTCGCTCAACCGGACGGCTCATCCACCGATCCACGGGTGCTCGAGCGCCGCCGGGAGATCGATACTCGGGCGCAGCAGACGCTCGACAAGCTGCTCCAGTCGCAGCCGGCTGTGAAGAGCCTCTACGACCGTGCAGCCGGCTACGCGGCCTTCACGGCCACGAAGGCCGGCTTCATCGTGACGGGCGGCGGCGGCACGGGAGTCGCGGTCGACAAGGCTTCGGGACGCCGCACGTACATGCGAATGGGCACGGGAGGCGTCGGGCTCGGCATCGGCGCGCAACGGTACGACGTCGTGATCCTGTTCGAGACGCCGGCGCACCTCGATCGGTTCATCCGCGGCGGCTGGGACGCGAGCACGACGGCGCAGGCGGCAGCGGGCTCCGACGGCGTGAACGTCACGTCGAGCTTCATCGACGGCGTGGCGTTTTACCAGATGACCGACAAGGGGCTGATGGCGCAGGCCGACGTCTCCGGCACGCGGTTCTGGCCGATCGACGAGCTCAATTGAGGGGAGGGGCCGGCGTTCCGCCGCAGGCTGTGGTAAATTTGCCTGCGGCCGGTCTTCCCGGCCTCTCGATCCGGAAGGCTAGGTGGCAGAGTGGTGATGCAGCGGCCTGCAAAGCCGCGTACACCGGTTCGATTCCGGTCCTAGCCTCCATCCTGCCGAATTTGCCACCCGTTCTAAGCCACTGCCTCCCAGCGGGTTTCTGCGCGGACGTGCCGTTGCGCGCAGCGGCTGAAACCGGCGCGTTCGGAGCTGGGTGAGAAGTACCGCCCCAGCGATGGCGGCGAGGCCTTCGGCGACCTCCGCGTGCGGTCAGTAATAGCTCTCTTCGAGTAGCCGCCAAAGCGAAGGCGTAGCGAGATGCCGCAGCCGAGCATCCGCTTGCCGTGGCTGCAGTTCCCTGGACGTATAAGCCAGGCCGAAGAGAGCGGAATCAGAGCGTACTGCGCACCCAGCTCGTTTCGCACCGGCGGCCCTCTGTTTCGCTTCTCTGAGCGACAGAAGGAAGCCCTCCGGGTCGGCGACGCTCACGATCAAGATGTAGTCATCCTGCGTCGGCACAACGACCACGTCCGGCGTAGTGATTGCAACGAGTGCCCGCTCTCCACCCCTGGTGCGAAACCAACCCAGGTTGAGGCCTGGAAGCCCGAGACCGTTCGTTCGCACGCTCGGGCGGCGGCTGTCGTCTCCGATGAGTGAGATTCTTTCCGCCTCGTCCGCTCGAATTCGCTGAATCGGCACTGCTCGGGCGTACAGCGGGATATTCAAGACAAGCTGTTCCGCGCCTATCTCGACGCTCGCGCGGATTTGCCCGATGTAGAACCAGGCCATCAGCGCGGCCGTCCCAACGCTCGTGAGGATCCCGATGCACATTGCGACGGCGACAACGACGCCGCCGCTTTCACGCATGTGCCAGAGGATTGCGGCGATCACCAAGCAGAACGCCACCAGCTATCACGCTACTGCTCGAGCCGTTCGGCACTGATCGCTACGATGGCCCGTGGCGTACGATCAAGATAATCGGCTACGGCTTCTGCATCGCGCTCCCATTCTTGGCTCTTCACGGGCTCGTCTACGCGTGGCGGGGCGGACGGTGGAGCCTCTATAACGAGGTTCTGTCCCGCACGTTACTTCTCGGAGCGATCTTCACTTGCTGCTGGTACTACAACGTGCGCGTCATCAACGACGCCGAACCGAGTTGGCGGCACTGGGTTGATTACGTGGTCTATATCGCGTTGCCCCATGCGGCCGTGCTGGCGCCGCTGCTCGTGCTGCTCGCAATGCTGCTCATCAGCAAGTATCCGGAGCCGGCGCCGGGAACGCGACGGCCGCTGGTGATACGCGGGCGGAATCGGGGAGAGGTGTTGCGGCCCCGTCCCGACGAGTTCGTCTTCGCCGAGGCACAGCCGAACTACGTGTCGATTTGTCGCCGCACCGACGGATCGATGGACCGCGTTTTGATCCGCGCGCCGCTGACGGATGTCGCCCGTCAGGTTCCGGGCGCGATCCGAATCCACCGATCGTTCCTGGTCAATCCGGCCTATGTCGCGCAGGTGCAGGGGAATGCCCGCAAGCGGGAAGTCGTCCTAACCGGGCTCGAACGGCGCTTGCCGGTCTCGACCGGCTTCGACGTCAACGCGCTTCGACGATAGCTCGCTTCCGTTTTCGTCCCCGAGCCTTTCACGTTCGTCCTTCAAACCGGGGGAATCATCGTCGAGACGTCAATCTGCCCGGAACGCGACAAACGCCTGTGATAAGCATCCCGTCGCTTTGCATTCTCGACGGGAGGAAAGGCATGAGGCCTAGGCATCGACTTCTGCGAGCGGTCAGTCTGCTCGCTCTAGCGGGGGCAGCGTGTGGAGCCGCGGCCGAGGGCAATGAGCGCGGGGCGCTGCTCGAGCGAATCATCGAGATCAGCCAGAGGTTCATTGCGAACCTCGCCGAGTCGCCGGAGTGGCGGGAGTTCGTCGCGTACGTGGGCTGACCGGAGATCAAAGCGTTGGACGACGAGGCCTTTCGCGCCGAGTTCAACCGGGCTGCGCGGCAGTTGCCGTTCACGCATAACTGGCTCCAGCGGCCAGCGCCCGCAGGAGCTTTTGCCGTGGCGGCGCTCGGCGGTACCTGACCCGTGAAGCGATCGACACCGGCGTGTATCTGACGCGGCGCTGGTTCGTGCAGAACGCGGGTTATCCGCGCCGGATCAGATCTCGAGCATTGCCGCCCTGGAGGAGCTCGACCTCGAACTTTTCCGGCAGCGTCTTCTCGAGACCGGCGCTGTGCGGCTGGTCCTGCCCGAGCACGACCGGCCGATTTTCGAAGGCAACGTTTACGTGCTGACGAGCAGCCAGACGGCCAGCGCCGCCGAGCCGTTCGTCGATCTCATTCGCCGGCGCGCCGACGTCACGGTGATCGGTGAAGCCACCGCCGGGGCAATGCTGAGCGGGGAACGTTTCCCGGATGGCGAAGGCAGGCTGCTGTTCGCTCCGGTTGCCGATTACGTGACGGCCGACGGTCGGCGCATCGACCGGGTCGGGGTCGCGCCGGATATCGAGGCTCCGGCCGACCAAGCTCCAAGAGCGGCTCTCGAGCTGATCGAGAGTAAAAGAGCGGCCGTCACGTTCGCGCTGCGGCCGTGTTGCCTCGGCACACCTCCAATCCTGACGAATCGCCATTCGGCTCTCGTCTCTTCTTCGTCAGCGCTCGGGTAGGAATCCCTATGCAGCGCGTTTCGAGTGCTGGCATAGGGCTTGCACAAGCAGGGCCTTCCGGCACTTTGCCGTGCGCGGAGTCGGTGTGACGACTACTGGCCGAAAACCGTAGGCATTCGAGGAGACCTATCAATGAAGCAAGGAATGATTGACCGCCGGCATGTAAGGCACGTGCTTGCGGCGGCTGTGATGGCGGCGCTCAGTTCGACCGCCGCCGCACAGCAACCGGGTGACGAGCTGAGTCAAGATCAACCGGGTGTGCAGTCGCAGCAGGAGCAGCAAGATCTCCAGTCGGAGCCGAGCAGCGAGTCGCTGACGTCCTCTACCGAGAGCGAATCGGGCGGGTCAGGCATGCTCGACCAGATCGCTCAGGAACATGACGATCTCAGCACCTTCGTCGAAGCGGTGAAGGCTGCGGGGATGGAAGACGCCTTGACCGGCAGCACCGAATACACGGTGTTCGCGCCCACGAATGACGCGTGGGAGCAGATGTCCGGCTTGAGCAAAGACGAGCTGATGCAGCCGGAGAATCGCGAACAGCTGATCAGCTTGCTGCGCGCGCATATCGTCGCGGACGACGTCGACGAGGAAATGGCACGCAGCTTGCCGGCGGCGCAGACGATCGATGGAGGCACGGTCGAGCTCAGCGCGAGCGGCGATACGATCCAGGTCGGCGATGCCGAGGTCGTGCAGTCCGGGATCCAGCAGGGCAGCTTGCGGATTTATGCGATCGACAGCGTTCTCGAGCCGACGGCACTTGCGCGCGCGGACGATATCGGGAGCGAGCAGGAGCAAGGCAGCAGCGAATTCGAAACCGAACGCGAAAGCGGTCTCGGCTCCGACCAAGAGAGCGGTCTCGGGTCGGAGCGGGAAAGCGGCCTCGGCTCCGAGAGCGAGCCGCCGCTTGGCTCGGAGAGCGAGTCTCCTTTCGGCTCCGATCGGGAATCGCCGTTCGGGTCCGAAACGGAAGAGGAGAGCTCGACCGAGTCGGACCGTTCCGCGGATCCGTTCGGCAACTGACGCTTCCGGCGTCCGCAGTGGGGCGGCCGAGCCGCCGCGTACCACAGCCGCAGCGCGGGGCAGTTATCCAGACTGCCCCGCTTCGTTTTGGGGGATAAGGGGATCGTCGGCATTCGTCTTGTTCCGGCCCCGATTAAGGGTAGCCATGAGGCGTGCGGTAGAATTCGCCGGCATTGGCCGAGCTTGAAGCCGCGGGCGGAGTGCCCCGGCGTTGACACGCGGAAGCCATGTGCCCGGGTGGCGGAACGGTAGACGCAGCGGACTTAAAATCCGCTGGCCGAAAGGCCGTGCCGGTTCGAGTCCGGCCTCGGGCACCAGATCGAGCGCGGGCCCGTATTGCCGCGCCGTGCGGTGGCGGTGGAGCGCCCGGCCACCGCTCTCCTCGGGCGCTCCGTGATGCGCCGCGACGTCGGAGATGGGGGCGGGTGCCGGGGCGCTCGACGCGCCGAAGCGCCCTCATCCGTGCGCGTCGAGGCGTTTGGGGGGCGTATGAGCGAGCGTATATAGAGCTGTAACCCGCCTTGCGAGCGGTCCGGTGTGCGGCGGTCAGTCGTCTTTCTTCTTGCGCCGCAACCGTCTCAAGAACGAGCGCTTTTTCGGTTGCGGTTGCGGACGCTCCGAATGCGATTCCTCGAGGCGCGGCAAAAGCACGCGCGTACGCCACACTTCGATAGGATCCCAACCACCCGAGGACTGGTTCTCGGAGTCGACGCTTTGCGCGTCACGGTCGCGAATGCGAATGACTTTCGCTGCCATAGTATCGCTCCGAGCTCAAGCGGCCGTGCGCCGAGCTGGTGCAGAGCTCGAATGGGAAGGTTCGCCGTCCGTGTCCCGGCGGTCTGTCGTCTTCTTGGTGCTCGGCCCGCCGGGGCGAGCAATAGTACACCGTTCGCACGTCGCCGTTAATAGGTGATCGCACCTCACGGGATTCTTTGGTCCTCGCCGGCGCCGGTAGTGCCGTAACACAACCGCAATCGAGCCGTCACGGCGCGTCAACGGATCTCTTCTAACGTGACCGATGTCGAGCAGGTGCTCGACATTACGTTAAGTGGTTACGCGCGGAGGAGAGAATGCGCATCGACCGGCTTCTGACCCTGGCGTCGCTCGCGGCCGCGATGACCGCCTGCGAGAGCGGGGACATCAATCTGGCGCCGACGAACATCGATAACTCCACCGGAGGAGGAGGGGGCAACGGCGGCAGCTCGAACCCCTGCGGGGCTTATACGACTCCCTCCGGGCAGGTTCGCCGGGGAAGCTTCGACGGAGAGAACTGTCGCTACGACTCGACCTTCTCGAGCGCCTCGAATCCCGTGACCGGCGACCTCGATATCCCCCTCATCGACGGCGTTCACATCTTCGAAGACGTCCTGATGATCGGCCGGGACGTGTCGTCGGGGACCGCGCCGGCCGAGGGCGAAGGACCGGTCCTGACGATCGCCGCAGGCGCGACGCTCGCGTTCAACGACGAGTCGGACTATCTCGTCATCAACCGCGGCTCGAGGATCATCGCGGAAGGTCGCCCCGATGCGCCGATCACCTTTACGAGCGTGACGGATGCAGTGCTCGGCACGGTCGGGCCCGAGGACGTCCAGCAGTGGGGCGGCATCGTAATCAACGGCAACGGCATCACGAACAACTGCACGGACGAGCAGCGCGCCTCGAACGACTGCCACGTCCTCTCCGAGGGCCGGCCGGTTCACTACGGCGGCAACGACAACGAGGAGAGCTCCGGCATCCTGCGCTACGTCGTCGTCAAGCACACGGGATCGGAGGTCGCGCCGGACGACGAGCTGAACGGCATCACGTTCAACGCCGTGGGGTCCGGAACCGTCGTCAGCCACCTGCAGGTCTACAGCACCTACGACGACGGGATCGAGTTCTTCGGCGGCGCCGTCAACGTCGATCATTTCGTCGCGCTCTACGTCAAGGACGATTCGATCGACTTCTCGGACGGCTACGTCGGAACGATCGACACGGCGCTGATCATCCAGCCGGAGCTCGACGGCAACCGATGCATCGAGGGCGATAACATCGGCGATACCCGCGCGGCCAGCGGCGTGCCGCTCGATACGGAGCCGATGACGAAGCCCACGATCCGCAACATGACGTGCATCATCGGCAACGGCGACATGAACACGCACGATCCTGCCGAAGGCCCGACGCTGCGGCGCGGACCGCAGATGACGTTGGTCGACAGCATCATCTACGGCGCGTACGCGGACGACATCGACTCGAACAACGAGTGCTTCGAGATCGACGAGGACGGCGTCACCGATCTATTCGCGCAGCAAGGGCTGACCAGCGTACGAAACACGTTGATCGTCTGCGAGCTCGCCGTCCAGACGAACCACCTGCCGAACGGGGATACGCTCGAGGAATGGTTCCTCGGAGCCAATCCGAGCACGAACGGCGCCGACTACAGCTTCAACGTCGGCAACGTGATCATCCAGCGGCCCGACGTCTCGGCGAACGCGAATCTCGCGATTCTCGACCTGTTCTACACGCGCCCCGACCTCGTCGATGCGGACGGCAATCCGTTGACGATGACCCCCGAAAGCGATCGGCTCGGCGCGGTCACCCGGGAGAACGACTGGACGATCGGCTGGACCTACGGTCTGCACGAGGAGAACCGGGGACAACCCCTCTGGTTCGAGGCGCCCTGATGCCTCCGAGTCGAGGCCGTCGCGACCGATACCCGATCGCCCACGCTGGAGAAGGGAAATGAAAAGTAAAGCAGCCGATTCTCCGTCGCTGATCGCCGCCGCCGTCGCGAGCGTGCTCGCCGGGCCGGCGATCGCGCAGGAGGGCGACTCCGATCCGTTCACGCCTAATCTGTCGGTGCTCGAGGAAGTCGTCGCCGTCGGCCGTTTGCGGTCGAGCGCGACCGACGTCGTGCAGGAGCGTCTGGAGCAGCAGGTTCCCGCGGATCTCCTGGGCAGCGCGCAGATCGCGCGCACCGGAGACAGCTCGGTTTCGCTCGCGCTCCGACGAATGCCGGGCCTCACGCTCGTGAACGACAAGTTCATCTACGTCCGCGGACTCGGTGAGCGCTACTCGAGCACGCTTCTCAATCACGCTCACGTTCCGTCGCCGGATCTGACGCGCAACGTGCTGCCGCTCGACATCTTCCCGGCGGAAATCATCGATGCGCTCGTCGTGCAGAAGGGCTACACGCCCGATATGCCCGCGGCGTTCGGCGGCGGGAACGTGAACATTCTGACCCGCGGCATTCCGATGGGACCCGTCGCGTCGGTCGAGATCGCGTCGGGCTACAACTCGGAGAGCGACGGCGAGGGGCTCGCGTACCGAGGAGGGGACGACGACTCGCTCGGCAAGGACGACGGCACGCGTGCGCTGCCGCCCGAGATCGCGCAGGCAATCCAGACTTATCGCGGCAACATCAGCGCGGTCGGCATCTACGACACGCTGAGGGCTGCGGGCGAGGCGGTCTCGTTCGCGGACGCGGAGGCGATGAACCGCGAGCTCGCAACGAGCCTTTATCGCGACATCGACCTCGAGCGACGGTCGCTCGGCCCGGACTTGGGATTGGAGGCCGCGCTCGGCAATCGCTGGTTCCTCGGGGAGACGGAGCGATGGGAAATCGGCGCACTCGGTCTCTTGTCGTACGACAACACGTGGAGGAACCGCGAGCGGACGGTCCGCAACGTGCTGAATCCCGCGGAGGAGTATTTCGAGCAGCAACGCACGACGAACGAGATCGCGCTGACCGGCGTCGCGAATTTCGGCCTCACCTATGGGGCCGAGCACGAGATCACGACGAGCAGCTTGTTCTTGCGAAATACCGAGGACGAGGGCTCGATCGCGACGGGGCACACCTTCAACTTCCAGCGCGAGACAGGCCGAGGCTTCCGCGATTATCGAATCCGCTTCGAGCAACGCGAGCTGCGCTCGAACCAGGTCCGCGGCAAGCACGTGCTCCGCCGCGAGACCGCCGAGCTCGTGCCCTTCCTCGATCGCCCGTTCCTCGAGGGGTTGGCCTTCGAGTGGTACTACTCCGATTCGAGCGCCGAGACCGAGATCCCGAGCGAGATCCTCGTCTCGGCCGAGGACGTCGTCGACCGCGATACGGGCGAGGTGCTGCGAACGTCGTTGCGCCGCACCGGCTCGGCGGCAAATTACCGCTTCACGGATCTCCGCGACGACGTCGAGAGCTACGGCTGGGACTTGCTGAAACCGTTCGCGGCGGGCCGCTTCGACGTCGAGGTCAGCGGCGGATGGGATTACTCGCGGAAGGCGCGGAGCTACGTGCAGACGGAGCTCACGCTCGGCACGACGGCCGCGGCCGCCGCGCCGATACTCGTCGGCACGCCGGGGAGCGTGCTGACGGACGAGCACATCCTCGATCCCGCGAACGGCTTCCGTCTCGGCATCGGCGGCATCGGCACCGAAAGCTATCTCGCGGCTCAGACCGTCGAGGCCGCTTACGTCAAGGCCGACGCGATGCTCGGCGGCCGCTGGCGGCTGACCGGCGGGCTGCGTTGGGAGCAGTTCAATCAGGCCTCGCTGCCGATCGATCCCCTCGAGTTCAGCGTGCGCGCGGGGCAGAGCGTGATCCCGACGACGGGGCCGGACCCGGAGCAGAACGCCCGCAACCTGCTCGGCGCGGTCTATCAGGAGGACGACGTCCACCCGGCCTTCGCGGCGACGTACATGCGCCCGGGTTTCTGGGCCGAATCGTTCCAGCTCCGCTTCGGCGCGAGCCGGACGGTCGCGCGGCCGGACCTGCGCGAAATCTCCGAGGCGACCTATATCGATCCGCTGACCGAGGCGCGCGTGCGCGGCCGGCCGGGGCTTGCGACGTCGCCGATCACCAACCTCGACGTGCGCGCGGAATGGTTCTTCGATAGCGGCGACAACTTCACGGTCTCGCTGTTCCGCAAGGATATCGACAGGCCGATCGAGACCGCGGAGGGCGCGGGCAGCGACAACGACGTCTTCGTCACGTTCGTCAACGCGCAAGAGGCGGAGATCGTCGGTCTCGAGATCGAGTGGCTGAAACATCTCGAGCCGCTCGCGAGGCGCCTCGGGCGCTGGATCGAGCCGTTCTTCTTCTCCGGGAATCTGACGGTGAGCGACTCGGAGCTCGAGGTCGGCAACGTCGGCCTCGACCTCACGAGCCCGAAGAGACCGATGACGGGCCATTCCGACTACGTCGCCAACCTGCAGATCGGCTTCGACGCGCCGAGCGGGGCGCACAGCTGGTCGGTCGTCTACAACACGTTCGGCGAGCGCATCTTCTTCGCCGGCCGCAACGGCGCGCCCGACACCTACGAGCGGCCGTTCGATTCGCTCGACCTCGTCTACTCGTTCCACCCGACCGACCGCGTCAGCCTGAGATTGAGGCTGCAGAATCTCCTCGACGAGAAGGTGACGCTCGAGCAGGGCGGGGTGACGATTCTCGAGCAGCGGCTCGGCAGGACGGCGAAGCTCGACGTGAAGTGGGATCTGGGCCGCTGACCCGTCGCTCGCCCCTCCCGGCTGTCGCTATGCGGCGCCAGTTTGACGTCCACCGATCGCTTCCGAAAATGAGCGTTCGCGGAATTGGGAGATTCCCGGATGAGCAGCTTCCCGAGGCTTTCGGCTTGGACGGCGATCGTGCTGTGGCCGGTCGCGCTGCCGGCATCGCCCGTCTCCCCCGGCACCTTCGAGGTTTTCGCGACGCGGCACTCCATCGGTATCGAGTGGTCCGTCGACGGCGACTCCGATCACGACGCCTCGGCCAGTGTCGAGTTCCGCGTCGCCGGAGCGGCGTCATGGAGCCCCGCGATGAACCTCGTGCGCGTGGATTCGGACGAGGCCAACGCCCTTGCCGGCAGCATCATGTTCCTGCAGCCTGGCACCGAGTACGAGGTGCGGGTCCGGTTGACCGATCCGGACGGCGGCGAGGCCGAGCGCACCGCCGTCGTCTCCACGCTGCCGATCCCTTCGCGGCCGCAGCCTTCGAGAACGTTGCACGTCGTGCCGGGTAACGGCGGCGGCGCCGGCACGGCCGCCGACCCGTTTCGAGGCCTCGAGACCGCGTGGGCGCAGGCGCAGCCCGGGGACGAGCTGTTGCTGCATGCCGGTCACTACGGCGGGGTCGTCGACGACAATGCACGCTCCGGGACGCAAGACCGACCGATCGTTTTCCGACCCGCGGGCGACGGCGAAGTCGTCTTCTCGTACATCCAGGTGTTTCGTCGCAGCCACCTGTGGTTCGAAGGGTTGACGTTTCGCTACGACGGCTCGAGCGACACGGCGTTCTACAGCTCGCTGCTCAACGACGGTTACGACACGGGCTTTCAGCCGATGCGCGCCGACGTGACGAACATCGTGCTCAGCCGCAATCGCTTCGAGGGATTCAAGCATTCGATCCGCGCGGGCCCGCGGACGCGCGGCTGGTACATTGCGGACAACACGATCGTCGGCGACATGCGGCTCGGAATGGATGGGACGGAGAGCTTCGTCGGCGAGGGGATCGAGCTCGGCCACGGCAACGATCACGAGGTGGCCTATAACACCATCACGCGGGTCGCGGACGGCATCTCGTACCCGAACCACAACTGCGACATCTACGGCAACGACATCTTCGACGTCACCGACGACGGCATCGAGCTCGATCACGGCGAGGCGAACACGCGCGTCTGGCAGAATCGGATTCACAACGCCGGACACAACGGCATCACGTTCCAGCCGCAGGGCGGCGCGCCTTGGTATATCGTCCGCAACCAGATCGTCAACGCGGAGGAGAGCGTCTTCAAGTTTCGCGAAGCCGATCGCTTCGTCGCCGTGCACAACACCTTCGTGAACTGGAACGAGGTCCTCGATCATTGGTCGCACCAGCTCTTGCGCGGCATCACGCGTAACAACCTGTGGATCTCGGTCAACGGCGGCCCGATCTGGCAACGCAGCGACGGCGGCATCGACTGGCGAACCGATCTCGACTACGACGGATTCGATTGGGGTTCGAATCGCGAGCCTTTCGACGTCGCCGGTCGCAAGTACTCGAGCCTCGACGCGTTGCGCACGGCGACGGGGCTGGAAGCCCACGGCATCAGGATCGACGCCCGAAGCTGCCTCGAGACGTTCGATGTGCCGGGCCCGCCGCCGCTCACGAGCGTTCCGCCGCAGGCGATGACGTTGCGCGCGGACTGCACCGCCGTCGATGCAGGCGAGCCGATTCCGAATCTTTCCGGTGCCTATATCGGAGACGCCCCGGATCTCGGTGCCTACGAGCACGGCGCGCCAGTGCCGCACTACGGAGTGCGTGACGCCGCGACCACCGCGCCCCCGGCGGCGCCGACGGGGCTCGTGGCCGAGTAGTCGTCGCGCCAGGACGCTGCCGCTCCCGAGCTCGCGGGGCCATGACGTCGGCGTCGCGTGGCCGATGGGCACGCGTCGCCGGCGACCGACTCGCTCCGTCGTTATACCTTCGCGCTTGCCGGCTCATCTTCTATCATTCGCCCGGCCGCGCTGACGCCCGCACCTCGAAACGGGGTAGAGAACGCACGTCGAGCGCAATCAGCGGCCGCAACATGTGCAATCAGTTCTCAGCTATGTGCTTCAACTTACGGATTTTGCGAAAGTTGCGCGTCGCCGAAATCCCCGGCGAGAGCGTCCGATGACGCAGACGGCGCCGGCCTCCGTGCCGGGGCTCGCCGTGCGCGGCGTCGCGATGTGGCGCGGCGAGCAGTGCCTGTTCGAATCGCTCGACTTCACCGCGCAAGCCGGCAGCACCGTGCTCGTCGTCGGCGCGAACGGCGCGGGAAAGACGACGTTGCTGCGCGCGATCGCCGGCCTCGCGGTCCCGACGGCCGGGCGCATCGAATGGCGCGGTATCGACGTCCGCGCGCTGCCGCCGGAGCGCCGCGGCGAGATCGCCTACCGCGGACACACGGAGGGCGTGAAACGCGACCTCACGGTCCGCGAGAACCTGCTGTTCGCTCGCCGTATCGCAGGCAGCGCCGCCGATATCGAGCGCATCGCGCGCGAGCTGGGTCTCGAGCGAAAGCTCGACGTTCGTACGCGGTACCTGTCCGCGGGCCAACGGCGGCGCGTAGGGCTTGCCGCGCTGCGGCTCGCGAAGGCTCGCCTGTGGGTCCTCGATGAGCCGATGACCCACCTCGATGCCGCCGGGCGCCGTCTCGTCGCGGAATGGATCGGGCGGCACGTCGATGACGGCGGCGTCGCGGTCGTCGCGACGCATCAGCCGGACGAGCTCGCGCGCTCCGGCGCGCTGGTCGTCGAGCTATAGGGGCTCCGTGCGTTGGACGCCTTCGGCGCAATCGTCATTCGCGACTTGAAGCTGGCCTTCAGGCGTTGGAGCGAGCTCGCGAATCCGCTGATCTTTTTCGTCATCGTGACGTCGCTCTTTCCGCTCGCGCTGTCGCCCGACGAAACGGAGCTTCGCACGATCGGCGTCGGCGTGCTTTGGGTGTCCGCGCTGCTTTCGTCCTTGCTCGCGCTCGACGGGCTGTTTCGTAACGACGCGGACGACGGCAGCCTCGAGCAGCTCTTGCTGTCGCCCGTGCCGGTCGGCATCACGGCCGTCGCGAAAATCCTTGCGCATTGGCTCGTGACGAGCGTGCCGCTGATCGTGCTCGCGCCGGTCGTCGCGCTCGCGTTTCGTCTGCCGACCGGTGCGCTGCCCGTGCTCGTCGGAGCGCTCTTGCTCGCGACGCCGACGCTGAGCGTGCTTGCGGCGATCGGCGCCGCGCTGACGCTCGGGATCCGGCACAGCGGACCGATCATCGGGCTGCTCGTGCTGCCGCTCGCGAGCCCGCTGCTGATCTTCGGCGCTCGCGCGACCGATCTCGCGGCGTTCGGCGAGGCGACCGCCGGGCCGCTTTATTTGCTCGCGGCCCTTGCGGTGCTCGCGGTTTCAGTCGGGCCGATCGCGGTGGCCGCGGCGCTTCGGGTCGGCGTGGAGTAACGCGGTTCGCACGCGACGCGCCGTCACGGATTGCGACAAACCGTAATGCCGCGACGGTCGTATCGCCGGCGACTTTTTTCTACAATGTAGGCGAAATGAGCCGCATTCCTCACCTCGGCGAGTTCGAGCAAATCGTTCTGCTCGCGATCCTGCGCCTCGGAGACGACGCGTATGCCGTGGCGATCCGGGACGAGATCCGTTCTCGAACCGGGCGGAGCACCGCGCCCGGCGCGCTCTACACGACGCTCGATCGGCTCGAGCAGAAAGGGCTCGTGTCGTCTCGACTCGGTGAGCCGACCCACGAGCGCGGCGGACGTGCGAAGCGTTATTACACGGTCAGCGCCGCCGGCACCGCCGCGCTGGAGCGTGCGCAGCGCTCGTTTCAAAGCCTTCTCGAGGGGCTTAGAATCTTCGAGAAGAAGCATGCGTAAGTTATGGAGTGCAAAGGACTCATGCTCTTCATGCCCGCGGCGGCCCCTTGGGCTCGACGATCGTGCGCAGCGTTTTCGCGGCGAATGCCGCTGAACCTCGGCCGCCGATGCTCGTCTGAGTGAGCGATCATGCTCGGATTACCTCGCTGGTTTCATCGCTGGGCGTCGCCGCCGCACGTTTACGAGCTGGCGGAACGCTGGCGGCCATGGCTCGGAGGGCTCGCGCTGCTCACGATCCTCGGCGGCGCGTACGGCGGCCTCGTGCTGGCGCCGCCGGATTACCTGCAAGGCGACAGCTTCCGGATCATTTACGTCCACGTCCCGAGCGCGTATCTCAGCCTGATGGGCTACACGCTGATGGCGGTAGCGGCCGGGATCGGCTTCGTGTGGCGGATCAAGCTCGCGCACGCCGTGGCCGTCAGCATCGCGCCGATTGGCGCGTCGTTCACGTTCCTCGCGCTCGTGACGGGCGGAATCTGGGGGCGGCCGACGTGGGGCACTTACTGGGAATGGGGCGACGCGCGGCTGATGTTCGAGCTGTTGCTGCTGTTCCTCTATCTCGGTTACATGGCGCTGCGCGCGTCGTTCGAGGATCGCGACAAGGCGGACCGCGTCAGCGCGATCCTCGCCGTCGTCGGCGTCGTGAACGTGCCGATCATCCACTACTCGGTCGAGTGGTGGAGCACGTTGCATCAGGGGCCGACGATCGCGAAGCTCGATACCCCGTCGATCACGTTCGATATGCTTGCGCCGCTGCTCGTGATGATCGCGGGCTTCACGCTGTGTTTCGCGTGGCTCGTGCTGAACCGGCTGCAGGGTGAGATCGTCGAACGGGAGCACGACGCGCGTTGGCTGCGTCGCTTCGCGGAGGCGGTGCGATGAGTGAATTCCTGGCGATGGGCGGCTACGCGCCCTATGTGTGGTCGGCGTACGGCATTACACTGGTCGTCGTCCTGCTGAATATCTGGACGGCCCGCCGAGCACGAATCCGGCCGCTCGAGCGCCTCGCGAGAACCGCGGACGAGGCGCGTCCGCGACGTCAACCTACGGTCAGGCAAGTGCAATGACGGCGAGACAAAGACGCATGCTGTTCGTCGGGGTCGTGCTCTGCGGCGTGGCCGTTTCGGCCGCGTTCGCGCTGCGCGCTTTCAACGAGAATTTGCTCTATTTCTTCAGCCCGACGCAGGTCGTGGCCGGTGAAGCGCCGACGGAGCGCGTCTTCCGGCTCGGCGGCGTCGTCGTCGAAGGCAGCGTGGTGCGCGAGCCCGGCAGCCTGACGGTCGAGTTCCTCGTGACCGACTACGCGAACACGGTACCGGTCCGATATACGGGCGTGCTTCCGGATCTCTTTCGCGAGGGCCAGGTCGCCGTTGCCCGCGGGCGGGTCGACTCGAGCGGCGTCTTCACCGCCGAGGAGGTCCTCGCGAAGCACGACGAGAACTATCGGCCGCCTGCGGTGGCGGAAGCGCTCGAGAAGGGCCGCGCGGCGAGCGGGCAATGATTCCGGAGTTCGGTCACTTCGCGCTGATCCTCGCGTTCTGCCTGAGCCTCGCTCAGGCGGTGTTTCCGCTCGTCGGCGCAGCGACGGGCAACCGCCAATTCATGGCCCTTGCGCGGCCTGCCGCTGCCGGACAGTTCGTGTTCTGCGCCGTCGCGTACGCGGCGCTGGCGTACGCGTTCCTCACGGACGACTTCAGCGTCCGTTTCGTCGCGTTGCATTCGAACTCGGAGCTCCCGACGTTCTACAAGTTCGCCGCGGTTTGGGGCGGGCACGAGGGGTCGCTCCTGTTCTGGACCACGGTTCTCGCGATCTGGACGCTCGCGGTCGCGGTGACCGGCCGCGCGCAGCCCGAGGCGTTCTCGAGCCGCGTGATCGGGGTGCTCGGCATCGTGAGCGCAGGCATGCTCGCGTTCACGCTCTTGACGTCGAATCCGTTCGACCGCCTCGGGCTCGAGATGCCGGTCGACGGCAACGACCTGAACCCGCTGCTGCAGGACCCGGCGATGGTCCTGCATCCGCCGATGCTCTACATCGGCTATGTCGGTCTCTCGGTGCCGTTCGCGTTTGCCGTTGCGGCGCTCTTGACGGGCCGGCTCGACCGCGAGATGGCGCGATGGACCCGGCCGTGGGTCCTGGGGCCGTGGATCTTCCTCACGCTAGGCATCGCGCTCGGAAGCTGGTGGGCTTACTACGAGCTGGGATGGGGCGGCTGGTGGTTCTGGGACCCGGTCGAGAACGCGTCGTTCATGCCGTGGCTCGTCGCAACGGCGCTGATTCACTCGCTCGTGGTCACGGAGAAGCGCGGTCTCTTCAAGAGCTGGACGGTCCTCCTCGCGATCACCGCGTTCTCGCTGAGCTTCTTCGGGACGTTCCTGACCCGCTCCGGCATTCTGATCTCGGTGCATGCGTTCGCATCGGATCCGGCTCGAGGGCTGTTCCTCCTGATGCTGCTCGCGTTGATCACCGGCGGAGCGCTAATGCTTTACGCGTTCCGCGCGAAGGATCTCGCGGGCGAGGGCGGCTTTACGTTGCTTTCGCGCGATGCGTTCCTGCTCGCGAACAACATTCTGCTGACCATCGCAGCGGCGTTCGTGCTGTTCGGCACGCTGTATCCGTTGTTCCTCGATGCGCTCGGCTTCAGGGAGATTTCCGCGGGTCCGCCGTACTTCAACGTCGTATTCCTGATTCCGATGCTGCCGATGGCCGTGCTGCTCGGCATCGGCATGCACGCCGCGTGGCGGAAGACCCCGCCCGATCTCTTGCGCCGCAAGCTGAAGTGGCCGGCTGTTTTCGCCGTAGCGGCGGGCGCGACCTTGCCGTGGATCGTGTTCGGCCGCGCTTCGGTGCTGTCGACGATCGGGCTCGCGATCGGCCTCTGGGTCGTCGCGACGTCGCTCGTCGACCCCATCATGCGGCGTTTGGGACGCGGCGCGACGGGTGCGCCGATCACGCGCGCGCAGTGGGGGATGTACGTGGCACACCTCGGCCTCGGCTTGTTCATCCTCGGCGTGACCGTCACGGAGAGCTACGACACTGAGCTAGATCGGGCGGTGAGGCCCGGCGAGACGTGGCATACCGGAGGGTACGACTTCGAGTTCGTCGGGCTTCGCGACGTCCAGGGTCCGAACTATACGGCCGTCGAGGGCGAGTTCGAGGTACGGCGCGGCGAGAAGCTCGTAACCGTGCTGCGGCCGCAGAAGAGGGTCTACCGCGTGCGGCAGGATCCGATGACGGAAGCGGCGATCGACGCCGCGCTGCACCGTGACATTTTCATCGCCCTCGGCCAATCGCTCGGCGGCGACGCGTGGAGCGTACGGGTTCGCGTCAAACCCCTGATCAGTTTTCTGTGGATCGGCGCGGTCGTGATCGCGCTCGGCGGGCTGATCGCGGTGACCGACAGACGCCATCGGGTGCAGCCGGCCGAGCAGGCGGAGCGCGTGCGCGTCGCGCCCGTGCCGAGGCCGGCGTCGCGGCCGGCGGAGGGACATTAGAGATGTGGCGTTACGCGATGCCGATCGTGCTGTTCGCGGTGCTGGGCGTCTTTCTGTACCGCGGCCTGTACCTGAATCCCGGAAGTCTCGAGTCGCCGCTCGTCGGACGGCCCGCACCCGAGTTCAGCTTGCCGAGCCTCGAGGATCCCCTTCGCGAGGTCGGCAGCGACGATTTCGCGGGACAAGTCGCATTGCTGAACGTGTGGGCGACGTGGTGCGTCGGGTGCCGCCAAGAGCATCCGTACTTGCTCGAGCTCGCGCGCACGAGCGGCATCCCGATTTACGGTCTCAACTGGAAGGACGACCGCGCCGCCGCGCTCGAATGGCTCGCTCGGCTGGGTGATCCGTACGTTGCATCGGCGTTCGATTCGGAAGGGGACGTCGCGATCGACTGGGGTGTGTATGGCGCACCCGAAACGTTCCTGATCGGCCGGGACGGCACGGTATTGCACAAGCATATCGGGCCGCTGATGCCCGAGATCTGGCGCCGCGATTTTCTGCCGAAGATCGCGAAGGAATGCGGCAGCCTGCCGTGTCCGCTCGTCGACGGGGAGGAGTGATATGGTCCGCATCCTCGTCGCGTGCCTGATGCTCGTGCTCGCGACGCCGCTCGCTTTCGCGATCGAGGGCGAGCTCGGTTTCGACGATCCGGCGATGAACGAGCGCTATCGAAGCCTGCTGCGTGAGATACGCTGCCCGAAGTGCCTCAACACGAGCATCGCGGATTCGGATGCCTTGATCGCCGCGGATCTCCGTCGCGAGGTCCATCAGAAGATGGCCGAAGGCTATACGGACAAGGAGATCGTCGACTATCTCGTGTCTCGCTACGGTGAGTTCGTGGTCTATCGTCCGCCGTTCCAGCCGAGCACCTGGGCGCTGTGGGGCGCACCGCCCGTGCTGTTGCTGATCGGCGTGATCGTCTTCGCGAGAATACTCAGAGATCGCGCCCGCCAGCCGCTCGACGAGGATCCGATCTCGTGACCGCATTCTGGATTGGCGCGGGAGCGCTTGCAGCGGCCGCGCTCGCGTTTCTGCTCGTCCCGTTGTGGCGCGAACGCAAGGCGAGCGGGCGATGGTCGCTCGCGGCGCTGGTCGCCGCGGTGGCGATGGTGCCGCTTGCGTTCGCGCTGTACGCGCACGTGCGCACGTGGCAGCCGGAGCTCGTCGCGCAGCGCGCGCAAGAGATCGAGCAGCGCCGCCGGGAGCTCGCGCTCGTCGAGCAGCTTGCGAAGAAGATGGCGGAGCGCCCGGACGATGTCCAGGGTTGGCGCCTGCTCGGACGGAGTTACGTGGCGCTCGGCGAGTACACCGACGCACGGCGCGCATTCGAAGAGGCTTGGCGTCGTACGCCGAATCCCGACAACGACCTCAAGCTGTCGCTCGCCGAGGCGTACGTGCTCGAGGATCAGTCGGCGCTCACGGGCCCCGCGGGGCGTCTCATCGACGAGGTACTGCAAGAAGAACCGTCGAATCCGAAAGCGCTTTGGTACGGCGGGCAGCGCGCCGTTTGGCTCGGCGATCATGCCGCCGCGCGCGATCGCCTGACGAGATTGCTCGCGCTCGGCAACGTCCCCGAGCCGCTAGCGCGGGTGATCGAAGCGCAGCTTGCGGAGCTTCCGCCGGCGAGCGAGGCCGGCGCAGGTGAGTCCGGAGCGGAGCGCGCCGCGACGGCCGGCGGACCCTTGATCGAGGTCTCGGTCGAGCTCGCGGAAGGTTTGTCGACGGAGCGGGTCGGTCCGAATGCCACGCTTTTCATTTTCGCACGCGCGCCCGGCGGCGGCCCGCCGCTCGCCGCGATCAGGGCTTCCGTCGAATCGATTCCCGGCAAGTTCGTGCTGAGCGATCGCGCCGCGATGCTGCCCGGACAATCTCTGGCGGATTTTCCCGAGATCGAGCTGATCGCACGGGTATCGTTGACCGGTCAAGCCACGGAATCGGCGGGAGACCTCTTCGGCGTACGCGTCTTGCGTCCGGGGGAGGAGTCGCAAGTCGACATCGTGATCGATCGCGTCGTCGAGTAATCGAAATAGTGCCGCACGGCCGCGCTTGCTTCGCCGTGCGCGTCAAACAGCTCTCCCATCGAGCGTCGCGGTCGCTGCTCCTGCAGTCTACCGTCTTCCGTCGCAGCGCAGCTCGGAGCAGCCGAGCAAGCCTTTCTCCGCTGCGGACCCTGCCGCCAAGCCTTTGCGCTCAAGCAGCTCGCATGGGACCTCCTCGCCGTGATCACTTCGCCGCCGCAAGTGCGTCATGACTTGTTTTCATAAAGTATACGAGATGTTTCCGGATCGTGGTGGACATTCTCGCTCAGGGCGATAGCATTGCACCATTCGGCCGGCCCCTGCTGTCTCTCGTACGTCATCTTCTTGGGGCCGATCTTTTTCCACCCCATGAAATCCGGAGGACGATGAAAGCTACAAGCGCAAACTTACAAGGCTTTGGAGAAGATCCACTCAGCGTGCGGGAGTCCGATCATTATCAAATGGAATACGCGCACGCATTCGTCGAGAAGTGGGACGAGCTGATCGATTGGGAACGTCGTGCGGAGTCGGAAGGCGGGTTTTTCATCGAGCTGCTGCGCGCTCACGGCTGCAGGAAAGTGCTCGATGTCGCGACGGGAACCGGTTACCACTCGGTGCAACTGCTGCGGGCAGGATTCGAGGTGACGAGCGTCGACGGCAGCGCAACGATGCTCGCGAAGGCCTTCGAGAACGCGCACAGGCACGGTTACATCCTGCGCACGGTTCAAGCCGATTGGCGTTGGCTCAGGCGAGACGTCCACGATTTCTACGACGCCGTGATTTGCCTCGGCAACTCCTTCACGCATCTCCACAACGAGAATGATCGTCGTAAGGCGTTGGCGGAATACTACGCGGTGCTGCGTCACGACGGGATCCTGATCCTGGACCAGCGCAATTACGACGCCATTCTCGACAAGCAGATCGAGCCTTCGCACAAGTACTACTACTGCGGGGAGCATGTGTCGGCGACGCCCGAGTACGTCGACGAGACACTCGCGCGCTTCCGCTACAGCTTCTCGGACGGCTCGGTCTTTCATCTCAACATGTTCCCGCTGCGGAAAGCATACGTGCAGCGGTTGATGAAGGAGGTCGGTTTCCAACGAGTGACGACATACGGTGATTTCCAGGAAACGTACCGAGACACGGAGCCCGACTTCTTCATTCACGTGGCCGAGAAGAAGTACGTCAGCACGCACGGGGAGGAATCGTCATGAGCGCCAGGTACTCCGCGGTCGTGCAGACGGCACGGGATTACTACAACAGCGACGACGCCGACAACTTCTACTTCCACGTTTGGGGCGGCGAAGACATTCACATCGGACTTTACGAGTCCGAGGACGAACCGATCGCTCGTGCGTCTCGACGCACGGTGGAGACGATCGCCAGCCGTCTTCACGGGCTCGGTCCGCGTAGCCGCATGATCGACGCGGGAGCCGGGTACGGCGGCGCGGCCCGCTGGCTCGCGGCGAACAAAGGCTGCCATGTCGCGTGCATAAACCTCAGCGAGACGCAGAACGAACGCAATCGCGAGCTCACGCGAGCCGCCGGTCTCGAAGACCGAATCACGGTTCACGATGGCAGTTTCGAGGAGATTCCGTTCCGCGCGGCGTGCTTCGACTACGCGTGGTCTCAGGACGCTTTCCTGCATTCGGGGGATCGGGCCCGCGTCTTCGAGGAGATCGATCGCGTGCTCAAGCCCGGCGGTGAGCTGATCTTCACCGACCCGATGCAAGCGGACGATTGCCCGCCCGGTGTGCTTCGACCGGTCCTCGATCGAATTCACCTCGACTCGCTCGGTTCGATGGCGTTCTATCGGGAACAAGCCGAGCGGCTGGGCTGGGAGGAGGTCGGGTTCATCGAGTTGACGGGGCACCTCGTGCGGCACTACGGCAGGGTTAGAGAGGAGCTCGAACGGCGCCGCAGCGAGCTTCGCGAGATCGTTTCCGAAGCCTACATGGATCGGATGATCCAAGGCCTCGGTCATTGGATCGACGCGGGGCGAAACGGCTATCTCACCTGGGGCATCGCGCACTTCCGTAAGCCGCGCTGAGGAAGGTCGAAAGGGAATGCTCCGCCCGGCGGCGGACAGCCGGGCGGAGCGGCGGACAGCTCATAGTGCCCGGGGGGATCAGAAGCTCATCTGCATCGTCAGGCGATACGTCCGGCCCATACCGTCGAAGAACCGCGTGTTGACGCCGGCGATGAAGCCGCCGGACCAGAAGTTCGGCTGCTTGTCGAACACGTTGTTGATCGTCAGCGCGACGTTGAGCTCCGAGAACCGTCCCGTCGCGAGCTGCGATCGGCTGAAGTCGTAGCTCACCGTCGTGTTCCACGTGGTCCAGCTCGGCATCGTATTGTCCGAGATCGTGAACCAGCGGTCCGGTGCCCACTTCGGATCTTCGGGACCGACCCAGAACACCGACCCTTTACCCTCGCCGGTGTAGCGCGCCTGAGCCGTCACGGTCCACGCGTCTCGGCGATACGTGCCGAACAGGTTGCCGGACCACTTCGGCGTCGGCGTGTAGTTCGAGAACAAGCCGCCGCCGTAAAGCCCGCCGGTCTGACCGACGACGTTCACGCGCCGCTCGCACGTCGTGGTATCGGCGTCGATACGGATCGGCGTCTCGCAGATGCTTTGCTCGATCGAGCGCGTCGCGAGCAGCCGTACCGAGAATCCGCCTCGTGCGAGCCGGCGGTTGTAGCTCGCGGAAATATCCAAGCCTCTCGACCAGTAAGGCTCGGTATTTTCCGGCGTCGTTTGCACGGTGAGGATGTTGCTCCGCGGATTGTTCGGCTCTTCGATGGTCGGCGGACCGAACTCGATCAGGCCGCAGTAGAACGGATTGTCGTACTGATAGCACTGCCACACCGTGTAGGGCAGGTTGTCCTCGTTCGCGGGATCGCTGCCGGTCGCGTAGGAGATGCCGTCCTTGATGTGGAGCTTGTAGTAATCGATCGAGAACTGCAGCCCTCTGGCCCACTCTTGCGGCGTGATGACGAGGCCGATCGTCTCGGTCGTCGACTCCTCGTTGCGAAGGTTCGGATTGCCGCCGATGATCGTCGTCCACGTATCGGCCGTGAAGTAGGAGACGTTCGGGTCGCGCCAAGGGTTCGGCGGTTGGAAGAATCCGCCGAACCCCCCGCCACGCACCGTCTGCCGGTAGAACAGCTCGCGCGTCGACGGCACGCGGATGTCGAGCGAGCGAGTCGTCCGTAAACGCAGCCACGGCACCGGATCCCAGACGAACGACGTCTTGTACGTATTCGAGTACCGCGTCGCTTTCTGCCTGTCGATCGGATCGTCGCGGTAGGTCTCGTTACGGGAACGACGGCCCGAGAAGTTGACCATCAAGTACTCCGCCGCCGGCTTGCCGGCGAGCAGCGGGAACTCGAGCTCGGCGAAAACGTCGGCGACTTCGGTGCCGCCGGCCCACGGATCGCCGTACTGAGCCTCGAAGTCGGTGCGACGCACTGGATCGGGATCGCCGCCGGTGCCGTTGTCGATCGTGTCCTCCCGGTAGTCGATGCCGGTCGCCATGCGCGCTCCTCCGGCCGGCAGCGCCTTCCAGAACGAGCCCGAGAACGTGATCGACGCCATTCTCTGTTCCGTATCGGTGAACTCGATCAGATCGTCGAAGGCGTATTCGAGCGCCTCTTGCGAGGCGACGAGACCGAACGGATTGAGCGGCTCGCAACCTTGTCGGAGCGAATCCACGATCGCCTGGGCTTCCGCAGCGGTCGGTTGGAAAGCACCGAACGCACCTTGGAAGTAGTCTCGCCACTGGTCCCGACGCATCTGGCCGAGCAGCCCTTCGGCGTTCACGCGGCAGACGATCCGGTTCTGGATCGGATCGAACACCGCGTCGAGGGCCATGTTGTAGCGGTGGTCCGTTCTCAAGTTGTGCAGGTGTTGCAGGCGGTCGGTCTTGCCGTACTGCAGGTAGGCGTCGTAGGTCCAGACGTTCCGGCCGAAGAGCGCACCATTCGCACTGAGCAGCACGCGCCCGACCTCCGTCTCGGTCTTCGTCCACGACGTGATCTGCTCGGACCAATCCTTGATGATGTTCGTTGCGCCGGGCGTCGGCAGCACGACCGAGCTGTCGAAGCTGCACCCCCCGGGATTGAAGATGTCCGGAACCTCGGGGACCGGAGACCGCGCCGCGAGGACCGCCTGTGCCTCGGGATCGAGCGCGAGCCGATACGGGTTGTCGGGATAAATGCAGTTGTTTGTCTCGCGGAGCGCGCCGACGGAGCTGCGCGGTGCTTCGCCGTCGTTGCGCGCGTAGGAGACCTCGGCGCTGAACGACGTGCGCTCGTCCAACGCGTAGACGAAGCGGGTGTACAAGTTGTTCCGCACGGAGCCTTGGTACAGCAATGCGCCGTGCGAAAGCAGCTTGCCTTCGCCGCCCACGACGCGCCGGTTCTCGCCGCCGTATGCGTACTCGCGCATCGCGCCGCTCAGGCTCGTTTGATACGGCATCAGCCCGCTGCCGTCGGGCGTGAACTGGAGGAACTCGCCGTTGCGAGGATCGGCGGGATTATTGTTGGTCGTGTGGACCGAGCCGTACGGGCTACTATGCAGGTAACGCACGTTCTCGTAGATCTGGTACTGCGGTCCGCCCGGCAGCTGCGGATCGTCGATCGGCGGCAGCTCGTCGTACGCGCGCGGGTCCGCGGGGAACGGCGGAAATCCCGATGCGCTATCGAGGTAATTGAAGCTCCGAGCGCACCAATCGCGGGCGATATGACAGTTGATGATCGGGTCGATCGTCTGATGCTCGACGCCGAACGTCACGTGGCCGCGGCCGTTGAGCACTTTGGTGCCGTTGGCGACGCTGATGTTGTATTGCGTGCCGTCGCCTTCCGCGCTCTGGTGATAGCCGGCGCTCAGCCGCGTGCCTTCGAGCTGCTGCTCGAGGACGATATTGATCACTCCAGCGACGGCGTCGGAGCCGTAAGTCGCGCCCGCGCCGCCCGTCATCGTCTCCATGCGCCCGACGAGCACCGACGGAATCATGCTGAGGTCGAACGCGCCGCCGTTGGTCGTCGGCGGCATTCGCCGGCCGTTCACCAGCGTCAGGGTGCGGGTGCCCCACGCCGTGTTCATGCCTCGAAGGTCGGGCAACGTGGCACCGACGAAGAACGACGATTCTCCGCTGGTGTTCAACGCGGCGCTCGCGACGTTCGACGTCATCTGCGCGAGCATATCGGGCACGCTGACGAGGCCGAGCGCAGCGATGTCTTCCGACGTCAGCGTCGCAACGGCATTCGGCGACGTGAAGTCGCTGCGTTGAATGCGAGAGCCCGTCACGATGACTTCCTCGTCGACCGAGGAGTCGTCCTCTTGGGCGAAGGACGGAGCGGTTGCGCTGCCCGCGCACAGGCCGGAAACGGCAGACGCGAGCAGGGTCATTCTCAGTCGATTGCGGCGCGGCCGCGTGTCGGCGGGCCTGAAAACGCTCGTCATGATTCCCCCTCCCATGTCGGCATGCTGTCGGCGCGATCGCATGCCTGCGTCCCCCCGTGGCCGCGGACGATCTCGCCGAAGGGCGCACGTTTCGGCTCCGGTTCGGTCGGCCGAGGGCGCCCTGCCAAGACCATAGGAGCGGACGCACGGCGTCGCATGAAGATCACATGACGGCTGCTTGCCGTTTTCGTGAAGAATTCGTTGAAGGTCTGCAGACGCCGGAAATTCTTAGAGCCTCAACGAGGTTTTCCGGTCGGCGGGGTGAGGGTAGTATTACCGGTACAACAACACCGAAGCGGCTCAGGTGTCGGAAGCGGGGGATCCGAGCCAGGGGGGACGGCAAATGGCTGCGTCGGGATCAGCGACGCCCGTGGGGCGCTATCAGTTCGCCGATCTGATCTTGGATCTCGGGCGTCGTCGCTTGGCGCGAGGCGACGATCCGATTCCACTGAGCAAGCTGACGTTCGAGCTCCTCCGCGTGCTGGTCGAGCAGGCACCCAACGTCGTCGCGCACGAGGATCTCGCGAGGAGAACGTGGGGGGCGCGCCGCATCGTCACGCCCGAGTGCCTCGCAAAGCGTGTGATGCTGCTCCGCCAGGCGCTCGGCGACGATGCCGAGCGTCCACGCTACGTCGAGCGCGTCCGGGGGCAGGGATATCGGCTCGTTCCCGAGGTGCGGAGAATCGATGCCTCGCCGGAGGTAGCCGGCGCCGAGCCGCACGCTTCCGTGACACTCGCTCAGGACGTGGTGGTTGACGAGGCTTCCGCATCGACCCCATCGGCCGCGTCCGCTGCGCCGAGCATGGTCGGGTCTCATCGCCCCGGTGCGCGGTGGCTGGGCCGGCTAGGGCTGGCTGGCCGGGTCGCCATGGGCGCAGCCGTATTGCTCGTTGGCGCCGCGGGCTGGATCGGGGCTCGATACATCGGGCCGGACCGCGACGGCGCGCGCGCGCTCGCGGTGCTGCCGTTCGAGAACCGCAGCGCCGCCGAGGAGGATGCCGGCTTCTTCGCCGAAGGAATCCACGACGAGCTGATCAGCCGCCTCGCTTCGATCGAGGATTTGAAAGTCGCACCGCGAGCATCCGTCATGGATTATCGCGACCCGTCGATGAGCCGGCGGCGCGTGGGCGAAGAGCTCGGCGTCGACGTCGTTCTCGACGGCAGCGTGCAGCGCGCGGGGGACATGGTCAGGGTCACCGTTCACCTCGTCGACACCCACACGGACAAGACGCTTTGGGGCGAGAGCTACGACGAGGCGCTCACCGCTGGGAACGTCTTCGCGATTCAGCGGCGCATCGCAACGACGATCGCGCAGGAGCTCAAGGCGAAGCTGACGCTAGAGGAAGAGACACGGCTCGGCGAGACGCCGACGCAGAACATGCGCGCGCTCGACCTGTACCTGAGCGGGCGGGACTACGAGCGGCCGCCGTTCGCGTATTGGGGCATGGCCGCGCGCCAGTACGAGAGGGCCGTGGCCGAGGACCCCGCGTTCGCGCTCGCGCACGCGCGGCTGTCCATCGCGAGCCTGCTCGCTTTCTACAACATCGATTGGAAACGCGAGCGAATCGAGACGGCGCGACGCGCCGCCGAAGAAGCCGTGCGACTGCAGCCGAACTTGCCCGTTGCAAGAGTCGCGATGGCGTTCTACCTGCTCTCCGTCGGAGGCAGCGTCGAACGGGCCGCCGAGGAGCTCGCCATTGCGCAGCCGCATGCGCGCAACGAGCCGCAGTTTTTCCTCGTGCGATCGATGCTGAACGAGCGCCTAGGCAAGCGCGAAGAGGCCATGGCGGACCGGGCCGCGGCGCTCGCGTTGAGCCCGCGAGACCCGGTGCTGATGCTCGACGTGGCGCAGTGGCACGCCCGAGTGCGGGAGCACGACGAAGCTGCGCGTCTCGTCGAGCGGGCGCTCGATATTCGCCCCGATTTCAAGGCGGCCGAGATGTTCAAGGCGGAGCTCGCGCTGCTCCGCGACGGGAACCCGGCGCCGATACGCGCGCTTTCAATGGACGATTTTCGGAACGATCCCGGCCGCTTCGGCAGGTTACGGCACCTTCAGTGGCTCGGCGCGCTGTACGAGCGCGATTTCGATCGCGCGATCGGCATTCTCAACGAGCTCGATCGCGCAATGGTTCGCGGCGACGACCAGAACGGCGGCGACGGTGGGCCGCGGCCGCCGGCATTGCCGTACGTTGCGGCAATGGCGGGCACGCTGCTTGCCGCCGGCGAAAGCGACGCGGCCCGGGAAATTTCACGGAGCGGCCTCGAACGCATCGGCACGGGCCCCGAGTGGCGCGTGTGGCGGGCGGCGTTCCTCGCGGGCGCCGGTGAGACGGACGAGGCAGTGAAACTCGCGCTCGACGTGCTCGCCGAGAGCCCGCCGGACGAACCTTTCACGAACGACTTGAGGCTTTGGATCCTCTTCGACGTGCTCGCAGCGAGCCGTGCGAGCACCGAGGCGATCGACGTGCTCGAGCAGTATCTGTCGCGGCCGGGCAATTGGTCGATCGAGGGACTCTTGCCCGACCCGCGTCTCGACGTGATCCGCAGAGATGCTCGGTTCGGCGCGCTCGTCGCGAAACACCGGCGGCGCGACGTCGTGCAAGTCGCGGAGAGAACGGAGCCCGCATCGTCCGCCATACGACCGTCGATCGATCTCCGTCGAGCCTCGACCGCGTCCGGGCCGAGCGCGTCGCCGGCCCACCCCTAAAGGGTACACGGAAGCAGATTGTTGCCATGACATCTGTTTCCATGTTTACTATACGGCGTGGACAAGAACGAGCCGACGACGGGATCGTTGGTGTGGCACCTCGCGATACGGTGGCGCACCGAGGTGGATCGCGCGGTCGCGAGGTTCGGGATCACGCACGCGCAGTACTCGTTGCTCGCCTCCCTTCACGCGCTGCAGGAGCGGGGGATTTCTCCCACACAGCGCGAGCTCGCCGAGTACACGGGACTTCAGCCCATTTACGTCTCCAAGCTCGTCCGTAGCGCCGAGGAGGCCGGCCACGTTGTGCGCAAGACCGATCGCGACGATTCCCGCGCGCTTCGGCTCACGCTCACGAAGCCCGGCTCGGCGTTGATCGTCCAGGCGCGATCGGTCGTCAAGGCGCTCGATGAAAGGCTCACGGCTTGCCTCGGAGGACCGAACGGAGCCGAGACGAAACGCTTCAAACGGACTTTGCGGCTCTTGCTTGATCAATCGCAGTCGAAAGGAGGGTGACATGCCTCCCACGTCGCCGCTGACCCGCTACGTCGGTCGGGCCGAGCGCACGCTGCAGGCGCTGTTGGAACGACAGATCGAGCCGGCGGGTTTGAGCTTCCCCGAATGGACGATCCTGACGTTTCTCGGCGGCGGAACGCTTCCCCGCGCCTACGTCATAGCGCTCGTGACGAGCGGCAGGATCGCGACGAAAGAAGATGCCGAGCTCGTGCTCGACGGGCTCGTCGAGAAAGGAATGGTCGCGATCGACGCGGAGAACGTCGAAATGACCGAGCTCGGCTCACGCGTCTATTCGCCGGTACGGCAGAAAGTGGACGAGATCGTCCAGAGACTGTTGGACGGGTTGCCCGCGGCCGACATGGACGTCACCCGTCGCACACTGGACGCGATCGCCGCACGCGCCGAGAAGTTGCTGTCGCAAGCGGCGGCCTAGAGCAGGCGACCGCGAGCGCCTTCGGCCCCCATGCGTGCCGGGATCGGCCCCGGCGCAGGGGAGTCTGTCCCGCGGGCGAACCGCAAGGCCGATTGCTCACGGGCGGCCGAACGCGCGGACTTCCTTCCGCGTGTTTCAGAATTTATATTCTGTTTCCGGGCTGCTCGCGAAGGTCTCGACATCACGGCCGTCGCTCCACCCGTTCACGTTCGCGAAAGCCCGCCGAGCGACGCCGATAACGATCAGGAAGAGTCCAATGGCTGGTGCCGTGCTGGTCCGTTCGTCTCGAGTCGTTACAGCCTGCGCAGCGCTCATCGCCTTCGGCGCTCACGCGCAGGCCGCCTCGACGGTCGAAGGGAGGGTCATGGACGTCAACGGCCGGCCCGTCGCCGGCGCACAGGTGATCTTCGACCGAGACGACGGCGCGCCGGGCGCGAGCGCCGTGACGGTCTTCAGCGGCGACGACGGCCGATTCGCTATTCCAGGGCGGTATCCGGAGATCACGCCGGAATCGGTACCGCTCGTCGTGCGCTCGCTCGATCACGAGCAGGTCGGCGTGCAATGGACCGTCGAGGACAAGGGCGAGTCTCGATCTCTGCGCGCGACATTGATCGTGCGCCCGCGCACGAACCAGGCGGACGTCGCACCGGCGTCCGCGTGGCTCGCCCGCATCGGAGATCGTGCTCGGCAGTCCAAGCTCATCATGGATTGCATCGACTGCCATCAGGTGCCGTCGTCGGAGGTGCGCAATTTCGCCCGGCTGATCGCGGATCAGCACGCACCGAACCCGCGGCTCGCGCGCGAGCAGAGCTGGAACGCGATCGTCAAATACATGAACTACCTCTCGCGGTGGGAGTTCTCCCGCGGCAGGCGCGATCCGGGCGAGAAGATCGATACCGACGCCGTCTATGCCGTCGATAACGGCGCGGAAACGGCGGCGTTGCTCGCGGACATCTTCGACGATCGACTCGATTCGATCTCGGGTTACTCGTGGGGTGCGCCGCTGATCGCGACGCGCGACACGACGATCTGGGAATTCGAGATTCCGCACCCGAACGCCGTGCGCGAGGCGCTGCTCCTCGGCGATCCGCCGAAGCTCTGGGTTGCGGACGTCTCGGCGAATCGCGTGTTCGCCGTCGATATCGCGAGCGGGGACGCGGAAGCGCACGACGTGCCTTCGGACGTGCTGATGGGCCCGCACTCGCTGCACCGCGGCAACGACGGCTCGCTGTGGATCACGCCGCTCTTCAACGGCATCGTCGCGCACCTCGACGTCGAGAGCATGACGTGGCGCACGTGGCATCTCGTGACGAACGATGGCCGCGTTCCCGGCATTCACGATCTGAGCTTCGGCTACGAGCACGAGCTTGTGACGGATCGGGAGGGCCGGGTTTGGTTCTCCGACATCGGCAACACCGCGGTCGGATATTTCGATCCCGCACGCGGCAAGACGGAGATCTGGAACGCACCGCCGTCGCCGGGACGGCCGGGGCGCGCCGCGCTCTATGGGCTCATCATGACTCGCGACCTCGGCGAGGTCTGGTACAGCCAGCTCGCCAACGGTACGGTCGGCGGGTTCGACATCGAGAAGCAGTCTTTCATCGGACCGATCCAGTTTGCGGATCCGAACGCCGGCCCGCGCCGCATCACGATCAGCGACGACGACGTCATTTACTTCGCGCTCTACGGCAGCGGGCAAATCGCGGAGCTCGACGCGAAGACTCGCGAGCTGATCGGCGTTTACGACTTGCCCGACAGGGCCAGCGCTCCCTACGCGACGACGTGGGACCCGCTCCGGCGGGTCGTATGGATCGCGACCGCGAACGGCGACGTGATCTATCGATTCGATCCGAAGACGAAGTCTTTCGGCGTTCTGCCGCTGCCGCGGGAGCAGGCGTTCCTGCGCATGATCGACGTCGATCCGAGGACCGGCGTGTTGATCACGTCGTACGCGAATATCGTCGACATCGTGCAGGGGCCGAGAATGGCGCTGATCATCGATCCGGGTGACGGCGCGTATCCCGAGCGATTCACGCTTCCGGAAGCGCCCGTGCAGACGAAACGGGCGACGCCTCGGGGCAACCCGCTGCGCACGAGTCCCGCTGCCGATGCGCGAGACGGCGCGCGCCTCGTCGACGAGGCGCGCTGCGATGCCTGTCATCGGATCGACGAGCCGTCGCTCGGTCCGCCGTATGTGGCGATTGCCGCCCGGCACGCGCCGAGCAAGGACGTGATGATCGATGTGCTTGCGCACAAGATCGTGCACGGCGGCGGGGGGAACTGGGGGCTCGTGCCCATGGTCCCGAATCAGTGGGTGTCTTTGGACGACGCGCGAGTGATGGCAGAGTGGATCCTCGGTCTCGCCGAGGGCTCCGGCCCGACACGGTAATCCGCGAAGGCCGGCTCCTGACCTGGTGCTAATATGGGGCTCGGCCGCGAGCGCGGACGCGAGCCCGCGCATTGCATTGGAGGGGAGCACCATGAGCACAGCCGAACAGAGCGTCCGAAGCGTTTCCTCGGAGATCGAGCGGGTCTTCGCGCTACAGCGCGCGCATCGGTGGGAGATGGCCGCCACCACGCCCGAGCAGCGCAGGGAGAAGCTCAGGAAGCTGAAGGCGGCGGTCGAAGCCCATCAGGACGAGATCGTCGCGGCGGTCAGGAAGGATATCCGCAAGCCCGAGAACGAGATCCGCGTCACCGAGGTCCTGAACGTCCTCGCGAATATCCAGCGCAACATCGACAACGTCGAGGAGTGGATGAAGCCGGTCGACGTGCAGCCGTCGCTGAACGAGAAGGACCGCGCGAGAATCGTCTACGAGCCGAGGGGCGTATGCCTGATCCTCGGCCCGTGGAATTTCCCGCTCGGGCTCGTGCTCGGCCCGCTCGCGGCCGCGATCGCGGCCGGAAATTGCTGCATCGTGAAGCTTTCGGACTACTGTCCCAACACCGCTAGCGTCGCGGCCAGGATCATCCGCGAGGCGTTCGATGAGAAGGAAGTCGCGTTGTTCGAGGGCGGCGTCGACGTCGCCTCGGCGCTGCTCGAGCTTCCGTTCGACCATATCTTCTTCACCGGCAGCACGCGCGTCGGCAAGATCGTCATGCAGGCCGCGGCGAAGCATCTCGCGACCGTGACGCTCGAGCTCGGCGGCAAGTCGCCGGTGATCGTGGACGAGGATGCGGACGTCAAGAAGCTCGCGGCGGATCTCGCGGCGGCGAAGCAGTTCAACGGCGGCCAGGCCTGCATCTGCCCGGATTACGTCTTGATCAATGAGGGGCAAAAAGGCGTGCTGATCGAGGAGTTCCGGGCGAAGGTCGCTCAGAACCTCTACGGCGACGACGGTCGCATTCAGAAGGAAAAGATCGCGCAGGTCATCAACGAGCAGAACTTCGCGAGAGTGAAGCGGCTCTTCGACGACGCCGTCGCGAAGGGCGCTCGCGTCGCGGTCGGGGGCATCCTCGAGGAGGCCGATCGCACGATTCATCCGACCCTGCTGACCGAAGTCACGCCCGACATGCAGATCATGCAGGAAGAGATTTTCGCGCCGATCGTGCCGGTGATGACCTACGAGCGGCTCGATGACGCGATCTCGTTCGTCGCGGGCCGCGACAAGCCGCTCGCGCTCTATATCTACAGCAACGACCCGAAGACGATCGACAAGGTGCTGAGCCGCACGTCATCGGGCGGCGTGACGATCAACGGCTTCTTCTCTCACTACTTGGAGAACAAGCTGCCGTTCGGCGGGATCAACCAGAGCGGGATGGGCAGCTACCACGGCGTCTTCGGTTTCAGGGCCTTCTCGCACGAGCGAGCGGTATATATCCACCAGCCGCATTAGCGCGCCGCGCCGTGCGCTCGTGATGCGTGTCTTGCCGGAGCGTGCGCGGCATGGACGCCGCGCCCGCAGCCTCCATGGATGGACTTGCGGCGGTCCGGCAAGACATGCATTACGAGCGCACGGCGCGGCGCCGCCCGACCCGATGGCAACGAGGGCTCGCGCCTACGCGACGTCCGCATTCGAGCGATAGACGGTACGCGCCTTCTCGACGATCGGCGCAGGCATGACCGTCGCGCGGATCTCGAACGGCACGTGCTCCTCGACCTGAACTTTCTTCGAAGGCCGATCCTCGCCCCAGACGAGCGTCACCTCCGTGCCCGGCTCGGCGTATTCGGCATCGATCGTGCCGAGCGAGAGGATCCGACGGAAATTGGCCGAGTAGCCGGTCCAGGTCGATATGCCGACGACCTTGCCGTCCGCTTCGATGCGGTCGGCATGGAACGTGTCGTAGAGCGACATCGGCAGGTTGATGAACTTCGCGCCGACCCCGTCCTGGAACATCGAGCCGTAGGCGGCCGCGGTATCGTCGCCGTTCCAGACGAACGTGACTTTCTTTCGGCGTTCGCTTCGGCCGTCCGCGGCCATGGCCTCCAGCGCCTCGCGGCCGATGAAATCGTGATCGAAGCCGATCAAACGGCCGTAATCGAGGTCGTAAGGCGTGAAGTAGTAGTCCTCGATGTTGTCCGAGTAGAAGCTGCCGCCGAGCGGGGCCGTCGCCTCGTAGGAGTTCTCGGAGAGCCACTCGCGGTAGGGCTTCATCTTCTCGCCGGTGTAGATCGCCGGCAGCGGCCGCGGCAGCCAGCCGGACTCGAGCGCGTTCGTGTGGTAAGCGCGTCCACCGACCTGGACGAGGCCGTGCTTCTTGCCCGCTTCGAGCAGCGCCGCGTGGACGACCTCGTTGTCCTCCCATGGGCCCCAGATCTCGAACCCGGGCTCGCCGGCCATGCCGTGGCGCAGCGCCCGGACGGTCTTGCCGGCGATCTCGAGTCGCGTCATGTGGAAGAAACGCACCTTCGGCGGCTCTTTCCCCGTCGCCTCGCGGATGACCTCCATCGCGCCCGGGCCTTGGATCTGATAACGGTACAGGACCGGATCGCCTTTCCTGTAATAGGAGTTGTCGTCGCGCCAGACGCGGACGTCGTAGCCCCCCGTGACGGCGTGATAGTGCAGCCAGTTGATCGAAGGCGGTATGCCGACGGCGTGATATTCGTCGTCGTCGAGGTGAAAGAGGATATTGTCGCCGATGACGTAGCCGTCGTAGTTGACCGCAACGAACTGCTTCGCCATGTCGACCGGGAAATGCTTCACGCTGTTGATCGCGAGCCGGCCGATCAGCGCAAGCGCATCCTTGCCCTTGATGTTCAGGTCGGCCATGTGGTGCGACTGGTCGTAGAGCACCGCGGTGCGGCGCCACGCGAGCTGCTCGTCGCGCCAGTTCGTGAACTCGGGCACGACCCGCGGCACGATCGCGGGCGGCGTCGTCGAGTTCCACAAGAGCTTCACCGGGCTTCCGGCTTCCTTGATCGCTTCTTCGAGGTTCTTGGCCATGCTCGTCGATCCCCCCAATTTGCCGTTGTCGATCGTCCGGCCCGGTCGGGCACAGCGGTCCGCAAATAGTAACGGACAATACGGTTTTTCGTCCGGCGTTCGTTTCCCGGGACGGCTGAGGCCCCAGCGGCCGGCAATTGCGCGGCTCGCTAACCGCTATACTAGGCTCTGAGAACCCGTACTTCCCGGTATCGGCGCTGCGGCCCGCGGCCGGGCATTTCGACTCGCTAGATCAGGAAGATTCGATGCCAGCACTCCGCTCTCGTGTCAGCACGTCCGGACGCAACATGGCCGGGGCACGCGCGCTGTGGCGCGCGACCGGCATGAAGGACGGCGATTTCGGCAAGCCGATCATTGCCGTCGCGAACTCGTTCACGCAGTTCGTGCCGGGGCACGTGCATCTCAAAGATCTGGGGCAGCTCGTGATCTCCGAGATCGAGCGCGCGGGCGGCGTCGGGAAGGAGTTCAACACGATCGCCGTCGACGACGGTATCGCGATGGGCCACGACGGCATGCTCTACAGCCTCCCGTCGCGCGAGCTCATCGCGGACAGCGTCGAGTACATGTGCAACGCGCACATGGCCGATGCGCTCGTCTGCATCTCGAACTGCGACAAGATCACGCCGGGCATGCTGATGGCGGCGCTGCGGCTCAACATCCCGACGATCTTCGTGTCGGGCGGGCCGATGGAGGCGGGCAAGACGCGGCTCGCGGAGAAGTCCGTGAAGCTCGACCTGATCGACGCGATGGTCGCCGCGGCGGACAAGCGCGTCCCCGATGCCGACGTGCAGCGCATCGAGCGGTCGGCCTGTCCGACGTGCGGCTCGTGCTCGGGCATGTTCACGGCGAACTCGATGAACTGCCTGACCGAAGCGCTGGGCCTCTCGCTCCCGGGCAACGGCTCGCTGCTCGCGACGCACGCGGACCGCGAGAAGCTTTTCCGCAGGGCCGGGGAGCTCATCGTCGAGCTCGCGAAGCGTTACTACGAGGAAGGCGACGAGCGCGTGCTGCCGCGGTCGATCGCGAACAAGACGGCGTTCGAGAATGCGATGTCGCTCGACATCGCGATGGGCGGCTCGACGAACACCGTGCTGCATCTCCTTGCGGCCGCGCAGGAAGCCGAGGTCGATTTCACGATGCGCGACGTCGACCGCCTGTCGCGTCGCGTGCCGACGCTCTGCAAGGTCGCGCCGTCGAGCCACTACCACATGGAGGACGTGCATCGGGCAGGCGGCGTGATGGCGATCCTCGGCGAGCTCGACCGCGCGGGACTGATCGATACGTCGGTGTCGACGGTGCACAGCGCGACGCTCGCCGACGCGCTCGAGAAGTGGGACGTGATGCGTAACCGGAGCCCGGAAGTCGCGGAGTTTTTCCGCGCCGGGCCGGCCGGCATCCCGACGCAGCAGGCGTTCTCGCAGAGCTACCGGTACGATGAGCTGGATACGGACCGTGAGAAGGGCTGCATTCGCTCGGTGTTGTCCGCGTACAGCCGGGACGGCGGCCTCGCGGTGCTGTACGGCAATCTCGCCGAGCGCGGCTGCATCGTGAAGACGGCGGGCGTCGACGAAAGGCTGCTGAAGTTTCGCGGACCCGCGGTGATCTTCGAAAGTCAAGAGGCGGCGGTCGAGGGCATCCTCGGCGGCGCGGTGAAGCCCGGCGACGTCGTGATCGTCCGCTACGAAGGTCCGCGGGGCGGTCCCGGCATGCAGGAGATGCTCTATCCGACGAGCTATCTCAAATCGCGGGGGCTCGCGACGAGCTGCGCCTTGATCACGGACGGACGCTTCTCGGGCGGCAGCTCCGGGCTCTCGATCGGCCACGTCTCGCCCGAGGCAGCCGAAGGCGGCACGATCGGGCTCGTCGAGCCCGGCGACATGATCACGATCGATATCCCGAATCGCATCATCCGGCTCGAGGTGTCCGATGACGAGCTCGCGCGGCGGCGCGCCGCTCAGGACAAGAAAGGCTGGAAGCCGGCCGCGCCTCGCCCGCGCAAGGTCAGCGCCGCGCTCAAGGCCTACGCGGCGCTCACGACGAGCGCCGATCGCGGGGCGGTCAGGAACAGGGAGCTGCTCGAGGGCTGAGTCAGGCTCGAGCCGGAGGGCTCCAGCGGCGTCGATCAGGACGATCTCGTGCTCGGGGCCGAGTCGAGCCCGAGCTCGACCGGCTCTGCGGCCTCGAGCTTCCAGAGCAGCGCGATACCGATCGCCGCCGAAACCGATGACGCCGCGAAGACGGCGATCTTCGCGGCGGCGAACTCGGTCTCGAGCGCGTAGGCCTGCCCGGCGATGAAGAGCGCCATCGTGAAGCCGATGCCGGCGAGGGCACCGGCGCCTGCGAGCTGCCGCCACGAGTAGCCCTCCGGCTTCTCGGCGACGCCGAGGCGCACGGCGAGCGCGGCTGCCGCGAGGAACCCGAGCGGCTTGCCGACGACGAGGCCCAGTGAGATCGCGAGTATCAGCGCTCCATGCCCCGCGAGGACTTCGCTCGTCATCTCGACGCCCGCGTTCGCGAGCGCGAATATCGGCAGCACGATGAAGCTCGACTGCGGAAAGACGGTCCTGAGGAGCCGCTCGTTCGGGCTCATCAGGCGATCGTTGATCGCGTCGAGCGCACGCAGCGCCGGCTCCGAAGGACCGTGGCGAAGCTGCTCCTCCTGACGTCGGGCCTCGTCCGTCAGAATCGCGTCGGCCTGACGCGCGAGCGTCGCGTAGTCGGCCGGCGGCCGGGCGGGGATGCACGCCGCGAGAATCACGCCGGCAAGCGTCGCGTGCAGGCCCGCGGCGTGCACGCTCGCCCAGAGGGCGATACCGACCGCGAAATAGGGAAAGACTCGATAGACGCCGGAGCGGTTGAGCATCACGAGCAGGACCGTGAACAGCGCGGCCGCCACCAGCCACCGGAGCTCGACGCCTTCGGCATAGAAGAGCGCGACGACGAGGATCGCGCCGATATCGTCGACGATCGCCGCCGCGGTCAGAAAGATGCGAAGCTCGACCGGCACTCGATGGCCGAGCATCGCGATCAACGCGATCGCGAACGCGGTGTCCGTCGACATCGGCACGGCCCATCCGTGCGTCCACGGCCCGGACGGCACGACGAGCACGTAGAGCAGGGCGGGGAGCGCCATCCCGCCGATCGCGGCGGCGATCGGCAATGCGGCCGACGCGCGACTCGCGAGGTGTCCTACCGTGAGCTCGCGTTTGATCTCGAGCCCGACGACGAGAAAGAACACGGAAAGGAGCGCGTCGTCTATCCACTCGCGGAGCGTCAGCTCGAAGGCCGCATTGCCGAATGCGAGCTGAAACGGGGTCCTCCACAACGCTTCGAACGACGACGCGAAAGGCGAGTTCGAGATCACGACCGCGAGCAGGGTCGCGACGAGGAGCAGGATGCCGGTCGAAGGCGCCCACGCCGCGAAGCTGAGCGCGGCGACGCGCACTTTGTAGCCGAGCGTGCCGAGCATCGCATCGGCGAACGAGCTTTCGTCCCATGCGCCGTCGTAACGTCGGCCGTTGATGAAGAAGGTCGGCGTGAACTTCACGCCGCTCGCCGTCGCGCTTTCGACGTCGCGCGCCACGCGCGCTTTCGCGGCCGCCCGCATCTCGGAGTGTCCGGTTGCGGCGTCGACACCGAGTTGCGCCGCGACGTAATGCAGGTCGTCTTCCGTGAGCGATTCCGAGCGCGTCATCAACGCGACGTGCGCCTTCCAGAACTGTTCCGGAGTGGGGGCCATCTCGACGAGCTCGGCCGCGCGCTGGGCGAGGTCGCTGCCCGGAATGGGGCGATGCCTGAAGACGTAGCGCAGCCGGTTGCCGAGCCTCGTGCGAACGGCGGCGATGCGCTCGTGCGCGGCTCGGCAGTGCGGACAGTCGTAGCTCCCGTACTCGACGAGCGTGATCGGCGCGCGTTTCGGTCCGAGAATATGGTCTTCGTGCTCGTTCACCGGTCGGGCGAGGCGGGTGTTGTCGGCGTGCACGTCCTTGTCCTTTCAGGTAGCCCACTGGCAGGTTTGTCCGGCGCGCCCGGCGCGGGTTCACGCCAAGCGGCCGGTGGAGCGTTGTTCTGCAGGTCGTTCCATGAGCCAGTATCATGGCGAACGGCCGATCCAGGAATCCGAACGGCTCGCGATGTCCTCGACGTTACCGACCTATTTCCTCTCCCACGGCGGCGGCCCGTGGCCGTTCATGCACGACGAGTACGGCGCGGCTCACGCGCGGCTCGCCGCGGCGCTCGCGGCGATTCCGGCCGCTCTGCCAGAGGTGCCGCGAGCGATGCTCGTCGTGTCGGGCCATTGGGAGGAGTCGGAGCTGGCGGTCATGGCCCATCCGGCACCGCCGATGCTCTACGACTACTACGGTTTCCCGCGGCACACGTACGAGATCGTCTATCCTGCGCCCGGCGATCCGACGCTCGCGCGCCGCGTGCAGGAGCTCTTACGGCGTGCGGGCTTCGAGGCGCGGCTCGACGCCGAGCGCGGTTACGATCACGGTGCATTCGTGCCGCTTGCCGTGATGTATCCTCGAGCCGAGGTTCCCGTGGTCCAGCTCTCTTTGCACTCGAGCCTTGACGCGGAGCTTCACTTGCGTATCGGCGCAGCGCTCGCCCCGCTTCGCGCGGAGGGCGTGCTGATTGCGGGCAGCGGCATGACGTACCACAACCTGAGATTGATGGGCCCCGAGGCCCGCGTGCCTTCCCGACTTTTCGATGCGTGGCTTGCGGAGACGCTCGCCTCGGCGCCGGAGGAACGGCGCCGACGTCTCATCGAGTGGGAGGAGGCGCCGGCCGCGCGCATCGCGCATCCGCGAGAGGAGCATTTGCTGCCGCTCCACGTGGTCGTCGGCGCTGCGGGAGAGGACACCGCGTCGAGGATCTACTACGAGGAAAACCTGCTCGGCACGATGGCAGTGTCGAGCTACCGCTTCGGGTAGCTTGCACGAAGCCGCCGTTATTCGCCGTTCTCGGTAGCCGTCACGAGCGGCATCGTCGTGCCGTCGAACGACGGAATCGGGGGCTCCGCGGCATGAGAGTACCCGACGTGAAGGATCGCCTTGGCCTCCGGATCGCGCGCGAAGATGCGCACGAGGTTGTTCGCCTGGGCTTCTTCGCGGTAGGCGACGCTTTCCGCCAAAGATTCGATGTCATCGGGCGGCGGCTCGGCCTCGTAAGGGACGAGGTTATAGCCTAGACGTTTCGCGGTGCGAACGAGCCGGCCGAACGTCCGTTCAGCCAAGTACGGACTCCCGGCTTCGTATCGGACGAACGCCTCGTCCGGGCGTCCGGCAGCGGGCAAGGCCTGCGCGTACAGCTGTCCTTCGTCGCTCGAGAAGCCCGTCGAGGGCGTCGTATGCGGGATGCGCTCGAAGAGCTCCGCGGCGGAGCCCGGCCGGATCGTCCGAGCCGCCGGCTGGCTGAACAGGCTGCCTGCAACCGTGGTGCACAGGGCAAGGGCGAGAAACGATCTTCGCAGCATCGACATCGCGGCCGGGCTACGCTTTTCACGACGAGCTATATCTATGGCGCGCGAGAATACCGCGAGTACAGCTCACCGACCTTCGCCGCCACGTCTTGGTCGTCGCGGACGTTCGCGCCCGCGACGTCCCGCCTCGTGCCGAGCGTGAGGGCTAGGGTTTCGCCGCCGGCATCCCGAAACCGCCGTTGTTCTCGACGCAGACGCGCTCGAAGACCTCGACGATGCGCTCGTCGCCGTCGTGCTTCGCGTCGATCACGTCGAAGTGCCAGCCCGTTGCCGGATCCTCCTCGGTCCATTTCCGTGCCGGGATCGTCACGGTGAAGGGACGCGTATAGACCGTCGGATCGTCGAACGTCGCGACGTAGTTGTAGCGCTTGCCGTCCGGAGAAAAGATGTAGCGCTCGAGGATCCTGGCGTTCTCGCTGATGAACTCCCCGGAGCGGCCGAACAGCGCCTTGCCGTTGACGTTGCGCACCTCGACGATCAGGGTGTTGCCCTCCCAACGTCCTCGTGAGTCGCCGTTCCACAGCTTGATGTTCTCGGGAAGATGCGGTTTGTCGTCCAGGTGGATGATCCGCGTTCCGTTGTCGAAGAAGAACACGACATAGCCTGGATACTGCGCGATCTCGTAGCCGTGCCAGTACAGCGACTTCGGAATGCCTCCGGGCGCGCAGCGCGCGTTCGGCTCGACGTGTCCCGGGTAGACGGGGTTGTGGAAACCGATCCTGAACTCCTCGACCTTTTTCTTGGCCCAAGGCTGTAACGGCAGCTTGCCGTCGGGCGGGTCCGTGACGCGGCTCGGCGCACGTTCTTCGCGCGGACCGAGCGGGCGAGCGTTCGGATCGTTCGGAATCCCGCCTTGCGGATCGGTGAAGTTGTTGTGGTTCGCAATCGTGTTCGACCAATGCCCGGAAATGTCCGGCTGCCCGTCGCGCGTACGCGGCCCGGTCCATTCCCCGGACTCGATGATCGGATAGCTCGTTTCCCAGCGAGATTCCTGGGCCGAGGCATCGTTGGCGGCGAGCGCGGCCACGGCGACCGCGGCGGAGAGCGCAGCGCGCCGGAGCGCGGCTCGCCCTTTGTCGGCATGCGTCATCGATGATCTCCGTGTTCTTTGGTCGTCATTGCCGGACGGTCTTCGTTGCGAGGTGAAGCTCATTCGTCCGGCTTCGGCGGGTAGTAGTCCGCATATTCGAGCGTGTATCGGTAGTCCTCGATCAGCTGGAAGTTCTTCTCCCGATGGCGGTGGAGGATCACGCTCAGCGTCCAAGGGCGCGCGTAGACTTTCGGGTCTTCGAGGGTCGCCGTGTACTCGATCGTGTTCTTGTCGAGGAACCGCCAGCGCTCGACGACGTGGAGCTGATCGCTGTGATAGTTCCCGGAACGATCGAGCCAGGTTCGTCCGTTGAAGCCGATGACGTCGACGACCAGCGTGTCGCCTTCCCACGTTCCGCGCGAATCTCCCATCCACAGGTCGTAGAGGTCGTCCGGATGCTGCGTGCCGTTCGTATGGATCGTACGCGCCGAATGGCCGAACTGTTGGACGATGATGAGATCCCGCTCGCGCTGGAAGATCTGGAAGGGTGCCGGGTAGTAGATCATTCGCGGCACCCCGGGCGTGAACCCTTTGAGCGTCGGATCGTCCGTGTGGCGATTCTCGAAGTTCTCTTTGCGCTGCTCGAGAGCCTCGGGCAGGTACGGAATGAAATGCCCTTCGATCACGCCCGGCCCGGGGGGCGCGTCGTGCCGATGTGCGTGCGGCTCGAGGTCGTAATCCGCGGCGCTCGTCGTCTGCCAGATGCCGGAGAAGTCCGGGCGGCCGTTCGGCAGCCTCGGGATGTCGTCGAGGCAATCCGCGGCGGCGTGACGCGCCGAGGCGAGCGTCGCGCCGAGAAGCAGTGCGACGCCTATTCGCTTGAGATCCCGCAACGGTTGAGATTTCCGGACGGAGTGAGCCAGGTTCATCGTGTTCCTCGTTCTGGTTCCGGGGCCTGCTAGGGCGTGCTGCGAGTGGCGGCCGCCGTCGATGTCGCGGATGCGGAGGGCTCGGAAGAGGGCGCATCTGGCGCCCCGCCGGTCGCGAAACGCCGGCCGTCCTCGAGGACCGTGAGCGTCGCGTATCCGAACGGTTGCCCGTTCCGCGAGCGGTAGCCCTTGATCGTGACTTTCGTTCCCGGCGCGAGCGTCTCCTTCGTGACGCCGCGGCTGCGCAACGCGAAGGGCGTGCCGAACTCGAATCCCCAGTTCGTCACGTTGCCGTTCTCGTCGGCGACGTCGATATAGAGCCAGCTGTGCGGATTCGTCAGCACGAACCGGCTGATCACGCCCGTGATCTCGATCGGTTGATTGATATCGAACTCGGCCGAGAAGGCGTGATGGGCGCTTGCGGGCAGATCGGCGTAGCCGATACCGGACAGAACGAGCACGCCGGCAAGAGTCTTCGAGAAGCGACGAGTCATGGGTGTCTCTCTTTGTGGCATGGCGAGCAGGACACGGTGGCGGAAGATCAAAGAGCGAAGTTCGCGCGGAACGTGAGGCTCAAGAAACGTCTCTGGCCGATGGCCGCGCGGCCGATCGTGCCGATCCCGTAGTCGTTGTAGGACACGAGATAGATCTTGTCGAAGACGTTCCGCGCGTCGAGGCTGATCGAGTACTTGCCGTCGATCGAGCTCAGCCCCACGCCCGCGTTGACGACGGAGAATCCGCCCTGATGTCCTTCGGGAGCGAGGCTCGGGCTCGTATCGAGCGCGGAGCGATAGATGTTCGCGGCGAACGCGTGCCAGTGCCATTGACCGATCGTCCACGGCGATTGGTAATAGGCGCTGAGCGTCAAGCTGCGGTCCGACGAGCCCTGCACGCGCTTGCCGCTGTTGTCGCAGAGGGTCGTGACGAGCTCGAGAACGTCGGCCGGGCAGCGGCCGTTCTGCCAGCTGTCGTAGCGGGACGGGCTCCATGCACCCGTCGCCGAGAGCGACAGACCGTCCGTCACGGCATACTCGACGTCGAGTTCGAGCCCTTTCGACGTGACCCTCTCGGCGTTCGAGAAGACGTTGATGTACTCGCCTGGCGCCGTCGGGTTCTCCTCGCGCAGCGTCACCTGATAGTCACGAACGTCGGTGAAGAACAGATTGGCGTTCACGCGCAGCCGCCCGTCGAGCAGCGTGCTCTTCACGCCGAGCTCGTAATCGGTCGTGCGCTCCGGCCGCGTGAATCTCGGCTGGCGCGTCGCGGTATCGATGCTGACCGTGCCGGAACGTTCCCCGTAGGCGACGGACGCGTAGAGGAGCGCGTTCTGGCCGAGCTCGAAGCTCGGATTGATCAGCCAGGACCACGACGATTCGTCGAGCTCCGCCTCCGCGTACGGACGAGGCCTTCCTCGTATCGCGCGCGCGGCGGCGAGCTGCTCCGCCGTCGCGCCGGGGAAGTTCGCTTCGTCGAGCTCGATGCCGCCCCAGACGAGGGACTCGTCGGAGTTGAAGCGAGACTCCCAGGTGCGGCGCAGCCCCGTCGTCAACGTGAAGCGATCGCCGAAATAGACGTTCGTCTGGCCGTAGACCGCGAAGCTCTCGACCTCGGGCGTCGTGACGTTGTCGGTATAGACGCCATCGCGTGAGGCGACCAGGAGCGCTCTCCCGACCTCGTCGGCATCGAGCAGCGCGAACCGCGCCTCGTTCGCCGCGAGACGGCCGGAATCCGGCCCGCCGACCGTGCCGGGCGTGTTGGCGGTGCGGTGCGCGAGATCGAGGAAGTAGATGCCCGCCTGATAGTCGAAGCGGTCCTTGGCGGGGGAAGCGATGCGCAGCTCCTGCGAGAACTGGCGCGTGCGCACGTAACCGCCCGAGTAGCCGGTGTCGAGGATGTCGTAATCGTTGTGCGCCCTGAAGACATACGAACGGCCGGCCGTGATCGAGGTCAGCGAGTGGCCGGTCGGCAGGTCGTACTCTAGCTGGCCCGACCAGCCTTTCGACTCGCTGAGCAGGCGCCCCATGTCGTTCGCCTGATACTTATCCCAGCTGTTCAGGACCGTGCGGCTCTTTTCTCCTTCGAAGCGGGCGAGCCGCTCCGCGTAGGTCTCGCGGTCCGTGCCGTCGCGGTAGGTCTCCGGGTCGCCGTAATTGAACGGCCACGCCCCGTTGAGCTCGTTCGAGCGGTTCATGTCGACCGAGAAGCGCGCGGTCAGGCGATCGGTGACGTGGGCAAGAAGCTGAAGACGCCCGGAGAATCGATTCCGGTCGTTGAGCGTCTCGCCCGGCTTGTGGACGTTCTCGATCGGGCCGTCGCCGCGCTCATGTGCGAGCGTCACTCGATACGCGACGGAATCGCTCGCGATCGGTCCCGTGACGACGGCGTGCGTGCGCGTCGTGTCGTGATCTCCGTAGCTCAGCTCGAGCTTCGCCTTCGGCTCGAACTCGGGCAGATTGGGCACGATGTTCACGACACCGAGCGTCGTGTTCTTGCCGAGCAGCGTGCCTTGCGGCCCGCGCGCGACCTCGACCCGTTGCAGATCGTAGAAGCTGCCCCAGCTCGCGCCGGGGTGCACGACATAAACGTTGTCCAGGATGACGCCGACCGAGCCTTCGGTGAACTCGTTGGAGTTGTTCTTGCCGATGCCGCGGATCGAGAAGCTCGACTGGCGCGGCTGGTTCTGCACGATGTTCAGGCTCGGAACCTTGTTGGCGAAATCGAGCGCCGTCAGCGAATTGTCGCGCTCGAGCTGCCTGCCGCCGACGACGGACGTGGGAATCGGCACGCTTTGCGCGAGCTCTTCGCGATTGCGCGCGGTAACGACGACTTCCTCGAGCGGGCCGCGGGTCCCGGTGTCGAACGAGGGGACGCTTTGTGCCGCAAGAGTCGTCGGAGCCGTGCCGAGCGCCGCAGCGACTAGCGTGCCGATCGTCTTGCGACTCGACGCGTGCAGCTGCGTCGGAACCGAGCGCGGAGAACGATTGGCGTACCGCACGAGAAGCGAACGTTCCATATTTCGAATCCTTTCGGTCGACGCGTGTCGGTGGAAGTGCACTGCAACCTACGCGCGAGCTCGAAAGGACCGAAATAGTTTGTTGCGATGTAAACAAACGTCTTCGCTATGTGACCGATGCGTGACTGTGTGCTGACCGACTGTTGACCGACAACCCGGTCGGAGCGCCTCGCGGCGAGGCGCGATGTCACCTCGATCTGACCTAGGGGAACGAGAGGCGCGAAGCGCCGTGCGCGGAAATGAACGTCGGTCGGTCGCTTTTTGCGCAAACGGAGAGGAGGCATCGAGCGCGTTACGCGCTCAGGCAATGATCCAGCCGATGAACAATCCGGCGGCGAAGGAAGTACCGAGAAGCATGATGCCGAGCATGAGCTCGGGTCGGCTGTCTGTGTCCGCTCGTCGAGGGATCGGATGTCGTCGTGCAATCATGTTCATGCCCTCATACGCCGCGTTCGTAGCGGTCGGGTAGCGGTCCATTGGTCGATGAGGTGCGCCGCCAATGCTTCCGCGCGCTCGCTGAGCTCGGGCACGGCGGTGGTTTCCCAATCCAGCGGTCGACACGCCGGTCCGATGACATACAGACCCGGAACGACGCCGTCCCCGCCGATCGCCGCGCCGTCGGGCGTCGTGAGATAGCCGAGCCCGAGCGGATCGATGCGAAGTAAACCATGCTCGAGAAGGCGCGCCTCGAGCGGGGAACAGGAAGGCCCGCGGGACCGCGGCCCGGTGCAGTTGACGACCCAGTCGAAGAAGTCGCGGGAGGTCTCATCCGATCCGCGCCACGCGCGGACGACCTCGATGGCGCTCTCGTGCTCGGTCGCGTCGACGATCCGGCCGGCGCGAATGGACAGTCGTCCGCTGTCGACGAGTTTCCCGATCAGCGCATGCGTTCGCGGCGGCACGCGATGTCGATGGACCTCCCAGAAGGGGCGGAGCCGCGAGAGAAAACGTCGCCGCTCGTGATCGTCGAGCGCTCGCCAGACTTGGGGTAAGTGGGGACGCATCGCGTCGACGATGCAGTGCCAGCCGTACCCTCGCGCTTCCGCTTCCGCGATGAGCGCGCGCAGCTCCCGAGTCAGCCGCCGCAGCCGCGTTTGCACGAGGACTCGGGTCAGCAAGCGGTGGCGCAGATCGATCGGCAGCGTCCGCGGCGCGTCGGCATGCGGACGCGGCAGAAGGCCGTTTCGGGACACGGCCTCGACCCTGCCCGTATGGCCGCGAGCGCGGAGCGTCAATACCGTGTCGATCATCGTGAGCCCGGTGCCGATCACGAGCACCGTATCGGCGGGCGCGACCTCGGCGAGAACGTCGGGCCGCCACGGGTCCCGGATATAACGCGGGCTCGGCTCGAGCACTCCCTGCAGCGGATCGCAAGGCCGCGCGTGGCCGAGCGCGAGCACGACCGAATCAGCGTCGAGGATCTCTCCGCTCCCAAGCTCGACGTCGAAGCCCGAGGCGTTCGGCGTCACTCCCGTGACGCGCTCGGACAGACGCAGTGAAAAGGCTCCCACCGCCGGCTTGGCTTCCGCGAGGACATCCCGGAGGGTCTCTTCGACGTATTGCCCGAACAGCCGCCTAGGCACGAACTCGAAGGCCGCGGAAAGGACACCTTGACGCTCGAGCCAGTCGACGAAGTGATGCGGCGCCTCGGGGAGGAGGCTCATCTGGCACGCACGCGTGTTCAGCACGTGGTCGTCGAGCTCCGTGCCGTACGCGATGCCGCGTCCGACTCTCGAGCTCGCCTCGACGAGCGTGATATCGAGCTTCGCGTGACCGAGCCGCAGCAGGTGCACGGCTAGCGCAGTGCCGGCGAATCCTCCGCCGACGATGACGATATGCTGGCGGTCAAGCATGTCAGGCCCTCGTTAACGAGTCGGCCTAACCGTAGCCGCCGCGCGGTTATGCGGTCAGTCGCATCCGGGTTCCGAAGCCTTTACAACCTGCGGGCATGCGGCGACGAACGCGTATGCATTCGGTTCCAAAGCGGTAACCCCGCCGTCCTCGGTCGAGGACGGCGGGGAGTGGAGCGGGGCGAAGGGCGACAGTCTGCTACACGATTCGCCGTTCGACGACGCGGGTGATCGCGACCCGCTCGAGGCCGTCGGAGAGGTCGTGTGTATCCGCGAGGACCCGCCCGGCTTCGCGCGCGTCGTCCGGCGTTGCGAAGCGAAGATGGAAGAAGACGTCCGCCGGCTGCGGGCCGCGTGCCATGTTGGCGCGCGGCACGACCTCGGCAACATCGTTACGCTCGATCTGCGCACCAGCGGCCGTTTGTCGAAGCCGCTCGGCGAGGCGATCGACCGCGGCGCGAAGGCCTTGAGCAACGAGCATGAGCTTCGCGTCCGTCAACGCTCGTCGAGGGTCCCAGTCGCCTTCGATGACGTACGCCGTCGAATGGCCGAGGAAGTTCGGCTCGTCGTCCCACATCGGCTTCGTGTGCGGGCCGGTGAAGGCGTTGACGCGCGCGGCGTCGTCGGGAAAGAAGAGCTCCACGAATCCGTCGATGTCGTAGGCGCCCGGTTCGGCGGCAACGCCCGAGAACTCCTCGACGACGTGGTTCTGAATGTAGCCCGCGATGCCGGGAAGCTGCGCGACCAGACCGCCGTGAACGTCATGCCAGTGCTTGCTGAAGCCCGCGCGGTCGATATGCGGCGCGCGCACGAGAATCGAAATGCGCTTGATCATCGGCTAACGTCCCCCATCGCGGTGTGCCGTGGTCCCTGTGGCGCCGTCCGCGCAGCGAGCGATGCGCGTCCCGCATGCAGTCCGGAGGCGCGATGGAACGCTACTTCGGGGGAACGACCGGGTCATTGGTCCTGTGTGCACGCGGCACCGGTCGAGCGTGCACACGGGGTGGGCTCAATCGGAGCCGAAGGTGTACGTCACGTCGCTGTAGACGTAGAGCGGGTCGCCTTGTCGGTTCGCGTTGGGCGCCGTGCGGAAGAAGTCGCCGCGCGAAAGAAACGTCGCACCGACCTCGAGACGCAGGACGTTTGGCCGCAGCCAATGTCGATAACGCGCATCGACCTGCGCTCCGGCGTCGCGGCCCGATCGGCCCGTCGAGTCTCGGACGCCCGTGCTCGCGAACGCGTCGGCGGCCGCGGCGAGCTTCAAGGTACGAAAGGCGATGAACGTGTCGGCGCGATCGCCGAGTGCGCGAGACGCGCGCACACCCCACGTGACGATGTTCTCGCGTCCCAGGGCGCCGTAGATGCCGGTCGGCGCGAGATCGATACGGCGGTTGCCGTAGAGCGCGTCGAAGCGTTCCCAACGGCCGTCGCCCGGATCCGAATCGCCGCTCCCGCGCTCGTATTCGACGGCGAGACGCGGCGATCCGCGGCCGGCAAACGTGTAGCCGAGCGCGACGTGCGCGAAGTGCGCGTCGATGTCGAGCACGCGCTCGTCGGAAGGCGCTGCGGAAGCGCGCCGCGATCCGGTTTGCCGGACGAGCTCGATCTCGAAGTCCCAATGCGTGGGCCGGCTTTCACGCCGGATCCGCAGGCCGGAAATCGTCAGGCGCCGGTCGGGCGTCTGGCGCTCTCTGGGATCGTCGCTCTCGTCGAACGCATAGAGGTACACCTCGGCCGAAAGCGAAGGGCCGTTCCACGGAAGCTGCCACCATGCACCGAGCAGCGTTGTATCCGTGTCCGCATCGTCACGCCGTCGACGATTCGCAAGCAGCGCGTCGCGGTCATCGGGAAGTGTCGTCATGGGTAAGGTTGCGAACCCGATCAGCTTGCCGCGCTCCGGCGAGACGCTCTCGCCCATGATGCCGACGAAGCCTCGGGCGACGTTTCGGTATTGCTCGGCGGCGATCAGCCGGCCGCTGCCGAGCTCGAGCAGGAACTGGCCGGCCTGCACGCGAGTCCCTCGTTCGTCGTCGATCTTGCCGATCGCGACGTAACCCTGCACGAGCTCGACGGTGTTGACGATCGCCGTCGAGACGCCGCTCTGCTCGTCGGTCAGATACGCGCGTGCGTCCTGAAGATCGCCGACGAGCGTGATTCGTCCAAGTTCGTAGCTCGCGCGCAGGGCCGTACGAAGCTCGAGCACTTGGTCGTCGCCCGCAAGACCGGGCCTGTGCTGGTTCCACAGCCGGGCGTAGCGCGCCCGATGGAGGCCGGACCAGGAAAAGCTCGGACGTCGGGCGCCTTCCGCGTCGCTCGCGTGCACGGCGACGGGCGCCGCGCCGAGGCAGGGCGGAGCGAGCAAGAGAAGGGCGCGCACGCGCTTGAAGAACGATGAGGTGCCGACCAACTGTGCTCTGAAGACCGAACTCGATCGGCGGCCATTATCCTGGAGATCCTAAGCCAGACTAACCAGCCGGCAGTGACGGGGCGGTTAGCGCGCGGTATCCAACCGGTGACAAAAGCGGGCGTGCGATCAAGATGTCGATGCCGACGACAAGCACGCCTTTGTCGCAAGGCCGGACGGCCAATGGAGAGGCGCCTGGGGGCATGCGCCCCCAGGCGGTTCGCGACGACTAGAACAGGTTGCGGCGCAACGTGAGCATCCACGTACGGGGAAGACCGGGCACGCCGTTGTTGTACCCGCTGAGCCCTGATACTCCTTCGCCCTTGTTCGTGTAATACAGCTCGTCCGTCAGGTTGCGGCCCTCGAGGGCGATTACCCACGCGCCGTTCGGATCGCTCCACGTCAGCCGCCCGTTGACGAGGGTGTAGCTCTCGATTCTGCCGCCTTCGTTGTTCACCGGATCGACGAACATGTCGTCCTGATAGACCACGTCGAGACGCGGCGTGAGGCTGCCGCTGCGGATCGACAAGTTGTATTGAGCACCGACGCTCCAGGTCAGCTCGGGCGTGTACTGCGAGGTCGCGTCGAGGCTGATGCCCGTATTCGGGCTGATCCGCTGGTACTCGAAATCGATCAGGCCTATGGACGCGTCGATCTGAAGGGCATCGGTCGGCACGTAATCGAGCTCGAGCTCGACCCCGAATACATCGGCGTCTCCGGCATTCGAATTCAAGAGGCACGGTACGCCGAAGACCGGCCCGAATTGCGCGGTGCAATCGTCGAACGTGGCGGTAATGTCCTGATAGTCGTTGTAGAACGCCGCGCCGTTCAGCCGGAGCCGGTTCTGAAGCAGCTGCACTTTCGTGCCGACCTCGATCGTCTCCATTTCTTCGGGAGCGAACGAGACCGCCTGGACGTTGTAGAACGGCCGAGGATTGACGCCGCCGCCCTTGTAGCCGGTGGCGTACGAGGCGTAGACCATCGCGCTATCGTTCAGGTAGTAGCTCAACGCCGCGCGGATGTCGACGCGGTCGTCCTCGAAGACACCGACGGTTCCGTTCAGCGACGAGATCAGGCAGTTCGGCGGATTGCCCGGCGTGCCCGGAGGCCCGATGCAGGGCTCGATCGGGCTGAAATCCGCATTCCTGCGCGCGTAGCGGTAGACCTTCTTGTCGTCGCTGTAGCGCAGCCCCGCCGCAAGCTCCAGGCGATCGGTGAGGCGGAAGATGCCGTTCGCGAAGACCGCGTAGTGGCGGTCGTCGACCGGGTCCGGACCGTGCAGAAAGTCGAAGTTGACGTATCCGAGATCGACGCGCGCGTCCATCGTCGTATCGGCGTCGAAATAGAACGCCCCGATGGTGATGTCGGCGAAGTCCCCGAACCCTGTGTTGAAGCGAAACTCCTGGCTCACCTGATCGTGGATCAGCCGCTGGAACAGCAGCGCAACCGGGAATGGAGTGCCGTCTTGCGCGCTGACGAATCCGGAATCGTACTCGCGGTATGCCGTGATCGACTGAATCTGCAGGCGATCGCTGACGTCCCAGTCGATCGCGACCGAGGCGCTCTTCGCCTCGACGTACTGACGCCGATCGAGAGCGAGGCCCGTCCTTGGATCCGTGTACGTCTCGTAGTTGACGTACGGGTCGTTCGGGCTCAGCGGATCGCAGGAGCTCGGACCGTAAGCGATGAACATGCATCCGACGTTGCCTTCGAGCGTGGGCGGAATCGCGACGGTTTCCCAAATCATCGGACCGGGAGCCGTCGGCGAGAGGCCGGCGCCGGGCGTCAGGATGATCGGCGCGGTCGTGGGACCGGTTTCGAGCAGGGTATTCGCGACCGGCTCGGATTCGTCGTCGGTCCAATCCCCGGAGAAGTTGATCTCCAGCGAATCGCTGGGAAGCCAGCGCAGGGCGCCGCGCACGGCCGTGTAGTGGATACCCCCTTCTCGGCCCGTCACGCAGTCCGTGCCGGAGACATGGCTGGGGAATACCGAGCCCGGATGCGTGCAAGCGTAGTCGAGAGTCTTGACGTGGCCGTTGCGCGAGCGGGAGACGCCCGAGACGCGCGCATACAGGCGATCCTCGACCAGGGTGAAATTGCTGCCTCCGCGGATATCGACGGCGTCGAAGTCGCCGATCCCGCCTTCGATGTAGGCATCGTTGTCCGCCGAAGGCCGCTTCGAGTAGAGCTTGATCGCACCGCCGATCGAATTCTTGCCGGCCAGCGTGCCTTGCGGGCCGCGCAGGATCTCGACGCGATCGAGATCGAGAAGATCGAGGATCGAAGCCGTCAACGTCGAATAGTAGACGTCGTCGACGTAGAGTCCGATGCCGGGCTCCAACGCCGGATTGAAATCGGTCTGGCCCACGCCACGGATGAAGCCGATGAGCATCGGTCCCGCGAACGAGCCGCCGCGCGTCAAGGTGACGTTCGGCGCTTGGGCGCCGATCTCGTCGATGGTGTTATGCCCGCGAGCATCCAACATCTCGCCGGTCATCGCGGTAATCGCGATCGGTATGTCTTGAACGCTTTGCTCCCTGAACTGTGCAGTAACGACGACTTCTTCCACCACGGCTTGCGCCGAAGCGGTATGCGTAGCGGCGCCGATGAGCGCCATTCCGAACAGTTGCTGATGTATTTTCATCCGCCCGTCCTCTGAGCAGTAACGACGCTGCTTTCACAACCGCTGTCGAAACGACGACCGCGAAAGCTCGATGTCCTTATTCTTGTGAGACGCTCTGCGAAAGCAGGTGACCAAGGGGTGAAGGCCCAGCCCGGTACGACGAGCTGGCTGCGCTCCGATGTATAGAGAATTGTTTGCAGGCGTTCAACCCGGTTGCGCTACCCGCTTCTCGAATGGGCAACAGGACGCGGATCGCTACAAATACGAGGAGTTTCCGCGTCGTTGGCCGATCAACTACGTGAATGATCTCGCGTGCCGTTTCGGAAAGTACGTACACATCCTAGAGCGTAACGCCGACCGGCAAGTAGACGCTCCGGCCATCGGAGGGCCAGATGCCGGGACCGGGATAGAACTCGGGACGCTTGGTGTAGTACCGCTCGTCCGTCAGGTTGTTGATGCTTGCGCGCAGGTGCAAGCGCGAGCTGATCTCGTACGACGCGGATAGATCGAGGATGCCGTAGCTCGGCACTATGCCGACGGCGCCGTTGCTCGACGGGGTGCGCGTATTCAGCGCATCGGCATACGTCTCGCCGGTGTAGCTGTGCACGAGCGTGCCGCTGAATCGCGCGGACCTGAGCGTGAGGCCGTTGCGGGCGATCCAGTAGGGGACGGATTGGACGCGGTTCCCGTCGACTCGGACATTCTCGGTGCCGACCCGCACGGTCGCGTTCAGGACGTTCGGCAGCTCGTTCGGGTCGTAGCCGGCCACGAAGCCCTCGAACGAGCTCGATACGCTCGACCGCCTCCATCGGCAAGCTGAAATGGCTCGCGGGATATCCGTACATGTCGGAGTTCGTGATGAAACCGTCCATGCGGATGTTGAACTCTGCGAATCCCTGTATCATCCGCGGCCGACGATGCTCCTCGGATGGCAATGGTCCGAGGCGCCGTCGGAGAATTCAGGGGGAGAGGGACGAATGACCGAAGATAGGAATCGGCTTGCCTTCGCCATCCGCATCGCGCTTGCTTTGACGGTACCTGCCGTCGCGGCTCCGGCCATTGCAGAATCCGTTGTCGTCGGGGAATGCGAGAGCCTCGTGAACCTCGACTTGCCGGGTACGGAAATCACCCTTGCCGAACGCCTTTCGGCCGGCACCTTCACTCCGCCCGACACCGGGGGCGGCAACAGACCGGGAGGCGGGCCCGACCTGCGACGCCCGTTCGAGATTCCGGCGATGTGCCGAGTCGCGGGCGTCGTCGAACCCGCGATCAGGTTCGAGGTTTGGCTGCCGGAAGGCGACGCATGGAACGGCCGCTTCCAGGCGGTCGGCGGTGGCGGGCTGGCCGGCGTCATCAGCTATGCGGCGATGGGAGAAGCCGTCCGCGACGGCTATGCATCCGCCTCGACGGATACCGGGCACGAAGCGTCGGACGATACGTGGCTCGGCGATCGGCAGCGTTTGATCGACTACGGCTACCGAGCGATTCACGAGATGACCGTCAAGGCGAAGGCCGTGATCGACGCGTATTACGGCAGGGGGCCGGAATACTCGTACTTCAACGGCTGCTCGACGGGAGGCCGTCAAGGGCTGATGGAGGCCCAGCGTTTCCCGGACGACTACGACGGCATCGTTTCCGGGGCGCCGGTGAACCGCTTTACGCATTTGCACATCGGCCAGCTGTGGGCCGCGCATGCGACGCTCAAGAAACCGGGCGCGGCTTTGACGTCGGCCGACTTCGAGCTCGTGACGGCCAAGGTGCTCGAGATGTGCGACGCGACTGACGGCGTCGAAGACGGCATCCTGACCGATCCGCGCACTTGCGACTTCGATCCGGCGTTGCTCCAGTGCTCCGCTGGGCAAACCGAAGGCTGCCTGCCCGAGCCGAAGGTCGAAGCGCTGAGGATGATCTACCAGGGCCCGGTGAACCCCCGCACCGGCGAGCAGATCTATCCGGGACTCGAGCCGGGCGGCGAAGCCGCGCAGCCGGGTAATCGCGGCTGGGCGATGATCATGGACGGCGAGAAGCCGTTCACGATCAGCGAGGCCGTGATCGGCGGTATGGCCTTCGAGCGCGAAGATTGGGACTGGCGCACGTTCGACTTCGACCGCGACGTCGAGATCGTCGACGCGAAGCTGTTTGGCGTGCTGAACGCGATCGATCCGGATCTCCGGGATTTCAAGGCGCGTGGCGGCAAGCTCATCATGTATCACGGCTGGAGCGATCCCGGCGTGATGCCGCGGCAGACGATCGCCTACTACGAGAGCCTCATCGACTTCGCGGAGAAGGCAACCGGTCAAGACGGCCGGGCGTTCACCGACGAGTACGTGCGGCTGTACATGATGCCCGGCATGGGCCATTGCCGCGGAGGCCCAGGACCCGACCGTGCCGACTTCATGAAGGCGCTGGTCGCGTGGGTGGAAGAGGGCAAGGCGCCGGAAGAGATCGTCGCGCGCAAAGTCGAGGACGACGAAGTGACGATGACGAGGCTTCTTTGTCCGCATCCGCAAGTCGCGAGGTACTCGGGTCGCGGCGATCCGAACGACGCGCGCAATTTCCATTGCGCGCTGCCGGAGTAGCCCGAGTCCCGTCGAACGGCTCTGCGTCGCCGAAGGTACTCCCGCGGCGACGCAGAGCATCCTCGTGGTCCCGCCGAACCGAAGCTCGACGAGATCCGCATCCGCCGCGCTCGCACACACAAGCAATCCGATCATCTCGTCTCGACGAGCTTTCCCCACGGGTACCGAGCTCTCTTCGGAATCTACTAGCAAGCTTCGCGCGAGCGGACGGATAAGATCGAATCGAGCTGGCTGGCCTCGCAAACGCGTTCTTCGCGTTGCTAGGTGAAAGACACGGTCCAGCTCTAGTAGCCCTGTGTGGTAGGGTTCCTCGACCTGCGTGGGAGAACAGGGATGAGCGCGAAACTTTGCAGGTGCGTCTTCCTCATTCTTGCTATCGCTGCACCGCTTCTCGTCCCTCCCGCCGCATGGTCGATGCCGGAGTTCGCCCGGCGTTACAATCTGAGCTGCTCCGTGTGTCACGATGCGTTCCCCAGGTTGAACGCATTCGGCGAGAACTTCGCCGACGTGAACTACAAGCTGCCCAACTGGCGGAGCTCTAACACCTTGAACCTCGGCGACGAGCGTCTCGCATTGCCGGAGCGTCCGCCCCTCGCAATGCGGATGCAGGCTTACGTGCAGGCTCGGGAAGGCGAAGACATCGACCCCGTCACCGGCTTCACCGGAAACGATTCGGATTTCGATTTCCAGGCGCCGTACCTGATCAAGCTGCTCTCGAGCTCGCCGCTGTCGGAGAACATTACTTACTACTTCTACGGCATCTTCGCGGAGAAGGGCGGAAACGGCGAGACGGTGATCGAGGACGCTTGGTTCCGTCACGGCGACCTGTTCGGTTCCGGCGTCGGCATGCAGCTCGGGCAGTTCCAGGTCTCGGATCTGATGTTCCCTCGCGAGGTTCGGCTCACGTTCCAGGACTTCTATGCGTACCGGGCCGCAGGCCTGACGTACGATCGCGGCGTGATCTTCGACCGCGGTTTCGGCTCGTTCGATGTCGCCATCGGGGCGGTCAACGGTAACGGGATCACTGACAACTTCGACATCGACAGCCCGGGCTATCGGCGCCCGGATGCGCTGTTCGATAACGACAGCCGCAAGAACATGTTCGGGAGGGTGGGCATTCCCGTCGGTCGGGTGGGCCTAGGTGTATTCGCGCTGTTCGGCGAGCAGCGCACCGCGGCTGGAGTCGCCGGCGAATCCCGTGGCACCCGCAATGCGGACAAGAGCGTCTTCGGCCTCGACCTTGCGGGGACCCTCCCGAACGGCCGCATGCATTGGTATGCGCAGGCCTTGTGGAACGATTGGGAGGACTTCCTCGACGCGGCGCCGACGCAAGACTTCGACTGGTTCGGAGGCTTCGCGGGCGTCGACTACATCCGGAACGATCGGTGGAGCTTCTCGTTGCTGTACAACTATGCGGAAGCGGACGACTTCGAGGGTACCGGAACGATCTACGAGGGCATCGCCATCAACTCGCTGACGTTCAACGCTTCGTACTACTTCATGCGCAACCTCAAAGCCGTCTTCGAGATCAATGCGGACCTGCTGGACGAGGAACGCACTGCCGTTCCGCCGTTCGTGGGGCACCAGACGAAAGAGCATTACGTGCTCGTCGGCTTCGACATGGCTCTGTGATGGCGGGCGCACTCTTCACCAGAGCCGCACCACGGAGGCTCATGCGCCGGTGCAGACCTGAGGCACCGGCCGTGGGGCTGGCCATCCGGCCGGCTGCGCAAGCCCCGCGGTAGCGTCCCCCTGCTCGTAGGACAATCGCGAGAGTGCTACGTTCCCGGGTTGGCTTCCGCCGCCGGCTCGAACGGCACGAGCACGGTTCGCTATCAAGCGCATGTACGTGCACCCATCGGCGCGCGGCCGAGGATGGGGTAAGCGACTGCTCGCCTTTCTCGAGGAACGTGGGAAGGAACACGGTTGTAGTCGACTTTTTCTCGAAACGGGATACCTTCAGCACGAGGCTATCGGTCTCTACCTGAGGTGCGGATTCCGCTACTGCCAGCCGTTCGGCTCGTACACGAGCGATCCTCACAGCGTATTCATGTGCAAAGACGCCGTTTGACGACGAGTTCGCCGGAGAACGCATCACGCCGCGAGGTCGCCGGCTCACACGAGCCCTCGCAGAACGAGCGATCCGCATAGCGTTCTTCCTCCAAGAGCACGTCGTGACATATAGAGCTGTTGACAACAGTTCGCGCCGCAAGCAGTATGCGGCACAAACAATCGGCGCTCGAGGAACGGGGCTGCCATTGGGCCGGTAACCTCCGGCGACCGCCGCGGAGGCTAAGGGAGTCACAGCAAACGTCGGCTGTGGGGCATCCGCTGGGGGGATCTGAATGGGGAAGAGCTATTCGATTGTCGGGCTTCTTCTGACCGGCGTCGTCGTACTCGCCGTCGTCCTATACCTACCAACCACAAGCGGCAGCGATTCGCGCGCCCCTTATGCTTACTGGTGGGCCGCGGATAGCGGAAAAACGCTAGCCGGTACTAGTGACTACCCGAATTCGGACGGGAGTTTTCGCCTGATCAACGATGCGGGCGAGCTGGACACGACCGGCCATCCCTTCTTCTCGTCTCTCGGCCCCAACGGGCGCGCGTGCGTGACGTGCCATCAGCCGGCCAACGGGATGTCCTTGTCGGCCGATACGGTGCGCGCCGTTTGGGAAGCTACAAGGGGCGAAGACCCGCTTTTCGCGACGGTCGACGGAGCGAATTGTCCGCATCTGCCGCGGGGAGAGGAAGCTTCGCATTCGCTGCTCCTGGAGCGCGGCTTGATTCGCATCGCCGTGCCTTGGCCCCCGAAGGGGGTGACACCGGATTTCACGATCGAAGTCGTTCGTGATCCGACGGGGTGCAACACGCATCCGGTCTACGGACTCAACGGCGAGAATCCCCACATATCCGTCTACAGGCGGCCGCGCCCGGTCATCAACCTGAGACATCTCACGGCCTTACCGAACGGCGTGGCGCCGCACGACAAGTTTCTCTACAACGACAAGTCGTTGCTGCCCAAGGATCCCGAGACCGGCAAGTTCGTATCGCTCCAGCTGATGTCCGACGGCAGCGGTTTGACGCTGCGAAACCAAGCGAGGGACGCCGCACGGCGACATCTCGAGCTGACGCGGGATCTCACCGAGGACGAGCTCGTCGCCATCGTAGACCTCGAGGAAAGGCTCTATGGAGCCCAAGGGATAGATGTTTTCGGGAACGATCTCGACGCTGCCGGGGCGCCGCCGGGGCTCGGCCCCCGCGTGCTCGTCACGGGGCCTGCCGGCTATCTAGGCAACAACGCGATCAATCGAGTCTTCGGTGATTTCTCCATGTGGGGATCACCGGACGCCCACCCGGAAGGGCTCGGCGAGGAAGAGCGACTTTGGCGCGAATCCGTCGCCCGCGGGGCGAGAGTGTTCTTCGAGCGCCGCTTCCTGATCCAGGACGTCGCCGGCCTCACGGACAAGGGATTGGGCAATCCGTTCCACCGGAGCTGCGCCTCCGGATGCCACAACACGACGCTCATGGGCATGGATCTCGCGCCCGGCTTCATGGATCTCGGGCTCAACAATCTGCCGTGGGCGAACAATCGTCCGGACTTGCCTCTGTTCAGAATCGTCTGCGACAAGGATGCCGCCCCGCATTCGTACCTCGGTCGCGAGATCTACTCGCACGATCCCGGGCGAGCGCTGGTAACCGGCAAGTGTGCCCATGTCGGCTTCACGATGACGCAACAAATGCGCGCCCTTTCGGCAAGAGCGCCTTATTTCGCGAACGGCTCCGCGGCGACGCTTCGCGAGCTGGTGGATTTCTACGACCGTCGTTTCAACATCGGTTACACCGATCAGGAAAAGCAGGACCTGATCAATTTCTTGAGCGTGCTCTGATGAAGCGCTACCGCACGGGCTTTTGGGCGTCGGGTCTGCTGCTGTTCCTCGTGACGGCATCCGGCGAAGAACGCGAGGACGGCTACGTTTCCTTCGTTGCATGCCCCGTAGCTCGACATCAGGGGCCGTGGCGGGACGTTTGCTTCATCGCGAGGCACGAAGGCCGCGAGTACGCGCTACGCAATCCCCCGGATTACGGAGAGCCCCAGCTCAAGCATCGGATACTCGTCGAAGGCCGAATCGTTGAGGGTGAAGAGTATTGCGGCGCGCAGCTGTTGGATGGACGGTTCTCCGTCCTGCGGGAGATCGACCAGAACTGTAACGAGATCATCCCGTACACCGGTCCGATAACGGATACGCCTCCGCCCAGTTCCGGGCGCCAGGGGGCGTACGTGAGCGACGACCCGCAGTGGGCCCATTTGCACCCCTCCGTACGGCCGGTAATGAATCAGCTACCGGACCTGGCGGTGCTGCCGTTACCAGAGGGACCGCCATGGCAGCCGCAACGACAGACCATCTACTACCCGTTCGACAGCGACCGTGCTTCCGGCCCCGACATGGCTCGGCTCGTTCAGCTCGTCGAGTACGCCATCGCCTCGAACGCCCGTTTCGAAATTCGAAGCTATCAAGGACAGTCGCTGCTCGACAGCGGAGAAGTCATGACCGAAAGGCCGGGTATGGCTAGGCAGCGCGCGGAGAAGCTGCGAGACATTCTCATCGGGCTCGGAATCGATGAAAGCCGGCTCACCATCGCTTGGGAGCCGGAGCCGATCGTTGGCACGGGCCGAGAGGATTGGCGCTCGCGCCGCATCGAGGTTCATCTGGAACCTTGATACCGGGATTGCGACGCGGAACGGAGCGGGCTTCGTCATCGAGCGAGCGACGGAGCCAAGGAATTCGGACGGTCGAGCGGCCTCGGCGGCCCGCATGACCCTGCATCCGACCAACAGATCGATACGGAGATAACCAGGGAAGATCGCCATGCATCCGAATGACAAGATTCTCTCTGCAAGACTTCGCCAAGCCGTCGCGAGAGCGCTCACGCTTTCGTCGATGGGCACGTTGTCGTTGCTCGGAGCCGGCAGTGTCGTGGCTCAGGAGACGAGCAGCGGGGCAGGCGAGCTCGAGCACGTCGTCGTCACGGGCACGCGCATCCGCGGCATCGCACCCACCGGTTCGCCGGTAGTCGCTCTCGGCCGGGACACGATCGAAGATATGCCCGGCCCTCAGACCACGGGAGAGATCCTGTCCACGTTGCCTCAGGTATTCAACCTCGGCGCCAACGACAGGAACTACGGCGCGGCGAATAATCAGAGCGCCAACGTCACTCTGGGCACCGGTATCAATCTGCGCGGTCTCGGTACCGAATCGACGCTCACGCTGCTCAACGGCAGGCGGTTGCCGATGGCCGGCACGCAGGCCCAATTCTTCGATCCGTCGATCATCCCCACTTCCGCGATCGATCGCATGGAGGTTCTGGCCGACGGCGGCTCGGGCATCTACGGCTCCGATGCGGTCGGCGGTGTCGTGAACATCATGCTGAGGGAGGGATACGACGGCGCCCAGTTCAGTGCTCAGTACGGTAGCGCGAGCGGACTCGATCAGCGGCGCTTCGGCGGCGCGTTCGGCACCGTATGGGGCTCCGGATCGTTCATGATCGCGGGCGAATACAACGACCGGGACAACCTGCCGGCATCGAAGCGAAGCTTCTACACCGACGATCTGCGGCCATGGGGCGGACCGGATCAACGTGTGACCTTCGCGAGCCCGGGAAATATCGTGGTCGACGGCGTGTCGTACGCCATTCCGGCCGGACAGGACGGGACCTCGCTCACTGCGGACGATCTCGTTGCCGGAACGCAGAACAGGGTGTCGCGATATCTCGGAGCCGACGCGCTCCCCAATCAGGAACGCTACTCGTTCGCCACGACTTTCCAGCAGGATCTCACCGACTCGATCTCGCTCTCGGTCCAGGGCCTGTATGCTCACCGCGAGGGCGCAAACCGTGGAACGGCGCCTTCGGCTACGCTGACGGTGCCTTCCACGAACCCGTTCTTCGTGCACCCGACGGATCCGAACGCCGAAAGCGTCACGGTACAGTATTCCTTCATCAACGAAGTGGGGCCGTCGACGCGTCGAGGCGAGCAGGAGGTCTACTTCATCACGGCCGGGCTGACTTTCGATCTCGATTCCGGCTGGTCGGTGCAGACGTTCGCGAGCCAAGGCGTCGACAAGGAGCGTTCGGGACTCAACAACATCGCCGGACCGGCGCTCAATCAGGCGTTGGCGGATCCCAATCCGGCGACGGCTTTCAATCCCTTCGGCGACGGCTCGGCGAACAACCCGGCCACGATCGCGGCGATACAGGGCGAGTTCCGTGTCGATACGAACTACGAGATGAACGAGTTCGGCGTCATCGCCGACGGGCCGTTGTTCGATCTCCCGGGAGGCACGGTAAGCGCGGCAATCGGAGCTTCTCGGGTGGAGATCGACTTCATCAACTACAATCCGACCCCGAGTAGTCCCAGCAGATCCTTCAACTCGTTCTTCGGCGAGCTGTTCTTTCCTTTGGTCGGTGCCGGCAACTCGGTGTCCGGAGTGGAGCAGCTCAACTTCTCTCTCGCGCTGCGCCACGACGACTATAACGACGTCGGTTCGACGACCAATCCGCAGCTCGGGCTGACCTGGGTCGTGAACGATTCGCTGTCCTTCAGGACGTCCTACGGCAAGTCGTTCCGTGCACCGACGCTGTCGGACATCGGTGATCCGTTCGACGTCATCGCGGACTTCGTGGATCCGACCTCGCCTACCGGGACGAGCCGAGTCATCTTCCGGCGCGGCGGGCAACCCGGCGTGAAGCCCGAGAAAGCCACGACTTGGTCCTTCGGCATCGACGTCACACCGGTGAATATTCCGGCGCTCGAGGTCGCGCTCACTTACTTCAACGTCGATTACGAAAACCGTATCGCCAATCCGGGTAACAACCCGCTTGCGCTGACGCAGGAAGACATTTACGCGCCCGTCATCCTGCGCAATCCGCCCGCGGACCTGGTGCTCAGCATCATGAATGGGCGGGGTTTCAACGGAGTGCCGGAAGACCCGTCCAACATCGTCGCGATCGTCGACGGTCGGCGAGCCAATCTTGGCGCCGTCAAGACCGACGGGCTCGAGATGCAGGTCAGTTACGGGTGGGGCGATGGTGCAGTGTCGTATCGGGTAGGCGGCAACATCGCTTACATCCTGAGTTTCGATCAAGCCATTACGCCTACGGCGCCGGTGGTCGATATCGTCGATACGATCAACAATCCGTTGGCGCTGAAGGGGCGAGCCTATTTCGGTGCCTCGGTCAAGGACTTCAGCGCGACGTTGTTCCTCAATCATGTCGGCGGCTATACCAACGATAGCGTTACACCGCATCAGGGAGTGGGTTCCTACTCCGTTTTCGATCTTTCGATGCGCTACAAGCTGCGTGACGCGGTGCCGGCCATGACCTTGTCCCTGGACGCGCAGAACCTCTTCGATCGCGACCCTCCGTACGTGAACAACGGCACCCTGGCATTCGACTCGAATGTCGCCAACCCGCTGGGACGCATGCTCACGCTCGGAATTCGCATGGATTTCTGACGGGGAGATGGCCGTAATCCGATCGTTCGAAAGTAGAGGCATAGCGAGAGCGCGGCTCCCCTCATGGAAGGGGAGCCGCAGCCGCGGGCTTCCCCGGAGGGGAGCGAAACGCCATCTCTTCGCCGTGCTGCTATGCATAGGTGGCGGGGCAGCCTGCGCTGATGATCAAACGACCGCGGTGAGCCAGCTCCACAAAGGCGAGCTGGCCAACGGAGCGGAATGGGTACTCGAGATGCCGGCGGCCTGGAACGGAACGCTGATCATCGTCAGCCGCGGTTACTTCGCCGGCCCCGGCAAACGAACCAACTACAGCCTGAACGACTCCTTGGAGCTGCAGCATCGATTGCTGTCGGAGGGGTACGCGTTCATCGGCTCTTCCTACTCGGCCAACGGCTGGGCCGTCGAGGAGGGCATGGCGGATCAGATGGCGGTTCTCGATCTTTTCGAGGAGCGTTTCGGATCTCCGCAGACGGTGATCGCCTTCGGGAAGTCGATGGGCGGGTTGATCTCCATCGGTATGGTCGAGAAGTGGCCCGACCGCATTCATGGTGCGATGCCGGTGTGCGCGTCCGCTTCCGGGTCGGTGCCGATGATGAACGTAGCGCTGGACGGCATGTTTGTCGTCAAGACGCTGTTGAATCCGGGCATACGCATCGTGACCCCGCCGGACGAGAACGCCGATCGGGCGTTGGCGGCACGTACCGTCAGCGAGCATATGGAGACGCCCGAGGGTCGGGCCCGGCTGACATTGGCTGCGGCGCTAGCGCAGATTCCGGATTGGACCACTGCCGAGAGCCCCCCGGCCGAGAACGACATCGCGGGCCGCCAGAGAGAAATGCTGCAGTCGTTCCTGCTCGGCAGCATGTTGCCGAGAGGCGATCAAGAGCGTCGTGCCGGCGGTAATTTTTCCTGGAACGTCGGCGTGGACTACACGGAGCTGCTGGATCGGTCCGGGCAACGTGCTCTCGTCGAGCAAGTGTATCGGGAAGCCGGTCTCGATCTGACAGAAGATCTGCGAAAGCTCAATAACGCGGAGCGGATAACGGCCGACCCCGACGCCGCGGCCTACATGGAGGCGAATTACGTTCCCACTGGGGATTTGCAGCGTCCCGTGCTGCTGATGCATACGTTGGGCGACGGGATGACCGTGCCGGCGTTGACCACGGGTTTCGCCACGCGCGTCGCACGGGCGGGAAAGTCGGACCTGTTACGGCGGCTCTACGTGGAGCGGGCCGACCACTGCACGTTCACTTCTCGAGAGCTCGAGATCGGGCTGAAGACTCTGCTGACCCGGATACGGACTGGACAATGGCCCGAGACCACGGCGGCACACCTGAACCGATCGGGAGGCGGGCGAGGCGACGCCGCGACCGCGTTTACCGATCGGCAGCCGCCTACGATGACACGTCCGGAATCGACATTGCCGCTAGCACGGTAGCTCCTCCGGAAGAAGCAACGAGACAACGATGAGCGACAGGACCAATTGGTGCCCGCTTCGATTCCCGCGCACGCTGGCATTCTTGGGGCTCGGCTTGCTCGGGCTTTCCGCTCACGCGCAGTCGCCCGGCGGCTCCGGGCCGTTTCCGGCCGCCATGATGGCGGACGCGAGCTTGCCGAGCCACACGCTTTACCGTCCGGTGGACCTCGCTTCGGTAGAGCGCTTGCCTGTTGTTCTGTGGGGTAATGGCGGGTGCGCGAACAGCAGCTTCTCTTATCAGCCGTTCTTGCGTGAAGTGGCTTCCCACGGTTTCCTCGTGATCGCCGTCGGACCGTATCGCGAGACGCCTCCGCCGCGTGAGCGGCGTAACGATCCACCCGGCGTTTGGCCGCCGCTGGCCACCTTCTCGAGAGACTTGATCGCCGGTCTCGAATGGGCACTCCGGCAAAACGAGACCGTCGGCAGTGAATACTACGGACGCGTGGATACCGACAACGTCGCCACGATGGGGCATTCGTGCGGCGGCGTGCAGGCCGTCGAGGCCGGTCAGGACCAACGCGTGAAGACGGTAGTGCTGCTGAACAGCGGGCTGATCGACGCCGACGATCCTTTCATGCAGCGCTTCGACGTAGACCGTTCCGTGTTCGACGAATGGCAGAAGCCCATTGCGTATTTCATCGGCGGTGAAGAGGACATCGCCCACCCGAACGCGCTCGAGGACTGGGCCGTGTTGAAAGCCCCTGCCGTGCTGGCCAATCTGCCGGTCGGTCACGGCGGGACCTTCGGCGAGCCCAACGGCGGCGCCTTCGCGATCGGTCCGTTGTCGTGGCTCAAGTGGCAGCTGCAGGGCGACCACCAGGCGGCAAGGATGTTCCTGGGGGAGTGCAGGCTATGCCAGCTCGGGGGATGGACGGTCGAGACGAAAGGTCTCGACTGAATCGGACTGCGCGCCCTCTGATCCGCAGAGCGGCCTCTCGATAGAGGACGACCATGCACCGGATTGCCCGCTCGGCAATACGCCTCCTTTCGCTCGTATCGCTTTGTTGTCTGCCGTTCACCGCGCTTCGGGCGGAAGAGATCGTTCTCAGGACCTCGATACTGTTCGACGGTGTCGGCACGGTACTCTTCGACAAAGACATTCACGTCGTGGACGGCCGCATTACCCGCATCGAGGAGTGGGGTGAGCGCTACGACTACGACTTGCGTGGCATGACGGTGACACCCGGCTGGATAGATGCGCACGCTCACGTCGCCGCGCGGCAGGACAGGGATGGCGCCCATGTCCTACCCAACACCTTGGGCAACGAAAGCCCGGAAGAGGCCGTGCTGGCCGTGGCCGCCAATGCGTATGCGACCTTGCTCGCCGGCTTCACGACGATCCAAAGCCCGGGCGACCTGCTGGATGTGCCGGTCGCACGAATGACGGCTGCCGGGTTCTTCCCCGGGCCCCGCATTTTGACGTCGCAGGAATTGCTCTTTCCCGACACGGCGGCTTCGGAAACGGCAATCCTCGACTTTCTCAGACGCATGAGACGGCAGGGTGCCGATTTCGTCAAAATCTTCGCTGACGGTCCCGGAGGGGAGTTTCCCGCCGAGAAACTGAGCTTCGCCTGCCGGGAAGCGGCGGCGCTCGGAATGCGGACGATCGTCCACGCCGTTTCTCAGGCAGCCGTCGAGAAGGTCGTCGCGGCACGCTGCGGCTCGGTCGAGCATGGGTACGGCATCGAGGACGACGCCGTTTTCCCGAAGATGGCCGAGGCAGGTATCTACTTCAGTCCGAGTCTGGACATTCCCGTCCACTATGCACGGCGGGAAAGGGAGTTGCCCGCAGCGGCGGACTATGGACCGGGCAGGATCACCGAGATGCCGCAGAGTTACCGCGATTACGTCGAGGTTTTCCGGCAGGCACTCTCGAGCGGCGTGGATATCGTGTTCGCAAGCGATGCCGTGGCAGGTGTTCACGGTCACAACGCAGACGAGTTCGTATGGCGCGTGGTCGACGGCGGGCAGGCGCCGCTGGATGCCGTTCGAGACGCGACGTCGGTTGCCGCACGCGCTCTCGGACTCGCGGACGAGATCGGACGGATCGCACCGGGCTATCACGCCGATATCGTCGCCGTCGAAGGGGACTTGCGTCGGGACATCCTGGCGGTGAAGCGCGTGAGGTTCGTCATGAAAGCGGGCGCTGTGCATCTTTATCGGCCCGCCGTTGAGTGAAGAGAGTGAGAGTAACGGCGCGGACTTCAAAGTCCACGGAGGCCGCCTCGCTTTCGTTAGAGACTTCGCGCCCGTGAACGATGCGATAGAGCGCGGGCAGCACGACCAAGGTCAGCAGTGTCGAGGACACGATGCCGCCGATGACGACGGTCGCGAGCGGCCGTTGAACCTCCGAGCCACGGAGCAGCAACGCCGTAACGCCGCCGGTCAGGGCGAGCGGCACGCCGGAGAGATGATCGCCGCATCACGCGTCGAGCCCAGGGCCATCACGAGCAGGAGACCGATGACGGCGAGCGTCATCGGCACGACGACGGCCAAGCGTTTCGTGGCCGACTCGAGGTTGCGGGACGTGCCACCGTACTCGATCCAATAACCGGGCGGCAGATCCATTTGCTGACACGGCGCATGGCCCCGCTAGGCGGCCGCAGCAACGTTTCGCACGGCTTCTCAGTAAAGGCGCGGCACGGGTTCCAGGCTCGGCCAGAATCGGGCCGTCGAGATCGGCAGGCTCTTGAAGAACGCATTGATCGAACGAATCTGGCCACCCCATATCTTGAACGCCTCGAAGGTGACGAGCGAATTGCCTTCGCCGTACTGGTTCCCGGTGTGGCCGAAGTTCATCCATAGCAACACCGTGCCGTTCTCCTCGTCGACCGCCGCGACGCTCGCGATGATGCCGGGATGGACGATGATGTTCTGCTCGTACATGCGCCGCTGAGGATCTCTCTGATCGGCAGTGATCACGCCGTTCTCGACCCGATACGCGTCGTCCGAGAACGGGGTACCGGCATCGGTGAAGTTGCCGACCCGCAGGCCCTCTGTATAGGTCAGTGCGATACGGACCATCTCGTCGCGCGAGTTTCTCATGCCCGCCGGTATCGGGTCGTTCATGGCGCGAAGCGGGCCGCCGAGCTCGGTCGGCTGGAAGCGGCTATCGGGACCGACGCGCTGCACGAGCGTCTCTATGCCGGCGATCCGTTTCTCGGCGACATGGAGCACCACGGAGTAGAGGACCTGCACGTCGTTCTCATACAAGTGCACATGCGAGCCGATGACCTGTTTTCGCGTGTCGACGTAGTCCTGCCGAAAGTCTCCCTTCGACGTGATGCTTTGCCATATACCCTCGCCGAGGCGCGCCGGGCGCGAGTCCTCGGTATAGCGCACGTCCTCGGCGAGTGGGAGCGTCGAGGGGGCGTGCGCGACGAGGGCATCAATGAACCGAGTCATGAGGTCCGTAAGACAGTCGCGATCGCATTCCTGGGCGAGTGCCGGGACCGCCGCGAGGCCCAGGAAAACGGTCAGGAGGACATGGAGAAAGAAGGTACGGTGACTTCCGAACATGAAACAGTTCTCCCATTGCTGAGAAACTGCGCGAATTGCCGGTTTCTGCGGTTGGCAACAGTCGTCCGAGAGCGATAAATTAGCCGAAAGATGCGACCATCCGCATTTCCAGTTCGGCAATCGGCCATAAGGTTAGCTCGGTCCCTCCAGTGCGTCTCGAATCGGCCTTACGGATTAGTTCGCGGCGAAGCTCAGGAGGCTCGCGGATGCCGTCGAAACCGGCAAGCGTTTCGAGATCCAAATTGCGGGCGAGCGAATCTACGTTCCGTCCGGTGCCACGTTCAGCATCGAGCACGAGCGCATCGGCGACGAGGAGGAGATCGAATTCCAGATCAAGTGGCCGCGCGACAAGTAGCCCCCGAGCCCATCGCGACCGACATCATGCAAGGCGGCAGCCCCGGCGAAACCATCGATCTCGTCCGCTCAGGATGGGAGAAGTGGCCCCCGAAGGTAGCGCTGGCGGCGATCCGCGGCGACGGGACGGTGGCTGAACTCGCCGCTCGATACAAGGTACACCCGAACATGATCGCCAAGTGGAAGCGTGA
>Ga0207873_1000041_pt1 | contig 119615 bp, 98 predicted proteins | sample BGWIniCompost_FD_187373 | JGI IMG/M metagenome (GOLD analysis project Ga0207873, IMG submission 187373) | Cellulose adapted compost microbial communities from Newby Island Compost Facility, Milpitas, CA, USA - BGW Initial Compost (SPAdes)... ... | reverse complement strand
GGCCCAGTACGGCGGCCACAGCAGCCACAGCCACAGCTGCGGTGGCGGCGGCAGCTACCTGAGCCTGCTGCTGTGCTGACCCGACCCGCCCGCTGAACCGGACCGGCCGTGTCCGGGGCCGTCACTCACCCCTTCGGATCCCTCGGACACGGCGCCAGACGGGGCACCGGTCCGTGGCAGCGACCGTGTCGCCACCGCCCGCCACACCGGTGCCCCTCTTCGACCCGAACGAATCCGTTGCATTCCACCGCGATGGTGCGGTGCGCTGAAAGGAGTGATTCCCATGGCGATCCTCGACCTGCAGGGCCTGGAGCTGGCCGACGAGGCCCAGTACGGCGGCCACAGCAGCCACAGCCACAGCTGCGGTGGCGGCGGCAGCTACCTGAGCCTGCTGCTGTGCTGACAGACGGGTCAGTGTGACTGGCCGGCTGTGTCCGCGTCCGCTCCGGACACAGCCTTCGTCGGCCCTGGACTCGCGCCACCGGTCCAGGGCCGACGCCGCGTACCGGATTACCTGTGGATACCTGTGCGGCCCGCCCCGAGGAGTACCCGTGGATCAACCGCGGCCCACCGCCGACCGGATATTGCTGCGCACCGCCGGCCACGGAGGCCCGTGGGTGGTGTTGCTGGTGGTCGCCACGGTGGCCGGTGCTGTCGCCGAGCTCCTGTTGCCCGCCGCGGTGGGGGTAGCCTTGGACCGGGTGCTCACCGCGGCCCCGGCCACCGGTTGGCTTATCGGGTGTGTTCTGCTGATCGGGGTGATCGCCGGCGGTGAAGTCCTCACCGACATCGCTTCCGGCGTCAGTGGCGCGCGAGCGACGAGTTGGCTGCGCCGTCACCTGGTTGCCCATGTCCTCGCCGCCGGGCCGCACACCACCCGCCGTTTCGAGGCTGGGGACCTGGTCAGTCGGATCGTCGCCAGCGGCGCCGATGTCGGAGGAGGCGCGACCCAGGCGGTTCTGACGCTGGCCGCTCTGCTCCCCGCTATCGGCAGCGTGGTCGCCCTGCTGGTGATCGACCCATGGCTGGCTATGACCTTCATCAGCGGCATGGCCGTGATCGGGGTCCTGGTGCACGGCTTTGTCCGCGACGCTACCGATATCACGGCCCGCTACCAGCGCAGTCAGGCGGCGATCGCCGCCGGTCTGCTCGATGCGTTGACCGGCGCGCGGACCATCGCCGCCGCCGGCACGGTGCGTCGGGAGTGTGCGCGGGTGTTGGCTCCGTTATCCGCGCTCCGCGTTGACGGAGCAGGAATGTGGCGTACCCAGACCACCATGTCCTGGCGGGCGGCGTTGGTGATGCCGTCCCTGCAGCTGGTGGTGATCGCGGTGGCTGGCCTGGAGCTGTGGTGGGATCGCCTCAGCCCGGGAGAGCTGCTGGCGGCCAGTCGGTACGCGGTGCTCGGCGGTGGCCTGACCGCCGCGGTGACCTTCGCCAACCGGTGGGCGCGGGCGCGGGGCGCCGCCCAGCGGGTCGCTGACCTGCTGGCCACCCCGGTCATCCGGTACGGAGCGGCTCGCCTGCCGGAGGGCGGTGGCCGGCTGGAGTTCCGCGGCGTCACCGCCGGTGACCCGCCGGTCCTGTCGGGGTTGGACTTGACGATCCCCGCTGGATTGACGGTGGCCGTGGTGGGGCGGTCCGGCTCCGGCAAATCGCTGCTGGCGGCGTTGGCCGGCAGGCTGGTCGATCCCGTGGCGGGGGAGGTGCGGTTGGACGGAGTCCAACTGTCCACAGTTGACCGTGACGCGTTGCGGAACGCCGTGACGTACGCCTTCGCCCGACCGGTCCTCATCGGGGACACCGTGGGCGACGCCATCGCGTTGGGCCCGTATCCGGCCGCTCCGGCGGCGGTACGCAGCGCGGCGCGGGCCGCCTGCGCCGAGGAGTTCATCGCGCGGATGCCAGCCGGGTACGCCACTCCGCTGTCAGCGGCCCCGATGTCCGGCGGGGAGCGGCAACGTGTCGGCCTGGCCCGGGCCTTCGCGCATCCTGGACGGCTGCTGATCCTCGACGACGCGACCTCAAGCCTGGACACCGCCACCGAGAGCCGGGTGGCCGCCGTGTTGACCGGACATACCCGGACCCCGTCTCAGACTCGCCTGGTGATCGCGCACCGCGCCAGCACCGCCGCCCGCGCCGACCTGGTGGCGTGGTTGCAGGACGGGAAGGTCCGGGCCCTAGCCCCACACCATCAGCTGTGGCATGACCCCGACTATCGGGCGGTGTTCCATGAGTGAAGCAACCTGCGATGCTTAGGAGCTCGACAACCTCGGATGGGGGGTTACGGCCCCCCGAGCGGCCAGCCGCCGTCCTGATCGCTGCTCTGCGTCGTCACCCCCGTCGTCTGGCCCAGTTGGCCGCCTGGTCGGTGGTGGAGGCGCTCCCCGCTCTGGTGTCCGGTCTGGCGGTGGCGCGTGCCCTGGACACCGGCTTCCTGGCGGGGCGGCTTGATCTGGGCCTGCTGTGGCTGGGCCTGCTCGCCCTGGCCGTGGTGGCGGGGGCCGTGGCCACCCGGGCTTTATATCCGACGCTGGCCAGCATCGTCGAACCGTTCCGGGACGACCTGATCCGGCGCGTGGTGACCGGGGCGATCCGGCGGGCGACGCACCCGCCGTACCATGCCGACACCGCCGCCGTCGCCCGCCTCACCCACCAGGTGGAGACCGTGCGGGACACGTTTGCCGGTCTGGTGATGGTGGTGCGGTCGTTCCTGTTCACCGCCACCAGCGCCCTCGTGGGCCTGGTCAGCCTCGCGCCGGTCATCGCGCTCCTGGTGACGCCGCCCCTGCTGGCCGGGCTGGCCTTATTCGGGGCCGGACTGCCCGCCCTGGCCCGCCGGCACCGCGCCTTGGTGGTAGCCGACGAACACGTCGCCGCGGCGACCGCCGAGCTCGCGGAGGGCCTGCGGGACGTGGTGGCGTGTGGCGCCGAATGGAGCGTCCAGGACCGGGTGGGCCAACGGGTGACCGACCAAGCCACCGCCACCCGCCGTCTGGCGTACAGCACCGCCCTGCGGACCGCCTCCCTGGCCCTGGGGGGTTGGGTGCCTGTGGCGCTGCTGGTGGTGTCGGCCGAGTGGCTCACGCGGCAGGGGGTGACCGCCGGGGTCATCGTGGGCTCCGTCACCTATCTGCTCCACGGCCTGATGCCCGCATTGAACGCGTTGATTCACGGCGTGGGGGCCAGCGGGGTGCGGCTGGTTGTCACCCTGTCCCGGCTGCTGGAGACCTCGTCCGTGCCCTGGGCGCTCCATGACGCCCCTGCTCCCCGCCCCAGGCGACAGGCCCCGCTACCCCGTGGTTTTCAAGTGGTCACCCACGGGTTGACCTTCGCCTACGGCCCCCACGCCGCCCCGATCCTCGACGATCTGGACTTGGTGATCCCCGAAGGAGAGCACCTGGTGATCGTCGGCCCCAGCGGCATCGGGAAATCCACGCTGGCCGGGCTGCTGGCTGGTCTACTCACCCCCACCCGGGGCACGGTCACCCTCGGCGATGTGGCGGTCACGGCGCTGTCAGCGGCGGAACGGGCCCGGTGGCGGGTCCTCATCCCTCAGGAGGCGTACCTGTTCGCCGGCTCCCTCGCCGCCAACCTGACCTACCTGCGTCCGGACGCTCCCAAGGCCATGGTGGACGCCGCCGTGGAGGCCCTTGGGCTGTGGGACCTGGAGCGCCGGCTGGGTGGCCGCCACGTGGAGTTGAACAGTACGCTCCGCGCCACGCTCTCCCCCGGGGAACGGCAGCTGATCGCGCTGGCGCGCTGTTATCTGTCGCCCGCGCCGGTGGTGATTCTCGATGAGGCGACCTGCCACCTGGACCCGGTCGCCGAAGCACGAGTCGAGGAGGCGTTCGCCCGACGCCCCGGCACACTGATCGTGATCGCACACCGGATCAGTTCGGCGCGCCGGGCCGACCGGATCCTGGTGCTCGACGGCGCCTCGACGGCCGTGGGTACACACCACGATCTGGTCGCCACCTGCCCGTCCTACCGGGACCTGGTCAACCACTGGAACCCAGTCTCTCCCGGCGCGGCCCCGGCTCCCCTGCCCTGACTGCCCGGCTGGAGCAGCGGATTCCGCTCCGGCGAGGGGCGCGGAGGCGGTGAGGTGGCGGTCGGGTCAGCGCCCCGTCCCGCCCGATCCGCCGCGGTTCGGGCGGGCGCGCCGTGCCCCGCGCCCCGCATCACAGCGCCTGTCACTGACGCCCAGCGGGGTGCGTCGACGCGCCCGTGGCATGCCCTACACCGCCATACCGGATACGCTGCCGGCGCCTGAGCAGCGCGTGCCGCACGATCGTGTGGTCACGATCGTGCCTGCTCATCGATTCCTGACTTGGATCGATGTCCGCACCATGAGCTGATAAACATGGCCTGATCAATCAGTCAGAGCTGCCCAGCGGTACGGCGCTATCCCTCACGCAAGGGGACCGTATTCCAGATTCCGGAATCTATCCCGCCACTGCGTCCGACCGCCGATGACGCCACCAATCGCCACTGTTTCTCTATCAGAAATCCAATACCCCCAATATTCGGGAATGTCAGATCCAACCGGCGTTTTGGGCGATCCGGACCGCCTCGATACGGGTCCGACCGCCGGTTTTGCAGATAATGGTGGACAGATAATTACGGACCGTGCCCCGGGCCAGTGACAGCCGCTCGGCGATCTCGCCCACCGGGGCTCCCTCCGCCGCCAAGCGCAGCACGTCCAACTCCCGGTTGGTGAAGGGATTAGGGGCGGCGTCCAAAGCAGCCACCGCCAGTTCAGGATCGATCACCCGCTCACCGCGGGCGACGCGCCGAATGCTGTCGGCGAGCTGGGCGGGAGGTGCGTCTTTGACCACAAAACCCGCGACAGAGGCATCGAGGGCACGCCGCAGAGTCCCCGGCGCCCCCAACGCGGTCAGAATCAGGGTTCGACATTGAGGTAACTCGCGACGTAACAGACGGGCCGCCTCGATGCCATCCATCCCCGGTAGATCGATGTCGATGACCGCCACATCGGGCCGGTGCTCCAAAGCGGCCGCGACGATCTGATCGCCCCTGGCCAGCTCACTGACTACTTCAATGTCGTCCTCGTACGACAGCAGAGCCACCAGCGCACCGCGTACCAGTCCCATATCCTCGGCGAGAAGGATCCGAATCGCCTCGGCCCCCTCCCGCCGGCGCTCACCACGTCCCGTCCGAGCCCGAGGCGGCCAGATGTCCTCATCGGACAGTTCGGCGACGCGGGTCGACACTGATCCCACTCTTCTCATCGCGCAATACCTCACCGGTGACGGGAACCGCAGGAACGACCTGACGACAAATACGCATCATAATCAATGACTCACTGTGCGTAGCCTCAGATCTGACGTGCCCCATAACCAATGAGACCAAAGTGGACGCATGATCACTTATTGATCAGCGTCAACCCCAACAGACGCTCCGTTCCGATTCCCGACCCGGGCCGGCAGGTTGTCAGACTCGCGACATGGACATCAGCTGACCAGGTGCACCGGGAGCTCTGTCAATCCCCGGATGAAACTGGGGCGCCACGTCAACTGCTCCCACGGCACCGCCAGCTGGATGTCCTGAAAACGCCGCAGCAACCCACTGAGTGCGATCTCTGTCTCCATACGCGCCAGGGCCGCGCCGATACAAAAGTGCGTGCCGTGCCCGAAGCTCAGATGAGGATTAGGGGACCGGTCAGGTATCAGCTCCTCCGGCCGCGGGAAGACCTCGGGATCCCGGTTGGCCGACCCCACGGCCAACAACACGATGTCCCCCTTGGGGATCGGCGCCCCGGCGATCGTGGTGTCGGCCGCGACGAACTTCATGATGCCCGGCACGATCGGGCTGTCATAGCGCAGCATCTCCTCCACCATGGGCGCCACCAGGCCCGGATCGGCCCGCACCGCATCGAGCACCTGCGGGTGACGCAGCAGCGCCAACATCCCGTTGCCGATGAGATTCACCGTGGTCTCATGACCGGCGGTGAGCAGCAGACTCACCGTGGACAACAGCTCTATCTCGGTCAATCCACCGTGCTGATCCCGGGCCGCGATGAGTTCACTGACCACATCGTCGGCGGGCTGTCGGCGGCGCTGCGCGATGAGGTCGGTCAGATACTGATGGATCATCTCGCGGGCCCGCGCGGCGTTGGCCACGGTCGCCTCATCCACCCGGTACGCCAGGACCGCACCGGTCCACTCCCGCATCTGATCTCGGTCCTGCTCCGGGATCCCCAGCAGCTCACAAATTACGGTGATCGGTAACGGGAATGCCAAGCCGGCGATCAGGTCCACCGGTCCGGTGACGCACGCCATCTTCTCCAGCAGCGCGTCGGTCACCTGGATGATCCGGGGACGCAGCCGCTGCACGCGGCGAGCGGTGAAGGCGGATGCGGTGAGGCGACGCAGCCGGGTGTGCCGCGGCGGGTCGGTCCGCAGCATGTTGTGCAGATTCTCCGGCCGCCATCGCCCGTCGCCGGCGTCCTCCCCGGCTCCGAAGGCCGCGGTCGCGTACCGAGGATCATTGCTGAGGGCCGGGTTGGCCAGCGCCGCCCGGACATCCCGGTAGCGGGTGACCAGCCACACGGGCACACCGTCGGGCATCTCCACCCGGTGCACAGGACCGGCCTGGCGCAGGGCCTGGTAGGCCGGGTACGGGTCAGGTCCGTCCGGCAGGGAGATCACACCCTCATCTTCCGCTGTGTCCCCCGCTGAGCCAAGACGCGTACCCATGTGCGAATGTGGATCGGAAGCAGAATGGGTACGCGTCGCCCCACCGGTCAGGAATATCCCACTGCCCCGGGTGGACCAGGGAGGAGCGGCTCAGGCGTAGGTGACCAGTCCGAGCTCGGCAGGGCTGGTCAGCAACTCGTGCCGCGGCACCACCCGGACCGTGTAGCCGAAGGAGCCGGCGCGCGTCAGCGGGATATCCGCCTCGTAGTGGTAGACCCCGTCGCTGTCCCCGACGTACTCCATCGGCTGTACCGCCACGTCGATCAACGTGTCGTCGGTGCCGTCCACCCGACCCGAACAGGCCTGGACCTCGACCTCCTTCACCGACAGCTCCCCGAGCACCACTTCGGCGCGCAGGTGCAGTCGCGCTCCCAGCTGCGGGGTATCTCCGGCTCCGGAAGACTCCACGTGCACCACCCGAATGTCGCTCCAGGCGCGTCGCGCCCGGGAGCGGAACGCCGCCAGCGCACGGGCGCCCGCGTACCCCTCCTCCCGCATCCGGCGCGAGGATTCGCTGGCCGGCTGGTACAGCCGCTCGACGTACTCCCGGACCATCCGGGAGGCCAGTACCTGCGGCCCCAGCGAGGTCAACGTGTGCCGCACCATCGCCACCCAGCGCGCCGGGATGCCCTGCTCGTCGCGGTCGTAAAACAGTGGCGCGACCTGAGTCTCGATCAAGTCGTAGAGCGCGGCCGCCTCCAGATCATCCCGTCGGTTGGGGTCAAGCACCCCTCGGGCGGTGGGGATCGACCAGCCGTTGCGGCCGTCGTACATCTCGTCCCACCAGCCGTCCCGGATGGACAGGTTCAGTCCGCCGTTGAGCGCGGCCTTCATGCCGGAGGTACCGCACGCCTCCAGGGGGCGCAGCGGATTGTTCAGCCAGACGTCACTGCCCGCGACGAGGTGCCGGGCCAACCCCATGTCGTAGTCGGGCAGGAACACGATCCGGTGCCGCACCGCGGGGTCATCGGTGAACCACACCATCTCCTGGATCAGCTTCTTGCCCCCGTCATCGGCCGGGTGCGCCTTCCCCGCGATGATGATCTGGATGGGCTGCCGGGGGTTGAGCAGCAGCCGCTTGAGCCGCTCGCGGTCCCGCAGCATCAGCGTCAGACGCTTGTAACTGGGGACCCGGCGTGCGAAGCCGATGGTGAGGATGTCGGGGTCCAGCGCTTCATCGATCCACCCCAGTTCGGCTTCGGTGGCGCCTCGCGCCAGGTGCGAAGCGCGCAGTCGACGCCGCGCCTCGGCGACCAGCTCCGCCCGCATCTGCCGGCGGATCCGCCAGATCTCGGCGTCGCTGAGCTCGTTCACGATGTCAAAGCCCGGGTCCCCGCCGTACGCGGCGGTGTCGATCCCTTCGCGGGTGATCAGTTCATGCCCGCTGCGTGACAGCCAGGTAGCGGCATGGACCCCGTTGGTGACCGAGGTGATCGGGATCTCGTCAAGATCGAATCCGGGCCACAGGGAGGCGAACATCTCCCGGCTGACGGCCTCATGCAACCGGGACACCCCGTTGCAGCGCTGCGCCAACCGCAGCCCCATGTGCGCCATGTTGAACACGTTGGGGTCGTGTTCGGCGCCCAGATCCAGGATCCGATCTACCGGCACCCCAGGACATACCGCGCCGTCGGCGAAGACTCGGGCGATGAGCTCTCGCGGGAAACGGTCGATACCAGCCGGTACCGGGGTGTGGGTGGTGAACACCGTCCCGGCGCGGACCGCTTGATGAGCGGCGTCAAAGTCCAGGCCCTCCGTCTCCATCAACTCCCGGATCCGCTCCAGGCCCATGAAGCCGGCGTGTCCCTCGTTGGTGTGGTAGACCTCCGGCTCCGGCTCGCCGGTCAGGGCACACCAGGCCCGCAGCGCCCGGACCCCTCCGACGCCCAGCAAGATCTCCTGGAGCAGTCGGTGCTCCACCCCGCCCCCGTACAGCCGGTCGGTGACTCCACGCTCCCCCGGCGCGTTCTCCTCGATGTCACTGTCGAGCAGCAACAGCCGGACCCGCCCGACCTGGGCCTGCCAAATCTGAGCCCTGAGAGTGCGTCCCTCTGGGAGCGACACCGCCACCTGCACCGGGGTGCCGTCCTTATCCCGCAGCAGGGTCAAGGGCAGACCGTGCGGATCGATCGAGGGGTAGTGTTCCTGCTGCCATCCGTCCGGCGTCAGGCTCTGGGTGAAGTAGCCCGAACGGTACAGCAGCCCCACCCCCACGATCGGGACCCCCAGGTCGCTGGCGGTCTTCAGGTGGTCACCGGCCAGGATCCCCAGGCCGCCGGAGTACTGCGGCAGCACCTCGGTAAGGCCGAACTCCGGAGAGAAGTAGGCGATGTTACGCGGCATATGGTCGCCGAGGCTCTGGTACCACCGCGGCTCGGACAGATAACGGGACAGGTCCTCATGCGCGGCGGCCAGACGAGCCCGGAACCCGCTGTCAGCAGCGAGCTCATTGAGCCGGTCGGCGGAGACCTCTCCGAGCAGACGCACCGGATCGTGGCCTACCCGCTCCCACAATCCCGGATCTATACTCGCAAAAAGATCCAATGTGGACGGATGCCAGGACCAGCGCAGGTTCATCACGAGCTCACCCAGGGGAGCGAGCTGGGGCGGCAGGGCGGCACGGACGGTAAACCGACGAAGCGCTCTCACGAACAGCACACCTTACCCGCGACGCCACGGACTACCCGGCAGATCGGCACCTTCTTACTGAAAGTTTCACCAAATCCGCCCTTAATCTGCCGTTGACTCGAAAATTTCTTCACGCGCCCTGTCCACCGCCGTCAACAAGGCTCCCCGCAGCACCGGGGCGTCCGGTACCTGCGTAGGGACCACCCGCGGCGCCACCGGCGCGATCGTGGCGACCTCGGTGGCCACCCGGTCGGCCAGCTGCTGACCGCCGGCCTGTCCAATGTCGCCTGCGAGCACCACCAGAGCGGGGTCGAGCACCACACACACCGCCGCCACACCGAGCGCGAGCCGCTGGGCCAACTCGTCCAGAGCCGCCGCGCCCTTCTCCCCCGCCGCCACCGCGTCGGCCACCGCCTGCGCCGCCGAGTCAGCCCGGAAGCCGTGCCGGCGCAGCAGCGACCGCACCGCATCCCCACCGGCCAGTCGGGCGAAGGAGGGCTTGGAGCGGCGGGAGACGTCGTGCGGCACCGTGGCCCCGGGGACCGGTAAATACCCGATCTCGCCGGCCCCACCGGTGGCGCCGCGGTGCAGCCTGCCTCCCAGTAGCACCGCCAGCCCCAGCCCACGCCCTACCCACACCAACACGAAGTCCTCAACCCCGACGGCGGCGCCGTCCCGGGACTCCGCGATGGCCGCCAGGTTCACGTCGTTTTCGATCACCACCTGGGCCGAGAACTCTTCCCGCAGGCGCGCCAGTACCCCACGGTCCCAACGGGGCAGCTCCCAGGAGAAAGACATCTCACCGGTGGTGGGGTCCACGACCCCGGGCGTGCCGAGCACCACCTGGCGTACCCCGTCGACGGATATGTTGGCCGCCTCGCAGGCCGCGGTCACCGCCTGCCGCACCGCGGCGCCCGGATCGGTCGATCCCCGCATGGCCACCTGGACCCGCTCGCCGGCGGCCCCGGTGATGTCGGCGGTGGCCGCGGTCACCCCATGCGGCCCCACATCGAGCCCGACCACGTACGCCGCCGAGGGCACCGCCGCGTACATCTGGGCGTTGGGGCCTCGCCCCCCGACCTGGACGCCGACCCGTTCCACCAAACCGCGCGCCTCCAGCCGCTCCACCAACTGGGAGGCGGTGACCTTGGACAGGCCCGTCATCTCTCCCAACTGGGCCCGGGTGAGCGGTCCGTGATTGAGCAGCAACTCCAAGGCCGCGCGATCGTTCAGGGCGCGCAGCAAAGTGGGTGTCCCGGGTCTGCGTCGAGTCATCCGACCCTCCGGCTCCGTCCCGAACCGTGATCGCCACGGCCGGTCTGTTCTGCGCGAACAGCTAGTCTTAAGGAAGGTTTACTATTATCTTCTCCCGAGGCACTAGCTTACGATCACCGCGGTCCCCGAAGGCGCAGTGGAACGCGGGGTAAGGGACTAAAAGCGCCGGTCATCCGGTGACGCCCTTCCCCTCCCGTTCACCCCCTTTCCCATCCTGTCCCACCCCATCCACGCCCTGATGCTGTGAGCCCGAGCGGCGACCGTCCTGACGCATGGCGCTTCGATCGCGATGTGCCGCTCATCGGGTGTCGGGCCGCGCCGTCACGGACGGAGCCGGCTTGTCCCCGGGGTGCTCAACCGATGACCCTGACCTGACTGTGGAGGAAGCGTGACCAACCCGCCGGATGGCGCACTGCGTGAACTCGCGCTGGGAACCCTGCTCGCGTCGTTCACCGGCCCCACCCCACCGACCTGGGCCTGCGATCTGCTCCGCGACGGGCTAGCCGGCTACGTGCTGTTCGGATATAACGTCGTCGATCCTCCGCAACTCGGTCGCCTGGTCGAATCGCTCCGGGAACACCGGGCGGACGTGGTGATCGGGATTGATGAGGAGGGCGGTGACGTCACCCGGCTCGCCCACGCCCAGGGCAGCCCGTATCCCGGCAACGCGGCCTTGGGCGCGGCGGACGATCCTGATTTGACCCGCGCTGTCTATCGCGCCATCGGCACCGAGTTGGCGGAGCTGGGCATCAACCTCAACCTCGCCCCAACCGTGGACGTCAACGTCGCCGACGAAAACCCAATCATCGGTACGCGCTCCTTCGGGGTTGACCCCGCCCGGGTAGCCGCGCACACCGCGGCGGCCGTGACCGGCCTGCAGGAGGCAGGGGTGGCGGCCTGCGCCAAACACTTCCCGGGGCACGGCGCCACCGTGGTCGACTCCCACCTCGAACTGCCGGTCGTGGACGTGCCCCCGCAGGTGCTCTGGGAGCGAGAGCTGCCACCGTTTAAAGCCGCCATCGCCGCCGGCACCCGCGCCATCATGAGCGCGCACATCCGGGTCCCCGTCCTGACCGGCGATGACCCCGCCACCCTCAGCCCGGCGGCGCTGACCACCCTGCTCCGCCAGGAACTGGGCTTCACCGGTGTAGTGATCACCGATGCCCTCGAGATGAAAGGCGCCAGCGCCAGCCTGGGAATCGCCGAGGCGGCGGTACGCGCCCTGGCGGCGGGGGCGGATCTGCTGTGCTTGGGCGCGCGGGTGGACGCCGCTTTGGTGGAGTCGGTGGTCACGGCGATCGTCGCGGCGCTACGGCAGGGCCGGCTGGAGGTGGCCCGACTGGAGGAGGCGGTCGCCCGGAACGCGTCGCTGGGAGGTATCCCCCGCCCTTCCGACACCGCGGGCGCCCGCGATGCCTCCGGCGCCTCCCTCGGACTGGAGGCCGCCCGGCGGGCGCTGCGGATGGAGGGGGATCTGCCGCCGCTGCGCAGCCCATTCATCGTGCAGTTGGAGTCCCCCGCCACCATCGCCGCCGGCGAGGTGCCGTGGGGGCTGGCCGCCCATCTGCGCGCCGCTGGCGCCACCCAGCAGGTACTGCGGGTAGGCCCCGACCACGTTGTCGACCCCGATGGTTTCGCGACCGACCTCGCGACCCGGGCGGCGGGCCAGGAGATCGTGGTGGTCGCACGCGACATCCGGCGGTATCCCTGGGCTCGTTCCCTGGTGGAGCGTCTGACCGTCCACCATCCCACGGTGGTGCTGGTGGAGATGGGGTGGCCGACGGCGTGGCGCCCGACCGGGCTGCGCGCCTACGTGACGACCTACGGAGCGGCGCAGGCGAACGCGCGAGCGGCGGCTGAGGCCCTCCTGGCCACGGGGTGATCTTGTCCTGATGAGGTGACGTGGTGGGCCGACGGGCTGATGAACCTTGTGAGGCGACCTGATGAACGCGGAAGTTGATCTGCGCGGCACGCTGCGCATCAGGCCACGGCCCACTACCGTGAACACCGATGAGCGGACGCATCCCGATTGAAGACATCTCGCCGGTGGTCGCGTGCGGACGTTACCCCGCCAAGGCCGTCGTCAGCGAGCAAGTCCCTATTACGGCCACAGTCTATCGAGAGGGGCATGAAGCCGTCGGATGCAACGTCGTCTGGCGGGGCCCCGACCGAAAGCGCAGGCCCTTCACCCGGATGTCGTTGGTCGCTCCGGGTACCGACCGGTGGCGGGCCGAGATCGTCCCCGACGCCGTTGGGCGCTGGACCTTCACCATCGAGGCCTGGAGCGATCCCTACCTGACCTGGAAAGACGCGATCGAGAAGAAGATCGAGGCGGGTCAGGAGGCCGAGGATCTCTACAACGACCTGGAGGAGGGGGCCCGGATACTCGTACGCGCCGCTTTGGCGGCGATCCGAGCCCAGGATCGAGAGCGCCGTGCCCGCCTGTTCGCCGCCGCGACGGCGTTGCGCGACGACAGCCTCGACTTGGCTCATCGGGTTGCGCCCGCGCTCGAGTTGGCCGATGTCATGTGGCAACACCCTGTCCGGGATCTGGTGACCCGCTCGGCCACCTACAGCATCTGGGTGGATCGCGAACGCGCGCTGTTCAGCGCCTGGTACGAGTTCTTCCCCCGCTCAGAAGGCGCGGTGGTGCCTGAACCCGGCAGTGAGGCCGTCGGCCCGCCGGTGCACGGCACGTTCCTCACCGCCGCCGAACGCCTGCCCGCCATCGCGGCCATGGGGTTCGACGTCGTCTACCTGCCCCCCATCCACCCGATCGGCAAGATCAACCGGAAGGGGCCCAACAATTCTCTGGTCGCGGGCCCGTACGACGTGGGCTCCCCCTGGGCCATCGGCTCCGATGAGGGGGGACACGACGCGATCCATCCGCAGCTGGGCACGCTGGAGGACTTCCGCGAGTTTGTGAACCGGGCCCGTCAGCTCGGGCTCGAGGTCGCGATGGACCTGGCGCTGCAGTGCGCCCCCGACCACCCCTGGGTGAAGGAGCACCCGGAGTGGTTCACCACCCGCGCCGACGGCAGCATCGCGTACGCCGAGAATCCCCCCAAGAAATATCAGGACATCTATCCGCTGAACTTCGACAACGACCCCGAGGGGATCTACGCCGAGGTACGGCGGATCGTCACCTACTGGATTCAGCAGGGGATCCAGATCTTCCGGGTGGACAACCCCCACACCAAACCGGTGTCCTTCTGGCACCGGTTGATCTGGGACATCAAATCCAAGCACCCCGATGTGCTGTTCCTGTCTGAGGCGTTCACCCGGCCCGCCATGCTCAAAGGGCTGGCCAAGATCGGCTTCACCCAGTCGTACACCTACTTCACGTGGCGGACCACCAAGGCCGAGCTGACCGACTACTGTACGGAGCTGGTCGACTGCCTGGACTTCCTCCGGCCCAACTTCTGGGTCAACACCCCTGACATCCTCCATGCCACCTTGCAGCACGGCGGACCGCCGATGTTCAAGATCCGAGCGGTGCTGGCGAGCATGCTCTCCTCCAATTGGGGCATGTACTCCGGTTATGAGCTCTATGAGCACGTGGCCCGGCCGGGTACGGAGGAATATCTCGACAGCGAGAAATATCAGCTGCGCCCCCGGGACTGGGCACGCGCAGCCGCCGAGCATCGGACCTTGGCTCCCTTCATCACCCGGCTCAACGAAATCCGACGCGCCAACCCAGCGCTCCACCGGATGCGTAATCTCCGCTTCCACTGGATCGACAACGACGCGATGTTGTGTTGGTCCAAGCGGGACGACCGAACCGGGAACGCCGTGCTCGTGGTGTGTCTGCTCGACCCACACAACGTGCACTGGGGCAACACCAGCCTGGACATGCCGGCGTTGGGTTTCGACTGGCACGAGCGGTTCCTCGTTCGTGACGAGCTCACTGGCGCGACGTATGAATGGGGGCAGCACAACGCCGTCCGGCTCGATCCCCACTATGAGCCCGCCCACATCTTCACGATTCATCCCCTCACGTAGGATGCGGACACTCGGCGTCTGCCCCTCACCGGCAATAGCAACAGATGTGGGCCCTGGTGTGCCCGTGGTACGCCGACCACTGGCTCCGGCAGGGTGTCCACCGGTGCAACGTGTGAGGTGAAATCGTGGAGTCAGGGCACAAGAACCCTCCCCGGAAAAAGCCCATTGAGGGCAGCCATGTCACCGATGAGGGTCTGGTGACGCACCCAAAGGCAGCCGAGTACCGTCACGCGTACGCCATGCCGGTGGAGCCGCTATGGTTCAAGCGAGCAGTCTTCTATGAGGTTCTCGTCCGCGCCTTCTACGACTCCAACGCTGACGGCTGCGGCGATCTGCGGGGCTTGATCGAGAAACTGGATTATCTGGAATGGCTCGGCGTTGACTGCCTGTGGCTGCCGCCTTTCTACGATTCCCCACTGCGGGATGGCGGCTATGACATCAGTGACTTCTACCGGATTCTTCCCGAATTCGGGGACATCGACGACTTCGTGGCGCTGTTGGACGCCGCTCACCGCCGCGGCATTCGGGTCATCACCGATCTGGTGATGAACCATACGTCTGACCAGCACCCCTGGTTTCAAGAATCACGCCGGGACCCCGACGGGCCGTACGGGGACTATTACGTGTGGCGGGACACCGACACCGGTTATCCCGATGCACGCATCATTTTCGTGGATACTGAAGAGTCCAACTGGACCTTCGACCCGGTGCGGCGCCAGTTTTATTGGCACCGATTCTTCAGCCACCAGCCGGACCTGAACTACGACAACCCTGCGGTGCAGGAGGAGATGCTGGGGGTGATCCGGTTCTGGCTGGATCTAGGGATCGACGGTTTCCGGCTTGACGCTGTCCCTTACCTGTTCGAACGCGAAGGCACCAACTGCGAGAACCTTCCGGAGACCCACAGCTTCCTCCGCCGCATCCGCAAGATCGTCGACGACGAGTACCCTGGCCGGGTCCTACTCGCCGAGGCCAACCAGTGGCCCAGCGACGTGGTTCAGTACTTCGGGGACCCCTCGGTCGGCGGCGACGAGTGCCACATGGCCTTCCACTTCCCGCTGATGCCGCGGATTTTCATGGCGGTACGCCGAGAATCCCGCTTCCCGATCTCGGAGATCCTGGCACAGACACCCGAGATCCCGTCCAGCAGCCAATGGGGGATCTTCCTGCGTAATCACGACGAGCTCACGTTGGAGATGGTCACCGACGAAGAGCGCGACTACATGTACGCGGAGTACGCGAAAGATCCTCGTATGCGCGCCAACATCGGGATCCGGCGCCGGCTGGCCCCGCTGCTGGAGAACGACCGCAACCAATTGGAACTGTTCACGGCGCTGCTGTTGTCCCTCCCTGGTTCCCCGGTGCTTTATTACGGGGACGAGATCGGCATGGGGGATAACATTTGGCTGGGTGACCGAGACGGCGTGCGTACCCCCATGCAATGGACGCCCGACCGCAACGCTGGTTTCTCCCAGGCCAACCCCGGCCGGTTGTATCTGCCGGTCATTATGGACCCCATCTACGGGTACCAGGCGGTCAACGTGGAGGCGCAGTTGAACAACTCGACCTCCCTCCTGCACTGGACCCGGCGCATGATCGAGATTCGGAAACGCCATCTCGCCTTCGCCTTGGGTTCCTTCCACGATCTGGGCGGCTCCAATCCCTGTGTGCTGTCCTACATCCGGGAATACAACCCACCGGACGGCGATAAGCCTGACATCGTGCTGTGCGTTAACAACCTGTCGCGTTTCCCGCAACCGATCGAACTCAATCTCCGCCAGTGGGAGGGGTATGTTCCCGTGGAATTGACCGGCCGGGTGCCCTTCCCTCCCATCGGTGAGCTTCCTTATCTGCTGACTCTGCCCGGCCACGGCTTCTACTGGTTCCAACTCAGCCCGCGGGAGGACGCGCAATGAGCGTAGGCGCCAGCGACGACAACCGGGCCCTCGTCTTCCAACTCACCGACGCCCTCGCCACCTGGCTACCGACACAGCGGTGGTTCGCGGCCAAAGACCGCCCGATCGCGCGGGTGGAGCCGGTCTCGGTGGCGGTCCTCCACCACCGGGAGGACGAGGATCCGGTGCGCCTGGAGCACACCATCCAGGCGGTGTCCTTCGCCGACAACGGAGAGGTACAGCTTTACCAGCTCTTCGTGGGGTACCGGCGGATCCTTCCAGAGCGGTTGCAGCACGTCAGGATCGCGGACGTCCAGGAGGACGGCCACTGGCTGATCGCCTTCGACGGATTGTGGGACGACGAACTGGCCTCCTCGCTGCTGCCTCTGATGGCCAGCGGGGAGACCCGCAACGGAGTCCAGTTCGCCACCGAGCCGGGGATGTCGATCCCGAAGGTCACCTCCAGCCGGGTCGTCGACACGGAACAGACCAACACCAGCGTGATCTACGACGACGCCGCCATCCTGAAGGTTTTCCGGCGGCTGGTTCTGGGGACCAACCCGGACCTGGAGCTGTGCCGCGCCCTGCGCCGGGTCGGGTGCCCCTACGTCCCCGGCCTACTGGGCAGCATTGAGGGCGGGTACGCGGGTGAGCAGGTCACCTACGCCATGCTCAGCGCGTACGCGGTGAACTCCGCCGATGGCTGGTCCATGGCCACCGCCAGCGTGCGGGACCTGATCGCCGAACAGGACCTGCGCGCCCACGAGGTGGGTGGGGACTTCGCCGCCGAGGCGTACCGGTTGGGGGAGGCGGTGGCGGCCGTCCATGGTGACCTCGCCACCGCGCTGGGCACCTCCAGCCTGAACAGCGACGGCCTTGTGGCGCTCAGCGGCGCGATGTCCAGCCGGCTCGACGCCGCCATCGCGGTGGTGCCGGCTCTGGCGCAATACGCGCCCGCGGTGCGGACCGCCTTCGAGGCGATCCATGACCTGACCCCACCGGTGCCGGTGCAGCGCGTCCACGGCGATTTGCACCTCGGCCAGGTGCTGCGGACCCCCACCGGCTGGCTGTTGATCGACTTTGAGGGAGAGCCGGCCAAGCCGCTTTCTGAGCGGCTTCGGCCGGACTCGGTCCTGCGGGACGTGGCGGGGATGCTGCGGTCGTTCGACTACGCCGCCCAGCACCTGCTCCTCACCGGTGACTCCGACCACCAGCGGGAGTACCGCGCGTTGGAGTGGACCGAGCGTAACCGGGCGGCGTTCTGCTCGGGGTACGCGGCGGTCTCCGACTTCAACCCGGCCGAACAGCGCACTCTTCTGCGGGCCTATGAGTTGGACAAGGCGGTCTACGAGGCCGTCTACGAACGTCAGCACCGGCCGGCCTGGGTGGAGATCCCGCTCCGCTCAATCGCGCGTCTCACCCAGCAGCTCACCTGATTTCCTGTTGTTCCGCGTTGTTCCGCGCCAGCCCACCCTCACCCGGCGAGTCAGCGTGCTGAGCAGGACGGATCATGGGGCCGCGGCGGCGTAGGCAGATCGAGTGTGCCGGCCTTCACCGCGGCCAGGAACGTGGCCCAGTCCTCAGCATTGATCACGAGCATCGGCCCGTCCTGGTCCTTGGAGTCGCGTAAGAAGACCCGTTCGGAGCTCACCGCGACCTCGACGCAGTTGCCGTCTCCGTCGGGCGACCGCGTACTTTTGCGCCACACCGTCGGGGGCAAATCCGGTTCCGCCATCATGGCTCCTCTCGGGGTCACCTCACGACCGACCGCGAACAGCGCTCCTGCGAGGAAGATTCAGGATCGGCGCCCCTGGGAGCTGCGGGTTAAGCCGGAGCACCGCCGGATACGTGAAGCGCTGTGCGTCGCCACGCTGCGAGCACTCCCATGTGTCATATGGCCATATGTGGGAGGATCGGGTCGTGGTCTGACTGTACCCGGAGAAATTGACTTAAGGCTATGAGTCGCCCACTCCGGCGGACCGCCCCGAGCCGGAGCCGTAGGGTATCGATGAATTGCCGACGGTGAATCAGGCCAGCTCGTCCTTCACCCTCTCCACCAACGCCAAGGAATCGGCGGGGTCCAGCGCCAACTGTTGAAGCTTCTGGAAGACGCGGTGGTAATAGTCCAGGTTGCTGGGCGCTTCCTTAATCATCGACTCGGCCATGGCGTCCAGGTACAGCACATCCCCCACGGCCGGGTCGGCGAACTCCAGAATCGTGAAGGCACCGTTCACCCCTGGGTGCGCGCCCCGCTCAAACGGCAGGATGCGCAACTCGATGGTGGGTCGGTTCGCCAGCGTGGCGAGGTAGTTCAACTGCTCGCGCATCACCGCGGGACCCCCCACCTGCCGCCGAATGGCCGCCTCGTCCAGGACCAGGTACAGCTCAGGCGGGTCGTCCCGGTTGAGGACCTCCTGCCCGCGCCGCATCCGGACCTCCAGCTGCCGCTCGGCGCGGCGGCGCGCCTCCCCTGTCAGCTCACCGGGCACGCTGTCGAAGATGACGGTCCGCGCGTACGCCTCGGTCTGCAGCAGTCCCGGCATCAGCGCGAAGTGGAACTGCCGCATCACCACCGCCTCGGCCTCGTAGCCGATGTAGGAGATCAGCTGCGGTGACACCGCGTCCTTGTAGGCGCTCCACCACATGCGTTGCCGGGACGCCTTGGCCAGCTCGACCATCGCGTCGATCTGATGGCGGTCCTTGACCCCGTACAGGTTCAGCAACGCTTTCAAGTCGTTGGTGGAGATTCCCACCGCACCAGACTCAATCCGGATCAGTTTGGACAACGACCAGTCCATGGCCTCGGCGACTTGTTCCTGAGTCATCTCGGCCGCTTCCCGCCGCTGCCGCAGCTCCGACCGGAGCCGTCGACGCCGGATCGACGGTCCCTGTCCGGTAGCGGTGGTCACTTTCTCCCCTCCGCCCTATGCCTTGTGTTCCGACCAGTCGTGGACACCATGCCCTTCGCCTGATCGAGGCGACGCCCACACACCACCTTACGGCGACATATCGAACAGATATCTAGCAGTTATCAACAATGCATTGAGGAACTCTGCAAACTGCCGGTTCTACGTCTGCAAGGTGGCTGTCGAAAACCTTAGCACCGGACAGGTTCGGGTTCTGGATGGGATCGGTCTGTCCCGGCAGGCGACCGGTCACGCCCCTTTTCCCTGTCCTTTTCTGCCCTGCCTTTTCCCTGCTCACCGCGCCGCCACACCCACGATCGTGAGGGCCGGCCCCACCGCCGCCGCGCATGACAAAGGCGGTGGCCGGTGAGCCCCTCACTCACCGGCCACCGCTCACGGACCCGGCTCTGGTGTGGTCCAGCTTTGGGCCGTCATTCACGGCGTGTCGTTGTTCATGGCGTGTCTCAATCCGTCGGCGGATCGGTCCACGCCTGGCGTACCAGGTCATAGATCTCACTGCCGACCGCCGCCACCAGCAGCACAACCCCGAGGCTCCGGACCGGCCAGGCCAGGGCCGTCAGCAGTACCCCGACCGCCGCCAGAAGCGTGAAAGCCGCGGCGAGCAGGGTCCGACACACCGCCTCACGGGCCTGAAGAGTCCGGTCAATGGCCTCGTCGGTCTGGGCGGTCGCCGGCACCATGGCCCGCGCCACCGGCCTGACCACGAAGGGGAGGATGACCACCAGCGGTAGGGCGACGATGAGAGCCTCGGCGGCGCTCCAGGCGATGAGCGCGATAGCGGCGGCGATCCAGTGCCGCACCGCCATGATCCGCTCGTCCAGATACTGCGGGATGTCGCGCAGCACGCCCGACTCGGATCGACCTTCCCGCTCACTCGTCACAGACGGAGCCAGCGACATGGGCGCGGCCTGCGGGGCGGTGGTTACCGGCCCCCGGTATCCGCAGTGGACACACGAGGCGTGCTGTTCCACCTCGGCCACCTGAGCGCAGCGTGGACAGTTCGTCGTGGAACTCGTCGCGGGCATCGCAAACCTCCCACGGCCGGTGGTTCGACGGGACGTGGCCTCCCAGCACCGCTGCCAGAAGCCAGGGAGTAGGGCGTCGGCTCCGCCGCGCGGGGTCACCGCGACCGGCGGCGCTCACCGTCACATGAGTGACTGATCGAGCGTTTAGCAGGTACTTCGATACTCATCCCGACAGGTAGCAGAAGTCAATAGACAATTTGCCACCTGTCACATTGGCACAGAGCTTTCGTCTAACGGCATTCGGAATATAGCACATAGCGACTGTCACATAGCGGACACGCAGCTTGCATGGTTACCCGGTTAAGCTCTAGCGACGCTCCTCTCGAACCGAGACGCCACCGCCTACACCGGCGCCCAATCCCCGGCACCCGCACGCCGCCGCTGCTGTCCCGGCGCCTACTCAGGCGCGTCTCTCAGATACGTCTCTCAGATGCGCCTCTCAGGCGCGTCGATGAGCGTCCAGCGCCACGCTGTGGTGCGATCTACCTTGTGTTTCGTTGCGCTGTTTAGGAAAAGTCAGCGCAGTAAAGCCTGTCGCCATACCCCGTGGCCCGGCTTTGAGCGATGCTGAGCGCAGCATCCCGGTTGATGATCCGGTTGATGAAGGGAGCCCACGGTGCCAGCCACGACCGTCAGCCGTGACGAGCTGGAGCGCCTCATATCCGGTGCGCATCACGACCCCCACGCGATCCTTGGCGCACATCCCACCGGCGACGGCACCGTGATTCGAGCCCTACGCCGAGGCGCGGAGTCGGTCACCGTCCTGTACCCGGACTCCACGCGGTACCCGATGCGACGGATCCACGATGTGGGCGTGTTCGAGGTCGAGGTACCCGGCTCACCGAATGACTACCGGCTTGAGATCACCGACGGCTTCGGCACCCGGGTGGTCGACGATCCCTACCGGTGGCTGCCCACCCTCGGCGAGATGGACCTACACCTGATCTCCGAGGGCCGACACGAAAAGCTGTGGCAGGTCCTCGGGGCTCACCTGCGGACCTACCAGACCCCTCAGGGGCCGGTGGCGGGTACCTCGTTCGCCGTGTGGGCTCCCAACGCCCGCGGGGTCCGGGTGATCGGCGACTTCATCGGCTGGGGCCCGTATGACGGATGGCCCATGCGCTCTATGGGGTCCTCCGGGATCTGGGAGATCTTCGTTCCCGAGGCCGGCCCCGGAGCCTGCTACAAATACCGCATTCTGGGCCCGGACGGTACGTGGCATGAGCGGGCCGATCCGCTCGCCCAAGCCACCGAGGTACCCCCGCGTACCGCCTCCCGCATCTACCAATCCCGCTATCAGTGGGGGGATGAGGAGTGGATGCGGCAGCGGGCGCGGACCCAGTGGCACAAGAGCCCCATGTCGATCTACGAGGTGCACCTCGGCTCGTGGCGGCCGGGCCTGACCTACCGTCAGCTCGCCGATGAGCTGGTCGCCTACGTCACGGACTTGGGTTTTACGCACGTCGAGCTGCTCCCGATCGCCGAGCACCCCTTCGGGGGCTCATGGGGCTATCAGGTCACTAGCTATTACGCGCCCACCGCGCGCTACGGGGAGCCCGATGACCTGCGGTACCTGATCGACCGGCTGCACCAGGCGGGCATCGGCGTGATCCTGGACTGGGTGCCGGCCCACTTCCCCCGGGACGACTGGGCCCTGGCCCGTTTCGACGGCACCCCCTGCTATGAGAACGCAGATCCACGCCGCAGCGAACACCCCGACTGGGGCACCTACGTGTTCGACTACGGCCGGCGTGAGGTTCGCAATTTCCTCGTCGCCAACGCCCTGTACTGGTGCGAGGAATTCCACGTCGACGGGCTACGGGTCGACGCTGTCGCCTCCATGCTCTACCTGGACTACTCCCGCAAACCCGGCGAGTGGGTTCCCAACGTCTACGGCGGCCGGGAGAACCTGGACGCCATCTCATTCCTGCAGGAGATGAACGCCACCGTCTACCGATACAACCCAGGCGTCATCACCATCGCCGAGGAATCCACCGCCTGGCCAGGGGTCACCAGGCCGACTCACCTTGGCGGTCTGGGCTTCGGCTTTAAGTGGAACATGGGCTGGATGCACGACACCCTGACCTACGTCTCCAAGGACCCCATCTATCGGCAGTACCACCACCATCAGATGACGTTCTCGATGATGTACGCCTGGAGCGAGAACTTCATCCTGCCGATCAGCCACGACGAGGTGGTTCACCTCAAGGGGTCGCTGTACGGCAAGATGCCCGGGGACCACTGGCAGAAGCTGGCTAACCTGCGGGCGCTGCTGGCGTACATGTGGGCGCACCCCGGCAAGCAGCTGCTGTTCTCCGGGTGCGAGTTCGCCCAGCCCTCCGAATGGAGCGAACAACATGGCCTGGAATGGTCGGCGCTGCAGGAGCCGGACCGGGCGGCCGTGCAGCAGCTCGTCCGCGATCTGAACCGGATCTACCGGGAATCTCCCGCGCTGTGGAGCCAGGACACCACCCCGGACGGCTTCCGATGGATCGACGCCAACGACGCCACCGGGAACGTCTTCTCCTTCCTGCGCTGGGGGTCGGACGGTTCGGTCCTGGCGTGCGTGGCAAACTTCGCCGGCATTCCACACGAGAACTACCGGTTGGGTCTGCCCTGGGCGGGCCGGTGGGAGGAGATCCTCAACACCGACGCCGAGGCCTACGGCGGCTCCGGGTGGGGGAACTACGGCGCCGTGGAGGCCGTGGAGGAGCCGATGCACGGCGAACCGTGCAGCGCCACCCTCCACCTGCCTCCACTCGGCACTCTCTGGCTGCGACCGGCCAAACCGGACCGTTCTCGGCGGCACCGCTAAGGACAACCCGGCACCTCCGGGTGAGACGGTGCCGCCGAGGAGCTGTCACGACCAGCCGATGGGCTTGCGACCGGTGGGCGCTCAGGCGCTTAACCGCTCAGGACGCCACAGAGGACTGCACCAGGGTGCGGATCTGCCGCAGCAGCACCGACAACGCCGCCAGATCCGCCCGGGAGTCCTCGAACTCTCCGATGGCGTTACGCACCCGCGTGATGCTGGAGGCGTTCTGCTGCTCCCACCGGTCCACTCGGGACTCGGCGGACTCGTCGGGCGGCGTCTCCGCCAGCACTTCGCTGGTGAGCGCCGCGAGCGCTGCGTACAGGTCATAGCGCAGCGCCATCCGCGCCAGGGTCTGCCACCGGTCCTCACGAGGCAAGGCCGCGACGCTCTCCAAAAGATCGTCCACCCGGAACCGGGCCGACAGCACGTAGTACACCCCGGCCACCTCGACGACGTCCCGGGCGGTGGAGTGCGCCACTCGCACGATGTCCAGCAAGCCGAACCCGTACATCAGGCGGGTGGTCCAGTCGGCGAGCTCCTCCGGTACGCCGACCGCGACCAGTCCCGCGGTGTGGCGGCGCAGCGCCTCGCGCTCCCGCCCCTGGAATAGGCTTCCAAGCTCGGGTAGCAACTTGGCCACCCCAGGCCGGAAGCGGGTGATCTCAGCCTCCACGTCCAAGGGGGTACGCCGGTTCTGGACCAACCACCGCACGGCGCGGTCCACCAGCCGCCGCACCTCCAGACGCACGGTGGTCTGAGCCGCGGCGGGGATCTGGTTATCCAGCGCCTCGACCGCCCGCCACAGGTCGGTCAGGCCGAACACCTCACGCACCACCATGTACGCCCGCAGCACATCGGTGGGGTCGGCGCCGGTCTCCTCCACCGCGCGGTAGACGAACGTGATACCGCACCGGTTGACCACTTCGTTGACCAGTTGTGTGGTGACGATCTCGCGGCGCAGCGGGTGCTCGGCCATCAGATCCGCGTACCGCTCCCGCAGCGGAGTGGGGAAGTACTCCTCCAACAGGCCGCGGGTCCACTCCTCATCCGGGAGCCCGGAGGCGATGACCTCGTCCTCCAGAGTGATCTTGACGTGGGCGATCAGCACCGCAAACTCGGGCGAGGTCAGCCCGACATCGGCGCGCTCATCCAGCTCTTCCTCGGTAGGCAGCGCCTCCAATTCCCGGTCGATCCGGCCGCTGCGCTCCAGATCGGTGATCAGGCGCCGGTGCACCGGCAGCAGCGCTGCCGCCTGGGCCCGGGAGTTGGCCAGCGCGGTCGCCTGCTCATAGTTGGTCCGCAGCACCAGGGCGGCGACCTCGTCGGTCATCTCGGCGAGCAGCTCATTGCGCTGGTCGGGATCCAGGTCCCCAGTGGCCATGGCGCGGCTGAGCAGGATCTTGATGTTGACCTCGTGGTCGGAGCAGTCCACGCCGGCCGAGTTGTCGATGAAGTCGGTGTTGATCCGGCCTCCCGCCAGCGCGTACTCGATCCGGCCGCGCTGTGTGAAGCCGAGGTTGCCGCCCTCACCGACCACCCGGCACCGCAACTGCCGCCCGTTGACCCGGACCGCGTCATTGGCCTTGTCGCCTACATCGGCGTGCGACTCGTCCGTGGCCTTGACGTAGGTCCCGATCCCGCCGTTCCACAACAGGTCGACGGGGGCCCGCAGAATCGCCTTGATCAACTCCGGGGGCGACAACTCGGTGACGGACGGCTCCAGGCCGAGCACAGTACGCGCCTGCGAAGAGATCGGGATCAATTTCGCGGTCCGGGGCCACACGCCACCGCCCGGGCTGATCAACGCTGGGTTGTAGTCGGCCCAGCTGGAGCGGGGCAGGTGGAACAGGCGTTGCCGCTCGGCGTACGACACCTCTGGATCCGGGTCGGGGTCGATGAAGATGTGCCGGTGGTCGAAAGCGGCCACCAGGCGGATGTGGCGGGAGCACAGCATCCCGTTCCCGAAGACATCGCCGGACATGTCGCCGATACCGACCACGGTGAAGTCGGTCGTCTGGACGTCATGCCCCAGCTCCCGGAAGTGCTCCTTGACCGACTCCCAGGCACCCCGCGCGGTGATGCCCATCTTCTTGTGGTCGTAGCCGGCCGAACCACCGGAGGCGAAGGCGTCCCCGAGCCAGAATCCGTACGACTGGGCCACCTCGTTGGCCAGATCGGAGAACGTGGCCGTTCCTTTGTCGGCCGCCACCACCAGGTACGGGTCGTCGCTGTCCCACCGGACCACATCCGCGGGAGGGATCACCCGCCCCGTGGTGGTGTCGATGTTGTCGGTGACGTCCAGCAGGGCCGAGATGAACATCCGGTAGCAGTCGACCGCCTCGGCCTGCAGGGCCTCCCGGTCGCTGAACGACCGCTTGAGCACAAAGCCACCCTTGGCGCCCACCGGAACGATGACGGCGTTCTTCACCATCTGAGCCTTGACCAGGCCCAGGATCTCGGTGCGGAAGTCCTCGCGGCGGTCCGACCACCGCAGGCCGCCACGCGCCACCGGCCCGAAACGGAGGTGTACCCCCTCGAACCGAGGCGAGTACACGAAGATCTCATAACGCGGCCGCGGCGCCGGCAGGTCAGGGATCAGACGGGGATCGAGTTTGAAGGCCACATAGGACTTCGGACGACCGTCGGCGCCCCGCTGGAAGAAGCTCGTCCGCAGCGTGGCCTGGATCAGCCGCAGGAAGCTGCGCATGATCCGGTCCTGGTCCAGGCTGGCGACCTGGTCCAGCTGGCTCTCCACGGCGGCGATCAGCTCATCCACTCGCTCCTGTCGATCACCGGTGAGCTGCGGATCGAACCGCGCCTCGAACAGCTCCACCAATGTGGCGGCGATCTGCGGATGGGTGGAGAACGCGGTCTCCATGTAGTCCTGGCTGTAGGGGGTTCCGGCCTGGCGCAGGTACTTGGCGTAGGCGCGCAGCACCACCACCTGCCGCCAGGTCAGGCCGGCACGTAGCACTAGCTCGTTGAACTCATCCACCTCCGACTCGCCCCGCCAGACGGCCGAGAAGGCGTTCTCCACCTTGGCCCGTACTTGGGAGATGTCCAGGCTGTTCTTCGGAGGCCGGATTCTGAAGTCGTACAGGTAGATGACGCCGTCCTCGCGGTGCACCTCATAGGGGCGTTCGTCGGTGACCTGGACCCCCAGGGAGTGCAGTACCGGCAGGACCGCCGACAACATCATGGGTTCGCCGTGCCGGAAAACCTTCAAATGCAGATCGTCGGGGTCTTTGCGGCGCCGGTAGAGGTGGATGGCCAGCTGACCGGGCTCTTCCAGCAGCTCCAGCTTGGCGATGTCCTGCACCGCCTCGTACGCGGTGTGCTCGTCCTTGTAGGTCTGGGGGTAGGCCTCGACGTACCGAGCGTACAGCGTCCGGGCCTGCGCCTCGCCAAGCCGGTGTTCCAGCGTGACCAGGAAGTCGTCCTCCCACTGCCGGGTCGCCTCGACCAGCTCCCGTTCGATGGCGGCGCTGTCGATGTGGCGCGGCGGGTTGGCGGGGTCAATACGCACGATGAAGTGGACCCGCGCCAATGGGTTCTCGCTGACCCGCGTGGTGTAGTCGACCCCGATCCCGTTGAGGCACTCCAGGAGGATGCGCTGGATCGCCAGGCGGTTGCGGGTGGTGAACCGGTCACGCGGCAGATAGACCAGACACGAAATGAAACGCCCGTACGCGTCGGTGCGGAGGAACAACCGCAGCTGACGCCGCCCCGCCAGCCGCAGCACCCCCATCACGGTGTGGAACAGCTCGTCGGTGCTGATCTGGAACAGCTCGTCGCGGGGGTAGGTCTCCAGAATCTCGATCAGGTCTCTGCCGGAGTGGCTCCGCGGGGACAGCCCGGAGCGGTCCAGCACCTCGGCCACCTTGCGTCGCACCACCGGGAGACGCCGGACCGAATGCAGGTACGCGGCGGAGGCGAACAGACCCAGGAAACGCCGTTCCCCCACCACGTTGCCGTCGGCGTCGAAGACCTTGAACCCGATGTAGTCCAGATAGGAGGGTCGGTACACGGTGGCGCGGGAGTTGGCCTTGGTGATGATCATCAGCCGCTTCTCGAAGGCCTTGGCGTAGGCCTCCGGCGCCATCGACGACAGCACCCGAGGTGCCCGCTGGTCCTGACGCAGAATGCCCAGGCCGGTCCCCATCACCGCCTGGAGCACCTGCTCACCGTCGTCGCGCGTCACCACCCGGTACTCGCGGTAGCCCAGGAAGGTGAAGTTGTCCGCCGCCAGCCATCGCAGCAGCTCGACCGCGTCGGTGATGTCCTTGTCGGGCACCGGCAGACTCGCCGCGGTGGCGGGAGAGCTCAGTTCATCTGCGAGCGCCAAAGCGCGATGCCGCATCTTCTGCCAGTCCTCGACGACCTCGCGTACGTCGGTGAGCACGCTGTAGATCGCGTTGCGCAGCTCCTCCAGTTGCTGAGGGTTGCGGATGCGATCTGTCTCGATGTGAATCCAGCTCTCCACCAGATCGTCGGGGCCGGCGTCGTCAGGCTCGATCTCGGGCCGAATCTGGACGAGGCGGCCCAGCACCTCCCGACGCACCACCATCTGCGGGTGCACCAGCATGCTGATCTGCAGACCCCGCGTGGTCAGAGCCGCCGTCACTGAGTCCACCAGGAAGGGCAGGTCATCCGTGATGATCTCGATGACCGTGTGTCCGTCGGCGTTCGGGCTTACCGTGAGTTTCACTTCGCCGGAGAGCCGCTGCTCGGCGAGGCGTAGATGGGACACCGTGGCGTGATAAAGGTCCTCGCCAGTCCGGCCGATCAGATCCTCATCGGGGACCAACCGCCAGTAGCGGTCTATCAAGGCCACCAGGTCCGGGTCATCGCTCGCTCGCGCGCGTGCCTCGGCGGCGAGCCGATCCCGGGCGTTTGGCAGTTCGGTCAATTCACTGATGGGATCGACATCGTTTTGGTCGTTCTCCTCGCCCTGAGCGTGATCTGCACTGCTGTGTGCCATCCGTGTTACTCCCCTCGCCCACACCTTTGTGGGTCCGTCGAGGAACACTATGCGCCCGCGGACCTGCTTCACAGCCGGGTGGCTCGGCGACACGCCAGGGGCCAGCCTTCCGGGTCATTCGGACCCCAGGCCACGGCTTCTTTCTCCTCTGCTCAGCCCTCCTCTGCTCAGCCTAGTCCGCCTCGACCTCACTCGCCGGCCAGCAGATCTGTGGGCTCTCAGGGCCCTGTGCAATGGTGGAGCCGGTACTGGACAGATTCGGGGACTGGACAGGGGGCCACCAATGTGGGTACGCCGGATGCTGGCCTTGGTGACCATGATGGCGTCGTTGGCGGCGTTGACCGGCTGCTCATCCGATAAGCCTGGCCCTGACGACGTGCTCGACGACTTTCTGGACAACTGGCAGGCTGGCACGTTGGCCGACAGCCGGTACACCGATGGCTCCGGGGAGCGGATCGCGACGGAGTACCGGAACCTGATCGGGGATCTCGGCGCGTACTCCCCTGAACTGACGGCCGACAAAATCACCGAAGAGGACGGGGAGGCGACAGCGACCGTCGACGTCGCCTGGACCCTCACCGATCAAGCCACGTGGTCCTACCGCACCACCGTGCGACTGGTCCAGCGCCAAGACACGTGGCTGGTGGACTGGTCCGCCCGAATCATCCACCCCGATCTGAAGCGGGGTGATCGCCTCACCGTGCGGTGGGAACAGGCCCCGCGCGCCCCGATCCTGGACGGCTCCGGTGATCCGATCGTGGAACCCCGCCCAGTGGTCCACATCGGGGTCGAGCCGCAACGGGTCACCGATCCGGCTCACCTCTCCGCCGAACTCGCGCGGATTCTGAACATCGACACCACAGATCTTCCCGAACGGATCATCCAGGCACAACCCGACGCGTTCGTCGAGGTGATGACGCTCCGCCGCGAGCAGTACGACCCGATTCGGGACCAGCTGCAGGCTCTCCCCGGCACGGTTTTCCGGGAAGACACCCTGCCGCTGGCGCCGACCCGCCAGTTCGCCCGTGCGCTGCTGGGGACGGTCGGTCCGGTCACCGCCGAGGTGCTCGAACGGGATCCCGACCGGTACCGGCCCGGTGACCTCGCCGGGTTGTCCGGCCTGCAGGAGCAGTATGACGAGCGGCTGGCCGGGACCCCCGGGGTCACCATCGAGGTGGTCCGCACCGGGCAACCGCCACGGCAGTTGATGCGCACCGAACCCCAGGCTGGCATTCCGCTACAGGTGTCCCTGGATCAGTCGGTTCAGCTCGCGGCCGACGCCGCCCTGGCTGGCGAGTCCCGCCAGACGGCGCTGGTCGCGCTGCGGATCTCCGACGGCGCGGTGCTGGCGGTCGCTAACGGCCCCGACGGGGACGGCCCCAATCTGGCGTTGGAGGCGACGGTGGCGCCGGGTTCGACCTTCAAGATGGTGACCGCGCTCGCTCTGTTGGAGGACGGTCTGCGTCCCGAGGACACCGTGCCCTGTCCCCGCTACCGGACGGTGGACGGCTTCCGGTTCTCCAACCATGACGACTTCGCGCTGGGACAGGTGCCGTTCTCCGAGGCCTTTGCGCAGTCCTGTAACACCACGTTCGTGGAGTTGGCTTCCCGCCTCGATCGCGGCACGCTCACCCAGACCGCGGCTGGGCTGGGGATCGGGGTGCCGTGGCAACTCGGGGTTGACGTGTTCACCGGCAGCGTGCCGGTCGCCTCTGACCCTGTGAGCGCGGCGGCCGCGACGTTCGGCCAAGGAGAGGTGACGGTGAGCCCGATCGCCATGGCCAGCGCGGTCGCCGCGGTGGCCGGCGGCCGGTGGCAGCAACCTCGGCTGTTGCTGGACCCGATGCCCCCGTCCACGTCACCGAACTCTGAGCTGCCCCGTTCCTCACTTGAGGCGCTCCGGTCGATGATGCGTCAGGTCGTCATCTCCGGCACCGCCACCGCGTTAGCTGACGTGCCCGGGGAGCCGGTCTACGGCAAGACCGGCTCCGCCGAGTACGGCGACCACAACCCTCCCGCCAGCCATGCCTGGTTCGTCGGCTGGCAGGGCGACTTGGCCTTCGCGGTCCTGGTGCTCGATGGCGGGTCCGGCTCACAGACCGCGGTCCCGATCGCCGAGCGCTTCCTGCGCGGCCTCGCCGCCTGATCCGGGCGTACCCGCGTACCCCAGGGGCCCGCCTGACGCCCGGTGGTACAGCGGTGAGGGCGGAGCCGGCGCGGGGACGGTCGTTACGGGGTGGACTCAGCGGATGAGGAGACGGTGCCCTCATCCGCGTGCCCCGACTCCTGCCCGCGCGGCTCCTGCGTCTCGGTGTTCTCTGGCGCGGTGTCCGCTCCCTCCGGCCCTGCAGGTTCCGCTCCACCGGATGACGCCGACGCGATGGCGACTTCCCATCCTGGGGTGAGGGTCAGCGGAGGGACCGGCGGCGCCGGTGGACCGGCCGGCACCGGAGGCGGTGGCTCGGTCTCGGTCGGTGTGGACTGCGTCGGCGCCGACGACACTGGGGCGTGTACGACGTTCTCCCAGATCGGCCGCAGGCCATTGACGAGCGTGTCGGCTATCTCCTTGGCGTACCGGCCGTCCGGGTCATAGTCAGGGTCAAAGACGGTGACCTCCATACCGAGGCATTCCGGCTGGCTCACCAGCTCAGCGATCAGGTGCTCCAGCTCGACGAATGCGATGCCGCCCGGATCCGGGGCGTCCACCGCTGGCATCGCTGCGGGATCGAGCACGTCCACGTCCACGTGGACCCAGAACCCGGCCACCTCCCCGAGCTGCTCCAAGGCCCATGCCGCGCTGCGTCCCGGCCCTTCTGAGCGCAGCAGCGGCACCGTCCGGTAGACGATCCCGGCCGTCCGGAGATCCATGCGGTACTCGTCGTGGTCCCGGATCCCCAGTACCACCACATCCTCTTCCCGCAGGTACGGACGTAGCCCTTCGATATTGGTCAGGTCACTCTGTCCCCGCCCGGTGGCCAGTGCCAACCCTTCTCCGGCGGCGGCGCCGATGTATTCGGCGTTCCCGGGGTGCCGGAAGTCGGAGTGCCCGTCGATGTAGATCATTCCGTAGCGACGGTGGTCCCGTTGCCGGAGCCGCCGCAGAGCCAGCGCCGAGCCCAGCATCAGCGAACAGTCGCCGCCCAGGACCAGGGGCAGCTCCCCCATGGCGATGATCTCGCCGATGCGGTTGGCGAGTTTGACGGTGTACTCAGCGATCTCTACGGCCTGACACACCCCGTCTCCTGGCCGCCAGCCGCCCGGGTCGTAACGCGGGGGCACCAGGTATCCCGCATCTCGAGCGGCCAGCCTGGCCACCAGCTGGTGGTCCCGCAACGCTCCGGGGCCTTTAGCGCAACCTGGGACCGAGCCCGGGGTGGGCGGGCGCAGTCCCAGGTTGGACGGGGCGTCAAGAACCGCGAGTCGGCGGGTCGGACGAACGTTCATGCTTGCTCCGGGGCCTCGAGCCGACTCTGTCCGGGCGAAACGTACGCACAAACGTACGTACAGATGTCAGTACAGCGCGTTGGCCAGCTGGCGACGGGCAGCCGCGACATCGGGGTCATCGGGACCCGCGATCGTAAACAGCGACACCAGGTGGCGCCGTACCCGATCCCGGTCCTCCCCGGAGGTGCGGCGCACCAGATCGATCAGCCGCTCGTACGCCCGTGGGGCCAGCCCGGACAGCAGTTCGACGTCGGCCGCCGTCAGTTGAGCATCGATGTTGGAGGGGTTCGCGTCCGCCGTAGCGATCGCCTGACGAGGGTCGACCCCAGCGACTCGGCGCAGCAACTCCACCTGGGCGATCCCCGCCTCCGCGACCGTGTCGTTGGGCTTCTCCGCCAGCACCTTCTTGTACAGCTCCTCGGCCCGGTCCAGGTTTCCGGTGGCGAGGGCCTCGGCGGCCGCCACGATCCGCTCGTCGGCCGGGGGCGGCGGCGCCTGCTGACCGGCGGCGTTAAGCAGGGCGGCGATCCACTGCCGCAGCTGGTTCTCCGGCTGTACGCCCATGAACGCGTCCACGGGCTGGCCACCGATGATGGCGAACACGGTGGGGATGCTCTGCACCCGGAACGCCTGGGCCAAACGTGGGTTGGTGTCCACGTTGACCTTCGCGAGTACCCACCGGCCTCCCCCTTCGGTGGCGAGCTTCTCCAGCACCGGTGACAGCTGCTTGCAGGGCCCGCACCATTCCGCCCAGAAGTCGACCACGACAGGTGTGGTACGGGAACGCTCTATGACCTCACTCTGAAAGGTGTTTTCCGTGACATCGATAATCGCGACGCCTCCCGGCGCCGGACCGCCGGCCGGCGCGGACGCTGACGTGGGCGCCGCCGCGGGGCGCGGTCTCGCCGGGACGCCGCCCCCGTTGGAGCCGGCGCTCGGGCTGCCTGGGCCGGCGCCTTGCTGAGTCCGAGCACGCAGCGCGGACAGATCCACCGCGCCGCGGGTGAAAACCGATGAGGTTAGACGGGGGTCCTGCTGGCTCATGCTCCCAGTCTCGCACCCTCCTGTCAGCCGTCGTCGCAGACTGTGCTCACTTGCACTGCTGTCCCTGGAACGCTCTGCTCGCCGCTGAGTCACTCGACGCAGCGGTAATCCTCAGAAGCGGGCAGGCTCCTGGTACTCGCCCCATTCTGCGCGAAGCGCGCCACAAATCTCCCCTAGGGTCGCCTCCGCCCGGACCGCCTCCAGGATCTCGGGGATGAGGTTGGCGTCGGTCCGCGCCGCCTCCACCATTCGGGACAACGCGGCGTGAACGGCCTGGTTGTCACGTTCCCGACGGCGCTGCTCCAGCAGACGTTTTTGCTCCAGCTCTACCTCATGGGACACCCGTAGGATCTCCAGGTCCTTGGTGACGGTGTCGGTGTAGCAGTTGACACCGACGATCCGTTTCACCCCTTTCTCCAGCTGCTGCTGGTACCGGAAGGCCGAGTCAGCGATCTCAGCGGTGAACCACCCCTCTTCGATCCCGCGCAGGATGCCGGCTGTCATGTCGCCAACCTGCACCGCGGTGTGGTCATCGCCCTGCTCCTCGGAGGCTCCCCGACCCAACGCCCGGATCTTGGCGAAGATCCGCTCCGCCTCTGCCTCGATGTCGTCGGTGAGCGCCTCGACGTACCAGGAACCCCCCAAGGGGTCGATCACGTTGGCGACCCCGGTCTCCTCGAGCAGGACCTGCTGGGTTCGCAACGCGATCTCGGCAGCCTGTTCGGTGGGTAGCGCGAGGGTTTCGTCCAAGGCGTTGGTGTGCAGGGAGTTGGTGCCGCCCAGGATGGCGGCCAACGCCTCCACCGTGGTGCGTACCACGTTGTTGTAGGGCTGTTGGGCGGTCAGCGACACCCCGGCGGTCTGGGTGTGGAACCGTAGCCACTGGGCGCGAGGATCGGTGGCGCCGTAGACATCGCGCATCCAGCGCGCCCAGATGCGCCGCGCCGCTCGGAACTTCGCGATCTCCTCGAAGAAGTCGATGTGCGCGTCGAAGAAAAAGCTCAGGCCCGGCGCGAACGTGTTGATGTCCAACCCACGGGACAGCCCCAGCTCCACGTATCCGAAGCCGTCGGCGAGCGTGAAGGCCAGCTCCTGACCGGCGGTGGCGCCCGCCTCCCGGATGTGGTAGCCGGAGACGCTCAACGGCTTATAACGCGGCATGTGCTGCGCGCAGTACTCCATCAGATCGCCGATCAACCGCAGGTGGGGACGCGGCGGGAACAGCCACTCCTTCTGCGCGATGTACTCCTTGAAGATGTCGGTCTGGAGCGTGCCGTCCAGCCGGGAGATGTCCACGCCTTGCCGTTCTGCAGCCACCAGGTACATGCAAAAAACCGGGATCGCCGGCCCGGAAATGGTCATAGACGTGGTGATCTGGTCCAGCGGGATGGAGTCGAACAGCACCTCCATGTCGGCGGCCGAGTCGATGGCGACGCCGCAGTGTCCGACCTCCCCTAGCGAGCGGGGGTCATCGGAGTCGCGCCCCATCAGGGTCGGCATGTCGAACGCGACCGACAGGCCGCCGCCTCCGGCCCGCAGCAGCATCCGGTACCGCTCGTTGGTTTGACGGGCGTTGCCGAATCCGGAGAACTGCCGGATCGTCCACGGCCGACCCCGGTACCCAGTCGGGTACAGACCGCGGGTGAAGGGAAACTCTCCGGGCCACCCGATCCGCTCAAAACCGGGGTAGTCCATCCCCTCTGGCGGACCGTAGACCGGCGCCACCTGCCGGCCCGACAACGTGGTGAAGTCGACTTCACGTACTCGGCTGGCCTCGTAGCGCGCCTGCCAGCGTGCCCGCCCCGCCGCGATCTCGTCAGCGTTGCCACCCATGGCTAGATACTAGGACGCCCAACTATTTTTGGCGCCCTAGCGACAATCCGGCTCACCCGGTGGGGTACGCGCGGTCAACGCTCGTTGTCGCGCCGGTTGCGGCGCGCCCCGTTACTCCGGGTTGAAGTCCCCCGCCGCCACTCGCACCCGCCGCAGCGTCTGAAACAGCGTCTCGGTCTCGGCGTCGTTTAGCATGTCCAGCCCAAAACCGGCCGCCATCAGGTCCTTCGTGGCCCGGTTGGTGACCTCCCGACCGACATCCGTGATCGCCGCCAGTACTCCGCGTCCGTCACGGGGGTTGCGACGCCGCGTCACGTAGCCCTGCCGGTCCAGCCGCTCCACGATGTTGGTGGCGCTGGTCGGATGGACCATCAGACGCTCGCCGATCACCCGCATCGGCAGCTCCCCCCGCCGGCTGAACGTGAGCAGCACCAGCGCCTCATAACGGGCGAAGGTCAGGTCATACGGGCGCAGGAGGTCGTCATAGCGGGCGAGCAAGATCTGCTGAACCCTCATGATCGAGGTCGCCAGTTTCATCGCTCGGCTGGGACCGAACCGGCGCTCCCAGTGATCGCCGGCCACCTCGATCGGGTCAAACGGCAGATTCAGCTTGCGCTCCGTCACGAGTGCACCCTAGCTCTCCAACGGGTGTGGAGCCGCGCCATCGCCACACGTCCGGTGCCCCGGTTCGGCATCCCCGGCCAGCCCTCTAGGCCGTGACCGCCGACTCCAGCCCGGCCAGCAGCTCGTCAGCGGCGCGGTAGGGATCTTGTTCCCCGGCCACCACCTTGTCCGCCAAAGCCTCCAACACGGCGCCTCCCCGCAGGTCACCGATGCGGGCCCGCAGGGTCGCCAACGCGATCGCTTCGATCTCGGCGGCGGCTCGCGCCCGACGGCGCCGCGTCAGCTCACCGTGCTCAGACAGCCAGTCCTGGTGCCGGCGTACCGCCGCCATCAGCTCTTCGACACCCGTGCCGGCGTGAGCGACGGTCTTGACCACCGGAGGGCGCCACTGGCCGGGTTCTCGGGTCTGGAGCGCCAGCATCGCTCGCAGATCATGCACCGTGGCATCCGCGCCGTCCCGGTCGGCTTTGTTCACCACGAATATGTCGGCGACCTCCAAAATCCCAGCCTTGACCGCCTGAATCGCATCCCCCATCCCGGGGGCGAGCAGAACCAGAGTGGTGTCGGCGAGGCTGGCCACCTCCACCTCGGCCTGCCCGACGCCCACGGTCTCGACCAGGATGACGTCACACCCCGCGGCGTCCAGTACCCGGACCGCCTGGGGGGTGGCCGCGGCCAGTCCTCCCAGGTGCCCCCGAGATGACATCGACCGGATGTAGACCCCGGGATCGGTGGCGTGTTGCTGCATGCGGACCCGGTCCCCCAAGATCGCGCCACCGGTGAACGGGGAGGAGGGGTCGACCGCCAGGACCCCCACCCGCAGCCCATCGGCCCGCAGGGCGCTCACCAGCATCGAGGTCGAGGTGGACTTCCCCACCCCGGGGGCGCCGGTCAACCCGATGACCTGAGCACGTCCGGTGTGGGGGGCCAGCGCCGCGGCGATCTCCCGCAACGCGGGGTGGTCGTTCTCCACCAGGGTGATCAGGCGAGCCACCGCCCGCGCCTCACCGGCGCGGGCCCGCTCGATCAGCGTGGGGACATCCACAGTGCGTCGACTACTCACCGCTGGGAGGCCTCCGGTACCCGCAGGATCAGCGCGTCCCCTTGTCCGCCGCCGCCGCACAGCGCCGCGGCACCGGTACCACCGCCCCGTCGCCGCAGCTCCAGCGCCAGGTGCAGCGCCAGCCGGGTACCCGACATGCCGATCGGGTGTCCCAACGCGATCGCTCCACCATTGACGTTCACCCGATCCAGGTCGACCTTCAGGTCCCGTACGGAGGCCAACGCCACCGCGGCGAACGCCTCATTGATCTCGATCAGGTCAAGATCCTCAACGGACATCCCCGCCCGATCCACGGCGCGCTGGATGGCGTTGGCCGGCTGCGACAGCAACGAGTTGTCCGGACCGGCCACCCCCGCGTGGGTGACGATCTCGGCCCACCACTGCAGCCCGAGCGCCTCTGCGCGTTCCCGGCTGGTCACCACGACCGCCGCCGCCCCGTCGGAGATCTGGGAGGAGGTGCCCGCCGTGATCGTCCCATCGGGCGCGAAGGCCGGCCGCAGCCGCGCCAGGGTCTCCACGGTGGTGTCCGGGCGGATCCCCTCGTCGGCGCTCACCGTCACCGGTCCCCCCTTGGGGCGTGGCACCTCGACCGGGACGATCTCCTCGTCGAAGTACCCGGCCGCCGCGGCGGCCGCGGCCCGCTGGTGACTCCGTGCGGCGAAGGCGTCCTGCTCCTGGCGACCGATGCCGCGCGCCGCGCTGTGCTGGTCGGTCATCTCCCCCATGGAGCAGCAGTCATAGGCATCGGTCAATCCGTCATAGGCCATGTGGTCGAGGAGCTTCACGTCGCCGTACTTGTACCCCGCGCGTTGTCCGACCAGCAGGTGCGGTGCGTTGGTCATGGACTCCATCCCCCCGGCCACCACGATGTCGCACTCCCCGGCCCGGATCAGCTGATCGGCCAGGATGATCGCTGCCAGGCCCGACAGACAGACCTTGTTGATGGTCACCGACGGGGTGTTCATCGGGATCCCCGCCTTCACCGCCGCCTGACGGCTCGGGAGCTGCCCGGCGCCCGCCTGGAGCACCTGCCCCATGATGACCTGATCCACCTGATCCGGGCGGATTCCAGAGCGCTGCAGCGCCGCGCGAATCGCGACCGCCCCCAGGTCTGTGGCCGGCACGTCCTTCAGCGCACCCAACAGTCGCCCCATCGGGGTACGCGCGCCGCCCACGATCACCGAACCCGCCATGGCCCCGCCTCCTCCAGGTCAGATGCTTAGAGTCCACACTAGTGAGATGAACATCGACGACATTGGGCTGTTACGGATTGACCACGTCGGTATCGCGGTCGCCGACCTGGACGAGGCCATCGCTTTTCACGAACGTACCTTCGGCCTGCGCTGCGTACACCAGGAGGTGAACGAGGAGCAGGGGGTACGCGAGGCGATGCTCGCGGTCGGTCCGGCCGACGCCGACGCGCCCGCCAGCGCCCAGATCCAGCTGCTGGCGCCGTTGCGTCCGGACTCCCCGATCGGACGCTTCCTCGACCGCCGCGGACCAGGGTTGCAGCAGCTGGCGTACACCGTCGCCGACATCGATGCGGCGTGCGCCGCCCTGGCTCAGCGGGGCGTCCGGCTGCTCTACGACACGCCGCGCCGCGGTACCGGTGGTTCCCGCATCAATTTCGTCCACCCGGCCGACGCCGGCGGCGTGTTGATCGAACTCGTACAACCGGCGTCCTAAAGATCACTCTTTAGGATCATGTCCCAAGATTTCGCGCCATCCCTACCGAGACACCCGACCAGTTCTGGCTGAAATATCCGAAATGGAATCTTAGGCGAAGCTATAGGGACATAAAACTTCAAGTTCACCATGTGACGGAGTGTCCTTGAGGGATACCCGGTCTTGCGTACCGCCCTAGGGCGTCTGCGAATATGTGCCAATGCCCCAGCAGCAGCAGCCCTCCCTATCTTTCTTCGAGACAGCGAACACGCAACCTGACTTCACCGTCGTTCTTCGTGGTTACGACCGTGCTCAGGTCGATGACTTCATCCAGCGACTCAATTCCCTGATCGCTCAGAAGGAAGCTGAGCGCAGCGAGGCCGAACGCCGGATGACCGAGGCTCAGCGCCGGCTCCGGCAGGCTGAGCAGCGCACCGCCGCTCTAGAGCAGAAGCTCAAGGAGCAGAGCAAACAACTCGAGGAGAACGCCCGCCCGACCCTGTCGGGTCTGGGTACCAAGGTCGAGCACATCCTTCGGCTCGCCGAGGAACAGGCCAACGAGCACCGGGCCGAAGCCCGACGGGAGGCTGAGGGCATCCTGTCCGCCGCCCGGTTGGAGGCCCGAGAGATCACCGACAAGGCCCGCGCCGAGGCCGCTTCGCTCAAGGCCGCCGCCGAGCGCGAGGCCAGCAACCTGCGTACCGCCGCCGAGCGCGAGGCGGCGGAGCTGCGGGTGCAGGCTCGCCGGGAGGCCGAGACGCTGCGCGCCGACGCCGAGCGCGAGACCAAGCAGCTGCGTACCGCCACCGCTCACGAGATCGCCGAGAGCAAGGCGACCGCCGAGCGAGAGGTGGCCACCATGCGTGCCACTGCTGAGCGGGAGATCACGCAGCTGCGCGCCAAGGCGATGCGGGAGGCCGAGGAGCGCCGGGCCGAGGCCGCCAAGATCTACAACGAGGCCAAGGAGAAGCGCGACAAGGAGCTGCAGGCTCTGGCGCTAGAGCTGGCCGAGCGTCGCGAAACCGCCGAGCGGGAAGAGTCCGAGCGGCACGCCGCCGCGGTCGCCGCGACCCAGAAGCTGGTCAACGAGGCGGAGCAGCGTGCTCGCGCCGCCGAGGAACGGGCCAAGGAGATCGAGCAGCGGGCTGAGGCCCGTCGCATCGAGGCCGAGCAGACCGCGCAAGAGACCATTGAGAAGGCCAAGGCGCTGGCGGAGAAGACCCTCGCCGACGCCCGCGCCGAATCACAACGGCTCCTGTCCGACGCCCGTACCGAAGCGGAGATCACCACCACCACCGCTCGTCGGGAGGTGGAGGACCTGGAGCGCCAGCGGGACGCGATCACCGCTCAGCTCGGCCAGCTGCGGGAGATGCTCGGTGGCCTGGCCGGCATCATGCCGGGCTCGAGCCAGTCCTCTTCCTCGTCGTCCTCGTCCGCTTCTTCGTCCTCTTCGGAGGAAAAGAAGGAAGACGACAGCGACAAAGACAAGGACGATTCGTCCGCTGTGACCGCATCATCGCGGTAAGATTTGATCTCCTCGCAACATGGGCCTCCCTCGGAACACAACCCGAAGGGAGGCCCATGTTGTATGCGAGCATGGATCTAATGGCTTTTCACAACCGGATGCCTGCGTGTTTCCCACATCGATGCGGTGCATCCTGATAGACCAGAAGTTCACCGATTACTGATGGGTTCATGATGGCGCTGTGGCGCCGGTGACACCCGGTACCTGAGCCGGTGACGACGCGTCTCGTGTGAGGATTGATACATGGCGCACGGTGGGGACGAAGGTCTGTTCACGACGTTGACGAGCTCCAGTGAGGAACCCAACTTCGAGCTTCAGCTACGGGGCTACGACCGTAAACAGGTCGATCGCTATGTCGAGCAGATCTTGACCGAGCATCAAGCCTTGATGGCTGAACGGGACGCCGCGTTCAACCAGGCGCAGGCACTCGCGGTTCGCGTTCAAACCCTCCAAGCCGAACTCGCTGAACAGCGGCGGCGAATGGTACCGGAAGACCGCGCGAGCTACCGGCATCTCGGTGCTCGGGTGGAGCAGATCCTCACGTTGGCCGAGGAGGAGGCCCAAGCGATCAGGGCCAGCGCCGAGAACCTGGTCAGCGAACGGCAAGCCGAGGCTGACCGCATTCTCGCCGAAGCCCGGGCCGAGGCGGAAAAGGCCCGCGCCGACTTTGAGACCGCGCTGGCGGCGCGGCGTCAGGAGGAGGAAGCCGCCGACGCGCGGCGACGCGCCGCAGTCGAGGCCGAGCTGGAGGAGAAGACCGCGACCGCGCGCCGCATCGTGGGCGAGGCCGAACAGTACGCCAATCAGTTGCGGCAGACCGCCGACGCCGAGACCCGTCAGCTGCGGCAGACCGCGGAGGAGGAGAGCCGCAAGCTTCGTGAGGAAGCCGCCGCGTACGCCCACCAGCTGCGCAGTGACGCCGATCAACACGCCAAGACCCTCATCGCCGCCGCTGAACAAGAGGCGGCCGAGACCCGCACCGCCGCCGAAATCGAGGCCAAGCGGATGCTGGAGGAGGCGACCACCGAAAGTCACCGCCTGCGTTCGGCGGCTGAGCAGTACGCCGAACGGGTACGCGCCGAAGCCGAGGCCGAAGCGCAGCGGGTTCGCCAGGAGGCCGACGCGTACGCCGAACAGATCCGGACGGAGACCGAGAAGTGGAGCGCCGACGAGCGGGCGCGGCTGGAGCAGTACGCCGAGCAGCTACGCGCGGAGGCCGAGGAGCGGGCTCGTCAAGCGGTGGAGGAGTCACGCCGGGAGGCCGAAGACACCGTGGCGAAGGCTCGGGCCGAGGCCGAGCAGATCATCAGTGAGGCGCAGCGCAAGGTCAATGACCTCGACGCCCAGCGCCGTCAGATTCGCCGGGATCTCACCCAGCTGAGGGAGACCATCGCCCGGCTTACGGGTACCTCGGCGGCGCTGCTGGCCAGCGCGGAACTCGCCGAGGAGGACGAGCCGGACGACCTCGCCCCTGCTGCGGCGGCGCCTTCGGAGGTCGATTCCGCGGACACCCCCACCGCCGTCTCCCCCACACAGGAGCCCGCCGACGAAGAGCCCACCACGATCACTGAGGTCGCCAAGTCCTCATCCGGCGACGCCACGATGGTCCTGTCAGCGGCCGAGATCGTCGAGGGCGTCCGGGCTCAGCAGATCGACGGCGTCTCCGCGATCGACGAGAAGACGACCGTGGTTCCCGTGGCTCAGGCGTCGGTCGACGGTCATTCACCGAACGGTGAGGTCGACTCCCAGCCCGCGCTCGCGCAGCAAGCCTCCGGTCAGGCTCCGGCAGGCGCATCCCACGACTGACCGGGCAGCTTGCCCATTCACCGTCGGATCCAACCGGTCGCCGGCAGCCCGGCGTACCCTTCACACCGGTGCGGCCTGGTCACCAGGACGACAGACCGCGTACCTGCGGAGCCAGCACCCCACGGAACGGTCAGGTGGACGATGACGCAGAGCCCACCGGGATCCGGGGCCTCCTCGGGTCCGGAGAATCCCTCCGACGCTGTCCCGCCGGTCCAGGACGGGTCGGATCCGACTCCGCCACCTGGCCACCGCCCATCGCCGGACTCCCCGCGGCCCTCCGAGCCCCACGCGAGCGTTCCCGGGTCCCGGAGGGCCGCTCAAGCCGCCAAGGGGGGCGATTCCCAAGCCACCGGCTCCTACGGGATCCCGGGAGCGCCCTTCTCCCGCTCGCCGTTCCTGTTCGGCTTGTTGGCCGGGCTCGGATTCATGATCGCGTACACCGGTTACCGCGCCGTGCTCGCGGTCTGGTCCATCCTGGTCTTGATCCTGGTAGCCGCGTTCTTCGCGATCGCGCTCAACCCCGCCGTGGTCCGGTTGCAGCGGTTAGGGCTGCCCCGAGGAGTCGCGGTACTCGCGGTGATCATGACGACGTTGATCGTCCTATGTGGGGGCTTGTTCGCCGTCATCCCCCCGTTGATCACCGAGGCGACCCAGTTCGCTCATGACATCCCCGGCTACGTTGAACGGTTACAGGAAAGCCGCTGGGTCCAAGACCTCAACGAACGGTTTGATCTTTTAGAAGAGGTTCAGTCCACGATCACCGCGGGGAGCGCCGCCCGGGCGCTGAGCAACATCCTCAGCGGTATCTCCCTGGTCTTCGGCACCCTATTCAACATCCTCACCATCACGATCCTGACGATCTACTTCCTGGTCGCCTTCGAGCGTGTCAAGGAGGGTTTCTATCGGCTGATCCCCGCCTCCCGCCGGGAACGTGCCCGCCTGCTCGGTGACGCCATCCTCGCCCAGGTGGGGGGTTTCATGGTCGGCTCCCTGACGATCGCGACCCTGGCTGGCCTCACCTCACTGGCCTTCATGCTGATCGTGGACATCCCCTACGCCATCGCGCTGGCCGTGCTGGTCGCCCTCTTTGACCTGATCCCCCAGATCGGCGCGACGCTGAGCGCGGTGGTAGTCACGTTGGTCGCCCTGACGGTCTCCGTCCCCGTGGCGATCGCGACAGCGGTGTTCTTCATCCTGTACCAGCAGGTGGAGAACTGGCTGATCTATCCGCGTGTGATGCGCCGAGCCGTCCAGGTCTCCGATCTGACCGCGATCCTGAGCGTGCTGGTGGGTACCGCGCTGTTCGGTCTGATTGGAGTACTGATCTCGATCCCCCTCACCGCCGCGATCCAGCTGATCATCCGAGAGGTCGTCTATCCCCGTCAGGACACGCGGTGAGCGGGGTCAGGACGCGCGTGAGCGGGGCACGCCACGCCGCCTCCGCGTGGCGTGAACAACCACCGATCGTCAGCGCAGCCGGGTCAGGAAGTCCCGGACAGCGGCGTTGAACTCCTCTGGCGCCTCTACCGCGCTCAGGTGACCGGCACGGGGGATCTGGCGCAGCTCCGCCCGAGGCAGCACCTCCACCATGGTCCGCGCCTCGCCGATACCGGTGGTCTCATCCTCCTCCCCCACCAGAACCAGGGCGGGGACATCGGCCGCCGCGAGCGTCTCCAGGGAGTCGGGTCGGGCCGCCATCGCCCGCTGTGCCCAGGCCACGGCCGCTGGGGCGGCCCCGCGTATCTCTGTCGTCACCCAGTCCACCACGTCGGGACGCTCGTTTCGCGTGCTGGCGCCGAGCAGTCGAGGAAGCATGGTGGCGGCCAGGCTCTCCGTGTCTCCCTCCCGCTCGATGGCCTCGGCGATGCGGAGCCGATCGCGTGCCGCTTCGGGGGTGTCGGCCGTGGCCTTGGTGTCCGCGAGGATAAGGCCCCGGACCCGATCGGGATGCCGGCGCAGGAACGCCATGGCGACATAGCCACCCATCGACAGCCCGCCCAGCACCACCTGGTTAAGGCCCCGCTCGTCGAGATAGCCGGCGAGATCATCGGCCACCACGTCCAGGCTCGGGGTCACACCCTCAAGGGACACATCCCGGGCCGTGCCGAAGCCGCGCTGATCGACAGCAAACACCGGACACAGATCGGCCAGCCCACTGACCTGATGTCGCCACATGGCCGCCGAGAGCGGGAAAGCGTGCAGCAACACCAGAGGAACATCGATACTCGTGACGGACATGCGCTCATCATGGCCAACCCGCCCAGCGCGTGGTATTTCAACTCCCCGCCCCGGGCACCGGGGTTACCGGTCCGTTGAGGAACGCCGCGCCCGGCGCCTCGCTCCTGCCGCTTCTGACGTCTCCTGCCGTCCTTGACGGGCACCGCTGGTCTCTTACGTCACCGATGGCGCGACGGGCGGCCGCTGCTGTCATGAACAACTCAGTCAGGAATGCGTCAGTTCGCCCCTGACTATCACGGGAACACCTTAAAGTCGCTTGGCGGTCGGTCACCGCCGCCCCAAACCACCTTTCGAGGAGAGACACTGTGACCGAGACCGCTACTGTCGGTGCACACACATGGCCAGCTCTGGATACGCCCACCCCGGGCAGTCGGTTACCGCTCGATCCGACCCCCTGCCCCGGATGCGGCTCCTGCCGGGGCGCGCTCGTGTACGAGGTGTACGGGCTGCCGGTGTGCGGTGGACTGCTGACGGCCGATCCTGAATCCGCGCGTGAGGTGCCCCGCGGCGACATCCGTCTGGTGTTGTGCAGCGACTGCGGTTATCTCGCCAACCGCGCGTACGACCCGGAACGGATGGCCCTGGTGGACTGCCCTGACGGCTTCCCCAGCCAGTGGGATGTCCCTGGCCCGCCGGAGAATGACGTGGCGCTGCGGCACGTATTGGAGCGCTCCCCAGAGCCGTTGGCCTTCCTCCGGAGATTGCGTGCCGCCCTGGCCGACCGTCCGGGGGCCCGGATACGCGTTGAGCTCCCCGACGCCGACCGCATCCTGACTCGAGCCGCCTTTTGGGAAGTTTCGTACGAACACTGCGGATACTTCACATCGGACATTGTGGAGACGCTGTTCCGGGCGGCCGGGTTCACCGTCACCTCTCTCACCCGGTTCGAAGGGGAGCGGTTGCTGATCACCGCGCTCCCCGCCGACAACCACACATCCACGCCACCGGCGGTGGCCGAGAGCCGGATACGGGCGCTGGGTGACGCGGCAGCCCGGTTCCGCGCCGCCGTCGGCAACGGCATCGTCCGGTGGCGACGCGCGCTGACGAAGTTGGCCGACTCCGGTCGCGATGTTGTTTTGTGGGGTGCGACGCCTCGAGCGAGTTCGTTCCTGGGAGCGATGGGGCCTCGCGCCTGGGCCGTCAGCCGCGTCGTGGACGCTGCCCGGCGACGGGCGGGCAAGTATCTGGTGGGCACTGGCCATCCGGTGGTTACGCCGGAGGAGCTGTCACAGCAGCCGCCGGATGTGGTGATCGCGCTGGGATCCCCCGAACAGGCCGGGATTACGGCCGCTCTCCAGCGTCTGGCGATCCCTGCCACCGTTCTCGGCGCGTGAGCATCCTTGCGCGCGATCGACACTCACCCATACATCACTCTTCGTGACTAGATCGCACACCAAACGCGATCTTTCCTGCTCGCACGCTGTGCAATAAATCACATCCTCTCCGGTGCCGGCCCTGCCGGCACCGGCTCACTGTGGTAAGCCCGAACGCCCGGCACCCCTAAAAAGATTGATTCACCACGCCGGCGACCCATTAAAAACACCAGCACATCCTTCTTTGGCGCAATTCAACAAATCTTCTCGCGTTCTCGGACAGCTATTCCACGAATAAAACCATCGTTACCCTTCGCGATGCCGATCTCCGCCCCACCGGAGTTGACCATCATGATTCATTTTCCTTCCTCGTCCGTAATACCGATATCCGCCCCACCGTCAGGACACCAAAAACACGACGACTCGCTCTTGACAACACCGCCCAGCCTTCTCCCTCAACTCCGGGAGAGGTTACGAACCGTCTCCATCACGGCATGTCCGACACTGAGCTGCTCGACTCACACTTTCTCTCCTCCAGAAGACAGCGTAGTCATCCGAACACTCACGGTAATCACCTTCTTTCGCTCACCGAACGCACTGAAGGCGTATTCCCACGTCGATCGATAAGTTTGATCAGGAGCCGTCTATCCCCTCCTCCCCTCTCAGAGCGTGACGAACCCCGATTTCATCGACTTTCTATTTCCGGCGCGACGCACCTATTGTCACCTTCCTTTTCTTTTGCATAAACCGACATCCATGCCATCGGAGCTCGTGAAAAACATTGAAACTTCCAATTCGACTACACTGTATCTACCCAGAGTAACCCGCGATCATCGACAGATACACGCTTTTCCCTACAAAGCCACTCGCCTTCGACACGTCAAGCGTCACGTTTGTAAAGATGTCGACAACGTGATTTAATAAGAAACCGCTTGTTCTCTTCTTGTTAACGCCTCATTCTCTTCGGCGGGGGTATCGCTGAGCGGTGGCGTCTCCATGAGACCTACATAAAACGGACGCTGCCGCGTATCGGGGGCCATCGATTCCCCAATCACCATTAGCACCTCTCGTACGCGAGGAGGTTGATCTGTGACCGTCGAAGGCAGCACAGTCGCTGAACTGAGCCCCCACCCTGAAACCGGCGTCGCCTCCGCCCCACGCATCCACACCAAACGCGGCAGCAGACGTCTGCTCCGCCGTATCCCTCGCTATAGCGCCCGCCAGCTCATCGAGGCCATGGCCGCGCTCATTCTGCTTGTGCTGCTTCTTCCGCTGATGGCGGTCATCGCGATCGCTGTGAAGCTCTCCAGCCCGGGCCCGGTGCTGTTCCGGCAGGAAAGACTGGGCTTTCGCCGGCAGCCCTTCCAGATCATCAAGTTCCGCACCATGGTCGTCAACAACGACGACAGCATCCACCGGGACTATGTGCGGCGCCAGTTCCTGGAGGAGGTTCCGCCCGACGGTGGTGAGCCCGGCCTCTACAAGCTCGCCCACGATCCCCGCATCACCCGCGTCGGCGCCTTCCTGCGGCGTACCAGCCTGGATGAGCTGCCTCAACTGTGGAATGTGGTACGCGGCGAGCTCTCCTTCGTCGGCCCACGCCCCGTACTGGCCTGGGAGGCCGAACTGTTCCCTCAGGAGGCCAACCGCCGGTTCGACGTTCGCCCCGGCATCACCGGGTTATGGCAGGTCAGCGGGCGCAGTCGCGTCGACTTCCGCACCGCCCTCACCCTCGACGTCCGGTACGTTGAGACCAAATCCCTGCGGCTAGACCTGTGGATCCTGCTCAAGACCATTCGAGTCGTCTTCGACCGCTCAAGCGCCCGCTGAGACACCGGACCGCCGAACCACCGGATCAGGTGGCTTCCCGATCCCCGGGCTGCGGTACCGGCACGTCGGCGAACGCCGCCAGCGTCCGGTTGGCGTAGGCGCTGGAATCCCCCAGCCACATCGGCCCCGCCCACTGTCGCGGCAAGGGGTGAAAGGCTGGGGCCACCCGCTTGACGATCTCGTCCAAGACCACCTCAGAGTGCCCGACCCACAGATGCTTAGCGCCTGGTATTCCCACCACCTCGGCCTGCGGGAGCGGCGCGAACCGCTCCCGCGCCTGTGCGGGACGCAGGTAGTCGTCGAACTCGGGGATCAGTGCGGTGACCGGTTTGCCGGACTGCGCCCACTGCTGCAGGTGCTCCAGCTGTGCAAACCGCAGCGGCGGCGACAGCAGGATCGCGCCTTGTACCACCGGGTCACAGCCGTGCATCAGCACCAGATCGGTCCCGAATGACCATCCCAGCAGCCAGATGTTCGGCAGATCCGAGAACTCCGCGTACTCGATCGCGGCGATGACGTCGAAACGCTCACCACGGGCGTAATCGAACTGCCCCTCACTGGTGCCGCGCACACTGGAGGTACCGCGGGTGTTGAAGCGCAGCACCGCCAGGTCCGCCAACGCCGGGAGCCGCCAGGCCGCCTTCCGAAACAGATGGCTGTCCATCATGCCACCGTGGGTAGGCAGCGGATGCAGGCACACCAACGTCGCCACGGGATCCCGCTCCAAGGGAAGAGCCAGCTCACCAACCAGGGTCAGCCCATCGGCGGTGTGCAGCTCGATATCCTCCCGCCGCGCCGGCAGGATCGAGTTCCCTCGAATCGGCTGAAGTTGGGACGGGCCGGTGCTCGACGCTTCTCGGTCACTGGTCACAAGCCCACAGTCTGACACAACCGTTGACCAGGCCCGCGACGGCGATCTGACTCCTGACGTCCTCAGCCGCATCCGCCGCGATGCTCACGCCGCATGGCCCGTCAGGCCGGGTCGGGCCGGTGCCGACACCGCTTCAACGAAGCGGCCTCACCGCAACGAGGGCGGACGCCTGTGACCGGCATCTGTGGGTCAGTAGCGGGGAGCGCCCCGGAACCGCAGCGGCTGCGGCCCCCGACGGGTCCGCGCGCGCCAACAGGGGGTGTGCCAGTGGCGGCGCTCTTCCACTTCACCAATCGGCCAGCACACCAGGTGGGGCATACCTGGACGAATCAGTTGGTCACAACCGGGGCAGCGGTAGGACTTACCGGTGACTCGGGCCGTGTCGCCGGTGACACCGCGGACCACCCACTCCCCATCTGGCCACACTTCGGTTGTCGCGATACCCCACCGTGGCCGGTCCGGCTCGTCTTCTTCAGCCCTCCTCCGGTTGGTGGCGCCGCGACGACGATGATTACGGCGAGGACTCACGAACCGAGAGTAACTGGGGCGGTTTCGGCTGAGAACACCCACGTCCCCATCCACCCCGCCCACCAATACGAGATGTTCAAGATTTTCAAAACGCACCACTACTATCTGGACGTATCGGGCGCCCAGCGGTCACGAGACGGGCCAGCAGCGGCGCCGGCGCCAGGCTCGGCTCCCGCAGCTCACCGTAGAGCTCCTCCAGCCCACGCAGCACAACGGCCGGCCCAATACGGTCAAGCATCGTCAATGGCCCGATCGGGTACCCACAGCCAAGGGTCATCGCGTGATCAATGTCATCAGCGGTCGCGTACCCCGCCTCCAGCATGCGGACCGCGTCGTTCAGGTGTGGGAACAGCAGCGCCTGAACGATGCCGCCCACCCGGTCACCACAGTGGACGGCCGTCACCCCCAGTCGCTCCGCCACCCGACGCGCCATCTGTACTGTGGACTGTTCAGTGAGGACAGACCCGACAATCTCCACCAGTCGTCCGGATCCCGAAGTCTCGACCGGAGGCTCATGAAGCCGCATACCGACCACAGTGGATGGTCTAGCGGACGCGACGGCTGCTTCCACCACCGGACGTGAGGAGGTGACGGCCAAGACCGTCCGCTCCTCGACGGTGGTCGCTACGGTCGCCACCGACACCTGATCGTCGTTCACGATCACCACATCAGCGCCGGCCGGTTCCGCCGTCACGACCAGTGCCTCACCGCGCGTACCCTCGCTCTGCTCGATCAGACGCGCCCACCGGTCGTCCTCGACGACAGCGACCCGGATGGCTCCACCGGATCGGTCGGAGCCCGCACCCTGGGCGGTATCGCCGCTGGGCTCCGGCCGCGAGTCGGCGCCGTAGTCGTAGAACCCTCGCCCCGTCTTCCGCCCCAACAGCCCGGCCGTCACCATCCGAGTCAGCAGCGGCGCTGGCGCGTAGCGGCGGTCTCGGGTCCCTCGCTGGTACAGCGACTCCAGGATCTGGTACGCGGTGTCCAGGCCGATCAGGTCCAGCAGGGCCAGTGGCCCCATCGGCAGTCCGCACGCCACCGTCATGGCGGTATCGATGTCCTCCCGGGAGGCGTACCCGGACTCGTACATGGACACGGCCTGGTTGAGGTACCCGAACAGCAGGGCGTTGGCGACGAAGCCAGCCCGATCCCCGACCGCGACCGGGACCTTCCCGAGCCGGCCGCACAGATCGACCACATCGGCGACCACACCGGGCGCCGTCAGCGGGGTGTCGACCACCTCCACGAGGCGCATCACGGGTGCGGGGTTGAAAAAGTGCAGACCGATCACATGCTGGGGCCGCTGGGTGGCGACGGCGAGTTCGGTAACCGACAGTGAGCTGGTGTTGGTCGCCAGGATCGCGTCCGTGCGGCATACCCGGTCCAGTTCGACGAAAACCCGCTGTTTGAGGTCAAACCGTTCGGATACCGCCTCCACGACGAGATCAACATCGGCCAGATCCTGGTACGCGGTAGACAGCCGCACCCGTTCCAGCAACACCTGTTGTTCGGCCGCTGTCAGCCGCCCCCGTTTCACCGCCCGGTCGGTTGAGGCCCGCAGGGCCCCGTGGCCGCGTTCCAAGGCGGCGCGGTCCATGTCCAGGGCAACGACCTCCAGACCGTGACGTGCGAAGACCTCGACGATCCCGGCCCCCATGGTGCCGAGCCCGACCACACCCACGCTTCGGAACACTCGTGCCACGGCTCCTCCTCACCAGATCACCCGGGTCCGGTAGCGGCGAGTCTGCCACTTGCGGGAGCACGAGTGGGGGTGAGGGGGAGGGAAACGCTGGCCACCCCGACCCCGAGCGAGCCGGGGTGGCCGCTGCACGGCCGGATCCCCGACAGGCCGTCAGCTTTGCTGGTAGGTCACCGCCGCGAGTTGGCAGCGGGCGTCGAGGAACACGTAGTACGCGCCCTCGCCCCACCTGTCCAAGTCGCCCCCATGGATCAACGCCAGGAACGCCATGGGGACGTCGCATGAAGGGCAGTGGGGGTAGTCCGCGCCCTGGACCCAGTCCGGGTATCCCCCCAGAGTCGACCCACCGGCGTCCCAGGCGTCCGCCAGATACGGGGTCTCCCGCTGTTCCCCGATCGCCAGCCACCCGGTGGGCATCGCCCAGTCGCCGTCATCCAGGTACTCCGGGCGCCGGGTGTGAGGGGACCACTGGGCGGCCCCATCCGGGGTCACCTCGCAGAACACGTGCCCGTAGCAGGCGCACCGGTAGCAGGTCACCACCCGCAGCCGCCCCTGCCAGCCGGTGTGTGCCAGCGCTGCGTCCACCTTCGGGTCTTCGGTGTCGACGTTGAGCGCCAACCACAGCCGGTTACCGCATTGCGGGCAGTTCGTGGCCGCGGCCCCACCCACCACGGGGGTGTCCTTAGGCTCGGCGGGGACTAACGCGAACGCACGGGTGGAGCACAACCGCCGCCGCCCCTCCGAGGCGAGGGTCCATCCACCCTCGGTGGTGTATTCCCCCACCGGTACTCGCAGCGCGTGCGCTCCCGGGGGCGCCTGCACCCGCCACCGCCGGAACGCCGCCTCCGCGATCGGACCGCCCGCCTGCGCGATCATCCGCAACAAGTGGTCGAGCTCCTCGCGACTCGCACCGGCCTCCACCCGCTCGACGAGCATCCGCTGCACGTTGGCGTCGGCCCCCCGGTACAGCTCCGACGGTGAGAAAATGCCGGCTTCAGCCAACTCAGCCAGATACGGCGTGAGTGCTCCGGGATCGCGCCGACCGATCTTCACCAGGCGATACAGCGCACGGCCGTCGGGGTTGGGCGACGCGCACACCCGCGAAACCAGTTCCTCGACCTCGACCATCGAGGTGTCACCTCCTGGGCGTGGAGCATTCCATAGCGGAATAAGGCGCGGGGAACACGTGCCCGCTCCTGCGGTTCGTATCTACCGTCGAGTCCTTCACTAGACTCCACCGGGGCGTCGTCAACCCAACCCGACGGCGCGCAGCGTCGACAACGGTGAGGTCGCCATGGCCACCACACCCCCTTACGGGGTTCCGGTCGTCGAGGATGGCGTATTGGTGTCGACCAACCCCGCCTCGGGTGCAGAGGTTGGTCGTTTCCCGGTCGCCGACTCCGACGCCGTCGCCTCCGCCGTCTTGCGCGCCCGCGCAGCGGCGGCCTGGTGGAGTGGGCTGGGCTTCACCGGACGCCGGGAACGATTGTCGCGTTGGGGCAGTCTGCTGGCTCATCGGATGGGTGAGCTGGCGGCTCTGGTTCACAAAGAGGGCGGCAAACCGGTTGGTGACGCGATCTTGGAGATCGCCTGCGCGATCGACCATGTGGCCTGGGCGGCCCGGAACGCGCGCCGGGTCCTGGGGCCGCGCCGGGTGCGGGGCAACCTGTTGACCCCTGAGTACGCCGGCCACCTGGAGTACCAGCCCTATGGGGTGATCGGCGTGATCGGGCCGTGGAACTATCCGGTGCTCACGCCCCTCGGCTCGATCGCCTACGCGCTGGCCGCCGGCAACACCGTGGTCTACAAACCCAGTGAATACACCCCCGCCGTCGGCCAGTGGCTGGTCGACAGCTTCGCCGAGGCCGTCGGCGTGCGGGACGTGCTGACGTGTGTCCACGGGCTGGGTGAGACCGGGGCCGCGCTGTGTGAGTCCGGAGTGGACAAAATCGCCTTCACCGGCTCGACGGCCACCGCCAAGCGGGTGATGGCCACGTGCGCCCGCTCCCTCACACCGGTGGTGCTGGAGTGCGGAGGCAACGACGCGCTGATCGTCGACTCCGACGCGGACCTGGAGGCGGCCGCCGACGCCGCGGTCTGGGGTGGGATGAGCAACGCCGGCCAGACCTGCATCGGTATCGAGCGGGTCTACGTGGTCCAAGAGGTGGCCGACCAGTTTCTAGCCAAGCTCGTGGAGAAGGCGAGCGCCTTGACGGTCGGCACCGACCCGGACGCCGACATCGGACCGATCACCATGCCGGCCCAGCTTGAGATCATCTCTCGTCACATCACCGACGCCGTGGAGCGCGGCGCCCGAGCGGTGCTGGGCGGAGTGGACGCGGTACGCCCGCCCTTGGCGTACCCCACCGTCCTGGTTGACCCGCCGGCCGACGCGGCTGTCCTGCGGGAGGAGACGTTCGGGCCGGTACTACCGGTGATCCGAGTCGCCGACGCCGAGGAGGCCCTCCGGCTCGCCAACGACACCTCCTACGGGCTGGGCGGTGCGGTGTTCGGGCGTTCCCGCGCCATGGACCTGGCCCGACGCATGCGTACGGGCATGGTCTCGGTCAACTCGGTGTTGTCGTTTGTCACGCTGCCGCGGTTGCCGTTCGGCGGGGTGGGAGACTCGGGGTTCGGCCGGATCCACGGTGACGATGGCTTGCGGGAGTTCGCGCGGAGTAAAGCGATCGCGCGGCGGCGCGCCCCTTCCCCTGTCCCGTTGCTCACCTTCCGGCGCACCCCGTTCGGGGAACAGGTGGTACGCGGACTGATCAAGCTGATGCACGGCCGCCACGGCCGGTGACCAGTCCTTTACCGGACTGGGATACCCACGGTCGCCCTCCTTGGCCGGCTACGGTTGGATGGGCACGTGGCTGTGAGATTCGATGCCGAAACCCTCCGCGCCATTGTCGGTGACGATCGGTACCAGGCCGCCGAAAAGTACCTGGCTGATGACCGCGTCTTCGACGTCACCGCCGCCGAGGGTGGCGCCAGCGGTGCGGTGGAGGAAAACGGGTACGTCCTGGATGTCTGGGCCGGAATCGTCAACGGGGTGTTCACCGGCGAGTGTGACTCTGATGCGTGCCGGCCCGGTCGCCCCTGCCCGCACGCCATCGCGGTGGCGTTGGCCGGCCTTGAGGAGGGTGTGGTCTTCTCCTCGGTGTCCGCGTCGCCGGCCGCGCAGCCTGCCCTCAGCCCCGGCGCGGAGCAGCGGGAGTACGGGCGGCGGGAGTACGCGGGTTTCGCGGAGCGCCTGACGCGCCGGCAGCTGGTGGATCTGGTGGCGACGCAGGCCGCTGTCGATCGACACTTTGCCGCCACGCTCATGGCCCGGGCGCGGGTGCTGGCCGCCCCAGGCGCAGCAGAGATCGCGGCGGCGCGTCGAGTGATCGATGAGATCCAAAGCCTCACCGGCTCAGCCCAGTGGGGTCCTCAGGACATCATCGAGGTTGGACAGTCTCTTGTGGACGAGTTGAGTATGCTGGCGATCCGACCCCCGACCCGCCAGTCGTTGGACGTGGTGGAGGAGGCGATCGGTGCCTGGGCCGCCTTGACGGCGCGCCTTGAGGACGCCTGGCCGGACTCCTGGGCCTGGCCAGAGGAGACCGGCACCGCGTTGGCCGAGATCCATCTGGAGATGGCCGGGCGGTTGGCGTTGGCTCCACGGGAGCTCGCCGAACGACTGGCCAGGCTCACCAGTGACCCACTGTGTCAGATGCATATTGATCTGGAGTCCTACGCGCACCTGCTGGACGCTCAGACCCTGGCCACACTCCGCGGGTGACCTGACCGTCGGCTACCGCTGCACCTGGTGGAGCTGAGCCAACGAGGACAGGCCGGCGGCGCGCAGTCGGGCAGACAATCCAGCGTGGATTCTGCGAGGCCACAGCGGACCGCCGTAGATAAAACCGGTGTACGCCTGCACCAGGGTGGCGCCGGCCTGCAGCCGTTCCCAGGCGTCCTCCGCGGTCTCAATCCCTCCGACCGCGATCAATGTCAACCGGTCTCCGACCCGCTCCCGCAGCCGACGCAGCACCTGCAGGGAGCGTTGTTTGAGTGGTGCGCCCGACAGGCCGCCCGCGCCCACCCGCGCCACCTGGTCCGGATCGGTGGCGAGTCCGTCGCGGGAGATCGTGGTGTTGGTGGCGATGATCCCGTCCAGTCCGAGCTCCAGCGCCAGGTCGGCCACCGCGTCGATGTCGGGATCGGCCAGGTCCGGAGCGATCTTCACCAACAGCGGCACTCGACGGGTGCCGCTGGTCTCATCCAGGGCCTGGCGTACGCCGATCAGCAGCGGCCGCAGCCGCTCCACGGCTTGCAGGTCCCGCAGTCCCGGGGTGTTGGGGGAGCTGACGTTGACGACCATGTAGTCCGCGTACGGCGCCAGCTGCCGAGCGCTGGCCACGTAGTCGGCGACCGCCTCGGCCTCCGGCACCACCTTGCTCTTGCCGATATTGACGCCGACGATGATCTCCCGGCGCGCGCGCCGCCCGCTGAGGCGGCGGAGTCGGTCCGCGGCGCGCGCCGCCCCCTCATTGTTGAACCCCATCCGGTTGACCACCGCCCGGTCGGGGATGAGCCGGAACAGGCGGGGGCGGGGATTGCCCGGTTGTGGGCGCGCGGTCACCGTTCCCACCTCAACGAAGGCGAATCCCAGCGCGCCCAGGGCGGCGGGGCCCTTGGCGTCCTTATCGAACCCGGCGGCCAACCCTAGCGGGCCGGGGAAATCCATGCCGAGCGCGCGTACCCGTAACGCGGGGTCCCGGGGCGCCAGACAACGCCGCAGCACCCACCGGCCCCCGGGGAGAGCGGCCGCCGCGCGGATGAGCCCAAAACACACCTGATGCGCGGTCTCCGCGTCCATCCGCGCGAGCAGGGTCGAGAACAGAATCTTGTACATCGCCGCCCACTGTGTCGTCGTCGCCACGGTCGCCCGCCGTACCGGCGTCACCGCAGGTCACAGCCTACGCGGCGGGCAGCATGGCCGACGCGCTACCCGGCGGGTAACGCCAGCTGCCCCGGCCCACCGTGCCTGGGGCCGCCTTAAAACAGGGTCATCTCGTTGCGCGGAATGCCCCGCAGCTCGTCATAGTCCACGACCACGCAGCGGAAACCCCGGTCCTCCGCCAGGGTCCTCGCCTGAGGCGCGATGCTCTGAGCCGCGAGGACACCCCCCACCGGCGCCAGCAGGGGGTCCCGGTTAAGGAGCTCGACATACCGCGTGAGCTGCTCAACGGAATCGATCGTGGCGCGCCGCTTGACCTCGACGGCCCAGTGACGCGGACGGACTGCCCGGCCACCGGCCGGGGCCTCCTCCCCCTGCTCGGCCGCCTCCGCGGCGATCGCCACCCCGGCCGCGTCCCGGCACATCAGATCGACCGGGCCGATCGGGGTTGGGTACTCACGCCGAACCAGACTCAAGCCCTCGCCGAGTACCTCCAGACGCTCGGCGAGAAGCTGCTGTAGGTGCGCCTCCACCCCGTCCTTCTTCAGGCCGGGGTCCACGCCTAAGTCATAACGGAAATCGTGCAGGATCTCCTCGATCGTGATCCGCAGCTCCTCGCCCGCCTTGTTGACCACTCGCCACAGGTTGGGCCCTTCCTCCAGCCGGCACGGCGGCGACATCCAGTTCAACGGTTTGTACGACCCGCCGTCGGAGTGCACGAGCACCGAACCATCAGCCTTGATCATCAACAGTCGCGGCGCCATAGGCAGGTGGGCCGTCAGGCGGCCGACATAGTCCACTGAGCAGCGCGCAATCACCAACCGCACGGCCAGAGCCTAGCCGTCGCGGTACCCGGTGCGGTCCCGCACCCGGGAGGCGACGGATCCCGGTGGCGGGGCGAGGCTAACGTGGCGGCGAAGGAGGTACGCCCGCGATGCTGGAGACGCTCACTGGATCCGGTCTCGCCGTGGCCGCCGGCCTTAACGCCTACATCCCCCTGCTGACCGCGGGGTTGCTGGCCCGCTACACCGACTGGATCACGCTGCCCGCTGGCTGGAGCTGGCTGACCAACGGCTGGATGCTGGCCATTCTCGGGGTTCTGCTGGTGGTTGAGATCGTGGCCGACAAGGTCCCGGCGGTCGATCACGTGAACGATGTGCTGGCCACCGTGATCCGTCCCACCTCAGGTGGCCTGGTGTTCGGGGCGACCGCGTCGGCGCCGACCGTCGCTGTCTCCGACCCACAGGCCTTCGCCGACACCAACTGGGTACCGATCCTGGTGGGTGCGACCGTGGCGCTCAGCGTCCACTTACTCAAAGTCGCGACACGAGCTGTTCTCAACAGCGTCACTTTCGGTATTGCCGCCCCTGTGGTCAGTACGATCGAGGACACCGGATCGGTGACGGTGAGTGTATTGGCGATCATCGCTCCAATCGTGATCCTGGCCGTGTTCGCCATCCTGGGGTTCGTGGCGTGGCGGGTATGGCGTCGGTGGCGCAGGCGCCGGAACACCTCGGGCGGGCCACGACCCCGCTTGTGGTCGCTTTCCCGAGGCGCGTCTCAATCCGGCTGATTTCATCGATTTACATCGATTGATTACATCGATATCACACCGATGACGTGGGCCGATGGCGTGGATCACACCCCGGCCCACACAGTCAACCACTGTTGGTGACGTCGTGTGCCGCCCTCCCGGCCTCAACTCCGTCGGGTTCCGGGGTGGTTTCCCTGGAATACCTGGGCTAATCAGCGACGCTCAAAGCCGCCGCATCCCCCACAATCCCGCTACTCAGCGCTATGAAGAACACACGTCACGTTAAGTAGTTTAAAAGGGTTCCTAGCGAAGACAGACTGATCCTGGGACCATTGGTAATCAGCACCGGTGTGGTCGGTCATGCCCCAAAGACGCGCGGACCGCTCATACGGGCACATACAGCAGACGGCTCAAGCTGGGGAGGATGCAGTGGCGAGCGTGGCCGAAGTGAAATCCGCTATCGACGCCGCGCTTGAGCAGGTGCGTGAAAGTCAAGAGGCTGTCAAAGTCGCCAACGAAAAGCTCGCCGAGGCCCAAGAGAGCTTGGCCGTCGCGGTCGAGGGCTCCGGAAACGAGGCGGTGGAGTCCGCTCGGGCCGCCCTCGCCCAGGCAGCTCAGGAGTTGGAGGACTGCTTGGCGGCGACCATCGCCGCTACTGAACAGGCCGAGAGCTATGTCGCGACGCTCTGAGGGCGGCTCCCTGCTGTCCCAACTGTCAGCCCGGCTGCGCCAGACCGGGGAGTCTCTCCCTGTGATCGACGCGATCCGGGCCGGGGATCGGCTCGATGAGGCGATCGTCGCCCTGACCCGCACCTTGGAATCCTCTTCACACGAAGGGATTCTTCCCGCGCTGGTCCAGGCCCAGACCCATCTGGACCGCGCCATCGCCGCGATGAACACCGCCCTGGAGTCGCTGGACACCTACCTGATCGCCATCGGCGCGGATGGTGTGAACGCCGCCTCGCCGCCGCCTCGTCGGCGTTTCGCCACTCTGCGCGCCAGCGCCGAGGCCGCCCGGGAACGCCCCAGCGGGCTGGTGCGGTGGTGGGTCGATCGGGTCTGCGAGATCACCGAGGCGGAACCGCCGGCCACCCCGCCCAACCGACGCACCGGCCGGACGCCTCAACAGCTGCTTCGGGAGCTCACCTATCAATCCCGGGCCGCCGAGCGTGACGGCTACCGGGAGGTGCTCTTGCGCACCGATCCCGCCGAGGGCCTGCGCCTGCCGGCTCTGGCACAGCCCGCGCTGCGTCACTTCGCCACCGAACTGTTCGGGCGCCCTCCAGTCGCCTCTGACCTGGATCGTCTGATCGGAATCACCGACTCCCGTGTCCGTTCCCTGCTACCTCGACTTCCAGACACGGTCGTCCGCACGCTGTGTGGCCGGGCCTGCCACGCCCCGGGCACCGCGCGCCAAGAGCATCCGGTCGACACCGCCGTGACCTATCCCGTCCTGCTCGCCGAGATCCTGCGCGCGGTGGGACGGGACGCCTCCGCGTTGGCGGAGTCAGCCCGGGAACAGCCGTCCCGGGAACCCGTTCGGTCCCATGGACCCTGAAAGCACCGAGGGACACACATGACCGGATGGCGGCAGGCGCTCCAAGCGGACCTGTCCGGTCTGCTGGCCCAAGCCCGAGGCGCGGCCCGTGCGTACCGGGCCGCCGCTGAGCAGGCCGCGCTCCAGGCCGCGGAGTACGCCCGACGACTCACTGCGAACCTGCCCCACCACCTGAGCGCGCTGCGCCAGACGCGTGAGGAGGAGATCGCCCAGGTTCAACGACGCTGCCGGGCCATCGCCGACAGCGTCGCGCGCCGGCTTGAGGAATTGACCGGGTACGCCAGTCCCGGGCTGGCCAGTGCCCCATGGCGCCGCTGGCGTCCCCAATGGACGATTGAACGGACGCGGACCCCGGATCTGTTCCGGGTCGGTGTCCTGCGCCCCGATGTGCCCGACGTCCCCTCACTGCCGCTACTACTGCCCCTGTTGGATCAGGCGCATATCCACATAACCGGGGACACCACCTCGGATCCTGATCGGGTCCGCGGCCTCATCAACACCCTGCTGCTGCGCGTCCTGGGCACCACCCCCGCCGGCTCGGTCCGGATCATCGTGTATGACCCCGAACAGCTGGGGGGTGCACTGGCCGGCTTCGCGCCGCTGGCCTCGGCCGGTCTACTCCGCTTCGTGGGCCCCACCGGCCTGTCCGGCCTCCTCGACGATCTGACCGAGGAGGTGCGGCGGATCAACGAATCCGTTCTGTCAGGGGAGTACGCCTCGCTGTGGGCGCTCGCCGACGCCACCGGTCGCCGCCCCGAGCCGTGGCGGATCATCGTCCTGTTGGGCGGGGATTCCGACGCCGAACTGACCGGCGCGCAGCGCGCCCAACTGGCTCGGGTGGTGCGTACGGGAGTGCCCTGCGGGATTCACCTGATCGCCACCGGGCTGCAGTTGGAGCCGCACGAGTCCGTGGTCACGGTCGAGATGGCGGAGGTGATCCGCACCAGCGTCACCGGTGACCTACCGGTGGAGCTGGACCCGCCCCCACCGGCCGAACTGGTGACCGGCACCTGCCGTGCGCTGGCTGAGAAAGTCGCCGCCGGCCCCGACCCGACATCCTTCGATCAGCTGCTTCCAGACCGCTTCTGGCAGGAGTCCTCGGCGCGCGGCCTAACCGCTCCGGTCGGTGAAGGAAGCGACGGGCGCCTGGTCCACGCCCCCTTGGGCGACTCCCCGCCCCACGCCCTCATCGGTGGCCCGTCGGGCTCAGGTAAGACCAACTTCCTGTTCGCGTGGATCGGCGCGTTGGCCGCCCGCTACGACCCCGATGAGCTGGAGCTGTATCTGCTGGACTTCAAAGAGGGCGTGTCCTTTGCCCGGCTGGCGCCAGGGCGCAAGGATCCCAGCTGGCTGCCGCATGTGCGGTTGATCGGCGTCAACATCAACTCTGACCGTGAGTACGGTCTGGCCCTACTGCGTTACCTCCACGAACAGCTCCGGCACCGCGCTGAGGCGGCCAAACGCCACGAGGCGACCAAGCTGGAAGAGCTACGGGCGGAGGATCCCGGTGGCCGGTGGCCACGCATCATGGCGGTGATCGACGAGTTTCAGGTCCTACTGTCGGAGCGCGACGCGGTCACCGCCGAAGCGGTACGGCTGCTGGAGGACCTGGCGCGACGGGGCCGGTCCCAAGGGATCCACCTGGTCCTGGCCAGTCAGAGCGTGAGCGGGATCGACGCGTTGTGGGGACGCTCGTCCCTGGTGGCCCAGTTCACGCTCCGCATCGCGCTCCCCAAGGCGCGTCGCATCCTGGCCGACACCAACTCCGCCGCCGACCGGATCCCGCGATACCACGCCGTGGTCAACCCTGACTCCGGCGCCACCTCGGCCAACCAGATCGCCCGGATCCCCGACGCCACCTCCCGCGGCACCTTCGACGCGCTGCAGCGGCGGCTGTGGGAGCTGCGGCCAGGGCAGCCACCTCGGCTCTTTGACGGAGACAACATCCCGACCCTGGCTGACGCCCCGGATTTCCGCGAGCTGACCCTGTCGGTTCGGCGCGCCCCGGTGGTCCTGGTGGGGCAAACCATCGACGTCATCGAGCGATCGGCCACCATGAAGCTGTCTCGGGCGCCGGGGCGCAACCTCGCGGTGCTGGGGACGCGGCTGCGGGAGGCGTGCGAGATCCTGGCCTCGGTGGGGTTGTCGCTGGCCCGGCAGCATCCCCCGGATGGGGCCCGGTTCAGCGTGGTCTGCTGCGACGACGACGCGGTGGAGTACGCCGAAGCCCTGGTTGATCAACTCACCGCCCAAGGGCACCATCCCCGCTGGTTCGACGCCATAGGGGCGCGTGACCTGCTGGCCGAGGTCGCCGCGGAGCTCGCCACGGCGCGTGGGGAGACCCCGCACTACCTCCTGATGTACGCGGTGGACGCGGCGAGTGTGCCGTTGGAGGCTAAGGATCCCCGCACCCGGGTCAGCGGCTTGGATCACCTCCGTCAGGTGGTGGCCCGGGGGCCGGAGCTGCGTACCCATGTGCTGGGGTGGTGGCGGTCTGTTCCGCGCCTCCGGGAAACCCTGGGAGGCGTCAGCGCCAAGCTCGACGGGATCGGCGCCTGGGTGGCGTTGGACGTGCACGGCGGCGAGCTGGCTCCGCTGGTTCCCCAGGTCGGGGGACCGTCCTGGTATCCCCGGCCGTGGCGGGCGCTCTATTTTGACCGCTCCACCCACCGCACCCCCGAAGTGATCATTCCCTACCGGGCCGGGAAGGAGATGCCGTGAGGGATCTGGTACCGGTGAAGCCGCCGCAGGCGGCTCTCCTGCGCTATCAAGAGCTCGCGGCGGAGCTCGGGCGAGCGGTAGCCGAACGGGACGCCGCGATCACGCGCGCCCGACACTCCTGGCGGCTGGCGGCGCACTCGGCCCAGCGCGACACCGAGGCGGCTCAGCAGGCTTATCAGACCGCCCTCGAGACCGCGTCGGCGGCGGCTCAGGCAGTGGAGCGCACCGACGCGGAAGCGCGACGGTTGTGGCGAGACCTCGGAAGTCTCCTGGGGCGTCCGGCGCGGCTGGGCCCGATTCCGGAGCCTGTCCACGTGGCACAGGCACGCCCCACGGACGCCTCCACCTTGTTGCGACATGCTGAGCATCTGTTGGCCCGCGCCAGACGCGGTGAGTTGTCCACCACGCCTCCCCTGCCTACCAGCACGATGATGCTGTTGGCGGGGGCGATTGGCGCCTTGGTGCTGTTCCTGACGGCCCGGTCATTGCTGGCGTTGGAGAGCGCGGCGCAGGCGGATTCAGAACCCGCGGTGGTGCTCCGCGCCGTGGCACTGCTGCTCCTCTTCATCGCCCCGGTGGCGGGCGTACCCCTGGCCGCGTTCTGGCTGTCGTGGCGCTACCGAAAGCGGGCCGGCCCGGGGAACCTGGCGCTGTGTGCGCTGGCTGGGATCGTGGTTCTGACCCTGCTGGGGTTGATCGTCGGGCTGCGAAACGGTCCGTAAAACGCACCGAGGGCTGAAGACATCAGAGGAGCCACCGCGGACATCAGAGGAATCACCGCCCTGACGTCCTTGTGCGCCGATGTGGTGTACCACGGGGCATGTACCGGGGATGCTGACCGTCACGGCTCCGTCCCCGGTACATGATCACCATGAGCGAGGGGCCCGGATCCCTCAACGCCGTGTCATGAACCCGAGCTGTACACGATGTGCTTGGGCTGAATCCTGACGGTGATCCGCTTCTCACCGGGCTGGCGGAATGGGTAGCTTTCCGCCCCCAGATATTTCTTGGCGAGCCTGTCGATCATCGCGTCGGCGCCCTCCTCCTCCAGACGGGCATGTCCGGCGACGCTGACGAAGTGGTAGTTGTTGTCGGGGTCCAACACACTGATCGACACCCACGGGTTCTGGCGCAGGTGCTTTTCCTTCAGCCGACCCACCGCGGTGTTGAACACCACGTCGTCCCCGTCTACATCCACCCACACAACCGTGTTGTGGGGCGAGCCGTCGGCCCGCAGGGTGGTGGCCCAGCCCAGGATCGGCCGGGACAGCAGCTCACGGGCGCCAGGGCTCAATTCCGGCATGTCCCCCTCCTCGACAGATAGAAGTTCGATGATCATCCTGCCATCTGCCACGTGCCTCTGCCCAGAACTGGGCTATATGCCCTGATAACAGCCGCGCAGCTTTGTCCTGCCGGGTCGCCAGGAAGGTCCTGGAGTACGGCTTTCTTACTTCCTTAGGGCTGGCCTCCTTAAAGGGATATCAGGGTTATCCCCGAGGGGGTCACTGCACGGATTCGCTCCGAAGCACCCGCTCTAGTCGCGTAGCCCGCAACAGCCGGCTCAACCGTGGAGGAGTGTTACGCAGCACCATTTGCCGTCCGGCGCGTTCGGCCAGACGCCGGGTCCCCAGGAGCACCCCCAGACCGGCGGCGTCCACCGCTTCCACTCCGCTTAAGTCCACCACCAACAGACCGCTGCCATTGGCCACCGCCGCGTGCAGCTGTTCCCGGATCTGCGCGGTGTGCCGTACGTCGAGCCACCCTGTCAGCTGCACCACTTGTTCACAGGCCAGCGCTGACATGGCCTCTCCCCCCTCCAGGCGTCGCCCACCCCACGGCGCCACCTACACGCGTCCAGCTCCTTTTCACTTCACTGCACATGACGCTAGCGAGGGCGTGCAGGTTGCACACGCGGGTTATCACCCTGAAATCTGTCAGGGTGGCGACGCTGCTGCTTCATCAGCGACGACGACTTTCCCTCCGCCCTGAGAAGTAGCCGCCCCTGACCGTCCTCCCCCAGGAAGGAATAATGTGGACTTCACGCATCCTGCTCGAAGAAAGGCCAGGCGGTCACTGATCAGGCAGAAGGCACGGGTGGTCGCCTGTCACTGATCTTCTCCGGGCAGTCGGATACACAGGGTCGTCCCCTGCCCTGGCGCGGAGCTGACCGTCAGCTGACCGCCCGCAGCCTCCACTCGGTTACGCATCCCGCGCAGTCCGTATCCGCCGTCGCAGACGGACGGGTCGAACCCGACCCCGTCATCAGCGATCACCAATTCAAAATATCCGTCTTTATAGGACAGTCCTATCCGGACTTCGGTGGCGGAGGCGTGTTTACGGACATTGGTCAGTCCTTCCTGCGCCGCGCGCAGCAGGACGACCTCCACGTGTGACGCACGGGGCGGCAGGTTATCGGCCACCTCCACCCGGACCGTCGGGCCCGACTGCTCGATATGGCGGGCAGCCAGCCGGTGGAGCGCTTCCTCCACGGTCGTCTCCCGTAGGTCCGGAGGAGTCAACGCCTCCACCAGGGCACGGGCCTCGGCCAGATTCTCCCGTGCCGTCCGCTCGATCAACTCCAATGTGGTACGCGCCGGCGTACTCTCCTGAGGCAGCTGTCGTTGAGCGACTTGCGTCAGCAACACAATGCTCGCCAACCCTTGGGCCAGGGTGTCATGGATATCGGCTGCCAGCCGCTCCCGTTCCTGGCGTACCCCGGCCCGGTGCCGTTCGGCGGCGAGTGCTTCGCGCGTCCGCTGCAGCTCTTCGATCAGCCCGGCGCGCCGCTCACTTTGCGTGATGACTCCCGCGATAAACCCTCCGAGCAGCACGCTGCCAACCCACGGCAACGACACCGCGTTCAAGGTGCGCAGGAAGGTCTCCAGGGTCGGGTCGTGCAGGGTGATCGTGACCGGCACCGCGAGGAACAGAAGCGTGACCCCGATCGTCGCCTGCCAAAATGCCAGCACCACAAAGCAGTGGGTGACGAGCGCCACCAGCAAGGGCTGAACGTTTTGAGAGATCAACATCGCCCCGCTGAACAACGCGGTGACCCCGATGATGTAGGGCCAGCCGCGCAGGTGGGAAACGACTCCCTCGATACCGGCCACCAGATACCAGATCGCCATGGCGACCAGCAGGCTCAGCACCAGGAAGCGGCTATTCTGCGGCAGTCGGTCGTCAAGCGCGACGAAAACGCTGGTGGCGATGAGCACCACCACGGTGAGCACATGCCATGCCAGCGCGTTTCGCTCCCAGTAGTGAGGACCAGCCGTCGCCTCTTCGTCAACGACCGGGATCATCGCTCCCTTCTCGGCGTTCACCACCCCTGTCACCGGTCACCCTCCACACGACACCCTTCTCGGGTAGGAGCACGGCATACATATTTCGCCGCATTTACGTCAACAGTAACCACGCCACGATCATTCGCGTCTACGACGGCAGGCTACTGAAGACGACCAAATCCCAGGTCAGCCGCGGCATGATCCGTCAGCGACGCCCGCAACCAGCGCGACCGCTGCGTACTAAGACCAAGAACAGCGATCTTGCATAGGATACCGGCGACCGCGCTCGCCCCCTTTACCCAAGCGCGGTTGACCGAACGACCGAGTCGCCCATCGCCAAACCGGCGCGGAGCTGACCTGCGAGAATACAGGTAAAGCGCGCTTTTACACCACACCAGATCACCGCGTAACCAGATCACTGCGTGAACCCGCAGCGACGACCCTCTCTATTTCAGGGACACTCAGACCCATTTCAATGAAACCGACATAGAGATAAAGTGAGCAACCCATATTCAGACCGCCATCAAAATCTGGCGCACCCCATATAGGGCGGGCCGGCCCGCAAAGGCGCGACTCATCGCAGCGCACCGTTCTGACGCTCTTTACCTCGCAGGCCAACCCACCATAGGGCGATACCTAAAATATCCCAAAATCCCTGAAATCCCGGTCACTCAGGGCGTTCGTAGCTGTAGAAACCCCGACCGGTCTTGCGCCCCAGATCCCCGGCTGCCACCATCCGCAGCAGCGACTCGGGTGGGAAGAACTTCGGGTCAGCGGTGTCAGCGTAGATATTGCGGGTGGCGTTGACCAGGACATCCACACCGGTCAGGTCGGCGGTGGCCAGCGGCCCCATGGCGTGACCGAACCCGAGTCGGCACGCGGTGTCTATATCCTCAGCGCTGATCACCCCGTTCTCCACCAAGCGCGCCGCCTCCATCACCAACGCGCAGATCAACCGCGTGGTAGCGAATCCGGCCACATCTCGGTTGACCACCACGCAGGTTTTACCGATCCCCTCGGCGAAGGCCCGGGCCCGCTCCAACGTCTGGTCACTCGTCCGCAGACCGCGGACCAGTTCACAGAGCTTCATCATCGGAACCGGTGAGAAAAAGTGGGTACCGACCACCGACTCGGGGCGATCGGTGACCGCCGCGATTTGGGTGATCGGAATGGCCGAGGTGTTCGTGGCCAGCACCGCGTCGGCACGACAGATCCGGTCCAGCGCCCGGAAGACCTCGTGCTTGGTCGAGAGATCCTCGAAGACCGCCTCAACCACGATCTCTGCCCCGGCGGCGGCTTCCAGATCGGTGGTGACCTCGATCCGTCCCAGGATCACGTCGATGTCATCAGCGGGGATGACCTCCTTGGCGGCGAACCGCTCCAACGATTGCCGGATACGCGAGAGTCCGCGCTCCAACGCCTCGTCGGAGATATCCCGCATCACCACCTGCCAGCCGGCCTGGGCCGCCACCTGAGCGATCCCCGACCCCATCAGGCCGGCGCCGACCACCGCCAATCGACCCGCCATGAGTCCTCCTTGTTACTCATGTCACTCCCGTGATGGGATCCTGACCTCCTGTCGTCCCGGGAGTCAAAACGGGTCAGAGCGAGAAGCTGTCATCAGGAACGCGTACCCGCTCTACTTTGGCCCCCAAATCCGCCAGTTGGGTCACAAAGTCGGGATAACCGCGGTCGATATGGTGAATATGGCTAACCTCGGTCACCCCTTCGGCGCACAGTCCGGCCAACACCAATCCGGCACCGGCCCGGATGTCCGTCGCCGTCACCGGCGCCCCCGACAGCTGCTCCTTGCCCCGGACCACCGCGTGATGCCCGTCGGTCCGGATGTCCGCGCCCAGCCGGGACATTTCGTTGACGAACATGAAACGGCCGTCGAAGACGTTCTCGGTGATCAGAGAGACCCCGTCAGCCACCGCGGCGAACCCGACCGCCATGGGCAGCAGATCGGTCGCCAGCCCTGGGTACGGCAGCGTCACCATGTCCACGGCTTGAGGCCGCCGCTCACAGCGTACCCGGAAGCCGGATTCATACCGGGTGACATCGGCGCCCGCGGTGGTGAGCTTGTCGAGCGTGACCGCCAGGTGCTCCGGATTCACTCCGTGGACGGTGACGTCCCCTCGGGTCATCGCGGCCCCGAAGGCCCAGGTACCGGCGATGATCCGGTCCCCGATCACCCGGTGTGTCACCGGCCGGAGCCGATCGGTGCCCTCGATCTCCAGGGTGGAGGTGCCGGCCCCGTTGATGCGGGCCCCCATGGCGGTGAGCATCTGGCAGATATCCACGATCTCCGGCTCCCGCGCGGCGTTGTCGATCACGGTGGTGCCCTCGGCGAGCACCGCCGCCATCAGGATGTTCTCGGTAGCGCCGACGCTGGGAAAGTCCAGCCAGATCGTGGCCCCCTGCAGCCGCTCAGCATGGGCAACCACGTAGCCGTGCTCGTTGGTGATCTCCGCCCCCATCCGCTGCAGGCCCGCGATGTGCATGTCCAACCCACGGGAGCCGATCGCGTCACCCCCGGGGTGCGCCACCTTGGCATACCCGCGGCGGGCCAGCAGGGGGCCCAGCACGTTGATGGAGGCGCGCAGCCGGCGTACCAGGTCATAGTCGGCCTCGCCGCCGAGTTCGGCCGGGGTGTCGATCTCCACGCGGTCGTCGGTTACGTCCACCGCACAGCCGATCCGCCGCAGTACCTCAGCCATGATGACGATGTCGGTGATCCGCGGCATGTTGTGCAGAACCGTGCGCCCCTCCGCCAACAGGGCCGCCGCCATCAGTTTCAAGGCGCTGTTTTTCGCACCGACCACGGTCACGTCACCACGCAAGCGTGCACCGCCGGTTACTCGGATGACCTCCACGGCGCATCATCGTAGGCGGGGCGCCGTACGCTGACGGGCATGGCCGTACATCTGACCCGGATCTACACCAGAGTCGGTGACGACGGCACCACCGCTCTGGGTGACAACAGCCGGGTATCCAAGACGGACCCCCGGATCACCGCCTACGCTGACGTGGATGAGGCCAATGCCGCGATCGGGGTGGCGCTGGCCCTGGGACAGCTGGCCGACGAGGTACGGGAGGTGCTCGCCAGCGTCCAGAACGACCTGTTCGACGTCGGAGCCGATCTGTGTACGCCGATCGCCGAGGCCCCCAAACATCCACCCCTGCGGATCACTGAGGCGTACATCACGCGTCTGGAGGGCTGGTGCGATCAGTTCAACAGTCGCCTCAGCCCGTTGAACTCCTTCATCCTCCCAGGGGGTACGCCCGGGGCGGCGCTGCTGCACCAAGCCCGTACCGTCACCCGCCGCGCGGAGCGTAGCGTCTGGGCCTTGATCGCCGTGGACGCCGACCGCACCAGCACGCTGCCGGCGAAGTACCTCAACCGGCTGTCCGATCTGCTGTTCATCCTGGCGCGGGTAGCCAACGCCGGAAACGACGTGCTGTGGCGCCCCGGGGGCGACCGCTGAGGCCTCCACCGCCTCAGCCCCACCCGTGGGCCTCCGTCGCCGCCAGCCTCACCCGGCGCAACATGCCCCACTCCCCCGTCGTTTGTATGCGGCCGTTGCCCGGGAAACGCGGCCCGATGCCCTGGCTGCCCGTCCACGGACGCCGCTGTCGGTTTGGACGCCGGGCTCCTTGTCGCCCCCGCGAACGCCTCAAAGGTTTGGCACAAGAGTTTGACAAGCCTTCCTACCCTCAGCCCGAGGCCAGACTGGTTGGCCCGTCTCTGCAGGGATTGACCTTCGGCGTCGATAACGGGGAAACATGGTCCACTCTGCCGATATCCGGCCAGTGCGGCACCTCGGTGGCCTGTGGTCCGCTCTCGCCGTGAGGAGCCGGTGATGACCAGCGTCCATAAAGTGGCCCCCGATGGGGCCCGGGTCAGCATCGATGTTCCCGACGAGCTGACCGATCTGAGCTGGATAGGCTTCACCAAGATCTCCGGCCCCGGTTTTGTCCACACTTTCCGCGTGGGCGCCGTCGAGGAACTCGACATCATTGATCGTCGCCTGCTTCCCGGTGCCCGGGTTCAACGCTGGCAGCGCCCCGGCTATGAGCTGCGCCTGTACCAGGCCAGAGACGCCTCGAACAACGCCCTGGTCTGGGCCGGCCGGTACCACGGGATCACGCTGTGGCTGGGCGGCCCCGCTCCGACCGAACGCGTCATCGGCCGGATTGAGCGGGCGGTGCGGTTCCAGGACGATCCCGACGGCGCCGTTGTGGCCCCCCGCTCCCGCGCGCTGTACCGGCGGGAGAGCACCCTCTTGACCGCTGTCGGCTCCGAGGTGAGGCTGATCGCACGTCCGGTGGGTGACGGTGCCGCTCTGCCTCGGTGGCGGGGAGCCAGCCACCCGACGGGTGAGATGTGGCGGGCGCCGCTGGCGTTGGATGACGCCGAGAGACGTCGTCTGGGCGACACCCCGTACGCGTGGCGCTATCTGATCGCCAACCCTACGGCCATCGTCGACGTGGTCTTCCGACCGCCGTTCCCGCCCGCGGTACCGCAGGCCGATACCGCGCGGATGGAGCGGATCTTGACGGGTCTGGCCGTGTTCTGGCGGGAGCGTCCGGAGACGCGATGAGCGTATCGACGGCTCTGAGTCTGCTGGCCGTGGCCGGCTCGGTCGTCGCGTTATTGGCGACCCTCGGTCTGTATCACAGACTACGCGTTCTGGAAGACAGCATCACCGACCTGGCGTACTCCGGACCGGTCACCGCGGTGGCTCCGGAGCCGATCCGTCCCCGCGCCGGTCAGGCCGCCACACTGGCAGCCATTGTGGACACTGGCTGTCCTCTGTGTCATCAGGTGCTGGAGTGGTTGCCGCAGGCGGCGGCCACGATCCCCGGCGGGGTGCGGCTGGTCGCGGTCACGCCGCCCCGGGATGAGGCCTGGTCGCCCGCTGATCTCGCGCCCGAGATCGAGGTGCTCCGTGACACGGCGGTCTGGCGCGGCCTGTATGAGGGCTTCACCCCGATGGTCGCCGTCATCACGCCGACCGGCCAGATCACCGACCGGGTCTTCATCTACGCCGACACCGACCTGCAGGCGACGGCGGTCCGGGTTCGCCAGGCCATCGCCGACCTGCGGGGCCACGAGGACACCACCACACCCGACGGGAGAGAACCCCTGTGAGGCTCACCGACATCCCGCTCGCCACCCATCCTCCCGCTGACGCGGCCCCCAGCGACGTGGTACGCGCGATCGCGCGTACCACCGCCCGCCGCCGCGGTGTCCTGCGTCTGTTGGTCGCCTCCGCCGCCGCCACGGTGCTGGCGAGCTTCGACTGGATCCTGGCCAAGGCCGCGTGGGCCACGCCGGGGGTCACCCACTCGGAGCCCTGTTCAAGATGGGACAACGGCCCGAATAACTGGGGTAAGCGGGATTGGGGAAGAAGTATCTGTAGCGGCGGCTGGCGACGGGGCTCATTCCCCTGTGAGTACCTCAAGGACGGGGATCCCCCAGGCCAGTACCACTTCGAGGGCACCCGCGTCGCTGCCGGGGAGCTCTATGAGTCCACCCGCCTCAACGACATATGTATGGGAGAGGGCTACAACGCCTGGCTGTGGTTGATGCGGGACGAAAACCGGTATTACCGGTGCTCGGACGCGATGACCACCGTCACCTTCCTGGACGCCGAGCACAACGCCGAGGACGACTACACGGACCTGACCATCGCCTCCTGCCCGGTCTCCAGGTTCGAGGTGCACCGGGAGCGCAGCTGATGTCAACCTCACGGTCCCTGTCCTGGCCCCTCCACCCCCTGTCGATGGCGTTCCTGGTGATCTCGGCGGGGATGGCGGCCGTGGCCGTCGCGGCCTGCGACCCGACCGGCTCCCCCGCCCGTCTGGCGCTGGCGAGCGGCTTAGCCGGGGCCGCGGCGGGATTCGCCAACTCCGGCTCCACTTGAACCCACAACTCCGCCTTTCTCCTCAGCGCGTCGGTCTGGCGTACCTGGGGAGCGCTGATGTGGTTCGGGATCGGCCTGCTGGTCGGTGCCCTCCTCGCGGGAGGCACCGCCGCCACGGTGGGGGTGCTGATCCAGGCGCTGCTCCCGGTGTGGCCACGGGTGGTCCTCGCGACCGGCGTCGCCGTGGCGGTCGCGGCGCGGGAGTTGCGGCTGGTGTCGTTCCCGATCCCTGAAAACCGCCGCCTGGTCCCCGAGACCGTGCTCCGCCGCGGCCCGATCGCGGGGGCGTTCCAGTTCGGCACTGAGATGGGCACCGGGATGCGTACCTACTCCCCCTCCGCCCTCCCGCATCTGATGTTGGTGATGATCGTGCTGGTCCTGCCCTTCGGGTGGGGAATGGCGGCGGCCATCGGTTTCGCGGTGGGACGGTGGGTGACCGCGCTCGCCGCCTCCCGCTTCCCGGCTGGTCCGACGGCTTGGGCGGCCCGGTGGGCGCGGTACAGCCGACTGGTGGTGGGGATGCTAGCCGTGGTGGTAGCCGGTTTTGTGGCGACCGCACTGCTTGAGGCGGTGTCATGACCGATACCCCGAAACCCACCCCACCGCCATTGATGTTGATTTATGACGCCCGATGCGGGGCCTGCACCCGGCTCACCGAGCGTCTGCGCCGGCTGGAGGTGCCGTTTACCGCCCGGCATTGCCGCGATCCTGATCTGGCCACCGTGGGGCTGCCTCCGCGTGAGCTGCTACGTCTGCGGGCCTGTCGCTCACCCGCCGTCATCGTCACGGGCCCGGACGGCCGCCCGCGTGTCCACCGCGGCGGCCGCGCCATCCTCACCTTCGGGCGTCGAGTCCCGCTGCGGCGCTCCCCGCGGGCCGGCTGGCTGCTCATCGAGGTCCTCATCCGCAGACTGGCGCGGCTGTGGCACGCTCCTGCCCCCGCGCGTGTCGTCTCCCCTAGCCGTTCAGCTGGGCGTGGACCGCGCGTACCGCATCAATGATCATGGAATCCTCTTCGGGGGTCACCGTTCGCAGATCCAACAGGCACTGTCCCCCGTGGACCCGCCCCAGCACCGCGGGGTCGGCGATGCGTAGCGGGCGGGCGTACCGCTCGGAGAGGGCGACCGCCGCGCTGTCCAGTGGTACGCCCGGGGCACCGCCCCCGCCGATCATCGCCTGACTGGCGACCGCCTCCGCCGCGATCCCCGCCTGTCGGAGCAGGGTCGCGATCCGTTCGGCCCGTGACCGCAGTGAGGCGACGTCAACATCCAACGCCTGACCGACCGGTGGCCGCGGCCCTGACACGGTGGCTTCCAGGGCGGCCAGCGTGAGCTTGTCGACCCGGAACGCACGCGCCAGGGGGTGCCGGCGGAGCTTCTCGACCAACGCCGCCCGTCCAAAGATAAGTCCGGCCTGCGGCCCTCCCAACAGCTTGTCGCCGCTCGCGGTCACCAACGCCGCACCGTCCCGCAGGGCGCTGGTCACGTCCGGCTCGTTGGGGAGCGTCGGCTCACGCCGCAGCAATCCTGACCCGATGTCATAGACCACTGGTGGCCCCAGTGTGGCCAGCGCCGCGACTGGAACCGACGAGGTGAATCCGGTCTGCAGGAAGTTGGAGGGGTGAAGTTTGAGGATCAGCGCGGTGTCCGGCCCGATCGCCGCGGCGTAATCCTCCTGACGCGTCCGGTTGGTCGTCCCCACTTCGCGCAGCCGCGCGCCCGCCGCCGTCAACAGCTCAGGGATCCGGAAGCCATCGCCGATCTCGATGAACTCGCCCCGACTGATCAGGATCTCGCGCCCGGCCGCCAAAGCCATCACCACCAGCGCCAGCGCCGCCGCGTTGTTGTTGACCACATGCACCGCCTCGGCACGGGGCACCGCCGCACGGAGAGCGGCGAGGGCGGCGGCGCCGCGGCGGGCACGCTTGCCGGTAGCGAGATCCAACTCCACATCGGTGTATCCCGCGGCGCGGAGTATCGCCTCCCGCGCCGCCGGAGACAGCGGGGCCCGGCCCAGATTCGTGTGCACCACCACACCGGTGGCGTTGATCACGGGGCGCAGGCGGGTGGGCGCAGGCGGCAGCATCGACACCACCGTCTCCACCGTCTCCCGGGGTGCCAGCTCGCCGCGCCGCACCCGCTGCAGTACCTCGTTCACCAGGGACTTCACGAACGGACGTCCAAGCCGGTCGACGGCCGCGCGTAACGCGGGATCACTCAGGACCGTGTCCACCGAGGGCGTCTGCCTCCGCGGATCATCCATGGGCCGCCTCCGGGTGATGACGGTGAGGACGGCGAGGTGATGACACCGGTGTCACGACCACCGGCTCAGGGTATGTCAGACCCCGCGTCCGGATTCGCCTTCCCCGTGATCTGCGGCTGACTTCGTGTCGCGCCGGTCATCCCGTCCCTGTTGTCCTCCCTGCGTCGGGAATCCCAGAAGTCACAAACCCAAACCGTGAGCGGTTACCACGTAGGCTGGAATGGACGCGCTGGCATGAAGATGGGCAAAGCTCATGACTGAGATCGCGGAGACGATACGACTCACCCAGTACGGTCGAGGTGGCGGCTGCGCCTGCAAGATCCCACCGGGTGAATTGGAGAGCATGGTGGCGGATCTGGGCGTCACGCCCAACGCGACGGCTCCATTGCTGGTCGGCCTGGACAACGGCGATGACGCGGCCGTGGTCGGGCTCGCCGACGGCACCGGTGTGGTGTCCACCGTGGACTTCTTCACTCCAGTGGTGGACGACCCTTACGACTGGGGACGGATCGCGGCCTGCAACGCGTTGTCGGACGTGTACGCGATGGGTGGGGTCCCGATCTTGGCGCTCAACCTGCTGTGCTGGCCGCGGGATCGGCTCCCGATGGAGGTGGCGCGTCAGGTGCTCCAGGGTGGGCGGGACATCGCCGCCGCGGCCGGGGTCCATGTCGCCGGCGGCCACAGTGTGGACGACGCCGAGCCGAAGTACGGCATGGCGGTCACTGGTGTGGTCGACCCGCAACGGGCCTTCCGGCTGGACGCCGGTGAGCCGGGAATGCCCTTGTCCCTGACGAAACCTTTGGGGATCGGCGTCCTCAACACACGACACAAGGCGACAGGCGAGGTGTTCCCGCAGGCGATCACGGCGATGACCACCCTCAACCGGGACGCCTCCGTGGCGGCCCGCGAGGCGGGGGTCCGCTGCGCCACCGATGTGACCGGCTTCGGTCTGCTGGGGCACCTGAACAAGCTGGCCCGCGCCAGTGGCGTCACGGCGGTTGTCCATGCGGACGCGGTGCCCTACCTGGAGGGTGCCCGCCAGGCGGTGGCGGAAGGCTTCGTCAGCGGAGGTACCCGCCGCAATCTGGCGTGGGTGGAGCCGGTGACCGACTTTGGGAATCTGCCCGAGTCGGAACGACTCCTGCTCGCCGACGCCCAGACATCCGGTGGCCTGTTGATCGCCGGTGAGATCCCCGGCGGGGTCGTCATTGGTGAGCTGCGTCCTTCGGGGAGTAGTCGAATCGTGGTGCGCTGACCTCACCGGATTCCGCAGGCGCTGTCTCCTCCTCGACGCTCCCCTTCTGCACGATCGGGGGCGGGGTCCGCAGCACCGCGTCCAACAACGCCTGCAGCCCCCAGGAAAACACCATGTCGGCCGCTTCTTGCTGGTCGTATCCGTGGGTGAAGGCGGACATCATCCACGTCACGGCCGGGTAGCGGTCGGGGTCGAACTTGGCGAGCGCGGCCTCGGGGGTCGTCGGGATGTAATCCGGGCCGTTCTCCTGCAGCCGTCGCCCCATGTAAGTGAGTACCAGGGTGCCGGTGAGGTACGCGTTGATCGCGGACACGATGAACGCCGCCTCCTCCGCGGTGCAGCCGTCGACGCGCAGCGAATCCGCGATGCGTTCGCTGATCCGCAGCACGGATGGGGAGAGCCAGTTGTGTGTTCCGAGCGCGGGGATCAGGTTCGGATGGCGGAGCAGCACTCGGTACATCGACTCTGCGATTGAGGTGATGACCCGTCGGGGGGGTGCCCCTTCAGGGCCGGTGTCCTCGATCTCGACCTCGTCGAGCACCATGTCAATAACGTCTTGAATCACCGCCGCCTTGTCAGGGACGTGGTGATACAGCGACATCGCCTGCACCCCGCAGGCGCGACCGAGCCGGCGCATGCTCAGCGCTTCCACGCCCTCAGCGTCAATGATCTTCAGGGCCGCCGTCAGTACCTGCTCCCGGGTGATCCGGGGAGTGCGTGACGAATGTGACATCGATGTGTTCACGACACCTCAATCGACTTGACCTAGCCTTACGGTGTAAGGTTAGCTCACCTTACAGCGTAAGAGCGACGGCGCTGTCATACCCGTCTGCCATCGTTCGTACGCCCCTCCCTCACCTACCTCTTCATAGATACGCCCCGCTACTAACAAGATTCAAAAAAGACGACGGGGGACCTTATGACAGACACCATCGTCGCCCGCGGTCTGGTGAAGGCCTACGGCGATGTACGAGCACTGGACGGGCTCGACCTCACCGTCCCCGAAGGCACCGTACTCGGCCTACTGGGCCCTAACGGAGCGGGCAAGACCACCACGGTGCGTATCCTCACCACCTTGCTGCGCCCCGACGCCGGCAGCTGCACGGTCGCCGGGGTGGACGTCCTGCGTGACCCGCAACGGGTACGCCAACTGATCGGCCTGTCCGGCCAGTACGCCGCGGTCGACGAACATCTCACGGGCTTTGAGAACCTGGAGATGATCGGCCGCCTCTACCACCTCGGTCGGCGCCGTGCCCGGGAACGGGCTCGGGAGCTGCTGGAACGCTTCAACCTCTCCGACGCCGCCGACCGCCCCGCCAAGACCTACTCCGGTGGTATGCGACGCCGCCTGGACTTGGCTGGCGCGTTGGTGGCGCAGCCCAAGGTGCTTTTCCTGGATGAGCCCACCACCGGTCTGGACCCCCGTAGCCGCTTGGCGATGTGGGAGGTCATCACCGAACTGGTCCGGGAAGGCACGACGCTGCTGCTGACCACCCAGTACCTGGAGGAGGCCGACCAACTCGCCCACGACATCGTGGTCATCGACCACGGTCGCGCCATCGCCCACGGCACGCCCGACGAGCTCAAACGCCAAATCGGCGGGGAACGGCTGGAGCTGACCGTCGGCGCCCAGGAGGAGATCACCACGGTCACCGCGATCTTGGAGGCGATCGGAACCGACCGCCCCACCGTCGACGAGGAGACGCTGCGCGTCACCGTGCCCGTCACCAACGGCCCGACGGCGCTGATCGAAGCCGTTCGCAAACTCGACGGCGCCGGGATCGCACCGACCGACATCGGGATTCGACGCCCCACCCTCGACGACGTCTTCCTCCAGCTCACCGGTCACCAGGCCGAGGACCACAGCACCGCGCCGCAACGGGAAGGAGCCCGGGCATGAGCATGTCGCCCCTGACCGCGATCAGCGATGGCTTCGTCGTCGCCAAACGCAACCTGATCAAGATCAAACGCATTCCGGACCTGATCATCTTCACCCTGGTGCAGCCGATCATGTTCGTGCTGCTGTTCGCGTACGTCTTCGGCGGCGCGATCAACGTGCCGGGGGTGAACTACCGCGAATACCTGATGGCCGGCATCTTCGTGCAGACCGTGGCGTTCGGTTCCGGCCTCACCGCCATCGGTCTGGCCGAGGACATGCAAAAGGGCATCATCGACCGGTTCCGTTCCCTGCCGATGTCCCGGGCGGCCGTCCTGCTGGGACGCACCAGCAGCGACCTGGTGAACAACGCGCTGGTCGTACTGGTCATGACGCTGTGTGGTCTGCTGGTGGGGTGGCGGATCCGTGACGGCTTCGTCGAGGCGGTGGCGGGTTTTGCTCTGCTGCTGTTCTTCGCGTACGCCATGAGCTGGATCGCCGCCACCATCGGTCTGTCGGTCCGCAGCGTCGAGGTCGCGCAGAGCGCCGGCTTGATCTGGTTGTTCCCGCTCACGTTCCTGTCCAACGCCTTCATCTCCACCGACACCCTGCCGGGCTGGCTGCAGCCAATCGCGGACTGGAACCCGGTCAGCTCGGTGATTCTGGCGGTGCGGGACCTGTTCGGTAACGCGCCGGCGGGCGCGGGGCGGGGCAGTGGTTTCCCGGCTGAGCACCCGATCCTGCTCGCGGTGCTGTGGTCGGTGGCGATCCTGGTGATCTTTATGCCGCTGGCGGTCAACCGCTACCGGCGCGCCGCCGCCCGCTGAGTCGGTTCCATGACGGTCAGCGCCGCCCGCCCCACGTCAAAGACGAGCGTTCGAGGGACGTGGTTCGTCTCAGCGCGGGCGGCGCGCTTCTCACGCAAAGAACGTACGGCCGTGATTGATCTCAGGCGCTGATACGGCGAGAGGCCGCCCCCGGAGGGGCGGCCTCAAGCCACGATAGAAAACCGGTGAGAGCGGATTCGTTCAACGCGATCTCTATTACGCCCTCACCCGTCATACAGCGCAAGATCACTGACCCGGACGGCAAGGCAAGCAGCTCTATGTCTCGGGGCGCCCGACGTGACTGGACCTCCAGGTCACGTCGGGACAGAACGCGGCGGGGCCGGAAGGCGGCGCTGAACATCCGGTACCACCGCAGGTCATCGCCTTTGAAACGCGCCAGCCCGGGTGCCCAACCTCGACCGTCGTAGCGTTGGGACAGCCGGACGCTCATCTCGATGGTGCCCCCACCCCACGAGATAAGCAGGCGCCGTACAAAGAGAAACACCAGTACGCCGCACAACGCGACGCCGACTATCCCCATGATCTGAAGGACATCGAGCATCATTCAGAACCTGCCCTGCCTGCTGGTGGGAGCGCGTCTTCCCAGTTGGGCCGTGGAAAAGGTTCACGCGGCTTCATCCGAATGAAGCCGCCTCATCGGCGTCGCGCCTGATGCGTCACCGACCGGTGGCCGAAGCCACGGATGCCCCCACCGGCTCACAGGACTCCGCCAGCACTGTGACACCGGCACCCGTGACCGACAAGAAACCACCGTTGACGACGTACTTCAGCTCACCGCCGCCCACCTGCTTGATGCGTACTTCTCCAGGGTCGGCGAGCTGTCCCAGGAGAGGCGCGTGCCCCGGCAGCACACCGAGCTCACCCTCGGTCGTGCGGGCGATGACCATCGCAGCCTCACCGGCCCAGACCTTCTCCTCGACCGCGACGAGCTCGACGTACAACTGGTTGGCCACCTGACACTCCAGTGGGTGAAGGACGCGGGGGTACGGATTGATCGCCAGTGTAGTGCACCCTCCCTGACCTTTACGGGGCGTGGTGGTCGCGCCGTCAAGGCGGGAGAAACGCGCCGGGGCCGGCACTCCTGGTAGAGCACCGACCCCGCACGCTGACACCGGCTACCGACCTCATCCACCCCGCCGCGTCCGGGACGGATGAGGTTACTCACAGTGACGCTCAGGAGTTCTTGGCGATCTCGTGGGCGTTGCGCAGCACATCCTCCAGGCCACCGCACATCAGGAAGGCCTGCTCCGGGATGTGGTCGAACTCGCCCGCGGCGATCCGCTTGAACGCGTCCACCGTCTCCTTGACCGGCACGAACGACCCGTCGATTCCGGTGAACACCTTCGCCACGAAGGTGTTCTGGGACAGGAACCGCTCGATCCGGCGGGCCCGGTTCACGGTGATGCGGTCCTCCTCGGACAACTCGTCCATACCGAGGATCGCGATGATGTCCTGCAGGTCCCGGTACCGCTGGAGGATCCGCTGCACCTCACGCGCGACCCGGTAGTGCTCCTCACCGATGAACTGCGGGTCGAGGATCCGGGAGGTCGACGCCAGCGGGTCCACCGCCGGGTAGATGCCCTTGGCGGCGATGGAACGCTCCAGGTTGGTGGTGGCGTCCAGGTGCGCGAAGGTGGTGTGCGGCGCAGGGTCGGTGTAGTCGTCGGCCGGCACGTAGATCGCCTGCATCGAGGTGATGGAGCGACCCCGCACCGAGGTGATCCGCTCCTGGAGCTGACCCATCTCATCGGCCAGCGTGGGCTGGTACCCCACGGCGGAGGGCATCCGGCCCAGCAGGGTCGATACCTCAGAACCGGCCTGGGTGAACCGGAAGATGTTGTCGATGAACAGCAGCACGTCCTGGCCCTGCACGTCGCGGAAGTACTCCGCCATGGTCAGGGCGGACAGCGCCACCCGCAGCCGGGTGCCGGGCGGCTCGTCCATCTGTCCGAAAACCAGCGCGGTCTTGGACAGCACGCCGGTCTCGGTCATCTCCAGGATCAGGCTGTTCCCCTCACGGGTCCGCTCACCCACACCGGCGAAGACCGACACACCGCTGAAGTTCTCGGCGACCCGGTAGATCATCTCCTGGATGAGCACCGTCTTACCCACGCCGGCGCCGCCGAACAGACCGATCTTGCCACCCTTCACGTACGGGGTGAGCAGGTCGATCACCTTGATGCCGGTCTCCAGCATCTCGCTCTTGGGCTCCAGGTCGGAGTACTCCGGAGCCGGGCGGTGAATCGGCCACCGCTCCTTGACCTCCAGGTGCTCTCCCTCGGCGAGGTTGAGGCACTCACCGGTCACGTTGAACACGCGCCCCTTGGTCACGTCGCCCACCGGCACGGTGATCGGCCCACCGGTGTCGCGTACCTCCGCCCCGCGCACCATGCCGTCGCTGGGCTTCATGGAGATGGTCCGCACCATGTTGTCGCCCAGGTGCTGCGCCACCTCCAGGACCACGGTCTGGGTCCGCCCGCCGACCGTGACCTCCATCTCCAGGGCGTTGTTGATCTCCGGCAGGGCGTCGCGCGGGAACTCCACGTCGACGACCGGGCCGATCACCCGGACCACCCGGCCGATGCCGGTCGCCGATTTCGTCTCAAGAGAAGTCGCAGTCATCTCATTCTTCACTTCCTGCCGCAGCCAGCGCGTTGGCGCCGCCGACGATCTCGCTGATCTCCTGGGTGATCTCGGCCTGCCGAGCCTGGTTCGCCTCCCGGGTCAGGGTCCGGATCATCTCCTCGGCGTTGTCCGAGGCACTCTTCATGGCCCGTCGACGGGACGCCGACTCCGCTGCAGCGGCGTCCAGCAAGGCCGCGTAGATCCGAGTGTTGATGTATTTCGGGAGGAGTGCATCCAGCAACTCCTCGGCATTGGGTTCGAACTCGTACGCCGGGAGCAACCCTCTCTGCAGAGGCTGCTCCTCGACCTGCATCGGCGCCACCAGCCGCGCCACCGGTTCCTGGGACATCAGGGAGCGGAAGTGGGTGTAGACGATGTGCAGCTCGTCCACGCCCAACACGCCGTCCGGCCCCGGGTGCGTCCCAATGTCGTCCGCGCCTCGCTCGAAGGCGGTGATCAGGGTGGAGCCGACCTCCCGCGCGTCGCTGAACCGCGGCTGCTCAGAGAAGCCGGTCCAGCTCCCCGTGATCTCACGGTTGCGGAACCGGTAGAACGTCACGCCCTTGCGGCCGACGACGTACAGCACCGGCTGCTTGCCTTCCTGCCGCAACCGCTCGATCAACTGCTCGGCGGTGCGGAGCACGTTGGCGTTGTAGGCGCCGCACATCCCACGGTCCGAGGTCACCACGAGCACCCCGGCGCGGCGTACCTGGGGACGGGGCGTCAGCAGCGGGTGGTCCACCGACGTGTTGGAGGCCAGGGCCGTCAGCACCCGGGTGATCGCCTCCGCATACGGCAGCGAGGCCTCCACCCTGGCCTGCGCCTTGGCGATCCGGCTGGTGGCGATGAGCTCTTGCGCCTTGGTGATCTTCCGGATCGAGCGAGTCGAGTTGATCCGGCGACGAAGGGTACGTAGCTGCGCTGGCACAGGTCCCTACCTAACTGGTGAGTGTCCGGACGCTACTTGCGGACGTTGGCGTCCGGCTCCTGGGGGACGTACCGCGCGACGGTCTCCTGTCCTTCCCGACCGGCCTCCATCGGCTCAGCCGGAGGCTCATTGACCTGCGTGGGTCCCGCTTCGACCTGGAACACGTCCTTCTTGAAGTGGTTGATCGCCTCGGTCAGCGCAGCCACCCCGTCGTCGGTGAGCTCCCCGGAGGTCGCGATGTCGTTGAGCACTCCGGCGTGCGAGTGCCGCAGGTACTCCAGGAACTCACGCTCGAAGCGCCGGATCTCGCTGACCGGGATGTCGTCGAGCTGGCCGCTGGTACCGGCCCAGATGGAGACCACCTGCTCCTCAACCGGGTAGGGCGTGTACTGCCCCTGCTTGAGCAGCTCCACCAGACGGGCACCCCGCTCCAGCTGAGCCCGGGACGCCTTGTCCAGGTCGGAAGCGAAGGCCGCGAACGCCTCCAGGTCGCGGTACTGGGCCAGGTCCACCCGGAGCCGACCCGACACCCGCTTCATCGCCTTGATCTGCGCGTCACCACCGACCCGGGACACCGACTGACCGACGTTGATAGCCGGCCGCACACCCTGGTTGAACAGGTCGGTCTCCAGGAAGATCTGCCCGTCGGTGATGGAGATGACGTTGGTGGGGATGTAGGCGGAGATGTCGTTGGCCTTGGTCTCGATGATCGGCAGACCGGTCATCGAGCCGGCACCCATCTCGTCGGAGAGCTTGGCGCACCGCTCCAGCAGCCGGGAGTGCAGGTAGAACACGTCACCGGGGTACGCCTCACGGCCCGGAGGACGACGCAGCAGCAGCGAGATCGCACGGTACGCCTCGGCCTGCTTGGACAGGTCGTCGAACACGATCAGAACGTGCTTGCCGGAGTACATCCAGTGCTGGCCGATGGCGGAACCAGCATAGGGAGCGATGTACTTGTACCCGGCCGGGTCAGAGGCGGAGGACGCCACGATCGTGGTGTACTCCATCGCGCCGGCCTCCTCCAGCGTCTGCTGGACGGCGCGGATCGTGGAGCCCTTCTGACCGATCGCCACGTAGATGCAGCGCACCTGCTTGGCGGGGTCGCCGGACTCCCAGTTGGCGCGCTGGTTGATGATCGTGTCGATAGCGATCGTGGTCTTACCGGTCTTACGGTCACCGATGATCAACTGCCGCTGACCCCGACCGATGGGGGTCATGGAGTCGATGGCCTTGATACCGGTCTGCAACGGCTCGTGCACCGGCTTGCGCTGCACCACGCTGGGCGCCTGCAGCTCCAGCTCCCGGTAGGTCTCGGCCTTGATCTCCCCCAGCCCGTCGATCGGACGTCCCAGCGGGTCGACCACGCGTCCGAGGAAGGCGTCGCCCACCGGGACCGACAGCACCCGACCGGTGCGCCGGACTCGCTGGCCTTCTTCGATGCCCTCGAAGTTGCCCAGCACCACGACACCGATCTCGCGGACGTCGAGGTTCAGCGCGATGCCGAGCGTGCCGTCGGCGAACTCCAGCAGCTCGTTAGCCATGGTCGAGGGCAGGCCCTCGACGTGGGCGATGCCGTCACTGGCGTCAATGACGACCCCTACCTCCTCGCGGGAGACCTCCGGCGCGTAGGAGGAGACGTAGCGGTCGAGAGCACTCCGGATCTCCTCCGAGGAGATGGTCAGCTCGGCCATCGTCTTCAGTCCTCGTCCCTTGCTCGTTTATCGAAATATCCGAATATCGTATCCGGCCGGCCCTCAGGACCTGCCCGTCAGCGCGTTCCGGGCCTGAGACAGCCGATGCAGCACCGTTCCGTCGTACAGATCGTGCCCGACCTGCACCGACAGCCCGCCCAACACTCGAGGATCGATCGTGACCTGGACAGAGACCTGTCGACCATAGATGCGTCGCAGGCTCTCAGCCAGCTGTTGCTCCTCCTCGGGGGAGAGAGGCGCCGCGGCCGTCACATAGGCGACCTGACGGTCCCGACGGGCCGCCGCCAGCTCCACCAGGCGGGCCAATGAAGTATCGAAGTTCCGTCCACCCAAACCGTGCAGCGCCACAATGACCAGCTCCACGGTCGCCGGCCGCGCCTTGCCCTCCAGCAACTCGCGTACCAGCTGTGCCCGCTGGGTGGCCGATACCGAAGCATCGCGCAGCGCCGCGGCCAACTCCGGCTGACCGGCGACCAGCCGCCCGAACCGGAACAGCTGGTCCTCCACGTCGGCCAGGTCTCCGCCCCGCTCAGCGCTGGCCAGCAACGCTTCGACACCGAGCAACTCAGTGGCATCGAGCAGGTCCGTCGGTGATGACCAGTGGCCCTCAACCAGCGCTTGGAGCAAGTCCACCGCGGGCTCGGAGACCTTGCCGGTCAGCAGGTTCCGCACCAGCTCCTGCCGCTGCGCCGCTTCCCGGCTCGAGTCGGCCAGCGCACGCCGCAACCGCAGCTCGCGTTCCAGCAGCCGCGCCACCGCCAGCAGCTCATCGCCCACCTGGGCGATCTGGGACACCTCGGCTGTGGCGGCGTAGGCGTCCAGACGCTGAATGGCCGCGGCGAGCGCTTCGCGGCTACCTGCACGCAGCGTGTCGATGTGCGGAGTCCTGGCCGACATCAACGCCCTCCAGACCCTGCGGGTTGGGCGTCCAGCTCAGCCAGGAACCGATCAACGGTGCCGCGCCGCCGGGCCTCCTCCTCCAAGGACTCCCCGACGATGCGTCCGGCCAGCTCGACCGCCAGCGAACCGATCTCGGCCCGCAGTTCCCGAATCAGCGTCTGCCGCTCGGCGGCCAGCTGTTCCCGTCCCGCTGCGATGATGCGATCCCGTTCTTCAGCGGCCTTAGCGAGCATGTCGTCCCGGATCGCCGCGGCTTCGGCGCGCGCCTCATCGCGGATCCGGGCGGCCTCGGTACGCGCCTCCGCCAGCTGAGCCCGGTACTGCTCCAGCAGCCGGTTGGCCTCAGCCTGCGCCTCCTCGGCCCGCTTCAGGCCTCCCTCGATCGCCTCCACACGGGCTTGGAAGGTCTGCTCCATCCGTGGGAAGACGAACTTCATCAGGACAAAGCAGACCAGCCCGAAGGCCACGAGTCCGACGATGATCTCAGCCAGAGGCGGGAGCAGGATGTGCCCGCCTCCCTCTTCTGCTGCGTACGTACGCATTCATGCTCCCGTTCGGTCGCGGGACGCTGGCTCAGCCGCCGAGCGCGAAGGCGAGCACCAGGCCGAACAGCGCGAGCGCCTCGACCACAGCGAAGCCCATGAACATGTAGACCCGGGTCAGGCCAGCCGACTCCGGCTGCCGGGCGGTGGCCTGGATGTACGCGGCGAAGACCAGGCCCACCCCGATGCCCGGGCCGATGGCAGCGATGCCGTAGCCGATCGTGTTGACGCTTCCTTCAACCGCGGCGAGGGTCGACATTCCAGTTTTCTCCTTGGTACTCGGCGTGTGACTCTCCACACGCACGGGTCAGGTTTTCCGGCCCCAGCCTCGGGGCTGGTGGGTCAGTGCTCCTCAGCGATGGAGCTTTGGATATAGGTAGCGGTCAGCAAGGTGAACACGTAAGCCTGCAGGATCTGGACGACCAACTCGAAGAAGGTCATCGCGATCGCGGTCGCCCACGACAGCAGTGAGACCGGCCTGAGCAGGAAGTTCTCAGCCTCGAATAGCGCCACCCCACCGAGGATGAACACCAGCAGCACCATGTGGCCGGCGAACATGTTCGCGAAGAGCCGCACCGCCAGGGTGACCGGGCGCATGATCAAGTTCTGGATGAACTCGATCGGGATCATGATCGGCAACAGCAAGATCGGCGTACCCGGTGGAATCGTGCTCATCTTCAGGTAGCCGAAGAAGCCGTGCTTCTTGATCCCCAGCCAGATGTAGACCACATAGGTGATAACGGCCAGCACCGCGGGGAACGCGATGTGCGAGTTCGGTGAGATCTGCGCGAAGGGGATGATGCCGAACAGGTTGGTCAGCAGAATGAAGCAGAACAGGGTGGTCAGATAGGGAGCGAACCGCACTCCCTCTCGACCAATGACCTCCCGGCATACCCCGTCCCGGATCGCGCCGTACAACGACTCCGCCATCCACTGGGCACGGGTAGGCACGATCTTCGGGTCACGGTAGGCGACCAGGAAGAAGATGATGAGGGCCGCGACCGCGATCCACACCAATAGGGTGATCTTGGTGACCAAGGTGGCGGCGGCGGTATCCCGCAGAGCCGGGATGAGACTGTCGAATTCGAAGCTGTCGGTGCCCGGCGGGAACTCCGCAGCGAAGACTGTCGGCTGTCCGCTCACCCGCATCCTCCGTCAGGCGTCATCACGTGCTCTGCGTGCCTTCACGTACCAGCCCGCCGGCTCACCCCGACGGGTCCCTCAACCCACCTTTTTGGCGATCAGATAGATCGCCCCGGCTGACCCGACGAGCATGCCCACTAGGAGCCCGATGTTCGGAAGCCCTAGCCAGCGGTCGATGAGCCAGCCCACGCCACCCCACACGACGATTCCGCCGAGGAGATAGCTCAGGACCGACCAGCCAACCTCCGCACCGTCCGGGGGGTTGGGCCGTGGCGACTGGTCACTGGTCATGACGGCGCTGACGATATCAGCCGTATTAGGGTGCGCTTGCATTGACCCCCGGCTAACCTTCTCGGATTGCTCGCCGGCGGCCTGGGCCGACCCTTGTTGACGTGATTGACGCGACGTTGTTCGCGCGAAGAAGGAGGCGATGTCGGCCTCCCGTTACCTTAAATCCATCTGATCGTACGCACTGTCCAACCCCGGGATTTTTCTGTCACCTTGACGACACCTCGCGGGATATTCCCTCGGCACCAGGGCATTTACCACCCACCAGTCCTTCGACCAGCGTCAGCACTCCCTGCCTCATTCAGGAAAATGTGATTCCTATCTCGCTAAGGGCGCGTACCAGATCCACCGCCAAGGGAGCTAACAGCGCGTGGGCAGTGTACTCGGAGCCCAACTCCAGCCCTCGCGGCGATGGCGTCACGCGAGACGTTGTCCACCCGTGCTGGCCGAACAGGCGTTCAGCGGCGGCCAGGACCCAGCTGCGGTTACGGACGGCGGCGCGGGCGTACCACGTCTTATCTCCGGTTGGTCAAGTGGCTGGTCGTGTCTTGAGGCCGACTCAGCGGCTCGGTGTCGACGGGCCGGAAGATTCGGCGGGATCCACGTACAAGATCTTGGCGTTCCAGGTCCACCAACTCAGCGCCACGATCCAGACCAACGCCGACCCCACGATCGCCCACCCCATAGGGGCGAGCCCGGCCCAGTCGGTCCGGGCGATCGCGGCCATCACCACCCCGAAGACGATGACCTTGCCGACGTACGCGGTCAGCCCCACCGGCATAACGAGGTTGGGCGCGATGCTGTCCGCCCACGCCACCACCAGGCTGGAGAGCACATAACCGACCGAGACCAAGGCCACACCGGCGGCCACGCCAGCCGCACCCGCCGGGCCACGCAGCGCTCCCCCGATGATCACGCCCACCACGAGCGCCCCGGCGCTTCCGATCAGCCCAGAGGGGAGATGACGCAGCCGACTGCGTAGGGGGTTTCGCACCGGACCACGATACCCAGCAGCGCGCTCCTCGCCGACCAGCGTCAACGGGGGTACGCCGGGTGAGCGGCCGCTAACTCCCTGGCCTGCTGCGCCGTTTGCCGCAGCGCCGCCTCGCCCGCCGCGGTGTTCGGGTCCGCGGTGACCGCGCGTACCACCAGGTCCGCCACCTGTACCATGTCCGCCTCGGTCATCCCCTGGGTGGTCACCACCGGGGTGCCCACCCGGATTCCACTGGCGACCAGCGGTGGTTCAGGGTCGTAGGGGATGGCGTTTTTGTTGAGGATGATCCGCGCGGCTTCGCACCGCCGCTCCGCTTCGGCGCCGGTCACCCCCAGCGGCCGCAGATCAATCAGCGCCAGATGCGTATCGGTGCCGCCGGTGCACGGCCGCATACCGGCGGCGGCCAACCGGGCGGCGAGCTGTCGCGCATTGGCGATCACCTGCGCGGTGTAGCGGGCGTATTCCGCGGTCGCTGCCTCCCGCAGGGCCACCGCCTTGGCGGCTATCACATGCATCAGCGGCCCTCCCTGCAGAAACGGAAACACGGCCGTGTCGATCCGTTTCGCCAGGTGCCCGCGGCACAGGATCATGCCGCCCCGTGGCCCGCGCAGCACTTTGTGCGTACTGCAGGTGACGACGTCCGCGTACGGCACCGGGGAGGGGATCGCCCCTCCCGCGACCAACCCGATCAGGTGGGCGGCGTCGACCATTAGCGAGGCCCCCACCTCATCGGCGATCTCGCGGAACGCCGCGAAATCGATCAGACGGGGGTACGCGGTCGCGCCGCAGACGATCAGCTTCGGGCGGTGCTCGTGCGCCAGGTCGCGTACCTCGTCATAGTCGATCATCTCGGTGTCGGGTCGGACCCGATACCCGATGGTGTCGAACCACCGGCCCGAGAAGTTGACATGACTGCCGTGCGTGAGGTGGCCGCCGTGCTTAAGATCCATCGCCAGGATCCGGTCCCCGGGAACCAGCAAGGCGGCGTAGGCCGCCAGATTGGCGCTGGCCCCCGAGTGCGGTTGCAGGTTGGCGTGCTCGGCGCCGAACAGTTCCCGAGCCCGATCCACGGCGATCTGCTCGACCTGGTCGACCCACTCACAGCCGCCGTAATAGCGGCGCCCTGGATACCCTTCGGCGTATTTATTGGTCAGGGTCGAACCGAGCGCGGCGAGTACCGCCGGTGAGGCGAGGTTCTCGCTGGCGATCAGCCCAATGACGCCCCGTAACCGTTCCAGCTCCCCCAGCACGATCCGGGCGATCTGTGGGTCACCCGCGGCGAGGGCCTCGAAATCCGGCCCCCAGAATGTGCCCCCCACCGGTCCGAGTGTATGACCGATAACGGTGACACACCTGTCGTACCAGGTGGTCTACTAGGTGATAGGAGCACTGGACCGCCCACGCCACTCCCCAGCCGGAGTCGAGTCGCCGACACCGCTGTCAGGCCGATGTCAGGCCGACACCAGCAGCTTCACGAACGGCACCAGAGTGCTCTCGATCTCGTCCGCCACCCGCGCGAAGAACCGGTCTCCCAATCCCCAGGGATCGTCCAGGTCATCGTCGGGGCGAGGCGGTCGTCCCGCCCGCAGCTTGTCTACCTCAGCCACCAGCGCCACGCCCCGATTCAGCACCGCCTCGGCGGTCGGCTCGAACGGCGGCAGCGCGGTCCCATCGACAGCCGGCAACAACCGGCCGAACTCCCCCAGCACGAAGACCCTGCCCGTGGCGTCCGGCCGCAGTGCCCGGACATACTCGGCCTGTTCCCCGGTGGCGGTCAGGATCAGATCGGAGGAGTCAACAAACGCCCCGGTCAACCGACGCGCCATGAACCCGTCGGCGCTGGCGCCCCGCTGCTGCAGCTGGCGGGCGGCGGGAGGATTCATCGGCTCCCCTTCGTGCCAGCCTCCAGTACCGGCGCTGTGGCTGTACACCAGCTCATCCGCGGCATCGCCGAGAACGTCCCGCAGCCGCGCCGCGAGTAACCGCTCGGCCATGGGTGAACGGCAGATGTTCCCCAGACAGACATGGAGCACCGAGAACGGCGGTATCCGGTTCGTCGGCACGGCGTCACTCCCCTCCCGGCCTTGATTCCTCAGTATCCTCAGCCGGCCCTGACGAATCGACACTCACCGGAGTGGCGTGGGAACCGGCTGAGACCCCATCGGGCTCATCGATGTCTTGGATGTCGGGGACGACCTCCCGCAGCTGCTCGATCGTGATCGCTCCGCGCCGCAGCACCCGAGGGATATCGCGGGAGAGATCCACGATCGTGCTCGGGACGGAGTCCCGCAGTGGCCCGGACTCCAGATATACCCGCACCGCGTACTTCAGCTGCTCCCGGGCTTCGGCGGCGGTGGACGCCGGAGGGCTGCCGGTCTGGTTGGCGCTGGAGACCGCCATCGGCCCGGTCTGAGCCAGCACCTCCAGAGCCACCGGGTGCATCGGCATCCGGACCGCCACCGTGTCCCCGGTGTCGCCCAGATCCCAGGACAGGCTAGGCGCGTGCGGAACGACGATCGTCAACGCTCCGGGCCAGAAGGCCGCGATCAAGTCGCGAGCCTGAGGGGACAGCTTACGCGCCAGTCCATCCAAGGTACGCCGGGAGCCAACCAAGATCGGCGGCGGTTTGTCTCGACCGCGCCGTTTGGCGCGTTGCAGGGAGTCCACGGCGTACGCGGTGAACGCGTCGGCACCGATCCCGTACAGGGTGTCGGTGGGCATAACGATCAGCTCGCCCCGTTTGACGGCCGCGACCGCCGCCTTGATGCCCTGATCCCGCTCACTGAGCGTACGACAGTCGTAGAGCTTCACGGTTGAAGAGTCTGTCAGCCCAACCACAGCGCAGTGAAACCTGGTCCAGCCCTTCAGCACTGACCGCGGGCTTCACGACCGGAACCGCCGAGATGGCCGAGGCGATGATCTGACAGCTTCACCGGCCTCAGCTCGCCGGCGTACCGACGGAACCCTCTCCCGCGCCGTGCCGATCGACCGGCGGTTTCCACGGCCTCTGGCCGGCGGCCTCAAGTCCGACACGTCCAAATGACACATCCAAATTAGGTAACGATCGCTCCCGTACGGCGTCCCTCCGAAAGCGCGGGGTACCCAAGGAGCACCCCCGGACCGAACGGGAGGTGACACCATGCTGAGCGGCATACCGAGCGGACGATCCTCACATTTTCCTCATCCGGGACGCTTGGCCCTCACCGGTGGCCTCCTCCTCAGTCTCGTCCTGCCCACCGGCTGCGGCCCCCAACCCTTGGAGGAGGAGTCCGGCGTCACCGGATTCCCCACCGTGGCCGGGGATGTCTTCATCCATGACTTATACGTGGCCGATCCCCCCGGAGGCGCCTACGCCCCTGGGACCGACCCGATCGTGCACCTCACGCTCGTCAATCAGGGAACCCAGCCCGAAATCCTCACCGCAGCCCAGTCCCCGCTCGCCCGGGAAGTCCATATTCATTGGGATCGCTCCTGTGACGGGGAGGCGGAAGCGGTAGACGCGTTACCTCTGATCCCCCAAGAAGGGGGCGTGCCCGCCGCACCGGCGGCTCACCCCTTCGACGCTTACCACCTGCAGATCATCGATCTGAACGAGACGGTACGCAGCGGCACTCACATCCCGCTCGTTCTCACCTTCCACCGCAGCGGAGAGCTGCAGGTTCAGGCACCGGTGGAGCCTCGTGAGGCCTACTGGCGCGACCGGGACCGGTTGTGCCACCCCGTCCCCGAAACCACGCCGATGGTGTAAAACACACCTTCGTCGTTATCCGCCCCCTCCACGGGGCGCCCCGATACGGGTCGGGATCAGGGCTGCGGGGGAAGCCCTGATCCCGACGTCACACCGGCCCGTCCTCCCCGCGGAGACCGCGGACCGGAGCCTGTGAGCTCCTCAGTACCCCTCGGGCCACGGCGGGCGTGAGGGTTGCTCGACCTCATGACCCAAGACACCCCCACCCCTTTGGGGCATACGACTCAATCGGAGCTATTTTCGCGAATATCCCCATGACACCCGGTATGGCACAGATACTTTTAGAAATCGAAAGACAAACCCGTTCACGGAACCATCCACAGACTTGGCGCTACATCTACTGTCGCATGCGCTTTAAAGCGTGACCATGCCCACATGGACAGCGCACTTGGCTCGTATCGGCAGCCACCACAGGCCAGTCAGGCAGCACGCCTCGCTGACCGGAGAATAAATCGCTTGATCACGGACGCCCCCGCCTCCGCGCTAGGTTCTGCTGGGTTCTCAGATCGTGTCGTGCGCGGCACTCCGTGGATTCACGCTTCGTCAACTTTGACGCTTCTAATCGCGACCTAGAGTATCGCGCCGAGTACCTCAGGATCAACGCAGTGATATCACCACGTGAGACAAAAACGCGGCGATCACGTCTTTTCCCTGCCGCGCCACTCCTTGCTCGCCCTTCCGCTGAGCACATATCCACCCCGGGGACAGCCTGACGCCGCCGTCGGTCAGCATTGGATGTCCCCGGCACATTGGATGTCTTCCGGCAAGCACGTTCTGATCGTGTTCGACGACCGACCGAGGCGCACCGTGCGATCTCGCTGCCGCCGCCTCGTTTCCTGGGCCATACGGCGTACCGCCTCGCACCACGCCGTTAGCGCCGTCTAGCCCCGAATAGCGGTGGCGAAGCGTGGACGACCGGCGAGGTCCCGGTGGTCGTGTACCTCACTCCAGCCGAGGGCGGCCCGCAGCAACTCCGGCACCGCCTCCCCGTGAGAGTCGTCATGCTCCACCGCGAACGCTCCACCCGGGCGCAGTAAACGAGCGGCGGTGACGATCAAGGGCCGGATCACCTCCAACCCGTCCGGACCGGCGTACAGCGCTTCTGCGGGGTCATGAGCGACCTCGTCCGACAACGCCGTCGTGACAGGTACGTACGGTGGGTTAGACAACACAAGATCCACCTTGCCCGCCAGTCCCGGCAGGACATTCGGATCCGTGGCGTCCCCCACGACGACCGAGACCGCCGCTCCCCCGCTCCCCGCCTCGGCGGCGTTGCGGTGCAGCCAGGTGAGGGCGGAAGGGGCCTGCTCCACCGCGTACACGACCGCTCCGGGCCACTCCGTCGCCACCGCGATGCCCACAGCGCCTGTCCCGGCACACAGATCCACCACCACGGGGGCGGACACCTGGTGGGACCGTAGCCACGACAGTCCCCACTCCACCAGCAGCTCCGTTTCGGGTCGGGGAATGAACACCCCCGGCCCGACAGCGAGTTCGATGTGCCGGAATGGGGCGTGTCCGGTCAGGTGCTGGAGCGGTTCACGGCGCTCCCGCCGTGCGATCAGATCGGCATACCGAGCCGCCTGCTGCGGGGTGAACCCCTCCACCAACGCCAGACGCCCCCGGTTGACCCCCAGCACGTGCGCCGCGAGAATCTCCGCGTCGACGCGGGGAGAGGCGACCCCAGCCGCCGCCAGACGAGCGGTCGCCCGCGTCACTATCCGACGCAGCGGCTCATCTACTCCAACCTCAACATCCGACCACGTGCGGTGAGATGCGGTGACCTCGGACAGTGGGGTCTCTGATGCCCCCGGTACTTGTGGGTTACCCCCAGAACGCGCGTACACCCCATAATCTTGCGTGACGCAACCTCTAAAGGAGGACGACGGCGTGACAAGGCCGGGTCCCGAAGTTGGCGCCACGGTGACGGTCGGTGGCGGTATCGAGGATGTCAGGCGCCTGATCGTCAGTGGCAAGTCCTCGGCCGCCCTGGAACTGATTGACTATCTCGTCACCCAGTCATCCGATCCACACACCGTGGCCCGGGCTGAGACGCGGCGCCTGGCCGCGTTGCTGAATCTGGACCGGATAGCCGAACTGCCGCCCGCCGTCGACCGGGCCTTCACCGCTGTCCAGGCGGCTCCGGCCCCGGCCACGATGGGGCTGTTCCACGCATTGGCCGGCATGGTGGCCCATCTGCGGGGCTCTCTGGAGCGCTGCGTCACCCATCTGGTCCGTGGGGCTCGCATGCTGGAGAAAGCTGACACCGCCTCCCTGGACGCCGCCGATGGCTGGCGGAATCTCGCCATCGCCTACTCGATCATCGGTTTCCACGGCCAGGCTCTGGACACGGCCGAACGGTCCCGACAGGTGGCGGCCGCGGCAGGGCTGCCCGCATCGGAGTACGGCACGCCTGAGATCCGGATCAGGTTAGCGCTCAGCCTGGATCACCGCGGAGATACCGACGGCTGCCTGCGGGTGCTGCGAGACGTCGTCGCCGATCTTCGTCGGCAGGCCGGCCGACACCCCACCCCGGACAGTGGCCTGCCCGGCGTCCCCCCGTGTGACCACGCCTACCTGGGGTACGCGGTGGCGCGGCTGCACGCGCTCGGCGAACCGACCGGGTTAGACCCGGCGGCGTTATTCATGGTGGCGGGACACGACGCCTCCGCTAGTGATCTGCGGCAACTCGGCGCGATCTGCACTGCGATCGCCCAAGGACGGCCCGACAAGGCGCTGGAGGAGATCCGGACGTGCGTGATATCGCCGTCCACCCTCGGCCAGGCGGAGATCGCCCGTTTAAAGTCGCTGGCGTTCAGTGCCGCCGGCGACCCGGTGGCGGCTCACGCGGCAGACCGACAAGCCTTCCGCCTCACCGGACAGCCGACCGACCGGCTCCGAGACCTGTTCGTGGAAGGAGTCGCCGCCCGGATCGACCATGAGGATCTGCGGCGCACCGTCGCCCGGTACGCCGACGAGGCCCTGACCGACCCGCTGACTGGCCTGCCTAACCGGCGTCACCTGGAACAACACGTGGAGATGATGAGCCGGCAGGGGGTACGCGGGGTGCTCGGGGTGGTGGATCTAGACGCGTTCAAGGCGGTCAACACCGTCCACGGCCACCTGTCGGGAGACCTGGTGCTCCAACGCGTCGCTGGGATCTTGGCCCGCATGGTACGCCGAGGCGACTTCGTCGCCCGCTTTGGGGGCGACGAGTTCGTCGTGGTGCTGCCGGGCACGACGTTGACCGAGGCACATGAGATCGGGCGCCGGCTGGCGCTGGCGGTCAGTAGTGAAGACTGGGACGCCCTCGTACCGGGCACCCCGGTGGGGGTGAGTGTCGGTTGGGCGGAGCTGGACGGACGGGCGGGCCTGACGACCGCCTTCGAACTGGCCGACCGCGCGATGCTTGACGCTAAGCGCGCCCTACGCGCCTCCTGACCGTCGCGCGGCGCGTAGGGCGAGCCGACGTCACAGGTGTCAAAGGTTTCTCACCGCCGGGTCAACTGCTCCTGACCAGCCAACCGGGCGGCCCGGTCGGCCTCTGCGAGCGCGTCGAGTACCGCGTCCAACTCCCCGGCCAGCACCTGGTCAAGGTTGTAGGCGGTGTACCCGATCCGGTGATCGGTGATCCGGTTCTGGGGGAAGTTATAGGTGCGGATGCGTTCCGAACGGTCAACGGTCCGGACCTGAGAGCGCCGGGCGTCGCTCGCCGCCGCCTCGGCCTCCTGCTGGGCGAGCGCCAGCAGTCGGGCCCGCAGAATCCGCATCGCCTGTTCCCGGTTCTGCAGCTGGCTTTTCTCGTTCTGACAGGAGACCGTGATCCCGGTGGGGAGGTGGGTGATCCGCACCGCGGAGTCGGTGGTGTTCACACTCTGACCACCCGGGCCGGACGAGCGGAACACATCGATCCGCAGGTCAGAGGGGTCGATCTTGACCTCGACCTCCTCGGCTTCGGGCATCACCAGGACGCCCACCGCGGAGGTGTGGATCCGCCCCTGCGACTCGGTCACCGGGACCCGCTGCACCCGGTGCACGCCGCCCTCAAACTTCAAGCGGGCCCAAACCCCATTCCCGTCGGACGGCATGCCCTTGAGCTTGATCGCGACGGCCACGTCCTTATAGCCGCCCAGGTCGGTCTCTGTGGCGGAGAGTATCTCCGCCTGCCAGCCGCGCCGCTCGGCGTACCGCAGGTACATCCGTAATAGGTCGCCGGCGAACAGCGCCGACTCCTCGCCACCCTCGCCGGCCTTGATCTCCAAGATCACGTCCTTGAGGTCGTTGGGGTCGCGTGGCAGGAGTAACTCGGCCAGCCGTTCCTCCAAGCGAGGAAGCCGTTTTGCGATCTCCTCGGCCTCGGCGGCGAAGGCGGGATCCTCGGCCGCCAGCTCCTGGGCCACGGTCAGATCCGCGCGCGCCTGCTCCAGCTCCCGAGCCGTGGTCACCACCGGAGTCAGCGCGGCGTACCGCCGACCGACCCGCCGGGCTGCCGCGGCGTCTGTGTGCAGCGAGGGGTCGGTGAGCTTCCGTTCGAGTTCGGCGTACTCCTGAAGGAGCTCATCCAGACGAACAGCCTGCGTAGTCATGTCTTCCTACTTTGATGCGATGAGGTGCCGGATGGGGACGGTCGGGCCGGTAGGTGAGCCCCGGCCGAAACGGTCAAGCCGCGGAACAACCGGGTAGTGAGTGCCGGATCTCGGGTGCCACAGGTCCGGATACAGGGAACCAGGCACAGGGAACCGGACACATGGCAACGGCGCCCGTCCCACGACCGTATCCGCGGCCATGGGACGGGCGCCGTCGAAATGCTAGGAAGACTTCTTGCCGGCCTGAGCGACCTTGGCGTACTTGCGCTGGAACCGAGCGACTCGACCGCCGGTGTCCAGGATCCGCTGCTTACCGGTGTAGAACGGGTGGCACTCCGAGCAGGTTTCGGCGTGAATCACCCCGTTCGGTGCGGTGCTGCGGGTGACGAACGTGTTCCCGCAGGAGCACGTGACTACGGTCCGCTGATATGGGGGGTGGATGCCTGACTTCATGTTCCTCTTCTTTCTGGTCGCCGGGTCGCCCGCGTTCACTGGGCGTGAACCGGAACCATCGTCGTCTCGCGTACCCACATAGTTTGCCACGGCGCTGAGTGCCATCCCGCGCCCTAGCCCCGCTTTGCAACAACCCCTACCGCTCTGTTATGCCCGCTGGGGCACACAGGTGGCGCAGCGGGTAGCGTCAGCGACCCGTGCCACCGTCAACGGGTAACGGTGATGGTGGCCTGGTGGGTGACGCCGTTGACCGTGACCGAGAGGATGATCGTGCCGGGGCGGAACGCGTGGAGTTCCCCGGTGACCGGATCGAACGCCGCCACGTGCCGGTGCCGCGCCGCCGACGCCGGCCCGATGATCAGATTCGCCGACCCTTCCCACTGTGCGCTCACCGGGTAGGCCACCGGCACCTGGCGTTCGTGCTGAAGCACCGTGGCGGTGAGCTGGACGGTGGTCCCGGCCGTCACCCGAGGCGGCGCCTCCAGGCGCAGGGTGTCCACATGTGGCCGCACCTCCACGGCGACCCAGTCGGCACAGCCGGCGTAGGGATCGCGGCGGCAGGAGCGCGCCTGACGCTCGGTGAGCTCATCCACCCCGATCAGACTCCAGCCGGTAAAGCCTCCCTGGTCGGCAGGGGTAGCGGGGTTCTTCCCCGCGTTGCCGTTGATCAGATAAGGGACGCCGTCGACGTGGGAGGCCGCGAACGTCCCCACGTGTGAGTTGATCACCAAGACACCCTTGCCGGTGGTACGCCGGAAGTCAGCCAGCCACTGTTCGATCAGCGCCGCTTCGTACCGGTCACCCAGCTGACTGGCCTGAGCGGGCGTGGGGTCCCGGGGCGGGTGGTGGAACATCACCACGACCGACCCGATCTCCCGAGAGGAGGCGGCGTCGTCAAGCGCTTCCCGCAGCATGTGCACCTGCGCGAAGCCACCGCCCCGCAGCGTCCCGGTGGAGGAGTCCAAGAGGATGAACCGCGTCCCCCGGTGGTCGAAGGTGCGGTAGGTGTCTCCGAACTCCTGCCGGAAATTGCTGGTGTCGCCAGGGCCGTAGATCTCGTGGTTGCCCGGTATGTAGTACCAGGGCACCTGGTCCCCCAGCTCTTCCTCCAGCAGGCGACGTGCCAGGTCGAAGTCCGCCGGATAACCGGTGTCGACAAAGTCACCGTTGATGACCACGAAGTCCGGGTTTGCCGCCCGGATCTCCCGTAGGGTGCGGCGGGCCTGGGCGACAAATTCGCTGTCCGGGTCGGCGGCGATGAACTGCGCGTCAGACAGCACCGCAAACCGCCAGTCACGGCCGGCCACGTCCTCCGGGGTCGACACCACCGGGTCGACCACCACCGGCTCAGGGGGTGTCTGCACCGAGGGTGGTACGCGCGCGATGAGCTCATCGATGCGGACCTCACCGTGGTAGCTCGCGCTGGCCGCGGTCTCCGCTACGTAGAACCGCCGTATCCGCACCGGGTAGGCGACCCCGGTCGGGACCGTCAGCTCCACCTGGCGCCAGCCTTCCCAGGTGACGTACGGGCCCCGTAGCACGATGTCCTGATCGAGCGCGTCCACCAGGTGCAGGGACGGCCACTCACCGTTTCCCGCGCCGTGGATCCACAGACTGAAGCTCTGCGGTTGACCGGGCACCTCAATCCACTGCGCCGGGTTGGCGTACGCGGCCCGGGTGGCGGTGGACTGCGTGAAGTCATAACTGAGCCGCAGTCCTTCCCCGTGGTACCCGGACGGGTCGGTCTCCACCGTGGCGGTGCAGCGGGCGCAGCTGGCGGTCCAGGTTTCGGAGTCCTCGAAGTCCGCGATCACCACCTCCTGTAACCCGATCGTCACCGGCACCACGGTGGTGTGCTCTCCCACGTGGACAGTGATCAGCCCGGAGCCGATCTCCTGCCGCGCGCTCACCTGGAAGGAGCCGTCTGGCTGAGCGGTGATCGTCAGGAGAGAGTCGTCGTACTCCAGCCGCACGTCCGCCGGTTCGATCGGCGCGGTGGTACCGGTCGCGTCGTATCCCACGACCCCGAAGCTCGCGGCGGCACCGGCGCCCGCCAGACTCAACCGTTCCGTGGTGGCGTCGATCCGCGCCAGCGGTCCGAGCACGGTCAGGTCGATGGAGCCCACCGCGTTCCCCCGATACGCGGTGACCGTGACCTCACCTGACCGGCGGGCGCGGAACACCCCTGAGTTATCGACGTTTCCTGCGGCTCCGTTATTGGTACGCCACCGGGGCGTTCCCTCCGCGGGGCCGTAGGTTTCGTCATAACCGCTGGCGGTCAGCCGTCGGGACAGTCCGGGGAAGACCCGGTCGGGACGCCCACCGGGCACCGGCGCGTCCGTGGCCGCGGTCAGGGGATCGATCGCGGTCTCCACCCAGAATCCGGTCAGCCGGCCCGATCCTTCAGGCGCGAGGATGGCCAGGCCGTTGGGGACCGGACGCTCTCCGCCGTCGGATGGGCTGTTGGCAATCTCCAACTGCTCCGATCCCGGCTCCCGGGCGACCAGGGTAGAGGAGCCACCCCCGTCGAGGTTGAGGGCGTTGTAGGCCCCTAGCTCGACCATCATGTCGGCCAACTCATCGAGGGTGACGCCCCGACTGGCCGCCTGCCGACCGTCCACTGTGAGCAGAAACATCCGGGTCCCGTCCGCTGAGAACCCCACCGCTGTGCGGGGGTGGACCGCGGTATCGGTGAAGTGCTGCGCCTGCCCGTTGACGACCAGGATGTGGTTCCCACCTAGTGCGGTCTGCAGCGCCACATTCTCAGTGGTGCGAGGGCGGTACTCGACGGTGACCCGGTCCCCGGGACGGAGCGTCGCCAAGGCCCGCGCTCCGGCCTCCCGCCCCAGCAGGATCAGAGAGTCCGAGGGGATCGGACCACTACCGGCGGTCGATGTGACCGATGTCACCACTCCGTCGGTGAGAACCACTTCGGTCACCTCGGTCGCGCCGGCCACGGCCTGTGCCCGGGGATAGTCACCCCACAGGGAGGTGAACACCCCCACCCCCTCCGGCTGGATGGCGTAGGTGTTGAACTGGGTCAACGGCACGGTGCCGTCGGGCAATGTGGCGGTGCCTTCGAAAAAGACCTGAAGCACCCGGCCGAGCCCATCCGGGGTGATTCCGATGGCGTTGTGGTGCCCGTTCACCGGCGCCTGGATCAGTTCCCCGTCTTGAATCCCCACACCTCGCGCGGCACCAGAGTTGTTGATGTCGAAGAAGTCTCCGTTGATCGCCGCCACCGCGCCGATCCGGGTCGCCTGGGTGGAGACCGGTTCGGTGGCCGCCACGTGGCCTGGGAACAGGTACTCCACTGTGGACCCGCCGGTGAGATCGACACTAAGGACGTCGGCCCGCAGCCATCCGAGACTGTCCAGCCGGTCAAAGGAGATCAGCTCCACCCCGGGCGCCACCGGACGGGTGACCCGAGCCGTGTCGATGCTCTCGGCGTCCGTGGCGGTTGCGGTCGCCGGGACGGTGGTGAACGGCGCCGTCCTTACCGCGGGCGCGACATGGACCACCGGGGCGGCGACGGCCGGTTCGACCTGCGCCGGGACCCCCGTCAGAGTTAACGCGAGGATCCCAGCGGCGGTGAGCCCGCGGTGACCGTACCGGTCAGCGTGACGGCGACGAGAGCGGAGCACGACTGCCTCCCGCGAACCGAGTCGAGGTTAGTCAGCAGTCAACCCGAGTACGGCCAGTATTTTCAAGAGCTGGCGTTAAACTGGAGAAAAATTCCAGATGACCATCGCGGGATGCACCCCGGCGGCCACCCTCCATGATGGGAATATGCCGCGTCCCACCCGTCTCATCGTCGCTGTCTTAACAGCGCTGTTCCTGGCGGGCTGCGACATCTCCATCTCCTTCGGCCCACCCTCCGATGAGGATGTCGGTACGCCCGCACCGCTACCTTCGGGTGTGCTCCCTCCCACCGAAGCCCGCTTCGTGCTGGAGTCCTTGACCATCGCCGAAGCCGGCCCCATGGACGGCTACGAGCGTTCCTGCGCTGAAGGGGACGCTTGTGTGTTCGGTCCGGCCTGGGCCGATGTGGATCGCAACGGCTGCGATACCCGCAACGACATCCTCAGACGGGACCTCATCGGCGACGTCGCCCGGGAAGGCACCCACGGCTGCGTCATTGAGTACGGAATCCTGTACGACCCTTACACCGGGCAAATGGTGGAATTCGAACGAGGCCCAGACAGTGACGAGGTCCAGATCGATCACGTGGTGGCACTGGCTGACGCCTGGCGCTCCGGCGCCGCCTCCTGGCCCCAAGAACAACGCCAGTGGTTCGCCAACGACCCGCGCAATCTGCGCGCCACGATCGGCGAGATCAATCAGGAGAAGGGGGATTCCGGGCCGGCCGAATGGCGGCCACCGAACGAGGAGTACTGGTGCGAGTACGCGGCCACGTACGTCACCGTCAAATTTGAGTACCGGCTCACCGTCACCCCCGAGGACGCTGACGCCCTCGCCGACATGCTCGCCGACTGCGCTTGAACGGCGCGTCTTTCGCTTGAACCTGAGCGACGCGCCGACCTGCGTCGACTTCAGCGGTGGGACAGCCGGCGCGCCATCGCGGTAGGACCTGATAGTGGTACGCGGAGCGGAGCCGCGTTACTCCTCGGCCCCGCTCCGCGTACTGTGTGAGTCAGATGAACCGCACGCGACGTCATCACGCGCTGACAGGCTTGCGAAGACGTGACGCCCCGACACAGCCCGTTGACTGTGATCCGGAGCAGCTTGCCGCTCGGTCAGGCGCTCCACGGTCGGTTCCGCATGAGGGCCTTGCCGGGCCCAATCTCCTTCAGTGCTCCGACCGGCTGTGAACAAGCCCGCGGGCTCATTCCCCCGGCGTGGACTTCTGAATCTGCATCAGGAATTCCACGTTGGTCTTGGTCTTCTTGAGGCGATCCAGAAGCAGGTCGAGCGCCTGCTGCGAGTCCAGCGAGGAGAGAACCCGCCGGAGCTTGTGGACGATCTGGAGCTCCTCGGGCGCGAGCAGGATCTCCTCCCGCCGCGTGCTGGACGCATCCACGTCGACGGCGGGGAACATCCGCTTGTCGGCGAGCTTGCGGTCCAGCTTGATCTCGCAGTTACCGGTGCCCTTGAACTCCTCGAAGATCACCGTGTCCATCACCGAGCCGGTCTCCACCAGCGCGGTGGCGATGATCGTCAGGGAGCCACCGTTTTCGATGTTGCGGGCCGCACCCAGGAAGCGCTTGGGCGGGTACAGCGCCGTGGAGTCAATACCACCGGACATGATCCGCCCGCTGGCCGGCGCTGCCAGGTTGTAGGACCGACCCAGGCGGGTGATCGAGTCCAGGAGCACGACCACGTCGTGGCCCAGCTCAACCAGCCGCTTAGCCCGCTCGATCGACAGCTCGGCGACCGTGGTGTGGTCCGACGGCGGACGGTCGAAGGTGGAGGCGATGACCTCACCCTTCACCGACCGCTGCATGTCGGTGACCTCTTCGGGCCGCTCATCGACGAGCACCACCATCAGGTGGCACTCGGGGCTGTTGCGGGTGATGCCGTTGGCGATCGCCTGCAGCACCATCGTCTTCCCCGCCTTGGGCGGGCTGACGATCAGCGCCCGCTGACCCTTACCGATCGGGGCTATCAGGTCGATAACCCGCGTGGTCAGGATGTGCGGCTCGGTCTCCAACCGCAGCCGCTCCTGAGGATACAGCGGGGTCAGCTTGTAGAACTCCGGACGGTGCTTAGCCTCCTCCGGGTCCATGCCGTTGATCGTGTCCAGCCGCACCAGCGGGTTGTACTTGTCACGGCGCTGCTCACCCTCGCGGTTCTGCCGAACCGCTCCGGTCACGACGTCACCCCGCCGCAGACCGTACTTACGGACCTGCCCCATCGACACGTACACGTCGTGCGGACCGGCCAGGTATCCAGAGGTCCGGATGAATGCGTAGTTGTCCAGGACGTCGACGATGCCGGCTATCGGGACAAGAACGTCGTCTTCGTTGATCGTCGGTTCGCCATCGGCGCTGCCGCGGTCGCGGGCACGGGCACGACGGTCCCGGAACCGGCCCCGACGGCGACGACCGCTGCTCTCGCCTTCCTCCTCGTCACGGTCCCGATCAGCGGCCGCCCGCTCGGTCCGCTCCCCGCGTTCCGAACGGTCGGTCCGCTCAGCGCGGTCCCGGCCACGCGTGGGGCGGCCCTCACCGCGCCCTTCGTCATCGCGGGCACCTTCGGCGCGGCCGCCGGATTCCTCGGCCTCTTCCCGTGGGACCGGATGCTGTTCTTCGACCCCATCGGTGGGTGTCCGCTCGGGGGCCGTGGTCTGTGTCACCGGCTCCGCGGCTTGTCCTTCGGCCGGGGCCTGGCTCTCGGCCTGGACCTGACCGTCAGCCGTGGCAACGGTCGTGGTGTCGGTCTCGGCCGACACTCGTTCGCCACTGGAGGTGCGGCGCTGCTCCGGCGGTCCTGCCGGCCGAGTAGCGCGTCGGGTGGTCCGCCGCTCGGTCCGTTCCGCGACCGGCGTGTCCGTACCCGGCAATGTCTGCTGCTCGGCTCGGGTGGGAGCCTCCTGCTCAGCCTTACCGCTATCCACGACACCGCGGCCGTTGCTTTCCGCCACGGTGGCGGTCGCGGCGGCCGGCTCGGAGGTACCGGCACCCGTCGTAGACTCGCCCGCAGCCCGCTGCCGGACCTGGATGGCGGCGATTAGTTCGCCCTTGCGCATACGCGCCGTCCCGGAAATGCCGAGCGACGCGGCGAGGGCCTGCAGCTCCGATAGGAGCATCGCCTGGAGTCCGGTGCCGGTACGCCGACGTCGGGTGGTGCCGGCCTGCGCCGGAGCCCTCGCTGGTGACCCGGCAGCGGAGTCGGTGACATCCGACTTCAGGTCGGTGGTGTCGCTCAATGGATTCCTTCCCTCGAAGAGCCGGGGCTGTCCGTGGCGTGATGACGATCGGACGACCCGCGGATACACCCGCGGCGATGTCGCGGGACCTGAGACCAGCCGGGTGGTGGATGGTGCAGGGACACCGTGTCAGATCTTCGGTAAAGACCCTGTGAACACCGTGCCAGAGCACATCCCACCGCCAGCGAGCGATCGGTTCGGGTGCGGAGCGGATGCCACGGAGGCAGGAGGTACCACAGGAAATTGGGGTCGCTGCCCCACGAACATCGCACGCCCTTGGCGGCTGCTCTCGTGCAAAGCGTAGTCAACGCTAGCTACCAGCGGCAACACCTACCCCCTCCGGCGTGTTCCCGCCAGGGAGGTTACGTGGGCAAAACCACGGCCCCGCTTGAGTCCACTGACAAAGAACATACCGCGAATCCCGTCGTCGCGAATCCCCGGAGGTCCTGGTCAGGAGCGCCGAAGGCGAGAACGGTAGGTCCTGCCCCGCTGATCACGGCGGGTACGCCCGCCGCCCGGAGATGCCGCAACAAAGCCGCGCTGTGCGGAAATGCCGGCGCGCGGTACTCCTGATGCAACCGGTCCTCGGTGGCCGCCAATAGCAAGTCCGGTTGGCGAGTCAGGGCGTGAGTGAGCAACGCCGCACGACCGGCGTTAAGGGCCGCGTCGACATGGGGCACCCGTTCCGGGAGGAGTCCCCGAGCCTGCTCGGTCAAACTCTGCTGTTGTGGAATGAACACCACCGGCCGAATGTGTTCCGCCGGTTCCAGCCGGACCGCGTGGGCCCCTCCAGGCCCAGTCCAGGCGATAGTGAAGCCGCCCAGCAGGCAGGGGGCCACGTTATCGGGGTGCCCCTCCAGGCTGGCGGCAAGGCGCAGCAGGGCCGCGGCGTCCAGCATCCGGTCCCCGTCAACGACGAGCGCGCGAGCCGCGAGCAGGCCGGCGACGATCGCAGCCGAGGAGGAGCCCAACCCCCGCGCTTGAGGGATCCGGTTGTGACAGACGACCTCCAAACCCGGCGGTCGACCCCCGAGGAGGTCAAAACAGGCGTACATCGCCCGTACCACCAGGTGTTGTTCATCTAGTGGGAGGGTGCCCGCGCCCTCCCCCTTGACCGTGACCGACACCCCGGCGGGTACGACTCGCGCCTCCACTTCGTCATGGAGCGCCAACGCCAAACCCAACGCGTCGAAACCAGGACCGAGGTTGGCGCTGGTAGCCGGTACCCGTACCCGCACCGCGTCGGGCCGGAAGGTGCTGCTGGTCATCGCGCTCCTTCACACCAGGAGATCCGAAGCATTATCTCGGTTACCTCGGTCACGGTGGGGCGCGGGCTAGAGCGTTTCATCTGGTGACAGTTTTCCCTCAGAACCCGCTCGGCCGGCACCGGTCACGGCAGAATGGTTCCTCCCGACATGGCGCCTGTGTCCTCAGTCTTGACGCGCGAAGATCAATGTCACCCAGCGTGCCCTCGGCCGCCCCTGCTCCACATACCGAACCTGGTGTTGCCGCATGCGCTCCAACAGCCGTTCTCGCTCCGGCCGGTCCGGATACCGCAGACCCCACTCGTACGCAGCCCGCCACTGCGCTGAGTAGTAGGCATCCCATTCGTCATCGCTGCCGTGGATCATCCCTATGAGGTCAAGTCCGTTCTCCGCGCCGGCACGGACCCGTTTCGCGAGATCTTGATCGTTCTGGTAGGCGTCACCCACCAGGATGCGCCCGTGAGGCCGCGTCGCCTTAGCCATCTGCACGATCGCGGAGAAGAATCCCCCCATTGCGTCTGAGGCGCCCACACACGTGACAATGTCGTATTGGGCCACAGGGGGAACGTAGGAGGCCAGATCCGCGATGACGAAATCTAAAAGCCCACCCACCCCTCGTGCGTCGGCGTCCTGTCGGGCGAGGGCGATGAAGTCCTGGTTGATGTCCACGCCGGTGCCCTGAACGCGGAACCGCTCGGCCCAGTCACACAGCAGGCGTCCTCTGCCGCACCCCAGATCGAGGACACGCTCCGCGTCGTCGACCCTGAGGTAGTCGGCGGCACGGCGCAGCTTCTCCTCGGACATCGGATTCCAGATCATGGGGTCCTGGCTGCCCGCCAGCACCTCGTACAACACCTGCGTGTCCTGGGAATCGCTCATGTCACACCCCGGTGGTCGATGTCTCGGAAACCGGTTGGGCTTGAGGCAGGGACGCTACGGGCGTGTACAGCTCCTCCACAGGGATCCCCGTGGACACCACGACCCCATCCACGGTCACCCAATACAGGTAGTCAGCCGCTGCTGTAGGCGCCGTCCGCCGCCCTACCACGACGGCGGCGTCGTGGCCGAGAGTGAGTAGGGCCGCGGTCAAAAAGAGCGCTTCATCCCGCACGGGGCGTGCGGCGCCCCCGGAGAGCCGCCAGCACAGCCGCAGCCACCGCAGATCGGTATCCAGGCGTCGAGCGCGCGGCCGCGCGGACCGAGCGAGCGTGTTCAGCGCCTGCTGCAGGTCACCGGCTCCTGGCCTGCGGCGCGTACCGACCACCCTGCGTCCGGCGCGGACGGCCTTAAACAGCGGGAAGAGCAACATTCAGACCTCCGTGGCGGCGAGTGACGTGACGGCCCCCGGGTGAGACACGTCAGCGAGGGGTGGGGTGGCCGGTCCGGCCCATCGGTGTAGCCACGACAGCTCCTCCCGAGCCGCTGTCAACAGCCCTTCGCGGGTATGCAGGATGTGCCCTTCGTTGTGGAGGACGACCAGCCGAGCCGGGGTCCCGGCGACCCGCAGCGCCTCGTAGAACGACCGCGCCTGCTCCACCGTGGTGGCGCTGTTCGGATCGGCCGCCCCTTGGATCAGCAGAACCGGAGTAGTGATCCGATCCGCCCGGTAGGCGAGGGTGAACCCGTCATAAACATCCCTTGCTTGCCACAAGGTCCGGCGTTCGTGTTGGAAACCGCCGGGGGTCAGGGTGCGGTTATAGGCGCCGTTGCGCAGGACGGCGCCCCGGAACAGATGGCCCACCCGCGAAAGCAGCATCGCCGCCGCGGCGGCTCCGAAGCTGTGGCCTCCCACCAGCAGCCGCCGGGTGTCCACGTCGGGTGTCTCCGATAGCACCCCCACCATCTCCCGCAGCGCGCGGTCCAGCTCGTCCTCCAGCTGGGCGAAGCGGGTGTCGTCTTCCCACCGCACCGGACACGTCAGGATGGCCACGGCGGCGTGGGGCAGGTACGTCCACGCCGGCGTTCCTGGGCGTACCTGGACCGGGCTGAACATGGGTTCTTTCTTCGTCGCCTCACCAGGGCCAGCGATACTCCTTACTGGGGAAAACCACACCACCGCCGGCATCGACTGCGAACCGGATGAAGCGGGACGGATGATCTGGTAAGTGGCCCCCTGGGGCAACTGCCCGTGCGTGACCTGGAGGGCTGGTGCCGTGGGAGCGGTTCGCGTTTCGTGAATCGTGCGGGTCGCCTTCCCGGCGCTGTACTCCAGCCTGGCGTACCCCTCCTGCTGCCGCTCGATCAATCGCGTGGCACCGGCGACCAGCACAAGCCGGACCCCGGCCGGTTGCCCTTCTATCGCCGAATCGGTGGAGGCGTCTGTGTTTATTACATACTGTCGCTTTCCCTGGTCGATAGTTCGCACCGTTACCGCGACCAGCGCCGCGTCCGGGGCACCGGCCGTCGCCAGCTCCTCCACCGACCCTGGGAGCCGACGGGAAGCGGTACGCCCGGTTCGGGTATCGATGAGGACCACGTGGTCGGGTGCGGATCGCGGAACGACGACCAACGTGTTGGAGGCGACAGGTACCCACCGAAGCACCCCATCGGGCAGCGCGGCGATCTGGTGTGGATCTTCTCCAAGGCGGGCGGACCAGAACTCGGTGTGCCGGCCGGTGTCATCGCAGAAGATCAGCGTCGCGGGCTCATCGACCGCCCAGGCCAGGCTGCCACACCGCAGTGTCCCTAGGTCTTGGACCGCATGCGTCGACGTCGCCAGCTGGTACACCCGGTAAGGCACCACGTCGTGGGTCAACAGCCGGCGTAGGCCGTCGAGGTCGGACACTCCCCCGACGAGCACGTGCTGGCCGTCCGGTGCCACAGCAAACTCCTGACACACCTGTCGGGGGGTCAGCACAGTCACCGTTCCGTCTGGATTCAGGAGCGTCATCTCGGCGGCTGCGGCCGTGAACAGGTCGGTCAGCACGGGAGAGGGCCATAGTTTCTCGTCGCTGTCGAAGATCAGGTCCCGTGCCTCGTCGTCGATGGCAGCCCGGACCACCAATAACCGCCCCCCGGCCAGCCAACCCAGGGGGACTTGGACGCGACCACGCAGTCCAAGCAAGGAGTGACTGACAGGGATCTGGGAGTACCGATTGAACGGAGAGCCGGACGCTCTGGCGCTCCAGGGCACGATGCGGTCGTCGAGATGGACAAGTCCGGCCAGCCACTCCCCGGCGGCGTCCCAGACCACCGGGCCCGCGGAGGGGCGTGGCCACCCGGATCCCGCCGGCGCCCCGCTGGGGACCTGGCGCACGGTCACCTCGTCGGCCAGCGGAAATATTTCGGGCAGTACGCGGTACGTGAGGTCATAGGCGAAGCGGCCGTGTCGTAATAGGCGGCGGGGCCGTCGCGGTCGAGTGGGGTATCCCTCACCGACACGTACCGCGATCCGATGACCGGTAGGAGCGGGGTGGTACGCCACCCGAAATCGGGCATCGAGATCGGAAGCGAGTTCCTCAATGGCCTGGCTAAACGCCTGCGACACGACTGTCCTTTCGCGACAGTTGACCGTTCATTAATGACCTCTAAACCGCCATGATCATGACCTATGGCCATTGATCGTCGTCAACACTATGTTACGGGCGTATTACTTGACAACCCTCTATAGCGTGCTACGTTCAGCACTAGTCGACATATGTCGACTGCGCAGAAAGGAGGTCCCATGCCCGGTTTCATTCACCGGAGCGATGCGGCGCATCACACCGATGACGCCCTCGTCAGCGCCCACCTGGCCCAGGAAACCGCCCCTCCGCTGGAGTGCTGCGGCTGCCCGGATGACAACGCCTGCCGGCAGTACTGCGTAGCGAACTACGGCGCTCGTGGCGGTTACTGCGAAGGGTTCCTGGACCTGCGTTGCGTCTGCGTCTACTGACGCGACGCAGGCCTTGCCTGTGAGATGACACCCGCGAGGGTGGCATCTCGGGCTGGCGGGTAATGATCAAGAATCTCCGTGGAGGTGCCCCTGACCCGCCTCCACGGAGCCCTTCTTTGCGAGCGCGTACTTCAGTTAACTTTTTAAAGAAGCTTTAAACGCGAGGCGCCAGACGGGCTGGCGCCGGCTTCTTGTTAACGCGCGCTACCCCATCCTGCTGCCCGAGTCCCATCGCGGCATATCACACCCGACTATCGTCGGGTCTTTCTATGGACACCCTGGGGCCCGGCGAGTTTTTAACTCGCCCTCTTTTCTCACTTAATTGAGTGGGAATTCTCACTCCCATGGGATATAAGCATGCTTTCATATAGCTCCGCTTTGTCCTATGTAGACGGACCGGAAATCTGGCGGGAAAGAGCTTCCCATTGAGGCTACGGAGGATCTACCGTGAGCCGCGGAATCAGGATCGACACGCCTTATCTCATCCGCGTCGATCTCACCCAGGGTGAGCTGTCAACCGACGGTGGTCCCCCGTCGCCATTGACCGAAGAGGTGAGATTGCCGGGCCAGCGCTCCCGCGGCACGCTCCGGTTCGCCTCCGGCTGGCTCGTGGTGGACCGCTCCCGGTCAACCCAGGGCGACCTGTTCCTGCGATACCACGCCGGCACGGTCGAGATCAGCGACAGCCTGAGCCTGCTGTGCCCCCAGCCGACAGCCGACGACGTCGCCGCCCTCACCCTGCTCAGCTCCTGCCTGGGCCTCCGCCCCGGGCCCGACCGGACCCACCTGCGTGACATCCGCCGGCTGCCCTGTCTGTCGGTGGCCCGGATAGCGGCCGACGGCTCCAGCGTGGTGCGTCAGGACCTGTCCATTCTCACGGCCGACGGACGGAAGCGGGGTTCCTCCCGGACAGTCGGAGTCGATGAGCTGCTGCGGCGCCTCCTCGCCGACATTCCGTCCCCAACGCTGGTCGCCGCCAGCGGTGGCCTGGCCTCTCGGGCGTTACGCACCCTCCTGGGCGCGGATGCGCTCGTCGGGTCAGCTCAGCTGACGGGCCCGGTGTCCATCCGGATCCCGGAGCCCACCGGTGTGGTCCCCCAGCCCATACCTGTCTACTTCGATCAGCTGCGTACCACCCGGGTATGGCCGCCCCTCGGCAACCGGCACCTGGGCACCGCCGCCATCCTCAGCGTCTCCTCGCTCACCGGAGCCAACGCGGTGGTGGCCGGGCATCATCTGCGCCTGTTGCTGGGCACCGGCCCGGAGGAGTGCCAGGGCGTGGCGGGACCGTTGACCAGACTGACCAGCGAGCGCCTCGGCACCCGGACCGAGTGGCGCCTTCCGTGGCGCCGTCGGGAACACAACCACGACCACGGCTCATCGCCGGCCGAGCGAGGCCAGCTCCCGCCGTGGCTCAGCGACGACGGGCGCCGGGAGATCCACACCCTGAATCTCGCGAACCGGGCAGCATGGGCGGATTGGTTCAGGGACGTCCCACCCCGGACCGCACGCGTGCTGTGGGCCCTGACCGATCCTGCGCTCGCCTGGCTATGGGACCTCTCCCACGAGATGGCGGTACCGCTACATCTCCCCGGCGGGACCCCGGAAGCCCTCTCGGCCCTGCTGCACCTACCCGTACGGGCGCGGGGCCAGGTGGTGGGCGGACGCTTCCTCGACGCGCCGATCCTGCGTCGCCTCGCTCCCGACGCGCTGTACTACGCCGATGGCGCCCACCGCCACCGCATCGCCGCGGCGACATGGGTGACCCAGGCGGCGCAGACGATCCGGGAAGTGGCCCATGACGGCAGCTTCGCCCGGCTCGGGCTGATCAAGCCGGCCGAGGTCACGCGGATCCTGGACAACCCCTTCCTCCGCGTGGAGTACGCGCCTGCCCTACGGCAGATGACCGAAGCCGATCAGTGGCTGACCAATCTGGGAGGGCGCCGGTGACCGCCTCGACACCGAAACACCCCAACGCGTCTCAACCGCTGACGGGCAGGGTCACCTGGGCCCTGAGCCCGTCGGTCCGGCTCACCCCGCTGCCGTTCGGTGGGCAGGTCCTGGTGGAGTTACCCACCCTGACCTGTCACGAACTGTTGGACGAGGCCGCCCGCCTGCTCACCCTGCCCGTGGGCACCCCGGTGTCTCTCGGCGCTCCCGAGCGGGAATTCCTCACCATCGCGGCGTCCGCGGGCTGGATCGTCGACGTGTCGTACGCCACAGACCCCGTAGTGGCGCTCGCAGACCGACGCTGATCGGAGTCCTCATGCTGTGGTATCCGCTCCTTGTACCGGCCGGCGTCCTGCTCGGCTCCGCCGCCGCCAAACTGATCGCCTCGCTTCGGGGCGAGCTGTCTTGGCCCCGTGGTCCCGTCCTACTGTGGTGGGCGATTCCGGCGTGGGTCGTTATCACCCTGGAGGCCACGGCGGCCCTGACCGGGGCCCTGCTCCCGGCGCCGTGGTTACTCGGGTCCCTCCTCGCCATGGCCTACGGTCTACTTACCGTCGGCGCGGTGACGATGCGGGGCCGCTCCTGCGCCTGCTTCGGCGTCACCGGCCGCAAGATCGGCGGCGGACACATCGCCGCCAACGCCGGCGTGGCCGTGATCTCACTCACCCTGGGTCTGCTCCCCCAGAGCGCTTCCCAACCCGGGGTGTGGACCCGTCTGGCGATCGTCGCGCTGGTTGGGTTGGCGGTGGCCGGCGGCTCGTTCGTGGCGATGCTGCGGCGCGCCGCCACCGGGGCCAGCAAGGACGCGGCCTGTGTCCGCGACGCCGACTCGATCCTGATCCTGACCATGCAAGGGTGCCCGGCCTGCTCGGCGCTGCACATGCTGCTCGACGGGGTCAGCGGGCAGGCGATCCGCTGGCACATGGTGTCGGGTCAGGAGGACCCGTACGCCGTGCTTGCAGACGGTCAGTACCCGTGCGCCGTCCCCCTTGATGCCGGCGACACCCCGACCTGCTCGCCGCGCTGGGGGCTGTCCGATATCAAGCGGTTGGTCGACACCTTCCTCGACCGTGACTTGGTTCGCGTGGCCCCATGACCATCGCCATCCCCATCGACGCGACACAGCCACAGCCGCCTCTCCGGGCGGGCACGATCAGACGCATTCTGCGGTACGCCCGCCCGCACACGCCGGCCCTGTGCGCCCTGCTCGGCATCATCATCGTCGAAGGCCTGTTAGGGATCATTCCGCCCCTGTTGTTCCAGCGCATCGTCGACCAGGGCGTCCTGGCCGGGAACGGCGCCCTCATCACCACGCTCTCCCTGTTGGCGATCGCCGTGCTCATCCTGAGCAGCGCCGCCACGCTCGGCATGCGCTGGTTGAGCGCGCAGATCGGCCAGAATCTGATCTTCCGGCTCCGCGCCGACGTGTTCGCGCATCTGCAACGGCTCCCGATCGCCTTCTTCACCCATAACCCGGGCGGAGCCCTCATCTCCCGGCTCAGCACTGACGTGACCGGCGCCCAAGGCGCCATCAGCGGGGTCCTGCCCCAGGTGGTGTCCAACCTCACCGGGCTGGCCTTCGTGATCGGCACCATGCTGTACCTGTCATGGCCGGTCACCCTCCTGGCCCTGTCCCTGCCGCCACTGTTGCTGCTGCCCGCCCGACAGATGGGGCGCCGGATGCGCCGCATCTCCCATCAACGCCTGGAGGCGGTCTCCGATCTGACGGCCTTCATGACTGAGCGGCTTAACGTGGCCGGTGCCCTCCTGGTCCGGCTCTACGGTCATCGCGACCGGGAGCATGCGGCGTTCACCACCTACAGCGCCCGTGACCGGGACCTCGGGGTTCGGATCGTCCTCACGGGAGGGATCTACTCGACGGTGCTGATGGCGGTCAGCTCCCTGTCGGTCGTGCTGGTGTACTGGGTGGGCGGCCACTTGGCGCTGTCCGGGACGCTCTCGGTGGGCACCCTCATCGCGTTCACGGCGCTGCTGGCGCGGCTCTACGGTCCGGTCACCTCCCTGTCCACTGCCCGGGTGGAGGTGATGACCTCCATCGCGAGTTTCGAACGCATCTTTGAGGTTCTGGACGAACCGGTCACCGTGGTGGAGAAGCCGGGCGCCCCGCCCCTCCCCCGCGACGCCGCCGACATCGAGTTCGACCAGGTCAGCTTCAGCTACCCCCCTCGGCGTACCCTCGGCACCGATCCCTCCGCCTCCTCTTCGGCCCCGACACCGGTGCTGCGGCACGTCAGCTTCCGAGTACGCCCGGGCCAGAAGGTGGCGATCGTCGGGCCTTCCGGCGCGGGGAAAAGCACCATCGCTGGCCTGGTGGCGCGGCTGCACGACGTCGACGAGGGTGCCGTCCGGATCGCCGGGCGCGACGTGCGGGAGGTGAGCCTGGAATCGCTACGCGCCACCGTCGGGGTGCTGACCCAGGACGCCCACCTGTTCCACGACACCATCGCCGCCAACCTGCGCCTGGCGGCGCCTGACGCCACCGATGAGGAGCTGATCCAGGCCTGCCGCGCGGCTCAGATCTGGCCGTTGATCGAGAGCCTGCCTGAGGGTTTGCAGACCGTCGTCGGTGACCGTGGCTATCGGCTGTCGGGTGGGGAGAAACAGCGCCTGGCGATCGCGCGCCTGCTGCTGAAGGCCCCCACCATCGTCGTGCTCGATGAGGCCACCGCGCACCTGGACACCGAAAGCGAGGCCGCGGTCCAGCACGCGCTCACCCACGCCTTGCGCGGGCGAACCATGCTCGTCATCGCCCACCGGCTGTCAACGGTGCGGGACGCCGACCTGATCCTGGTCCTCGATCAGGGCCGCATCGTCGAACGCGGCACCCATGAGGAGCTCCTCACCGCCGGTGGCCTGTATGCCCTGCTGTGCCGCACCCAGCTGGCGACGGATGAGGATCTGGCGCCCCGCTGACCGTTCTTCCGGCCCGCACCCCACAGGGCCGGTCCGACTCCTGTTCCTAGGGTGGGTCAGGCTCTTGGGGTGGGTCAGGTCAACTCCAGCGCTTTGGCGGCCGCGGTCACGTCGACCTCGATCGTGGTGGGCGCCGGCGCGATCGACACCGCCCAGTCGGGGTCCTTCAAGCCGTGTCCGGTGACGGTGCACACCACCGTCTCCCCCGGCTGCACCAACCCGTTCTGGGCCGCCTGGAGCAGGCCCGCCACGCTCGCCGCGCTCGCCAGCTCCACGAAGACCCCTTCGGTCCGGGCCAGCAGCTTGTACGCGGCCAGGATCTCCCGGTCCGTCACCGCCTGAATGGCGCCCCCGGACTCATCGCGGGCCGCCACCGCCTTCGTCCAGCTCGCCGGATCACCGATCCGGATAGCGGTAGCGATCGTGGTCGGTTCCCGCACCGCCTCACCGCGCACGATCGGGGCCGCACCCGAGGCCTGGAAGCCCAACATTCGCGGGCGGCGGGTGGCCCGCCCCACCTCGTAGTCCTCCTTGTACCCCTTCCAGTACGCCGTGATGTTGCCGGCGTTGCCCACCGGAATGCAGTGAACATGCGGCGCGTCACCCAGGGCGTTGACAATCTCGAAAGCGGCGGTCTTCTGCCCCTCGATGCGGTCGGGGTTGATGGAGTTGACCAGCGACACCGGGTATTCCTGGGCCAGCTTGCTGGCCAGGTTCAGACAGTCGTCGAAGTTGCCGTCCACCTGCAACAGCCGGGCTCCGTGGACCAGCGCCTGGGCGAGCTTCCCCAGAGCGATCTTGCCCCGCGGCACCAGGACCGCACAGGTCAGGCCGGCCCGCACCGCGTACGCCGCCGCACTGGCCGAGGTGTTGCCGGTGGAGGCACAGATCACCGCCTTGCTGCCCGCCTCGACCGCCTTGGAGATCGCCACGGTCATCCCCCGGTCCTTGAACGAACCGGTGGGATTGGCCCCCTCGACCTTCAGATACACCTCGCACCCGGTCCGCTCTGACAGCCCGGGCGCGGGCAGCAGCGGGGTTCCCCCCTCGTACAGCGTGATCACAGGGGTGTGTTCAGTGACCGGCAGCCGGTCGGCGAACTCATGGATGATCCCTCGCCACATGTTCGTGTCCCATTCGCGCAGATGTCTCTACTGCTCGCCTTCGACCCGCATCACTCCGGCGACCTGACGCACGGTATCGAGTTCCGCCAAAGCCTGCACCGTCGCCCTCAACGCAGCGTCGGTGGCCTGGTGCGTCACGATCACCAGAAGGGCGTCCTCACCCCTACCCTCCTGGCGTACCGCCTGGATGCTCACCCCGTGATCGGCGAAGACATGGGCCACGGTGGCCAGCACGCCGGCACGGTCGTCGACGTCGAGTGAGATGTGGTAGCGAGTCCGCACCTCGCCCATGGGGCGAATCCGCAGCGCCGCGTAGTTGGACTCGCTGGCCGCCCGGGCACCGGCGAGCCGGTTGCGGGCCACCGCCACCAGATCCCCCAGCACGGCGCTGGCGGTCGGGGCGCCACCGGCGCCAGGGCCGTAGAACATCAACCGACCGGCGGCCTCGGCCTCCACAAAGACCGCGTTGAACGCTTCACCGACACCGGCCAAAGGATGGGTACGCGGGATCATCGCCGGGTGTACCCGCACCGAGACGCTCTCGGGCTCGTCCGGATCGGTGTGGCGCTCGGCGACACACAGCAGCTTGACCACACACCCCATCGCCTCGGCGCTGGCCACGTCCGCCGCTGAGACCTCGGTGATGCCCTCCCGGTAGACGTCCGCCACCGTGACCCGGGTATGGAACGCCAACGACGCCAGAATCGCCGCCTTCGCCGCGGCGTCGAATCCTTCGATGTCAGCGGTTGGGTCCGCCTCCGCGTACCCCAGGGCGGTGGCCTCCTCCAACGCCTCGGTGAAGCCAGCGCCGGTCGCGTGCATCCGCGACAGGATGTAGTTGGTGGTGCCGTTGACGATGCCGATCACACGGGTGATCCGGTCCCCGTGCAAAGACTCCCGCAATGGGCGCAGCAGCGGGATCGCACCAGCCACCGACGCCTCATAGAACAGGTCGGCGTTCCCTTCGGCAGCCGCCTCGTGCAGGGTCGCCCCGTCCTCCGCGAGCAGCGCCTTGTTGGCGGTCACCACGCTCTTGCCCGACTTCAACGCCGTCGTCAACCAGGTCCGGGCCGGTTCGATACCGCCGACCACCTCGACGACCACGTCGACGTCGTCGCGTTCCACCAGCCCCATGGCGTCATCGGTGAGCAGCTCCGAGGGCACGACCCCGGCGCGGCGGTGCCGGTCCAAGCGGCGTACCGCGACACCGACCAGTTCCAACGGCGCCCCCACCCGGGCTGTGAGGTCGGCCGCTTGGGTACGCAGCAGACGCACCACCTCGGTGCCGACCGTTCCACACCCCAATAGGGCAACTTTGACGGATTTACCGCTTCTCATGCTCAACCCAACAGTTCATGGTCCACTCTCAGCCGACGTCCAGACGGAGCAGATCGTCCTCGGTCTCCCGACGCACGATCAACCGCGCACCGCCGTCCCGCACCGCTACCACCGGCGGCCGTGGCACGTGGTTGTAATTGCTCGCCAGACTCCGGCAGTACGCGCCCGTCCCCGGCACCGCGAGAAGATCTCCGGGTGCGATGTCCGCTGGCAGGAATTCATCCTTCACGAGAACGTCCCCGGCCTCGCAATGCTTTCCCACAACGCGGGCCAGGATCGCCCTCGCTGACGATCTTCGGGAGGCGAGCGTCGCTGAGTAGGACGCGTCGTACAGCGCGGTCCGGATGTTGTCGCTCATCCCGCCGTCAACCGACACATAGTGCCGGGTGGCGCCGGCGTCGAGCGTGATCTCCTTGACCGTGCCGACCTCATAAAGCGTGAACATGCTGGGTCCGACGATGGCCCGTCCCGGCTCCACCGACAACCTCGGCAACGGCAGGTCGTACGCGGCGCATTCGTGCGCCACGATCTTCTCCAGCTGTTCGGCGATCTCGTACGGGGACGCCGGATCGTCCTGGGAGGTGTAGGCGATTCCGAAGCCGCCTCCCAGGTCCAGCTCCGGCAATTCGATGTCGTGTTCGTCACGGATCCGGGCCGCCAAGCCCAACACGCGCCGGGCCGCCACCTCGAAGGCGGAGGTATCGAAGATCTGGGACCCGATGTGCGAATGCAGCCCCAGGAGGTGGAAACACCCAGCGCGCAGAATTCGGCGTACCGCCTCCTCCGCCGCGCCCGAGGCGAGAGAGAAGCCGAACTTCTGATCTTCGTGAGCCGTGGCGATGTACTCGTGGGTGTGTGCCTCCACCCCCACAGTCACCCGCACCATGACCCGGGGTGTCACGTCCAAATCGCTGGCCAACGCCACCAACCGGTCGATCTCGTCGAAGGAGTCGACGATGATGCGCCCCACCCCGGCCTGTAGGGCGCGGGTCAGTTCCGACAACGACTTGTTGTTGCCGTGGAGGCCGATCCGCTCCGGCGGGAACCCCGCCGCCAACGCCACCGCCAGCTCACCGCCGGTGCACACGTCCAGCGACAGCCCTTCCTCAGCCACGATTTGGGCCACCGCCCGACACAGGAAGGCCTTACCGGCGTAGAAGACGTCGGCGTTGTCGAAGGCGTCCCGGTACTGCCGGCACCGCGTACGGAAGTCGTCTTCGTCGAAGATGTACGCAGGAGTGCCGTACTCCGCCGCCAACGTGACAACGTCGACCCCGGCGACCTGGAGTACTCCGTCGGCTCCCCGGGACACGTTCCGTGGCCACAGTTGGGGCAGGAGCTGATTGACATCCGCGGGTTCCCGCAGCCACGCCGGGCCGGGGTGCCCGATGTCGGCGTGCAGAGCTCCCGCCTCATGAGCGCGCATCGTGCTTCCTACATCCTGTCTGGTGCGGAGACACCCAACAGTTCCAGGCCGCTGGCCAACACGATCCGGGAGGCCTCGACCAGCCACAGCCGTGCCCGGTGCAGGTCAGTGGTGGCCTCGTCCCCTCGGGGCAGGATCCGGCACGCGTCGTAGAAGCGGTGATAGGTGCCGGCCAGCTCCTCCAGGTACCGCGCTATCCGGTGCGGCTCCCGCAGCTCCGCCGCGGTCTGGACCACCTCCGGGAACTCCCCCAGCGCCTTGAGCAGGTCACTCTCCCGCGGGTGATCCAGCAGCGCGGGGTTGAACGGCTCCCGGTCGACCCCCAGCTCGGCGGCGTTACGCAGCAGAGACGCGATCCGGGCGTGCGCGTACTGCACGTAGTAGACCGGGTTGTCGTTGGTGGTACGCGTCCACAGGTCGATATCCAGGTCAATCGGCGAGTCGAGGGAGTAACGCGCCAGGGCGTACCGCGCGGCGTCAACCCCGATGGCCTCCACCAGGTCCTCGAGGGTGATGATCGTGCCGGCGCGCTTGCTCGACCGGACTGGTTCCCCGTCACGGAGCAGATTGACGAACTGCCCGATCCTGACCTCCAAGGTCTGGTCGGGATCATCGCCGAAGCAGGCCGCCATCGCCCGCAGCCGGCCGACGTAGCCGTGGTGGTCAGCGCCCAACAGAAGCACGACCCGGTCAAATCCACGCTGCCGCTTATCCAGGTAGTACGCGCAGTCGGCCGCGAAATAAGTCCATGATCCATTACTGCGGACCAGCACCCGGTCTCGGTCATCTCCGAAATCTGTAGTCCGCAGCCAGACCGCGCCGTCGGCCTCATATACGTGCCCCTCGGCCCGCAGCCGGTCCAGCGCCGCCTGCAACTCACCCCGCCGGTGCAGGTCCGACTCGCTGAAGAACACATCGAAGTGGACCCCGAAATCGGCCAGCGAGGTCTCAATCTCCTCCAGCATCAGGCGCAGCCCCTCGGCCCGGAAGATCGCCTGAGGGTCGGGGGACGACAACGCGTCGGGGCGGGCCTTCAGGACGGCCTGGGCGACATCCTCGATGTACTGGCCCTTGTAACCGTCCTCCGGGACCGGTTCTCCACGGGCAGCGGCGAGCAGGGAGGCCGCAAACCGGTCAACCTGGCTCCCCGCGTCATTGACGTAGTATTCGGCGGTCACATCCGCGCCGACCGCCCGCAACAGGCGGACCAGAGCATCCCCCACGGCGGCCCACCGCGCCCCACCGATGTGAATCGGGCCGGTCGGGTTGGCCGAAACGAATTCCAGATTCACACGTTGCTTGGCGTGTCGGTCAGAACGCCCGTACGCGCGTCCCGCAGTCACGATCGTCCGCGCGAGCTCACCGGCGGCCGCGGCCTGCAAGCGGATATTCAGAAAACCCGGCCCGGCGACCTCGACATCGGCGATTCCTGGTTCCTCGCGGAGCCGTTCGGCAACCCAGCCAGCCAATTCCCTTGGCGCCACCCCGGCCCGCTTGGCGACCTGCAGGACCAACGTGGAGGCGTAATCACCGTGGGCAGGATTGCGGGGACGCTCCACGGTGGTATTTTCGGGCAGGACCGAAGTATCCAACCCACGTGCGGTGAAGACCGACACGACGGCGGAGAGAACGGCATCAGCAAGCTTGGCGGGAGTCACCGCGCCATGCTAACGAGGGTAGAGTCGAAGTCCTTGCGGTATCCCAGGGTTTGAGCGCCCTGGACTCCCCGTCCCGACCCCGGAGCGTGGAAAGCCCCATGAGCACGAACACGACATCGAGTGGCCGTCCGCGACGCAACTCGGGCAAGTCCGCCTCACGGTCGGCGGCCAAGGCCGGCTCCTCGAAGACTCGCTCGGCGAAGGAGAGCCCGAGCAAGGCCAACAAGTCGACCGTGGCCACTGTAGAGGAGCCTGTCGAGACCACGCCGGTGGAGAACGAGGAATCCACCGAGCAGAAGGCTACCGGGGCCACGGAGAAGGAGCCCGCAGGGAAGCGTAATAGCGCCGACACCAAGTCGGAGCGTACCTCGCCGTCGAAGACGGCTTCCCGGCCCGGTAGTTCCGCCGGGAAGCGCCCTGCCGCCCGGACCACCCCAGGCGCGCGGAAGAACACCGGACGCCGCCCGATCGCGCCGGTGAAGGTCTCCGCTGGACGCCCATGGGGCATGATCGCGCTGTTCACTTCGGTCGGACTCCTCGCCGCCGCGATCATCGGTTGGACCGCCTACACCGCCTGGTTCGACAGCTTGAGCTGGGAGGAGCAGGCCGCTCGAATCCCCGGAATCATCAACTACCGCGAGGAAAACCCTGACATTCTGACCCGTACCCACGTCGCCGATGACCTCACCTACTCGGTGACGCCGCCGGTGGGTGGTGACCACAACAGCTACTGGCAGAACTGCATGGGCGACGTCTACGACGAGCCCATCGCCGATGAGCACGCCGTCCACAGCCTGGAGCACGGCGCGGTGTGGATCACCTACGACCCCGAACGGGTCTCCGAAGCCGACATCGAGCTGCTCGCCGACCGCGTCGAAGGCACCGACTACATGTTGCTAAGCCCGTACCCCGGCCAGGAATCCCCCATCTCCCTCCAGGCCTGGGGCTACCAGCTACGCATCGACTCCGCCTCCGACGAGCGCATCGACGACTTCATCCAGGCGCTCCGCCTCAACGCCTCCGTGGAGCCCGGTGCCGCCTGCTCCGGCGGTATCACGGTCACCGGCACTCAGCCACGGAACCTCGATGGCGGGGGCATGTGACACAACCGTGATCCTTCACCGGTGAACGGACGAGGTCGCAGGGATGGCCATGACGAGTGAATCCGGCAACCAGAACCTGGTGATGGACCCCGACCACGCTGATCCCGACCCTGTCGAGGCCGACCTCGACGCGAGGGCCGCGGCCTCCCCGGACCCATCGTCCGCAACCAGTCGGCGGCGCAGCCTCCTGACGGCCCTGGCCGCCAGCCTGCTGGCGTTGATCATTGGCTTCGGGGTCGGTGTCCTGGTAGGTCGACCGGACTACCCGGACGCCGACTCCCCCGAGGCGGGTTTCCTCCGCGACATGTCTGTCCACCACGGTCAGGCCGTCACCATGGGGATGACGGCCTACCAGCGCGCGGCGACCCAAGAGGTACGCCAGGTGGGCTACGACATCGCCACCACTCAACAGGCCCAGATCGGCATCATGCGCGCCTGGCTGGACACCTGGGAGGTGCCGCTGACCGGGGATGAGCCGGCGATGTCGTGGATGCCGGAGGGGATGAACGAGCTGCTCCCCGACGGCCGGATGCCGGGCATGGCTTCCAACGAGGAACTCGCCGAACTCAGCGCCGCCGAGGGGACCGACGTCGACATCCTCTTCTGCCAGCTCATGATCACCCACCACATCGCGGGCGTTCACATGGCCCAGGAAATCCTGAGGATTTCGGACCAGCCGGATGTGATCTGGCTTGCCGAACAGATCGTGAGCGGTCAGCAAAGCGAGATCGACCTGCTGACCCGCCTCCTCAACGGCCTCGGCGCCTCCCCACGCTGACGCCCGTTCCCTCAGGCCTACCTGTGATTTTTGGAACAATATCGGCCCACGACCAGTCTTGAGCCCATCTCTCAGATTCGGGCGATACGGTGACTTTTTGCCGATAAGCGACAGGATGGTGCGGTGTCCGATTCGCAGCAGTCTCCTCATCCCTGGGCGCGTCCGGAGTCCGGTTCCTCACCGGGGTATCCGGCGGCCCCTCTGACCGAAAGCGCAGCCTCACCCTCATGGAACCCCACCCTCGGCTGGGAGGCCGGAACACCACCGAACCCCACCTGGGATGCCCCACCGAATCCTTCCCTGGACGCACCCTCACCTGATCCCGCGTGGTCTTCCTCACAAGATCCCGCGTGGAACCAGCCGCAGGACCCTGCGTGGACTAACCCACCCGGCCCTGCCTGGAACCCCCCGATGCCCCCTGGGCCCACGACGGGCACCCCACCGACCGACGCGTCGTGGCCCACGCCACCCGCCCCCAACGTCCTGATCCCACCCCGCCCCACCAGCCGCTCGCCCAAGGCGCTCATCATCTCGCTGATCGTCCTCGGGCTGCTGGGCATGCTGGGCGTGGGAGGGTTCATCCTCTACTCCCGGCCCAACCCCGGGTATGGGGACGCCCTTGTTAATTACCGCGAGACACGCCCGGAGATCCTGACCCGTGAGCATGTAATGGGGGACATCAACTACCCGGTCACGCCACCGGTGGGCGGTAACCACCACCCCATGTGGCAAAGCTGCATGGGCGACGTCTACGACGAGCGGATTCCCGACGAGCACGCCGTCCACAGCCTGGAGCACGGCGCGGTGTGGATCACCTACGACCCCGAACGGGTCACGGCAGACGACATCAGACTGCTCGCCGAGCGTGTCGAAGGTATCGACTTCATGATGCTGAGCCCGTACCCCGGCCAGGAATCCCCCATCTCCCTCCAGGCCTGGGGCTACCAGCTACGCGTCGCCACCGCCACCGACGAACGCATCGACAGATTCATCCAGGACTACCGGATAACCGCCTCGATTGAGGCCGGCGCGGCGTGCTCAGCAGGGGTCAACATCACCGGTACCACCCCGCTGGACCTCTACTGACCTCGGTGACGTATCCATCGCGGTACATCCAGGACGCCCCCGCCAGCACCCTGCCCGGTCGACCTGATATCGTTCAGAAGGCGCCAGCCCCCGTAGCTCAGGGGATAGAGCACCGCCCTCCGGAGGCGGGTGCGCAGGTTCGAATCCTGCCGGGGGCACCCACTCTGACCAGTTCGAATGCTCGGCACAACGCCGAGCATTTGGCTTTTTGACCTCATGTGTGACACCAGTTACGGGTCTCGGTTTCCCCACTGGTTGTCGTCTACTCCATGTGGCTTTCAGGGCCCGGGGTACGCCGCGGC
>Ga0207873_1000040_pt1 | contig 121182 bp, 105 predicted proteins | sample BGWIniCompost_FD_187373 | JGI IMG/M metagenome (GOLD analysis project Ga0207873, IMG submission 187373) | Cellulose adapted compost microbial communities from Newby Island Compost Facility, Milpitas, CA, USA - BGW Initial Compost (SPAdes)... ... | reverse complement strand
GGGAACACCCCCACATGCGTGGGGAAGACGCATCCTCAGTCCCCTCAGACGGAGGCTCTAGCGGAACACCCCCACATGCGTGGGGAAGACGGTGGCCTGAAGGACTGGAGCGTCCAACTCGAAGGAACACCCCCACATGCGTGGGGAAGACTCAATCGACACCGCTCCGGTGTGCCCCGACTGAGGAACACCCCCACATGCGTGGGGAAGACTCGGCAACCCACGGCAAAATAGACGCCAAAGCAGGAACACCCCCACATGCGTGGGGAAGACAGGAAGCGACCTGCACTTTTACACGTTGCCTTACATAACTGGACCGATTCTGTCCGCAAGCTTCACTCGCCACCCCCACCTCAAAACGGAACAAAAATACACATACCTTAAGGTCGACACAGAGGCCGCTCTTGGAGAAACACTGTAATCGTTGCCCTCTAAGCACAATGCGGACAGCTTCTGTCCGCGTCACCGTCGCGTTCGATCCAGGATGACCTCTTTAAAGCGAGCCGCCTCCGCCCAGAACCGTCACACACGGCCGATACCCAACAGTCTTACGGCGAACTGTTGAAGGACGCACATGGACGGGATCCCCGGGAACGCAACTTGCCACCCAAATCACCTCATCACACAGAAACACCAAAGCTAATTTCACGCATTCATTCACCACTAGATTTAAATAGATAAATATTTCCCACAAACATCACCCTCCAGCGTTAGAGAACATAGATAGAAATGCTCCCCGCACCTAAAGGAACTCGTGACGCTCAGATGCGCAATCTTCTCGTACTCTCTTTTGGCTTCTGCTAGTAGACCCTTTGCCTCTATGCGACCGTGACCATCTAGGCAGTTCGACACGGCTAGACAGCTCCTGAGAGGTGACCGGCTATCTGACCAGCTGTACCGACATCGACCGCTACCACCGATAGCCAGCAGCAATGGCGATCAGACCTACTCCCAGCTCCCTGGACCCGGCCCCTCCCTCTTGGGAAAACGACCAGGTGTGTAATGAAAACACAAGCTTCTTGCGGGGAAGACACAGAAAGCCAAAGGTAAGTGGTAACGACGCTAGGGCTAGTCACTTCCTTCTCCGGAAAGGCTCTCACCACACAAACGGTGCGCCCCACGCGATAGGAAGGACTATGCGCGCCTCAAGTAATCGGCCTGGTGAAAGCGCAGGGTGTGGCACCTAGAGGTCGGTGAGGTGACTGGGTTGATCTCCGGTGGCAAGCCGTTCCGGAGCGCAGGGGCGCGAGGTGGTCCGGGGATCGGAAGTGGTGCGGCAGCTCTGATCTCCCGATCTGGCCAGGTTGGGTGGTGACCGTCCGGTGGCGGGTCCAGTGAGGTTTGTTCCAAGTCGGGATTGCAGGTGGTGCTAAGTGGCGCCTAGCCGATGGTGAGAGGGGCAGTACATGGCTGCTGGGAGAGCGCCTGAAGGCTTCTCTGTGTGAGCTAAGAGATAGCTCGATAGCTCTTCGGTGGTTGGACATGGTTGGGTGCCCCGCGGTGGTGTCCCGGTGGTGGGTGCGGGTGGGTGTGGTCGGCTGAGCGGGCCAGGGTGGCGGCCGGTTGGTGGCTGGTTGGGGCCGGTGGCCTTGATGCGGTTGTGGGTGGGGGTTATCTGCGCAGGTGGTAGGGGTGGCGCAGGGCCCGCCGGTTGGGGTCAACCCAGGCCGGGGGAATGAATTCGGGAAGCCGGTCGGGTCCGAGTCTGATCTGCCAGTGGCCGTAGTGGATCTCCCGGTGATGGAACCGGCACAGCAGGACGGCGTTGTCCAGGCTGGTAGGGCCCCGTCAGCCCAGTGGGTGATGTGGTGGGCCTCGTACCAGACCACCGGCCGATCACAGGCGGGGAACGCACACCCCTGTCCCGCAGGATCAGGGCCCGGCGCAGCGGTCCGGTGATCAGCCGCCGCACCCGTCCCACATCGAGGACCTGCCCGGCCCCACCGAGCACGGCGGGTAGGAGTTGCGCGTCGCAGGCCAGACGGCGGGCCGCCGGGTGAGGGGTTCCCTGGTGTCGAGGGTGGCGGTGGCGTGTTGGAGGTGTTCCCAGGGGAGGGTGACGGTCACCTGAGACCGCTCCCCACCATGGTCGGGTAGCTCCCCGAAGGTCAGGAGGCACTGGCAGGCCTCCACCAACGCATCCGCCAGGCGTTGAGGGCGGGTGCGGGGGGGCGGGCCCCTCCGGCCCGGTGGGGAGCGGCACCGCCAGAGGGTCGAGGGCGGCGCGGACTACCGCGGCGTCCTCACTGCCGAGCAGGCCCCGACTGTCAGCCTCCCGGATCGCCGCCAACAACACCGCCTGGGCTTGGGCGATCACCCGCACCACCGCAGCAAGATGCGCCGCCAACTCGGTGTCGGTCAGGCCATACAGCGGCGCCCAGGCGGCCTCCCCACGGCAGGGAAGCCACCTGAGACAGGGCATCACCGCTGTGGCTACTCACACCCGCGACGTTACGGAAGGGGTACGACAAAACACTGACCGCACCCAAAGGGTGGAGGAGAAATTCCCTAAAAAATCTTGAAAGGGGCACTCTAGTGAGCGGGTGCTGCTGACCCCAAGAGCCGTTGGCGGCGGCTATCGCCTCTCACAACGCACCAGCGGAAGCGGCGGCCTTCACCGACCCAACGCCATAGAACCAGTGCTGTAGAGACTGCCGTGGTGCTGTGAAGACCGATCCAGTGCCGCAGGCATCAGCGTCTTAAGCCTCGACAGGAAGCTCGCCCACGCCGACCGAGGAGGAAAACTAGAGGCGAGTAGAGCGCTCACCGATGAAGCAGACACACGACCGGCACGGGCTCATCACTCCAGCTAACTCGTCGCTTCAGCTATCGCCGACAGGCATCAAAAGAGCTCCCAAGGCGTGCTCGAGTAGCCCCGCTGGGCTCCCCACCGCCTATGGCCGCGACCAGGGTCTGCGGGACGGCTCAACCGGGGTGTGTAAGGCAACGCTGGCTGAAGTAAGCGCCTGCGGGTGCTGTGACTAGAAATCAGGCAGCAGGTATGCAACAACAGGATTCACCGCACGGACAGCGGTGGGCTTCACGCACAAGGGGCCAAGAGTCGGGCGGGCCTAGCAGCGATGCCCGAACGGCTCGTTGGAGCGTGTTGGATCGCCCTCCCCCGGTCTCTGTCTACGCAAGCCGCTATCACTGACCGCCCGTAGTAACGGGAACTAAAAGAAATGGGATGAGTATCAACGGGTAGCGGTCGTTGTCGCGTTTCCGCGACGGCATGTCCTCTGTAAGGGCCCGGTCCGGGGGTACGCGCGTACCCCCGGACCGTCTGTCGCGAAAGCCTCCCTCCGCCGTCTACGCCGCCAGGTGGCGCTGGACAGAGGCGAGCCTGAGGTCAGGCCTCAGGCCGTCGTCGTCTTCTTGGGTTTGGCGTCGATGCCGGCCTCGGCGCGCTGCTGCGCGGTGATCGGGGTAGGGGCGCCGGTGAGTGGGTCGTAGCCGCCACCGCTCTTGGGGAACGCGATCACCTCGCGGATCGATTCGGCTCCGCTCAACAACGCACAGATCCGGTCCCACCCGAACGCGATACCACCGTGCGGCGGTGGCCCGTACTTGAACGCCTCCAGCAGGAACCCGAACTGCTCTGAGGCCTGCTCCTCGGTGATGCCGAGCAGCCGGAACACCCTACGCTGCACGTCAGCGTCGTGGATACGGATCGATCCACCACCGATCTCGGTGCCGTTGCAGACGATGTCGTACGCGCAGGCCAGCGCCTCCCCTGGCGATTCCTCGAAGCGGTCCCGCCACTCGGGGGTGGGTGAGGTGAAGGGATGGTGCAGGGAGGTCCAACGCCCGGTCCCCAGCGTGACGTCGTCGGAGTGCTCCACTGGGGCGAACAGTGGGGCGTCGGTGACCCATACGAACGACCATTCGCCTGGGGTGGCCAATCCGAGCCGGGAGGCGATCTCCACCCGTGCCTTACCCAACAGCTCCTGGGATGTCCACCGCTCACCCGCGGCGAAGAAGACCGCGTCGCCGGGCTTGGCGCCTACCGCGGCGGCCAATCCGGACAGGTGCGCCGGGGAGAGGTTCTTGGCCACCGGGCCCTTGGGTTCTCCGCTTTCGGCGTCGAAAAGCACGTACGCCAGGCCACGTGCCCCACGTGCCCGTGCCCACTCCTGCCAGCCGTCCAGCTCCTTGCGGGTTTGGCTGGCGCCGCCCGGCATCACCACCGCACCCACGTATCCACCGGATTCGATGGCAGAGGCGAACACCCGGAACTCGGTCCCGCGGAAGTATTCGGTGAGGTCGGTCAGTTCCAGGCCGTAGCGCAGGTCGGGCTTGTCGGTGCCGTAGCGGTCCATCGCCTCGTGCCAGCGTAGCCGTGGGATCGGCCGGGGGATCTCGTAGCCGGCCAGCTGTGACCACAGTGCGGCCACGATGGCTTCACCGAGCTCGATCACATCGTTCTGGTCGACGAAGCTCATCTCGATGTCGAGCTGGGTGAACTCCGGCTGCCGGTCGGCGCGGAAGTCCTCGTCCCGGTAGCAGCGGGCGATCTGGTAGTACCGCTCCATCCCGGCGACCATGAGCAGCTGCTTGAACAGCTGCGGCGACTGTGGAAGCGCGTACCAGGAACCAGGGTGCAGCCGTGCCGGCACCAGGAAGTCGCGGGCGCCTTCAGGGGTGGACCGGGTCATCGTGGGGGTCTCGATCTCCACGAATCCCCGCTCGTGCAGCAGGTTCCGGGCGATCCGGTTGGCCTCGCTGCGCAGTCGGAGTGCGGCCGCGGGGCGGGAGCGACGCAGGTCAAGGTACCGGTACCGCAGTCGGACTTCCTCGCCTACCTCGACATGATCGTCGATCGGGAACGGTAGAGGCGCCGACTCCGACAGGATCGTCAACGCGGTGACTTCGACCTCGATCTCACCGGTGGCCAGGTCAGGGTTCTCGTTCCCGGCGGGACGGCGCTGCACCGTACCGGTGAGCTCCACGCAGTATTCCGACCGCAGATCGTGGGCAGCCTCGGCGACCTGATCCCGGAAGACCACCTGAACCACACCCGAGGCGTCCCGCAGATCGACGAAGATGACTCCACCATGGTCCCGGCGACGGGCCACCCAACCGGCGAGGGTCACCTGCTGGCCGACGTGCGCGAGGCGCAGCGTTCCGGCCTCATGGGTGCGGTTCACTAGCTCTCTCCCAACAGTGACTGTCGTGACTTGCCTTGAGAAGAAGAATTTGCTCGATTCTCGCAGGTGATCGCACCTGGATTACGCCTCCCCCCGGCCTACCCAACTGCCGGCTCGGGATCCGGTGCTTGCCTGGTCGTCGCGTTGAAGCCACGGTGCCCTACTCCAGCAGAGCATGCTGTCTCACGTGGCTGATCTCGCAAGGCTGCCGTCCGTTGACCCATCGTTAGGGTGTCCACAGATGTGGTGGTACGCGCGCCACGCTGACTCGTCTGGCACATCGCACCATCCGCATTCCACGTCAATGGGGCGCCAATGGGGTACGCCCGCCGTTGATCGTGTTGCCGCTGTAGCCCTTGATGCTGTGGCCATTGACGTGGGCTCCATCGGCGCCTTGCGCAGCGTCATAGGGCCTCAAAAGCACCGGCCGCTGTGGGCGCGCCCGATCAGGACGCGCCCACACATACATCCCTCACAAACGTGGGCGGATCATCCTTGAGAGGTCACGATCCGCGGGAACCGGTCCTCCTCCGACGGCTCCCAGGTGTTGATGTCGATCGGGGTCTGTGCACCGGAGCGGATGTCCTTGATCTCGTGTTCGTCCGCTTCGCCGGGGAACAACACGAACGGGATTCCGCGCCGATCGGCGTACCGGATCTGCTTGCCGTACTTGGCCGCCGTGGGCGAGACCTCTGTCGGGATGCCGCGTCGCCGCAGCACGGCCGCGATCCGGTCACACTCCCGGCGTACCTCCTCCGACGGCAACGCCACCAGCACGCAGGTCGGCACCTGCCGGCTGGCGTCGATCAGCCCTTGGTTGAACAGCCGGGCAAGCAGCCGCGACACCCCCACCGAGATCCCCACACCGGGGTAGCGCTCCGACTCGGTGGAGGCGAGGTTTTCGTAACGCCCCCCTGAGCAGATCGAGCCGAGCTGCTCGTGCCCCAGCAACGTGGTCTCGTACACCGTGCCGGTGTAGTAGTCCAGACCTCGGGCGATCTTCAAATCAGCTATCAGCAACCCGGGCGCGTGTGCGGCGGTGGCTTCCACCACCTGGGTCAGTTCTTGCAGCCCTTCGTCGAGCAGCTCGTGGCGTACCCCCAACGCCAACACTCGGTCGGCGAAATCCTCGCCGGAGATCTGGGCCAGCTCCAGGCACAGGTCGGCCTGCTTTTCGGTGGCGCCGGCGAACTCCACCAGTTGTTCCTGTACGCGGGCGGGGCCGATTTTGTCGGTTTTGTCGACGATCCGCAGCACCGTGGTCACATCGGTCAGTCCGAGCCCACGGTAGAAGCCCTCGGCGATCTTGCGGTTGCTGACGTGGATCCGGATCGGCGGGATCGGTAGCCCACTCAACGCGTCCGCGATAACCAGGGCGATCTCGACGTCGTAGTGGAACGGCAGCTCATCGCGGTTCACGATGTCGATGTCGGCCTGGTAGAACTCGCGGAAGCGCCCCTCCTGGGGACGCTCGCCCCGCCATACCTTCTGGATCTGGTACCGCCGGAACGGGAACACCAGCTTGCCGGCATTTTCCAGGACATACCGCGCGAACGGCACGGTCAGGTCGAAGTGCAGCCCGAGGTTGCTGTCGGGCTCGTCCGCCTCCGCCTGCAGCCGCCGCAGCAGATAGATCTCTTTGTCCGTCTCCCCCTTGCGCAGCAGTTGATCCAGTGGTTCGACCGCGCGGGTCTCGATCGGCGCGAATCCGTACAGCTCAAAGGTGTGGCGCAGCCGGTCCAGGACCCGCTGTTCAACCATGCGCTGCCGTGGCAGCCACTCGGGAAAACCACTGAGGGGGGTGGGCTTACTCATGACACAACGCTCCTGGAATGACGAGAACGACGCTGACAGCGAGAACGGTGGACGGTCACAGGCCGCGGGCACCGCCGGTGGTGGCACCCCCAGCCGGTCTATGGCCGCCCGCCCCCTCCTGGGTCAACCGCTTCAGGTAGGGGTTAGTGAGTCGCTCCCATCCCATCGTGGTCGCCGGGCCGTGCCCAGGCAGGATCGCCACCTCGTCATCCAGCGGCAGCACCTTGGTGCGCAGACTGCGCCACATCGCCTCCGGATCCCCACCGGGAAGGTCGGTCCGCCCGATCGATCCGGCGAACAGGACATCCCCGGAGAAACACAAGGGGGGTACGCGGCGCGTACCGTCTCCGTCGCCGTCGCTTCCGGGGAGCCGGAACATCACCGAGCCCGGGGTGTGTCCGGGGGTGTGATCCACCGTCACTGACAACCCGGCCAGTTCTATGACGGCGCCGTCGGTCAGGGGTGCCACGTCCTCGGGTTCGCTGTAGGACAGGCGCCCGCCGAACAGCATGTGGGACAGGTCTGCAGAGAGTGCCTTGCCGGGGTCGGCCAGCAGCTCGGCGTCGTCAGGATGGATGTACGCGGTGATGCCACGCGCACCGCACACCGGGGCGACTGAGAAGGTGTGGTCGAGATGCCCGTGGGTCAACAGCACCGCCACTGGACGCAGCCGATGCTCGGTCAGCACCGCGTCCAGCTGCTTGATCACGTTGACGCCGGGGTCGACGATCACGCACTCCTCACCGACCGCGGGCGCGATTACGTAACAATTCGTGCCCAACAATTCAGCGGGAAATCCGGCGACGAACACCGACCGGTCATCCTTCCTGTACGCCTGAACGTACGCTTGGACGCCCGAGCATTGACGCCCGGGTGCGAGCCAACCGCTCCATCATGCCCTGACGCGTACTGGATCGTGCCATGACACCTCATCCGGGCCGGGCCCTCAGGCTGTGAGTTCCCTGAAGATCGTCTAGTCGGGCGAACCTAGCGTCGCAGGACACGCCGTTGTGCCCGTACACTCCTGCGGATGTGGAGGGCGCAATTTACCAACCTTCGTATCAGCTCTCCACAGCGGCTCGTGATGCCGTCTCTCGGCACCGGCGTCCGCCGTCGGACCTGACGCTGTAAGAAGGGAGCACAAGAGTGCCCAGCAGGAACCGGCAGCGCCAACTGGCTCGTGCCAAACTCAACCGACAGCTTGCCCGTCGGGCAGCCGCGGCACGGAAACGACGCCAGCTTACGGCCGGAGTCAGTGTGACCATCCTGCTGGCCGCGCTAGTTGTCGGCGGATTGTGGACGAGTGGCGTATTCGATTCTGACCCGGCTGAGACAGCCGATAGCGTCACCGGCAGTTGTGCGTGGATTCCTGACACCTCGGGTAGCCCCAACCGGACGGATGTGGGGACACCTCCTCCAGTTATGGAGCTGCCCACTGGAACCGGCACCATGACGCTGACGACAAATCTGGGCGTCATCGAGATTTCCTTGGATGTCACCAACGCCCCATGCGCCGCCACCAGCTTCAAGTACCTGGCCGATGAGGGGTTCTTCGACAACACCACCTGCCACCGGCTGACCACTGAGGGGCTCTATGTCCTGCAGTGCGGTGACCCGTCCGGTACCGGTAGCGGTGGCCCCACCTACAGCTTCGCTGACGAGAACCTGCCTAGCGTGGATTCGACCCCGAGCGCGGATCCCAGCGCGAGCACAGATCCCAGTGCCAGCGCAGACCCCAGCACGAGTGCGGACCCCAGCGCCAGCCCCACGCAGGAGTCGGCGACCTACACCTACACCCGAGGCACGGTGGCGATGGCGAACTCCGGGCCTAACACCAACGGCAGCCAGTTCTTTATCGTCTACCAGGACAGCCCGCTGCCCCCGAACTACAGCATCATCGGCACCGTCACCCAAGGACTGGAGATCGTCGACCAGGTAGCGGCGGGCGGCGCGACCGGTACCGACGGCGCGACCGTCACCGACGGTACCCCGGCCACCACGATCCGACTGCAGTCGGTGACTGTGACGATGCCGGGTGAGCCCACGCCGTCCCCGTCGACGACGGCCTCAACCACCCCGTCGGCCATCCCCTCAGTCGAGACGGAGGCATCGGCGACCGAGGATGAGGTCACCGATTCCTGACGACAATCGACCTAAATTGATTGATCGTCATGAAAGTCACCCACCCCTACACCCCTGACCACACAAGGGAGCACAACCGTGGCATCTGGTCGTGACCGGCAACGCGCCGCCGCGCGGGCGAGATTAGAGCGTGAGATGGCCCGGCGGGCCGAACTAGCCCGCAAACGACGGCGGACCCAGGTGGCGATCGGATCGGCAGCCGCGGCGCTGCTGTTGGTAGTCGGCCTGATCTGGATCGTAGTCGCCACGACCGGTGACGACGGTGGGGAAGAAGCAACAGACACCATCCCCATCAGCACCCCGGGCCCGTGCGTCTACTCCGACATCATGGACGGGGCCTCAGCCTCCCCTGACGCGTCGGCGACAGACGCTTCACCCGCTTCTGACGCGTCGCCTGACCCCACCCCCTCCTCCCCCCGCACTGATGTCGGTAAGCCCGAGCCAGGCACGGAGCCGCGGGAGGGCGTCCGCAACCTGGATCTGCACACCAACCTGGGTGTGATCACGATTCAGCTCGACCTGGAGCAGGCGCCCTGCAACTCCCAGAGTCTGGTTTACCTGGCCAACCAGAACTTCTACGACGGCAGCACCTGCCACCGTCTGATCACTAACGGTCTGTACGCGCTGCAGTGTGGTGACCCGACCGGCACTGGCAGCGGTGGCCCCACCTACACCACCAACGATGAGAACCTGCCGTACGGGCAGCTGCCCGCCTACCCGCGTGGTGTGGTGGCGATGGCCAACTCCGGCCCTAACACCAACGGCAGCCAGTTCTTCATCGTCTACCAGGACACCAGCGGGCTGGACCCGGCGTACACCATCGTGGGTGAGGTGGTAGCCGGATTGGAGATCGTGGAGCAGGTGGCGGCGGCTGGCCACGACGGCGCGTACGAGCCTTCCCCGGGTGGCGGCCGCCCCAACCAACCGCTGACCATTGAAAGCGTCACGGTCGGTGAGCCGATGGAGCGGCCGGCCCCGGTGTACACCTCCGCCTCTCCATCACCGTCGCCCGCTGAGAGCGCGACGACCGACCCGAGTGCGGCGTCGGACCCTAACGCTACGGCTGCCGCGTGACGCTTCGCCTTCGCCGTGTCCTTCCAGTGCGAACGGTGAGCGGTCATCTCGCGTACCCGGAGCGCTGGAGAGTCGTGGATCGTAGCGGGGTGCGGCTGGATCCTCTGGCCGCACCCCGCAGCGCGAACCCGAAACCGGAAGCCGACACCGAAAGAGGGAGGGCTCCAGACGGCCCTCCCTCTTTTGTGGCTTGTGAGTGGTAGGCGTTCTGTGGACTCCCCAGAAACGGCCGTCCTGGGGCTTTCAGGTGCCGGATGTGACCCGGTACGCGTCGTAGACACCCTCGACCTTGCGGACCGCCCGAAGCAGGTGCCCCAGGTGCTTGGGGTCGGCCATCTCGAAGGAGAACCGGCTGACCGCCACCCGGTCCCGGGTCGTGGTGACGCTCGCCTGCAGAATGTTGACCTTCTCCTCCGACAGGGTCTTGGTGATGTCGGCGAGTAGCTTGTGGCGATCCAGCGCCTCAACCTGAATCGACACCATGAAGGTGCTCGCCGCGCTGGGCTTCCAGGCCACGTCAACCAGCCGCTCGGGCTGAGAGCTGAGCGCACCGGTGTTGGGACAGTCGACCCGGTGCACACTGACCCCGCCGGTACGGGTGACGAAACCAAGGATCTCGTCGCCGGGCACCGGGGTGCAGCACCGCGCCAGCTTGATCCACACGTCGGACTGACCCTGGACCGTCACCCCGGGGTCGTATCCCTGCCGCCGGCGCCGTTGTCGGGCCGGCCGGGTCGGTACCGCGGCCTCGGCGATGTCCTCGACCGCTCCTTCCTCCCCGCCGAACCCGGCGATCAGACGCTGCACCACCGACTGCGCCGAGACCTGGTTGTCGCCGACCGCGGCGTACAGGGAGGCGACGTCGTTGTAGTGCAGATCGCGGGCGATCGCGGTGAGCGCCTCGGGGGTGGCCATGCGTTGCAGTGGCAGCCCCTGCTTGCGCATCGCCCGCACGATGGCTTCCTTGCCCGCCTCGATCGACTCTTCCCGGCGTTCCCGGTTGAAGTACTGACGGATCTTGGTACGGGCGCGTGGGCTCTTGACGAACCCCAGCCAGTCCTGACTGGGGCCGGCGGTTTCGGACTTGGAGGTGAAGATTTCCACCACGTCGCCGTTGGCGAGCGTGCTCTCCAAGGGCACCAGTTTGCCGTTGACGCGGGCACCGATGCACTTGTGCCCCACCTCGGTGTGCACCGCGTAAGCGAAGTCAACAGGGGTGGAGCCCTTGGGCAGGGCGATCACGTCGCCTTTGGGGGTGAAGACATACACCTCCTGGCTGGACAGGTCGAACCGCAACGCGTCGAGGAATTCGCTGGGGTCGCTGGCCTCCCGCTGCCAGTCCAGCAGCTGCCGCAGCCAGGCCATTTCGTCGATGTGGGCCGGGGGCCCGACGATTGTGGCGCCCTTGGTCTCCTTGTACTTCCAGTGCGCCGCGATACCGTACTCGGCCGTGCGGTGCATCGCCCAGGTGCGGATCTGCATCTCCACCGGCTTGCCGGTGGGGCCGATCACGGTGGTGTGCAGCGACTGGTACATGTTGAACTTGGGCATCGCGATGTAATCCTTGAAGCGCCCCGGCACCGGTTGCCAGTTCGCGTGGATTACACCGAGAGCGGCGTAGCAGTCGCGTACGGTATCCACTAGCACCCGCAGACCCACCAGGTCGTAGATGTCGCTGAAGTCCCGCCCCCGGACGATCATCTTCTGGTAGATCGAGTACAGGTGCTTGGGGCGACCTGTCACTTCCGCCTTGATCCGGGCGGCCTTCAGGTCTGCCTTGACCTTCTCCTTGACGTTGTTCAGGAGCGCCTCACGCTGCGGGGTGTGCTCAGCGACCAGCCGGGCGATCTCTTCGAACCGCTTGGGGTAGAGGGTTTCGAAAGCGAGGTCCTCCAGCTCCCACTTGATGGTGTTCATGCCCAGCCGGTGGGCCAACGGCGCCAGGATCTCCAAGGTCTCGCGGGCCTTCTGCTCCTGCTTGTGCGTCGGCAGGAACTTCAAGGTTCGCATGTTGTGCAGCCGGTCGGCCAGCTTGATGACCAGTACCCGGGGGTCCTTGGCCATCGCAACCACCATCTTGCGGATGGTCTCGGCCTTGGCGGCATCACCCAGCTTGACCTTGTCCAGTTTGGTGACCCCGTCGACCAGCAGCGCCACTTCACCCCCGAAGTCGGCGCGCATCTGCTCCAGGGTGTAGGGGGTGTCTTCGATGGTGTCGTGCAGCAGGGCGGCGACCAGGGTGGTGGTGTCCATCCCCAGCTCGGCCAGGATCTGCGCGACCGCCAACGGGTGAGTGATGTACGGGTCGCCAGACTTACGGAACTGGCCAGTGTGGTATTTGGCTGCCGTATCGTAGGCGCGCTGTAGCAACCGGACATCGGCCTTGGGGTGGCTGGCCCGGTGTGTGGCGACCAGAGGCTCGAGTACCTCCGAAACCTGGGAGGTCTGCCACGGCGCATTGAAACGCGCCAATCTCGCCCGTACCCGACGCCCGGTGGGCGCGCTGGCCAGGGCTGCGCCCAGCGGCGGCGGGGCCGGGAGCGACTCCGACCCCGAGGTGGTTGTCCCCCCCTGCTTCTGGGTCGGCAGGCTACCGCTGCCCGCTGTGGCTGACCGCCCCTCCGCGGGTCGGCCTTCCACGCCGGCCATGGTGGAAGGGCGCTCTGTACCGTCGGAGGTGTTCTCCCCGCTGGTGATGGTTTTCGTGCCGTTTGAGACGGCCCGCCCGCGGCTGTCAGCCGGGCGTCCGCTCTGCCCGTTTCGATCCGGAGCACCGACCAGCCCCACTGGCTGACGCTCCGGGGCACCCTCGGTCGAGGGCGCGAAGTCGCTCGGCACTGCTCGCTCCTCCGCCTCGCTCATGGCCCCCGAAACCGCGGCACCCCGGTGGGCGCCCCCCTGGAGACGGTATCCATGATGGATACCCGCTGTACCGGGGTTCCGCGAAGGCCAATCCTATCCCGACCTCACCATGCCGTGATGACCTCATCACGGCCTCATACCGTCCGAATGGAAAGCGCTACGTAGGGTCAGTCAACGCCATGTCAACCGCCCCCAATCTGGTCGGGTTACGCCGCCCGGGCGGTTCCACCCCGGGTGGGATCAGACGGTGAGCAAGGCATGTACCGGACAGGTCGAGACCAGCCGGTCGCGGCCGTTCAGGAAAGCCAGCTCCAAAATCACCGCCAGGCCTACGGCTCGACCACCCGCCTGTTCGATCAGCCGTAGGGTCGCTTCCGCCGTACCGCCGGTGGCGAGCACATCGTCGACCACCAAGACCCGGTCGCCCGGACGGATTGCATCTGAAGTCAACTCCAGAACGGCTTCGCCGTATTCCAAGGCGTAGGAGACCGAGTACGCCGCCCGCGGTAGCTTGCCGGCCTTCCGGACCGGTACCACTCCCACCCCGGTGGCGTACGCGACCGCCGCGGCGATCACAAAGCCCCGCGCTTCGATCCCCACAACCTGATCGAACGGATTGTCCGCGTAATGCTCGCCGATGGCGTCAATAACCCGCCGGAAACCGGGCCCATCGGCAAACAGTGGAGTCAGGTCTTTGAAGATGACGCCCGGCCGGGGGAAGTCGGGCACGTCGACCACCCGGCTAGCGATGAGGTCGGCTACCGTCCCGTCCGCCTCGGCCTGAGAGCCGGTGGCGGACGGGACGGTGTGCCGAGCTGAAGTGTCGGCCATCTGATCGCCTACCGCTTCCGTCGGGTTCCGCTCCGCTTGGTGTTGCGGGCAGGGCGCTTACGTACCGGCCGTGCTCCCGGTCGAGGTGCGGCGACGCCCACGACCTCCTTGTCCTGGGCCTCAGCACCCTCGTCCTGATCGTCGGATTCTTCAGAATCCGCGTCGTCCGACACGTCATCGGCCTTCTGAGAGTCGGCGTCTCGTGTGACGACTCGCCCGTTGTCGGTCTCCAGGGCGGCGCTGTCGCGCTGGCCGTCCTTGGCCGTCTCCTCAGGACGGGACCGACGCCCCTTCGACGCCGTCCCTCCAGCACCAGCGGACTTGCCTTCGGCCGCCGCCTCCCGACGGGCCAGGATCCGCTTCTCGTGCGCACGGTACCGCGGTTCCCGTCGCTTGAGGTCGACCAAGATCGGGGTGGCGATGAACAGCGAGGAGTACGCGCCGGCCAACATACCGATAAACAGCACCAGCGCCAGGTCGTTGAGGGTACCCACACCGAGCAGACCCGCTCCGATGAACAGCAGGCCGGCCACCGGGAGCAGACCGATAAGGCTGGTATTGATCGACCGCATCAGGGTCTGGTTGACCGCCAGGTTGGCCGCTTCCCCGTAGGTCTGCCTGATGCTGCCGAGGAGGCCACGAGTGTTCTCCTGGACCTTGTCGAACACCACGACGGTGTCGTACAGGGAGTAACCCAGGATGGTGAGCATGCCGATGACGGTGCTGGGGGTGACCTCGAACCCGATCAGGGAGTAGATACCCGCGGTGAGGATCAGGTCGTGCAGCACCGCCGCGAGGGCCGCCAGAGCCATCTTCTGCTCGAAGCGGATCCACAGGTAGAGCATGACCACGGCCATGAAGACCGCCAGGGCCCACAGCGCCCGCTCAGTGACGCTGCTTCCCCAGGAGGAGCTCACCTCGGAGACGGTGACCTGCTCAGGGTCTATCCCCAGCTCGTCGGCCAGCGTCTCCCGTACCTCTGCCCGCTGCTCATTGTTCAGCTCACCGGTACGGATGATGTAGGTGGCGCTGTCACCGCGTCCGGCCTCCTGCGCCGAGGCGATCTCGACATCGAGATCCTCGACGGCACCGCGTACCTCCTCCAGGGTGGCCCGGTCGTTAGCGGGGGCCTGGAACTGGTTTCCCCCCGCGAACTCGATGCCCCAGTTGAAACCCCGGATGATCGGGCTGACGATGCTCACCAGCAGCAGTACCACCGACAGCAGGTACCACCACTTGCGCGTACCGATGAAGTCGAACCTGGTTTCGCCTCGGTAGAGGCGGCTCAGCACACCCACGTCAGGACTCCTTCACACGGATACCGCGCCCACCCGACGGGGTGCTACTCCGCGGATCAGGGCGCAGATTGCCCAAACCCGAGACCCGGGGATGGGTGACCACACGCCACCGCGACATCAACGCGACGAGCGGGTGGGTGAACAGGAACACGATGAGCAGGTCGATCACCGTGGACATACCGAGTGTGAAGGCGAATCCCCGGACGGCCCCGATCGCCAGGAAGTACAGCACGATAGCGCCGATGAACGACACGCCGTTGGCGGAGATGATCGTGCGTCGGGCACGGACCCACGCCCGGGGCACCGCGGCTCGCACCGAGCGGCCTTCCTTGACCTCGTCCTTAAGGCGTTCGAAGAACACCACGAAGGAGTCCGCGGTGATACCGATGGCCACGATGAAACCAGCGATACCAGCCAGGGTCAGAGTGAAATCTATCTGGCGCCCCAGCAGGACCAGCAACGGATAGATGATGGAGGCCGACACCACCAGGCTGGCCACGACCACCACACCAAGTACCCGGTAGTAGAAGAAGCAGTACAGGATCACCAGCCCGACACCGACCGCACCGGCCAGCAACCCAGCCTGCATCTGGTCCAAACCGAGAGTGGGGGAGATCTCGGTCAGGGTCTCCACGTTGAAGGTCAGTGGAAGCGATCCGTAACGCAGCTGCGCCGCGAGGGTACGCGCCTCATCCCGGCTGAAGCTACCGGTGATCGACGCCTGACCCGCCGGCATCGCCTCTTCGATCTCGGGGGCGGAGACCACGACGTTGTCCAGCACCACGGCGACCTGCTCGCCCACGTTCTCACTGGTGAGGTCTCGCCACAGCCGGGTGCCTTCGTCGTCGAACTCCATCACCACGGTCCAGCCACGACCGGTGGTGTCGAAGGTGAAGTCGGCGCTTTCTATGTGGGTTCCCAGCACCTCGGCGGGCGACAGCAGGTACTTGACGGCCACGGTCGTCGGGTCATCGTCGTTGTCCTCACTGCAGGCGACGACGATGGCCTCAGGGTCCTGGATCGAGCCCGGTGGGCGCTGGTTGAGCTGCGCACAGGTGATCTGCGGGACGGCGAACTGAACCGTCGGCGACAGCACCGCTACCTCAGCGCCGCTGAGCTCCCGGAACGGCCCCAGGATCTCCTCACGCTCGTACGCGTCCGCTCCGATCAACTCAACGCTGAGCTGCCCAGAGTCGATGGCGTAGTAGTAGTTCGTCAGCTCCGGCCCCAGCTTGTCCAGCACCTCCTCGAGGGTGGGCAGCTCAGCGGGGACACACGGGGCAGAGGAGGCGTCTGGCGACTCCTCAGACGAGCTCGGCGTGTTGGTCGGACATGGGCTCAAAGAAGCGTTGGGCGACGCGCTGGCGCTCGCGCTCGGCGTCGGCTCAGTCGACGCAGAAGCGCTGGGGTCCGGCGTCTCAGAAGTGTTAGGGTCCGGCGTCGCGCTCGCGTTGGGGTCCGACACCGCGGCGTCGCTGGACGACGGAGTGGCACCAGCGCTGGGATCCGGCGTCACGCTCGCGCTGGGATCGGCACTCGGGTCGGTACTCGCGCTCGGGCTCTCCGATGGACGCTCAACCGGTTCTGGTGAGTCCTGAGTGCTCTGCTGCACCTCCCGGAACCGCAACTCGGCTGGCGCACCGATCTGACGCAACGCCTCCTCGTTGCTACCGGGAACGTTGACGATGATGTTCCGATCGCCTTGCGTAATAACTTCGGCTTCGGTCACACCGGTGCCGTTGACCCGGTTGGTGATGATGTCTCGCGCTTGCTCCAACTGCTGCTGGTCAGGAGCTGACCCATCGGGCGTGGTCGCAGACAGCGTCATGGTGGTCCCGCCCTGCAGGTCCAACCCCAGCCTAGGTATGGGTTCCCTATCCCCGGTGAACAGCACCAGGGCCCATAGTGCCGCGACGATCGCCAGGAGTACCGCGAAGTAACGCGAGACGCGCAACTGGCCAGATGGTGCCACGGTTGTCCTGTCTCCCCTGCTGTCGTGGCGCCGGCGGGAGCGCCGCCCACCGACCCTCGATGGTGTGGTGCGGATCGACACCGATCCGCGATTCGTTCCAGTATTCACGCCAGTCATCCAGGCCAATCACCCGGACGACTGGTCTACACGCGCCGATAGATCCGTACCTTACAGGTCCTTGGTCGTTTGTCGTGATCCCTGACCGTCTGACCGGCGGCTCCAGCAATCACCCGTCTTCACGGGTTGATGCGCCCCCATGAGGACAAGACCGGTCAACGGAAAGATCCACGCCGCGGGCTCAGTTCTTCAAGGGGTTACCGTCGTTGGGGTCACTCTTCCGGTTGATCACCCGGGCGATCGCGCCTCGGGCGTACCGGTTGGTCACTCCCGGAGCGACCTCCAGCGTGACGGTGTCGTCGGAGGTCTCCACCACGGTGCCGTACAGGCCGCCCATGGTCATGACCTCATCCCCAACGGTCAACTGCGACTGCATCTGCTGCAATTCACGTCGCTGACGTTGCTGCGGCCGGATAAGGAAAAGCCACATCGCCAGGATCAAGACGACGAATAGCAGCAGTGAGATGTAGCTACCGCTACCGCCACCGCCGTTTTCCTGGGCGAGGAGTGGGGCTGCCAGACGTTCCGCGGAGTGCACAGTCGGTCCTTCCAGTTATATAGGCCTCGTCCCCAGGCTCCGTCGTGACCGCATGGTGGCCCCGTCAATGAGCCTGTGGGCTCGGTGGCTTGTCGGGTTAACGGGCTATCGAGGCACAGGCTATCCGCACGCCATGGCGTTGGCCCCTGTGGGGCCGCCGGCGTGCAATAGGTTCTTTGGGTAGAACCGCCGGGAGTCTATTAGGTCACAGGTCACATCAGCAGGGGTGACCTAGGTCACGGTCCCGTTACAGCCTTCCGCACCCACCAGGTGTGACGGCATGACGGCCACCGCGCGCTACCTTGCGATACCCCGCCGTTTCAGCCGGTGCCGTTTCAGCGCTGCGCCTTGCGGCGGCGGATTCGGCGCGGCTCACCCTCCCGACTCGGTCGCCTCAAACAGCTCCCCCTGCGTACCGAAGGCCCCGGGTGGCGGGGTGAGCCCCAGGTGACGCCAGGCCGCGGCCGTGGCTACCCGACCACGGGGCGTGCGGGCCAGCAGACCCGCGCGGACCAGGTAGGGCTCACACACCTCCTCCACGGTGTCGGGCTGCTCCCCCACCGCCACCGCCAACGTGGTCAGCCCGACCGGGCCGCCTCCGAAGGAGTTCACCAGGGCACCCAGGACCGCCCGGTCTAGCCGGTCCAGCCCCAATGGATCCACGTCGTAGACCGCCAGCGCCGCATGCGCCACCTCGCGGGTCACCACGCCCCCGGCGCGTACCTCGGCATAGTCGCGGACCCGCCGCAGCAGTCGGTTAGCGATCCGGGGGGTGCCGCGGGAACGACTGGCGATCTCCGCTCCCCCTTCAGGGGTCAGCGCCACCCCCATGATGCGCGCTGAGCGGGCCAACACCTGCTCTAGCTCCTCGGGGGTGTAGAAGTCCAGATGCGCCACGAACCCGAATCGGTCCCGCATCGGGCCGGTCAGCAACCCCGACCGGGTGGTGGCGCCGACCAGCGTAAACGGCTCCAGCTCCAAGGGGATCGCGGTGGCGCCAGGGCCCTTGCCCACCACCACATCCACCCGGAAGTCCTCCATCGCGCTGTACAGCAGCTCCTCAGCGGGCCGCGCCATCCGGTGAATCTCGTCGATGAACAGCACGTCTCCGCGCCCCAGGCTGGTGAGCAACGCAGCCAGATCGCCGGAGCGTTCAATCGCCGGGCCACTGGTCAGCCGCAGCCCAGCCCCCAGCTCGGCCGCCACGATCATCGCCAGCGTGGTCTTCCCCAAGCCGGGAGGCCCAGCCAACAGAATGTGGTCGGGTGGGGTGCCGCGCCGCCGCGCCCCGGCCAGCAACAGCTCAAGCTGCTCCCGGACCCGCTGCTGGCCGATGAACTCCGCCAACCGGCGGGGACGCACGCTCGCTTCGGCCTCGTGGTCGTCCCCGCCGGCGTAGGCCGACACCACCTCGCTCCCGGCGTACCCCGCGGTGTTCCGCGGTGCCGCGTCGAAGCCCGCACGGGTCGGTACCGGATCCCCGAACCGGCTGGATCGCGCCTCGTGATCGTTCACGCCTTATCCCTCCCGCCTGATCTCACCGGGTCCGGCCCAGCAGCTGGATGGCCTGGCGCAGCAGATCAGGTACGCGGGCCGAAGCCCCATCCACGCCCCGGCCGACAATCTCCACCGCCTCATTGGCCTGGCTGGAGGACCAGCCCAGTCCGATCAGCGCCTGGTACACCTGCTCCCGCCACGGCGCCTCCGCGGCGCCGCTTGCGGACTGCTCATCAACATCGGCCATGGCACCGACACGATCCCGCAACTCCAGGATCAGCCGCTCGGCGCCCTTCTTGCCGATCCCCGGTACGCGGGTGAGGGCCGCGACGTCACCGGTGGCGATGGCCTGGCGGAGCGTGCGGGGGTTGTGCACGGACAGTATCGCCTGAGCCAGGCGGGGACCCACCCCGCTGGCGGTCTGGAGCAGCTCGAACAGCGCCCGTTCGGCGTCGTCGGTGAAGCCATAGAGGGTCAGGGAGTCCTCCCGGACCACGAGGCTGGTGGCCAGCCGTGCCTCCTGCCCCACCCGCAACCGCGACAGGGTGGCCGGGGTGCACACCACCGCGATGCCTACGCCGCCCACCTCCACCACGGCCTTATCCGGCCCGACGGCCGTCACCACGCCCCGCACACTCGCGATCACCGCTGTCCTCCTGCTCGGTCACACCTGTGGTGGTGTCGGCTGGCCGTACGCCACCCAGCACGGATAGGCCACCTCGGCCCTCCGCCCACTACGGTCGCCCGCATTCGGCTGGGCAGCTTGTGGGCCCGGGCCGGTGACGTCGACATGCCCGACGCCTCTCCCTCAGCCGCGGCCGTCATCGCCCCCACGCTCCCATCCCGGTCCCGGTACCTCCACGGCCGAACCCGCCACCCCGCACGGCCCGAACCGCAGCGGCCAGCCTGTCCTGGGCGGTGCCTCGCCAGATATGGCAGATGGCCAGCGCGAGAGCGTCGGCGGCGTCAGCGGGGCGCGGCGGGGTGTCCAGCCGCAGCAGGCGGGTGACCATCGCGGTGATCTGCTTCTTGTCCGCCTGCCCGGAGCCGGTGACGGCGGCCTTCACCTCGCTGGGCGTGTACATGCCGACCGGCAGCCCCGCGCTCGCGGCGGCCAGCACGGCGATCGCACCGGCCTGGGCGGTCCCCATCACGGTACGCACGTTGTGCTGGCTGAACACCTTCTCCACCGCCACGGTGTCCGGCCGGTGCGTGGCGATCAACTCTCGGATCTCCCGGTCCAGGGCGAGCAGCCGATCGGGAAGAGGGTCATCCACGGGCGTACGCACCACGTCCGCGATGATCATGCGGCACTGCCGGCCAGGGGCGCCCTCGACGATGCCGACCCCACACCGGGTAAGCCCTGGATCCACCCCCAGCACCCGCACTCCGTCCGCTCCCTTTCCACGTGTCGGCGCCTCGGCCGGGCCTGGCCGGTCGGCCCACGCCCGTGTTGCTCCTTGTGCTCCTCGTCCGTGTCGGTCCTGGTTCATGTGGCGCCCGCCGACCGACTGTGAGGACCGCCGTCAGTATTGGTGCGGCCTACGACAGAGTCGGGCAGCCAGATCTTTGGCGTCACACGAACACTCGTTCGATACGCTACCGCCCGCGCTCCGACCGGGTACGGTTCCCCCTCCCGGAGTGTCGACACACCACGCCCACCCTAAGCCCAAAATTCGTATACGTTTAAACCTATTTCCACATAAGACTTTATAAAGCGCTAAACGCTTATATTTCAGCGCTTATACGTATGTCGCTCGCGGACGGCAAAGTGAACCTCAAGACAAAGCGCATCCGGCCAGCTCAGAGCCCGTGTTCAGCCTGACCCTCCCGCAGGAAGCGCGAACAGGGTAGATCGAGCTCTGGGAGACGGAAGCCCAAGGCGTGTGCTGGCGCGGACTCGAGACACCGGCGAGGCGGCGAGGAGCGAGAAGCAGGCAGCAGGCACGGTTGTCGAGGTGGCACCGTGTCACCACCAGATGATCTTGACATGACGACCGAGAGCCTCGAGCCCGCGTACCTGCTGCCCTTTATTTAAGTAAATCTTTAACCGGCGTCCCGCTAACGGCGTCAGATCCAGTCCGGAAGCCATGTTAAAGAGATGAAGCTCGCGCAAATGCGGGAGATTCGCGAGTGAAGACAGGTCCTGAATACGCTCGCACCCCGATAGGCTAACATACCTTAGCTCCCTTAATTCCCGAAGCGGGGCAAGGTTCGCTACAGGACACTCATGAATATTTAAATACTGAAGCTCACGAAGAGCTTGAAGGCTTCTCAAGTCGGCAACCCAGTCGCACTGGGTGAATGCAATATGTTGGAGCTGCGGGGAAATTTCCGCTAACTCCGGCAGACCATTCGCGATAGAGATCCGCTCAAGCCTAAGATCCCGCAGATTGGCTAGACCAGCCAAATGAGTCAGAGTCTGCAGCTTCCCAGGCCCACGTAGATCAAGATCCTCTAACGCGGAGAGCGTTTCCAGTGGCGAAAAGTCAGTCACCCGCGACAAACCACTCAACGTAAGGGATCGCAGTTCAGGAAGGTGGCACAGAAAGTTTAAAGATCGCAGCTTCCCACCATGAAGGAAATGAAGAGATTTTAGACGGGGTAACGCAGCGAGCCATGAGAAAGCCGTAATCGCGTTCGGGGTATAGATGATAATCCTCTCTAAGTCTGAATGCTCCCTGAGCGCTGAAAAGTCGCGTATCACGCTGACAACCTGAATGGCGGTAAGGTGCGGTACACCATGCAGGAATTCGAGGTCGGTGACACCCCCAACAACCACATGGAGAGAAGTGAGACGGGTCAGGTGGCGAGCCTGCCGGACATGCTCGGGATGTCTCAGGGTGGCCTTACCATCTAAAAGCGGAGCGTCAGCGAGCACGCGCTTCGCGTACTCCTCGGGGTCGAAGTACCGCCAGACCTCCAGCAGCTCCTGTTGCACGGCGTGTCGGGGGTCGGTCGCGTAGCGGGCCAGCAGTCCGTACGCGTCCGGCCCGTTGACCAGTGCCGCGGTTCGGACGGTCGCGGCCGCTTGGGCGTCGGTCAGTGACCCCAGGTCACGTGGTAGGTGCCGCAGCAGCGGCTCCCCCACGGCCGCCAGAGAGCGGGTCTCTCGTTTGCTGCGGGGAGGTATCAGGTCTCGATAGCACCGTTCCACCTCGGCACGCAGGGCAGGCTCCCAGGTGGGAACGGTCTCCAAGCAGGCGGCGAGCAGAAGCTTCAGACGACGGGTGCTCCCTTTGTTATTCGCGCCATCATGACGGCGTATCTTGTCGAGAATCCCGGTGACAATCTCACGCCGCATTGGAACGTTGGCGGCCCCGACCGCCATCACGATGATGTCCCGCCACTGATCCGAGCCGGCTTTCTCCACCAGCAGCCCAGCGTCCCCGTTGTCGGCGGCCTCTAATGCAGTGAGGTATTCCTGGAACGTGCGGTGTACAAAGTCGATCCGATCCGGTACGGGAAGCCGGATGACGCCGCTACGCTCCAATAGATAGCTCAGCAATACCTCTGGTTCCAGCTCCAAGTGCGGCATCCCCGCCACAAGCCTCCGGAGCCACTCCACCGCCTGCTCCCGGGATATCTCCGATCGGGAGTTCAGCGACATCTTCCAGGCCAGATACCGCAACACCACGATGGCGTCGCGGCCTTCCAAACGCACATCGGTGGGGATCCGACGCTCGGCGTCCCGACGCTCCAGCAGCAGCTCTGTGGCGGCCCGGTACAGGCCCATCCGGTCACGCGGCAGCTGAGTCCGGCGGTCCAGGTTCAACGCGCACAGCATCGCGCACAACAACGGGTTCGCGGCCAGGCCGCGCAGATGAGGATTAGCGTCCAGCCGGGCCCGTAGCGTGCGCTCGTACTCTGAAAGCTCTGTCGGGTCGCAGGGAAGTTCGGCATCGCGGACCGCAGCATGCCAGTGGGCGATAAAGACCGCGATATCAGCCGGGCTCATCGGCTCCAACATGGCGTCGCTGAAACCTTCAGCGGCCAGCCAACGACCATGGGCCGCAGCGGGCCGGGAGGTGACGATGACGCGGATTGTCGGATAGGCGGCGAGTAGCTCGCGCACCCAGGTCCGCACCGCTGGCCGCTGCGACGCTGGCACCTCGTCCACCCCGTCCACCAGCAACAGCGCCTGTCCCGACTCCAACAGGCGGTGCACCCACCCGGGCGGCATCAGACCAACAATTGGATCGGCAATCCCGTCCAACATCCGCTCCGGGCGCGGGGGACCCTCGGGGTGGCTGCGCAGCTTCACCAGCAACGGCACGCAGCCATTCCAATCGGCCAACGCTCCGGTGAACGCGCGACGTGCGGCGGTCACCGCCAGCCAGCGCAGCAGCGTGCTCTTCCCCGAACCGGCCTCGCCTCGCAGCAGGGTCCGCGGCGCGGAGGTCAGTGCCTGTTCCACCCGGACCGGGATACCGCCGCTTGGGGTGTCACATTCCCACGTCGCCAGACGCAGCGCACCGGGTTCCCACAGCTCCCGCTCGACACGTCGCCGCACCTGGGCATCGGTGCTGACCGATAGGCTGATGTACGCCACCGACAGAGTGGTGCGGGGCCGGTAGTTGCGGACATCCACCCCCAACAGCTCGAGGTAGTCGAGCGTGGTGCTGAGGTAGGTGAGGTAGCGGTGGGTGAAATCCGCGTCACGGTCATGGTCGACGTCAACGGAGGCCTCCAAACTCCGGACCGGGAGCCGCTCCAGGAGCTGCTCGAGCTGAGAGGCCAGGTGAGCGGTCCGCTCCAGCAGCTCGGCGGTGGCGCGAGGGGTGAACGCGGGCAGGTGGATCAGGAGCTGAACGAGACAGACACAGCTCTCCTCTAACACCGCATCGTAGAGCCGCCGGGCCGGTTCGCTCAGAGCAGCGCGGTCAACGATGTCGGGGAGGGAGGCGCGTAACCGCTGGGCGGTCTGGACCGGGTCGGCGTTGTCGCTCAGCAGCGCGGCGTCGGAGAAGTCAGCGGCGGCGAGGGTGTCGACCACCGCGTCGAGGGCGGCGCGGCGTTCGGAGTCTGAAAGGCCGGCCAGCTCGTGTTGGCACAGCGGGTCCAACCGCTGGGCGACGGTGTCGGTCAGGTCCTCGAGCTGGCGGGTGAACCGGCGGCGGGCGAAGTTGTCGGGGAACGTGAGGTTGAGCTGCTCGATCAGTGACGTGGTGGCCTGTCGGCGACGGTCCCGGTGGGATTGAAAACGGCGGAAAGCCGCCATCACGACTGCGCGGCCGACAGACAAGGCCACAGGTTCCGTCATGGACGGTGTCCTCCGGCGGGCGTACCTGCAGCAGAGTAACGCCACGCAGCGTACTGAATGCCGGCAACATCACGTAGCAGGCCGGATGCGGTTTTCACTCCGTACCGAGACGCGAACTACCGCTTCTCACCCGCTATGTACGTGCGCTTATCGCACTGGCGCCGGCGCCGCGCCCGCCGCGCCGGTGACGGCTACCGGTGGCGGGCGTTGCGACGTGCGGTACGGCCTCAACCGGCGTCACGCGCTGATGGCGGCCATGACCTCGTCGGGGACGTCGAAGTTGGCGTAGACGTTCTGGACCTCGTCGGAGTCCTCCACGGCTTCGATGAGCTTGAGGACCTTACGCGCGTTCTCGGCGTCCAACGGCACGGTCACTGACGGGATGAAGTTGAGCTCCGCCGATTCGTAGTCGATCCCGGCGTTCTGCAGCGCGGTACGGACCGGTACCAGGTCGGAGGGGGCCGTGACCACCTCGAAGGCCTCGCCCAGGTCGTTGACCTCCTCGGCGCCAGCGTCCAGCACCGCCATCAGGATGTCGTCCTCGGTCAGGTTGCCGTTCTTGGGGACGATCACCACGCCCTTGCGGTTGAACAGGTACGACACGCTCCCGGCGTCGGCCAGGCTGCCGCCGTTGCGGGTCAGCGCGGTCCGTACCTCGCTGGCGGCCCGGTTCCGGTTGTCGGTCAGGCACTCGATGAGGATCGCCACACCACCCGGGCCGTACCCCTCGTACATGATCGTCTGGTAGTCGGCGCCCCCCGCCTCCAGACCGGCACCGCGCTTGATGGCCCGTTCGATATTGTCGTTGGGGACGGAGTTCTTCTTTGCCTTCTGGATGGCGTCATACAGGGTGGGGTTGCCCTCGGGGTCTCCACCCCCAAGGCGGGCGGCAACCTCGACGTTCTTGATCAACTTGGCGAAGAGTTTGCCCCGCTTGGCGTCAACGACGGCCTTCTTGTGTTTGGTTGTCGCCCACTTGGAGTGGCCGGCCATGTACCCTCCGTCCTTAACGTCCCTTACTCCGCCACCAGGCCGCGCTCCGCCGCCCGGTCCTTGGCCGCACGCGTGACCATGTCGATGAAAAGTTGGTGAACACGCCGGTCATTGGTCAGTTCCGGATGGAAGGAGGTCGCCATCAGGTGACGCTGCCGTACTGCGACGATCCTACCGTCGGCGGGTCCGCCCGAGATTCGGGCAAGGACCTCGACGCCCTCACCGACCGATTCCACCCACGGTGCACGGATGAAGACCGCTGGCAGCGGATCTCCCGGCACTCCGTGCAGCCGCAGAGTGGTCTCGAACGAGTCAACCTGCCGACCAAAGGCGTTTCGGCGTACCGTCATGTCGATACCACCGATGGTCTGCTGGTCGGGGCGACCGTCCAGGACCCGATCCGCCAGCATGATCATGCCGGCGCAGGAACCGAAGGCAGGCATCCCTTCCGCTAGAAGCTTACGCAACGGATCCAGCAACCCGAAATCCACCGCAAGCTTACCGATCGTGGTGGATTCGCCGCCGGGTATCACGATCCCGTCGATACCGGACAGCTCTTCCGGGCGCCGGATTGGGCGTGCCTGCGCCCCGCAGGCGGTCAACGCCGTCACATGTTCCCGGACGTTCCCCTGTAGGGCCAGAACACCGATCACTGGCACGGCTCACCAACCACGATTGGCTAGTCGGTCTGACTCCGGCAGCGTGGACACGTTAATGCCCACCATTGGCTCACCGAGTCCGCGGGAGACCTTGGCGATCACGTCAGGGTCGTCATAGAAGGTGGTCGCCTGCACGATGGCGGCGGCGCGCTTGGCGGGGTCGCCGGACTTGAAGATGCCCGATCCGACGAAGATGCCCTCCGCACCCAGCTGCATCATCATCGCGGCGTCGGCCGGGGTTGCGATCCCACCAGCGGTGAACAGCACCACCGGTAGCTTTCCGGTCTCCGCCACCTCGCGCACCAGCTCGTAGGGGGCGCGCAGCTCCTTGGCTGCCGCGTACAGCTCGTCTTCGTCGGCGACGGTCAGGCGCCGGATCCCTGCGCGGATCTGCCGCATGTGGCGGGTCGCCTCGACCACGTTCCCGGTGCCGGCCTCCCCCTTGGAGCGGATCATCGCCGCGCCTTCGGAGATCCGTCGCAGCGCCTCTCCCAGGTCGGTGGCGCCGCACACGAACGGCACGGTGAAGCGCCACTTGTCGATGTGGTGGGTCTCGTCGGCCGGGGTGAGCACCTCTGACTCGTCGATGTAGTCCACCCCGATCGCCTGCAGGACCTGCGCCTCGACGAAGTGTCCGATCCGGACCTTGGCCATCACCGGGATCGACACGGCGTCCATGATCGCCTCGATCAGGTCGGGGTCACTCATCCGCGCTACCCCGCCCTGCGCCCGGATGTCGGCCGGCACTCGCTCCAGGGCCATCACCGCCACGGCACCGGCGTCCTCGGCGATCTTGGCCTGTTCCGGGGTGACCACGTCCATGATCACGCCGCCCTTGAGCATCTCAGCCATGCCGCGCTTGACCCGCGCGGTGCCGGTCGTGGTGGGGGCGGCGGACGATTCGACCGGCTGGTCAGCGGCCGTGGAGTCGACAGACACGATCGACGGCTCCTTGCATGAAGGGATGGGGTGTATGTCTTGACGGCGTCGTCACCCACCCGTCGGGTTCGTGGCGACACGGCACAGCGCGTGCCCCGCCCACGGCGCGATGGGTGGAACACCGCAATGGTACGCCGGTGCTTGAGCCGCTGACCGTGGCCAATCCGCAGGTCGTGGCTTTACGATCCGGCCTCCCCGGCGCGTGCCTCCCCGGCGCGGGCGTCGTCGACCGGCGCCGCGGCCGCGCCGCCGTGGCTACCGGGGGAGGTCAACGGGTGTGAGATCCATGGGCAGCACCGTGTCCCCGATGTCGAAGTAGGCCGGCGGCGGGTGTCTGCGGGCTAGCCGCAGCATCCGCACCAGCGGGCGGCGTCGCAGCGCGAGCGCATCCCGGACCAGGTCGGTGTGCACCTGCCGTGCCAGGGCCACTCGACGGCTGGTGTTGACCACCTCCATGACCGGTTTCGTCGTCTCCCACCCGGACATGTCCAGGTCACGCAGCAGCTTGGTCAAGTCGTTCTCCGCCAGCTCACGCTCTGCCTGGTCGGCGTCGAGCGCGGCCTGAGCGGTGGCCCGTAACTGTTCGGCGCGTTCTCCCAGCCATGGCGCGGTATCGGCCAGCGTGGCCGCGGCGACTGCGCGGCGTACCAGTTGGGCGTCGAGCGCGGCGTACGCGGCGGCGGCACGCTGATGGAGCCGCTTGACTCGGGCCGCCGTCCATATCAAATAGGCGGCGACCAGGATGATCACGATGAGGACACCCACCACCCGCCACATGGCCCGCATCGTAGCGGTCAGCGACGAGCACCTGCGGTTCCCACACGTGCCGGGTGACCTGGCCGTGGATCCTGCGCGCCGCACCCCTATCCATTGACGGTCGTCAATTTTGACACGGTGGGTGCCGCCCCGCGGATCCGCCTCAGCCGAACTCCTCCAGGGCGGGATCCTCGTCGGTCACCCCGCCGGAGGCGGCTTCAATCGCGGTCTGGTAGACCTCCAGGACCCGTCGGGCGATCACCGCCCAGTCGTAGCGGGCGACCACCACCCGGGCCCGCGCCACCAGCTCCGCGCGTCGCGCGGGGTCATCCAGCAACCGGCCCGCCGCGGCGGCCAGGGCGGCGGCATCGCCGACCGGGAACAGTTCCCCTGCGCTGCCGCCGTCGAGAACCCGCCGGAAGGCATCCAGGTCACTGGCGAGGACTGGTGTGCCGGCCGCCATGGCCTCGGTCAGGATCATCCCGAAGGACTCGCCGCCGGTATTAGGTGCGATGTACAGGTCGACACTGCGCAACATGCGCGGTTTGTCGACCTCGGACAGCATCCCGAGGAAGACCACCCGCTCGGCCACCTGCGCGGGGACCCTCTCGAGTACCTCCTCAGGGTCTCCCGGACCGGCCACCAGCAGCCGCAGATCCGGGCGGGAGGTCACCAGGTCCGCAAACGCCGACAGCAGGATCCCGAAACCCTTGCGGGGTTCGGTGAACCGTCCCAGAAACCCCAAGGTCGGTGCCCGCTGGCCCTCCTCCCATCCCGGCAGCGGGGTGGCGGAGGCGAAACGCGCCACGTTCACGCCGTTGGGGATCTCCACGGCTCCCCCACCCAGATGCTCAACCTGCACCTTGCGCGCCAGGGCGCTCACCGCGATCCGGGCGGTGATCTTCTCGAGGACCAATTGCAACGGCGCATGAGCGGCGGCGACAAACCGGGACCGGGTGATCGCGGTGTGGAAGGTGGCGACCACCGGTCCCCTCGCGGCCAGGCACGCCAGCAACGACAGGCTCGGCGTGATCGGCTCATGCACGTGGAGGACGTCGAACTGACCCTCACGCAGCCACCGGCGTACCCGTGCCGCCGAGATCGGGCCGAAGAACGACAGCCGCGCCACCGACCCGTTGTAAGGGACCGGCATCGCCCCGCCCGCCGGCACCACGTAGTCAGGGAGGTCCTCCTCTTTCTCCGCGGCAGCGAGCACACTCACCTGGTGTCCGAGCTCCAGCAACGCCTCGGCGAGATCCCTGACATGGTTCTGGACTCCTCCGGGTACGTCGAAGGAGTAAGGACACACGATGCCGATCCGCATGGTTCAGGTGTCCTCCAGCCACACCCGCTGAAGCATGTGCCAGTCCGTAGGATGCTTGCCGATCCGCTGAGCCATCCAGTCGGCCAAGGACTGCGTCACTTGCGCCACCCGTACGTCCAGCAGCTCGGTGTCTGAGGGTGGTATCGGTACTGGCTCCACCTCCGCCACGCAGCGGTCGTCCTCATAGTGCAGGAATACCGCAAACAGTGGCGCTCCGGTCTTGAGGGCCAATAGCGCCGGTCCGGGCGGCATTCGTGCTTGAGCGCCGAAAAATTCAACGGGTACGCCTCGCGCTGACAGGTCCCGATCCGCCAGCAAGGCGACCACTTTCCCTGCCTGCAGGCTCTCGATCAGGACCTCCAGCGGTGGCCGGGTCCCTTTGGTGAGGGGCAGGATCTCCATCCCGAGAGATTCCCGGTAGGCGACGAACCGTTGAAACAGGCTCTCCGGCCGTAGCCGCTCAGCCACCGCCACCAGGGGCCACCCCTGCTTGACCACCCACGCCCCGGCCAGGTCCCAGTTGCCGGCGTGCGGCAGGGCGAGGATCACCCCTCTCCCCTCCTCGACCGCGGAGGCGAGCAGGTCGCGTCGTGGAACGTGGAAACGGTCCACCAACCGACGCCCCGAACGGGACGGCAACCGGAAGGCCTCCATCCAGTAGCGGGCGTAGGAGCGCATCGCCTGGCGGGTCAGCCGGTCTAGTTCGGCCTCCTCCACGGCGGGCCCTACCACCCGCCGCAGATTACGACGAAGCCGCTGGACGCCGGTGCCGCCACGGCGCCAGGCCATATCGGCGGCGAGCCGGAAGCCGGCGGCGGCCACCGACTCAGGCAGGAGCCGAACCAGTCGCCACGCGGCCGCGTACCCGGCGTCGACAATCCAATCCCTGCTCACGACGCGGACTCGGCTGGAATGTGGGTTTGTCGGTACACGTGGGCGATCCGCTGGCCGGCGGTGAGGACGGCCAGCGCCGCCAGCACCCACAGCGCCGTTTCCAGGACATAGGGGACTCCGAGGGCGTTAAGGAGCGCCCCGATCCCGATCACGAGCAGCCGTTCACCCCGCTCGGCCACCCCGACGTTGCAGGACACTCCCAGGCCTTCGGCGCGTGCCTTGGCGTAGGAGACGATCTGCCCGGCGACCAAGCAGATTAAAGCGACTGCGGCCAACACGTCCTGACCGGTGGTGGCCAGCCAATACGCCAGCGAACCGAAGATCGCACCATCTGCGATCCGGTCCATGGTCGAGTCCAGGAAGGCTCCGAATTTGCTGGTAGTGCCTCGGACACGGGCCATTGCGCCGTCCAGCATGTCGGTGAGCACGCTGACGGTCACCACCAAAGTCCCCACCAGCAGCTCACCCCGCGTCACGAAGCCCAGACAGCCGACCAGCACTCCCAGGGTCCCCGCCACCGTCACCGCGTTGGGGGAGACACCCGCTCGCAACAGCAGCCTGGCTAGCGGATTGAAGACTTTAGGGATATAGACCCGCGCCACCGTGGTGAGGTTTCTCGCCATAACCCCTTACTCGCGTTCGACTCTCGGGTCGGCCCCGATCGACCAGTGGCGCGACTGGTTGATCGCGTCGCCGGTCGCGGTCAGCCGACAAGCGGGCCGAGACGGGCGTGACCAGGGCCGGGGCGGCCCTCCCCGATCCACAGGCGTCATCACCCTACCGACCGGCCTCAGAGGGGATCCCAGGCGGCGGAGTGCTTCATCTGCGCGTCGGGGTTGTGTCGTTTTGGTTACGGGTGTGGGATCAGTAACAGGCCGTGAAACAGCTCACAGCGGCGGCCACCCCGGGTCGTCGCCTGTCCTTCGCGGTCGCCAGGCAGGAGGTGCGCTCATGGCCCAAAAAAGCCAGGAGAAGGGAATCACCGGCCCGGCGCCGGTGGTGGATTCCCCCGGGAAGGTACGCAACGTGGTGCTCGTTGGGCACTCCGGTGCGGGGAAAACCACTCTTGTTGAGGCTCTGCTCGCCGCCACCGGGACAATCCCACGCGCCGGCAGTATCACCGAAGGCACCACGGTTTGCGATCATGACCCGGCTGCGATTAAACAGCAGCGGTCAGTCAGTCTGACATGCGCCCCACTATGGCACGACGGTATCAAAATCAACCTCCTGGACTCCCCGGGATACGCCGACTTCGTCGGTGAACTCCGTGCCGGTTTGCGAGCCGCCGACGCAGCGCTGTTCGTGGTATCCGCCGGGGATGGCCTGGACGCCGCCACGATCGCCCTCTGGGAGGAGTGTGCCGCGGTAGGCATGCCGCGCGCGGTTGCGGTGGCCCGCCTGGACCACCACCGCGCCGACTACGACGAGACGCTCGCTCACTGTCAGCAGGCGTTCGGTGACGGTGTTCTCCCCCTGTACCTCCCCTTGTATGGCGAGGGCGAGGAGAAACCGGTGGTCGGACTTATCGGTCTGATCACCCAACGCCTCTATGACTACTCCGGTGGCGCCTGGCCGCCGGTGATTCGGGATCCGGACCCCGACCTGCTTCCCACGATCACTGAGGCACGCAACGCCTTGATTGAGGGGATCATCGCCGAAAGCGAAGACGAAACCCTCATGGACCGCTACCTGGCGGGCGAGGAGATCGAGGAATCCACACTCATCTCCGACTTGGAGACCGCGGTGGCGCGGGGGCACTTCTACCCCGTCATCCCTGTGTGCTCCCAGACCCGCCTGGGCTTGGACGCTCTGCTGGAGGTACTCACCCGCGGCTTCCCGTCCCCGTTGGAGCATGAACCGCCCGCGGTGACCGGGGTGGACGGCAGCCCGCGGGATCCTCTGCGGGTCGACCCTGTCGGCCCGCTGGTCGCCGAGGTCGTCAAGACCACTATCGACCCCTACGTGGGTCGAGTTTCGCTGGTGCGGGTTTTCTCCGGCACGCTGCGGCCCGACACCACCCTCCACATCTCCGGTCACGGCCTGGCGGCGCGGGGCCACCCCGACCATGACGTCGACGAACGGGTGGCGCATCTGTACTCGCCGTTGGGCGCGTCGCTTCGGGAGATCCCCTACTGTGTGGCGGGCGACATCTGCGCGATCACCAAGTCGGGTTCGGCCGAGACCGGCGACACCATCTCAACTAAAGAGGATCCGCTGCTGGTCACCCCCTGGCAGATGCCGGAGCCCCTGTTGCCGGTGGCTGTGGTGGCCCGGAGCCGTTCCGATGAGGACGCGCTCGCGAAGAACCTGTCCCGGTTGGTGGCCGGTGACCCCACGCTCCGCCTGGAACGCAACGCCGAGACCCGTCAGCTCGTGCTGTGGTGCATGGGTGAAGCCCACGCCGATGTCGTCCTCGACCGGCTCCGCGCCGGGGGCGTGGAGTTGGACACCGAGCCGGTGCGGGTCGCGTTGCGAGAAACCTTCGCCGCACCCAGCCGTGGCCATGGCCGTCACGTCAAACAGTCAGGTGGCCACGGCCAGTACGCCATCTGCGACATCGAGGTGGAGCCGCTGCCTCGAGGAGCTGGTTTCGAGTACGCCGAACGCGTCTTCGGCGGCGCAGTCCCCAACCAGTACATCCCCAGCGTAGAGAAGGGGGTACGCGCCCAGATGGAGCGGGGCCTGATCGCCGGTTACCCGGTGGTGGACATCAAAGTGACGCTGGTGGACGGTAAAGCCCACTCGGTGGACTCCTCCGACGCGGCGTTCCAAACCGCGGGGGCGCTGGCCCTCCGGGACGCCGCTGAGAAGGGGCAGGTGCTCCTTCTGGAGCCGGTCGACCAGGTGACCGTGCGGGTACCCGACGCCTACGTGGGCGCCGTGATGAGCGATATCTCCTCCCGCCGCGGGCGGGTGCTGGGCACCGAACCGGACCCCACCACCGTGGAGCGGACGGTGATCCAGGCGGAGATCCCGGCCAGTGAGCTGCTGCGCTATACGGTGGAGTTGCGCGCCATGACCAGCGGCACTGGTTCGTTCACCCGCTCCTTCGCCCGATACGAACCGATGCCGCCTCACCTCGCCGAGCAGGTCCGCAAGGAAAACCAGAATTGAAAGCCGGAACTGACCGAAACTGATTAGTCTCGATCCACGCGGTCGACCGGTTCGGTCACTCACTCCACGATCCACTCGACCGGGGTACGCGACGCGCGTCACGTTACACAACGTGACGTGGCGGGCGTACTCCGGTCATCACCGCGGCTTTCTGTCAGCCTTAAAAGGGGTACGCCGGGCAAGCCGGTCACACCTGAAGCCAGGCGTCAGCGAGCAGGGCGCGGGTGTCGACGAGTAACTGAGGCAGCACCTTGGTGTGCCCCACCACCGGCATGAAGTTGGTGTCCCCGCCCCATCGCGGCACCACGTGCTGGTGCAGGTGACCCGCGATCCCCGCACCGGCCACCGCGCCTTGATTCATGCCGATGTTGAATCCGTGGGCGCCGCTGGCGTGACGGACCGCCCGCATCGCGCGCTGCGTGAACGTCGCCAGCTCCAGCAGCTCCGGCTCCTCCAGGTCGGTGTAGTCGGCGACGTGTCGGTATGGGCACACCATGAGGTGGCCGGAGTTGTACGGATACAGATTCAGCACCGCGTACACCAACTGTCCCCGAGCGATGATCAATCCTTGCTCGTCTGACAGTCGTGGGGCCCGGCAGAACGGACAGGTCTCCGTGTCGGCGTCGCCGCCGGTGGGTTTGTTCTCCCCTCGGATGTAGGCCATGCGGTGGGGTGTCCACAGTCGGTCGAATTGATCGGGGACCCCGGCGCCTTGTTGTTCCTTGATCTGCGGACCCGTCACAGCCTCAGATCCTACGGTCCGCTCGCCAGACCCCACCGCGTCGCTCATCCGCCCCTCCGTCGCTCAATAAACGCGGCGTACCGGGGCGCCGCAGGTGAGGCGGCACGCCCCGGACGACACCCGTGTCAAGGCCGTGTGGACCATGTGGCGGCACCCCGACGGCCCTGCTTTCTCGCCCGTGGTGTTATCCGCTTCGCGGCCACCGGGCTAGCCGCGACCGGCCCGTGGCATCCGACCCTGTATCGGGTGCCACGGGCCGGGGCGTCACGCCGATGCGGATGGACCAACGTTGGTCCGGGAACGGACCACCTCCAGCACATGGGCGACCGCCTCATCGAGAGGTACGCCGTTGCGCTGCGAACCGTCGCGGTACCGGAAGGACACGGTCCCGTTGGCGACGTCGGTGTCCCCAGCGATCACCATGAACGGAATCTTCTGCTGCTGAGCGTTCCGGATCTTCTTCTGCATCCGGTCATCCGACGCGTCCACCTCCGCACGGATCCGCTCAGCCCGCAGCCGCGCCACGAAGTCCTGCAGGTAGGGCGTGTGGTCTTCCCGAACCGGGATACCCACCACCTGCACCGGCGCCAGCCAGGCGGGGAACGCGCCGGCGTAGTGCTCGGTGAGCACCCCGATGAAGCGCTCAATGGAGCCGAACAGCGCCCGGTGGATGATCACCGGCCGCTTCCGGGTGCCGTCGGCGGCCTGGTATTCCAAGCCGAAACGCTGCGGCATCTGGAAGTCGACCTGGATGGTTGACATCTGCCAGGTCCGCCCGATGGCGTCCTTGGCCTGCACGGAGATCTTCGGGCCGTAGAACGCCGCGCCGCCCGGGTCAGGCACCAGCTCCAGGCCGGATTCCTCAGCCGCCACCCGCAGCGCCTCGGTGGCCTCGGCCCACTCCTCCTCGGAGCCGATGAACTTCGGCCCTTCACCCCGGGTGGACAGCTCCAGGTAGAAGTCCTCCAAGCCGTAGTCGGCCAGCAGGTCAAGCACGAACCGCAGCAGTGACTTGATCTCGTCGCCCATCTGCTCCGGGGCGCAGTAGATGTGCGAGTCATCCATGGTGAGCCCGCGCACCCGGGTCAGCCCATGCACCACGCCGGACTTCTCGTACCGGTAGACCGTGCCGAACTCAAACAGCCGCAACGGCAGCTCTCGGTACGACCGCCCCCGTGACTTGTAGATCAAGTGGTGCATGGGGCAGTTCATGGCCTTGAGGTAGTACTCGGCGCCCTCAAGCTTCATGGGCGGGAACATCGTGTCCGCGTAGTACGGCAGATGTCCGGAGATCTCAAACAGCCGCCCCTTGGTGATGTGCGGGGTGTTGACGAACTGGTACCCCGCCTCCTCATGGCGCCGCCGCGAGTAGTCCTCCAGCTCTCGCCGCAGGATGCCCCCCTTGGGGTGGAAGACGGGCAGGCCGGAGCCGATCTCCTCCGGGAAGCTGAACAGGTCTAGGTCAGCGCCGAGCTTGCGGTGGTCGCGGCGGGCGGCCTCGGCGAGCAGGTTCAGGTAGTCCTTGAGGGCGTCCTTGGTCGGCCACGCGGTGCCGTAGATGCGCTGCAGCTGAGGGTTGGCTTCGCTGCCCCGCCAGTACGCCGCCGCGACACGCATCAGCTTGAACGCGCCAATCAGGCGGGTGGAGGGTAGATGCGGTCCGCGGCACAGATCCGACCAGCACCGCTTACCGGTTTCCGGGTCGATGTTGTCGTAGACCGACAGTTCGCCGCCGCCGACCTCCATCACCTCGCTGGTGTCGACATCACCCTTGATATCGACCAGCTCCAGCTTGTATGGCTCGTCGGCCAGCTCCGCCTTGGCTTCCTCCACCGACCCGTAGACCCGGCGGGAGAAGCGCTGCCCGGACTTGACGATCTCGCGCATCCGCTTCTCAATGCGTTCCAGGTCTTCGGGCTGGAACGGCTTGGACACGTCGAAGTCGTAGTAGAAGCCGTTCTCAATGGGCGGTCCGATGCCGAGCTTGGCCTCAGGGAAGAGATCCTGGACCGCCTGCGCCATCACGTGCGCGGTCGAGTGGCGCAGCACGTTAAGACCGTCGGGGCTGGACAACGGCACCGGCTCGACCGCGACCTCGGCGTCGGGCACCCAGTCCAAGTCACGGAGCCGACCGTCGGGGTCGCGCACCACCACGATGGCGTCGGGCCCGGTCGTTGGTAGGCCCGCTTCCGCGATCGCGGCCGCGGCGGTCGTCCCAGCCGGGACGACGACGCGGTCGACCACGGCGGCAGGACGAGGTGCGGACACGATGATCTCCTTCGGTTGGGACGCCGGGGCGTCGTGATAACCGTGACGATTGGCCTTTGCGATGGTATCGACTCCGTCAGCGCCGGCCGCGCGTGCATCCACCGCTGGGCTTCGCCCGCGTGTTCCGGCTGGTCAGCCGGGTGTGGTACGCCACCGGCCGTCGCCTGGATCGCCTGGTCTACGGCCTGTGCCGCCGCCCCTGCGCAGGGGCGTGGGGGACACCGTGCTCCAACTCGGGGCTGCCCGGCGTCCTCGATCGCCCGGTGGCGCCTGTCCACACCTACCTATCGGTACCCATCGGTGACCACAAGATCAATTGAGATCAATTCCGGTCGATAGCGGCCGCAGGTCGCGCTCTCCGCGTCTTCGGGCCCCGTTCCCGCCGGCGCCCGGGTCTTGATCCGGAGGCTTTGATCTGGAAGCCGACGGACACGGTCCCCCAACAGGACACGAGGGGTACGCGGAGGCCCGCCGCTTTCCACACCGTAGGCTCGCACCGCCGACTTTCGGTCGATTCCCGCCTGGTTCCCACCCACATTCCACCTACGCTGTGGCTGCAGCGGGCCGTGACATCAGGGGATCACGGCGACGGCGGTGATCTCCACCAGCTGCCCGGTATACCCGAGGCAGGACACCCCCAACAGGGTTGACGTGTGCGGGCCCGCCGCCAGTCCGGATTCAGTCACCACATCCCACACCTGGCTGAGTACCTTCGGCTGGTCCGCCACCACGTATACGGTGCTGGCGATGACCTGGGTCAGGTCTGTGCCGACGGCGCGAAGCGCCTCCTCCAGGTTGTGCAGTACCTGATGGGTCTGGGCCACCGGATCGCCCGCCCCCACCAGTCGCCCTTCGGCGTCCAGCGGCACGGCGCCAGCCATGAACGCCAGCCGCTGTCCCGCCTCCACCACGGCGGCGTGCGCGTAGTTCGGCGGAGGGAACAGGCTGGGGACCACGACACGTTCGGCCATCTCGTCTCCGTCTCTTGTTCCAGACAACAGCTCAGAGTTCGGCTATCGATGCGATACCGACCTGGTGATCAGGATTGTTTCCTGCTCCGTTGTCCGCCGGTTTACGGCCCGGGTACGCCGGTTGTGCGCCCCGGGCCGAACCGTGACACGCCGTCCCCGACGGCGACGGTCATCGCCGAAGGTCAGCAGTGATCAACCACGTTTCCAGAACTCCCACCGCCGGCTCTGCGTCTGTCCCGTACCCCCGGACGAGCCACCGGAGGAACCGCCGGGGTTCGGGGAGGAAGAGCTGGGGCCAAAGACCGTGGTCGTGAACCGCTCCAGGGTCTGGAGGGCATCCCGCCACAGGGCCTCCAGGTCTGCTTCACGGAGTGCACCCGGGGCCTCGCAGACGTTGAGTCGATCGGCCAGGCTCCGCAGCTGCTCCAACTCGGCGTGCGCCACACCCCGCTCCCGCAGGTGCTCCACGAGGGCCTGCAGGCGGCTGGCCAGGTCGGCCAGGAGCATCTGCCGTTCGTACCACGGCAACGTGGCACTCCGCTGGAGGGCACGCAGCTCGTCGGTGATCTGTCCCCGGGCGCTGTCCAGGGCGTTCTCCTCCCCACGGGGCTGCGTACCCGGTGCTCCCGGCACCGGGACGGCTGGTACCCGCCCTGCCTTCATCCGCCCCATGCTGCGCCCCAGAATCGCCCGTCCGGCCGGGCGCCGGGGCGGTGAGCCCGCGGGGGCCACAGGCCCTGGCCTGGCCGCAAATTCGGGGGCGCCTCCGAACGCCATTAGCGTTGGCTGGATCGCGCCGCCTGGCGCGGGCGGTGCTCCGGCTGGGGCAGGCGGGGGCGCGGCTCCGGGCGCGGGGACGCCGCCCGCGTATCCGGCCACTGGCATCACCGCTGCCGGATCCCATCCGGACGGCAGCTCCACCGGCTGGGTGACCCGGTGTGGTTGGTCTCCATCGGTGACGACTCGCGTGTCGACAGCGACGAAGGCGGTGAACCGGCACAGCACGCCGAACCGCAGAGAGGCGGCGATGATGCGACGCTCTAGCTCCACCGCCTCATCGACGCCCCGGTGGCGCTGCAGCGTCGGCAGCGTGGCGTACCGGTCCTCCAGGTCGCGCAGGTGTCCTCGCGCCCAGATCGCGGTCGCCGCGGGGTTGTCCCTGACCACCGCCGGCACCCGCAGCCGCCACTCCTTCCCTTCAAGGGTGCGGCCGGTGACCACGAACGCCCCCACTGACCGGTCGCCGTGGACGGAGCCGTCCGACGAGACCGCAGGGGTACGCGCCAGCCGCCCCGAGATCGTCAACGGCGCGCCAGGAAACAGATCGGGCAGCCGGTGCGGAGCGATCGTCTCCTGGATGGGGTCTAACCCCTCAGGGATCAGCGTCAGCCCGGTCACGACAGGCGCCGCAATCCGACGATGGATGCGCGCCATCGCCTCATCGAGGCGATCCTCGCTCTCCACCAGCTCACAACGCCCGCGTCCCAACACCGCCAGCCTGGATAGGAATCCGGCGTTGACCGCGCGGTCGATCCCCACGGTGTGGATCCGGATCTGTCCGAGGCGCGGGCTGAGTTCCCGTAGGATCTGATCCTCGTTTCCGACCTGACCATCGGTTACCAGCACCAGGATGGCGTCCCGCTCCCCGGCTGACGCCTCCGATGCTGACGTGCTCTGGTTCTGTGAGAGCAGATCCGCCGCCGCCAGCAGTGGCTGCAGCATCTCGGTACCGCCCCGTGCGCCCATGGAGGCCAGGAACTCCACGGCACGGAACCGGTGCCGGTCGCTGGCCGGTACCAATCCGGACGGCAGGGTCGGTGGGGAGTCCACGCTGTGATCGAAGGCGAAGACCGCGAAGCGGTCCGCCTGGGTGAGGGTGTCCACGATACGCGCGGCGGCGCGGCGCGCCGCGATGATCTTCCAGCCACCCATGCTGCCGGAGCGATCCAGCAGCAACACCACGTCACGTGGCCGCGCTGACGGCGGCAGCGGAGGTGGCAGCACGGTCAGGGTGAAGGTGCCTGTCCCAAAGTCGAAGCCGTTCGTCCCCTCTGCTCCGGCAGGCTCCGATGTGGATACTCCACTCGCGAGGGTGGACGGTGCGGTTTGAGTGTCTGGTGTGGACGATGTGGACGCCTCCGGCTGAGCGTCCGGGGCCAACACGAGCGTGGAGACGATCGGGGTCTCCGATTCGGGCGTACCCTCCGCTGCCGTCTCATCCGGTGCCAGCCGCAGCCGGAGGATAAAGTCACGGTCGACCCGTTCGCCGGGCTGGATCCGCAACCTGAGGGTGCCGTCGGCCTCCGATTCGGTGGTGACCGTATGCAGGCTGGAGTGCACCGTCGACAACGGCAACCCGGCGGCGTCGATCTGCGCCTCGATCCCCAGCCGTACCGGGTTAGGGAAGCCCGGCAGCAACACCGGCGGGGTGATACGGGAGGCGTCAGGCACCGCGTCAGTGTCGGGCATGACGCCATCCCCCACCGGGTCATCGATCGGCGTACCAGGGATGTAGCGTGGCGCCACCACCAGCGGAAACCGGAAGGTAGCCTCGTTGTCGTCGGTCGGCAACGGCCCGGCCAACGTCAGCCGTACGGTCACCCGCTCCCCGGGCAGGATGTTGCCCACCCGCATCGTGAACACATCGGCGCGTTCCTGTTCAGCGATCGACGCGCGCTGCCCGGAACGGATCGCCTGGTCGTAGGTACGCCGGGCCTCCCCCCGCTCCTGCAACACCGCCTCAACGGTCCGCCCCGCGGCCTCCATACGCATCGCGGTGACCGCCGCCCGATCCGGCAACGGGAAGATGTAGGTGGCCTCCAAGGGTTCGGCGTATGGATTGCGGAATCCCTGGGACACCACCGTATGAGCGACCAATCCAGTGATGCGGGTCTGGATGTCGAGCTGGTCCAGCGGCAGGTTTCCCGCGTCGGTGACCAGCGACCCGAGACCGGCGTCCTCCACCGGAGCCGGCGGCTCAATGAGTGGTTCGACACGGATGGTCATCACGAACTCCCTCCAGGCCGCGGGTGTGCGTCAACAGCCGAGGCGGTGTCGGTGTCGGGGAGCACCCCGCGCGCGGTCAGCAGATCCAAGACTGGGGCGGCGGCCTCACCCAGAGCGGCGATGTCCCCTGGATCGGGCGTACGCCGGGGGTGGGTGATGACCAAGAGGACGCCACGACCCAGGTCGACGACGTGCCCTAACGACGGCGTGGCGTCGGTGTGGGGCGTGGCGGGTGTGGGATGTTCGCGCGTCGGCACAGGACCTGCGGCCGTCTCAGCGCCGAGACGTCCGTCCGGGCTGACGGCCGCGGCATGAACCGGCCAGTCGGCGAAGGTGGCTGGTGTTGGGGCGGGGGTGACCGCGGCGGTTGTGGCCCAGAACCGCTCCCGGGGTCGGGCGGTGGGCGGCGTCGCCCCGGAGGGGTCCGCGACACCATTGCCGCCCGCGACCGGGCCTTCCGTGTCACGTCCGGCCGGGCCGGTGGAGCGCATCCACGCCTCGACGATGGCGTCAAGTTCGGCGGCGCTGATTCCAGCGATCGCGTGGAGCGTGGTGGTAGGAGCACCCGTTAGCTCCTGCTGGATCTCGGCCAGGGTACGCCCCTGCGCCTGGCGACGTTTGATAGCGACCAGTTGCAGGAGATGCCGTGGGCCGTACCAGCCGGTACGGCCCCGAAGCACGGGGCGGTCCAGCAGACCGATCGTGGTGTACCACCGGATCGCCCGACGATCGGGGACGCTGCGGATCCGCCGGTCTATGCGCGACGCCAGGCCGGTGGTTTGGGACAGCACGCGGTTGACCAACTCGATGAGTTGATCCAGGGTCCAGGCCGCCTCGGTCACCTCTCAACCATGACACTGTCATATGACAGTGTCAAATAGCCGAGGCGGGAACCTCACCGATCGCGCGGTAAATCCCGTACCTCCCGCTCCCATGAGGTGGACTCGACCGTCGGTACGCAGCGGCACCGCAGTGACAGCTGGCGCCTAACGCGTGCTGACCGGCATGACACCGGGCGATCCGCACTCCGGGCGTACCGCTGGTCAACGGAGGTGATCGAGCGATCCGGCAGCGTCGCCCGCCACGGGCTTCTCCCGACGCTGCCCGCTCAGCTCCTCTTCAGCGGTACTTCCCGAGTTCTTCAGTTCTTTTCCTGGCGTGTCTTCTCTTTTCCTGGCGTGTCCTCCTGGTACGCGCCCGCGGCCCTCATAACCGCGCTACGCACCCGACAGAAGAGCTCGAAGAAGACATGCAAAGAAGGCTCAAATAAATCGGCTCGGCCATGCCCGTCTCAGGCGTGGCCGAGCCGTTGGACAACGACGCTGTTGGGCTCGCCCGCCGCCTGCCCGACTCGTGACGGCGGCGGGTCGTGGGCTGTGGACGCTTTACGCCTGCGCTTCCACCGCCGGTTCCTGAACAGGCGTAGGGCGGGCCCGGAACGCGATCCACACCGCCAACGCGCCCACCAACGCTATGGCGGTCAATACCGCGGAGGCGATGAAGCCGATGCGGATCCCGTCCATCAGGGCGCCGTCCGAGGCCAGTCGCAAGGAGGCGGCCCCGATGACCGGCCCCAGCGTGAATCCCAGCATCAGGGTCAGCTGCGCGACCGCGCCGACCAGGGCGGTCTGATCTGGGCGGGCACTGCTGAGCAGTAGGGTCTGGATGGGACTGACGAACAGCCCCAACCCAATGCCGATCAACGCGATCCGCCAGGCGATGTCCAGCTGCGCCGCTGTGCCATCCAGGGGGATCAGCAGCAGGGTCCCGGCCACCCCGAATACAGTGCCCAGCAAGGGCAGCCGCCGGGTATCCATCCGGTCGGCAAGCCACCCTGCTACCGGCGCCATGATCCCAATCCCCAGCGGAAGCGCCAGCATCGTCGCTCCTGCCACGTCGGGTGTGCGTCCCTGAACCTCCTGAATCAGGAAAGGCAGCAGGAAGTTGATGGCGCCCCCACCCGTGATCACAAACAGCAGCAGCGCTCCCAGTGGCGGGCCCAGGCGACTGCCGACGATCCGCAGCACCACTCGGGATTCCGGCGACTGGACCCACAGCACGAGGGCCGCCACACCCAGCAGGGCGAAGATCCAGGATCCGAGCTCCAACGCGATCAGCAACCCGGTCAAGGTCATCCCCAGGGAGAGGGTCTCCCGCAACTGCCGACGATCTGGCACCGGCAGTCCCCCGTCGTCGCGGGGCATGCTCCGCGCTCCCAGCCACAGCGCGACCGCACACACCGGCACGTTGATCAAGAAAATGCCGCGCCATCCCAGATGGGCGGCGATCAACCCGCCTAGACCGGGGCCAGCGATGGAACCGATAGGGCCCAACGTGGCCAACGCCCCGAAGGCTCGCCCCCGCTGATCGGGGCGTACCACCGCGGCCAGCACCGGGAACACCAACGCAGCGATGATGCCGCTAAACGCACCCTGCAGCACCCGGGCCACGAACAGGAATACCGCACCAGGCGCCACGCTGACGAGAGCGCTGGCGACCGCGAACCCGGCCACCGCCAACAGGAAGGCCCACCGCAGGCTCGCGCGATCCACCCAGCGCCCAGCGGGCAAGGTCATCGCCACGATGGGAAGGAAGTAACTCAGCAGCACCCATTGGGTGCTCCCCTCGGTCATCCCAAACTCTCGACCGATGATGGGGAGAGCGACATTAGCCGCTGTCTGGTCCAATGTTGTCAGAAAAACGACCAATGCCAGCCCGATAACCGCTGACCAACTGGTACGCCGCGTATCATTCGTCATCACGGAATGTCGTTTTTACGCGCTCTCCGCAGATCAGTCAAACAAGGTCGTCACGGCTTACCTCTCGACGCTGCACTAACCAGGAATCTCCGTTTGGGACAAGAATGTCGGAGCATGTCGTGCTCCGATGAATAACAGGCTGTCCGCCCTTCGGAGTGGCGATAACAAGCGCGTAAGAGAATGCTCGAACCGTACCGTCCTCAAGAGCGTCAACGCTGAGCATGCCCAGCCAGTGTCGGTGCTTGACACCCGCCGCTTGTAACTCTTGATGGGTACGCCGCACCGCAGCGGCCAGATTCGCGCGTCCCACCGTCGGCTCGGGGTGAGCGTTCGCGGCGAAGCTACCGTCCTCGGTGAAGGTCGCGGCCCAGCCTTCGGCGTCCCCCTCGTCAAGCAGGCGCATTTGGCGCGCGTAGAAATGCGCCACCCGTGTATAGAGGGTGTTGTCCGTTCCCAGCGGTAACGACTGAACTTCGGTCATGAATCTCCTCCTCACCACCTGCTGTAGGGGTGTCGGGAGGAGTGTGAGCGGCGGTACTCAAAAACGACTCGAAACCTCGCCGCGCCGTTTGGAGCCGGCCTCGTTCCGCCCTCGAGTCGGGATCCTGAAGCTCCCTCACGATCGGTTGATCCCCGATTCGAGGAGGCGCTTTGTACGGTCGCACCCTTTCCAGACGCACACTGCTGGTCGGTGCGGGCGCGACGGCGGCCCTCACCGCCTTATCGTCCATATCCTCTTCCCGCTCGACAGCGGCCGCCCCTGCTGAACCGGTCGACGTCCTCATCGTCGGAAGCGGATATGCGGGAGCGATAGCGGCTTTCCGTCTGGCCGAAGCCGGAATCAACTCCGTGGTGGTGGAACGAGGCCGCCGGTGGCCCATCCGTCCAACCGGCGATACCTTCGCCACCCCTGAGAACCCGGATGGCCGGGCCGCTTGGCTGAGCACCACCTCCCCGTTCACCCCCGAGCCCTTGGACATCTACCCGGGTGTGCTGGAGGCCTACCAGGCCGACGGCGTGATGGCTCTGGCGGGTGCGGGTGTGGGTGGCGGTTCGCTGGTGAACAGCGCCGTCATGATGCAGCCCTCCAGGGAACTGTTCAATCTCACCTTGGGCAGGCTGCTCGACTACGACGAGATGGATGATGTCTGGTTCCCGCGGGCCAGGAATTTGATCGGCGCGACGCCGATGCCCGATGACGTATACAACTCCTCCTACTACCGGGCTGCCCGAGGGTTCTACGACGCCGCCCAGCGGGCCGGCCTCGACCCGATCCGGGTGGACATGGCGTTGGACTGGGATGTGGTCCGGGGCGAGATGACTGGCCGCTATGTCCAATCGGCGGTGTTGGGCCACTCCACCTGGGGCATGAACAGTGGCGCCAAGCGCAGCGTCGACCGAACGATCCTGGCCGCGGCAGAGGCCACCCGCCGGGTGGCGGTCGTCACCCTGACCCGGGTGGTGAGCATCGTTCAGCAACGTGACCGCTACCTGGTCTCGTGTGAACGGATCAATGAGTCCGGCACTGTGGTGGCACGTCCCACCTTCTCCGCCCGACACGTGATCTTGGCGGCCGGATCGCTGGGCACCACCAAGTTGCTGGTCCGTGCCCGCGCCCGACGGGAGCTGCCTCTCCTATCGCCACGCGTGGGTACCGCCTGGTGCACCAACGGTGACACGGTCGCGATGTGGAGCGGCATGCCTGACAACAATCCTGGTCAGGGCGGCCCCTCGGGCATCATCGCCCGCGACTGGGTCAACAACCCGATCGGTCCAGTCACTGGCCTGAACTTCCCCTGGCCCGGCATGCCGGCCGGCACCGGCGCGCTGGCTGGCCTCTTCCTGGGGTTGGCCCCCGCCGTGGGTCGGTTCTCCTACAACCATGCCACCGATGAGGTGCGCCTGACCTGGCCCGCCAGCGCTCCCGCGGTGACCCAGGTGGTGGACGCGGTGACCGACACCGTGGGGCGCTTCGCCGCCGTGGATGGCGCCACCCCGCAGTTCATCACTCCGGAGCGGACCTCACACCCCTTGGGGGGCGTACCCCTGGGAATCGCCACCGACCTGCTCGGCCGGCTGCGTGGCTACCCCAACCTGTACGTGATCGACAGCGCCCTGATTCCCGGCTCCACCGGAGGCGCGCCTCCCGCCCTGACGGTGGCGGCGCTGGCTGACCGATGCGTGACCGGGCTGCTGGAAGCCGACGCCTTCTCTCCATCCCGTAGGCCGGCGTCCCTAGCCACCGTCTGACAGGAGCGGGCGGGCATGCGGGACGCGCGCCACACCACGCTTATGCGCCTGGGCCGGGCACTGGCTTGGCTGGGATGGTGCGCGGGACCTGCTGTCCCGCCCGCCATCGCCCATCCCTGGCCGGAGGACGAAGCGGGGATAAGCCCGCTTCAGGGCGACTTGAGAGTCCTTCGAGTGCCCCCTCACACCCTTGGATCCGCCGGCGAACTCGGCACAGTATCCGCCGAACAGGAGAATTCACGTGACTGAGAAGAATCTCCCCTCTGGCGTCCCCACTCCGGCCACGGCCATCGTCACCGGAGCCACCAGCGGCATCGGTCTGGCGATCGCCAAAGCGTTGGCCGCGAACTCAATCAGAGTCTTCATCTGCGCCCGTAACGCCGAGGATGTCGCCGCCACGGTCAAACAGTTACGGGACAACGGCGGTGAGGCGGACGGGACCACCTGCGACGTGCGTTCGGTGAGCGACATCAAGGCCATGGTCCAGGCCGCCGTGGCGGCTTTCGGCCCCATCGACATCCTGGTCAACAACGCCGGACGCAGTGGTGGAGGCCCCACCGCTGAGATCCCCGACGAGCTGTGGGACGACGTGATCGACACCAACCTCAACAGCGTGTTCCGGGTGACCCGGGAGGTGCTGACCACCGGCCGCATGCGGGAACGTTCGTGGGGGCGGATCATTAACATCGCCTCCACCGGCGGTAAGCAAGGGGTGGTGCTCGGCGCGCCGTACTCGGCCTCTAAGCACGGGGTTGTCGGCTTCACCAAGGCGCTGGGCCTGGAGTTGGCCAAGACCGGAATCACCGTCAACGCGGTCTGCCCAGGCTATGTCGAAACCCCGATGGCCCAGCGGGTCCGAGCCGGGTACGCGCGGGTGTGGAACACCACCGAAGAAGACGTCTTGAACCGCTTCAACGCCAAGATCCCGCTGGGTCGGTACACCACCCCTGATGAGGTCGCCGGCATGGTCTTGTACCTCATCTCACGCGCGGCCGACCCGGTGACGGCTCAGGCCCTGAATGTCTGCGGTGGTCTCGGTAACTACTGACCGCTCCCCGGTGGTCCGCATGGACGGTTCATCGCCGTCGCGTACGGCCCCGTTCCCCACCAGCTCCAGAAAGGAAGGGGCACCGTGTCCAAGCCGACAGTCCACACGATCACGCACACCATCGACATCGCCGCGTCACCGGAGGTGGTGTTCCCGATCATCGCCGACGTGACTCGCTGGCCCGAAGTGTTCGGGCCGACGGTGTACGCCGAACGTTTAGAAGGCGATGACACCTCCGAACTGATCCAGCTGTGGGCCACCGCGAACGGGACGGTCCGCACCTGGACCTCCCGCCGCCGGATCGATCGAGCGGCTCAGAAGATCGAGTTCGCTCAGCAGCGCAGCCCAGCGCCCCTGGCCTCGATGGGTGGGTCCTGGTCCTTCCAGCCGCTGGACGACGGTGGCACTCGAGCGGTTCTGGACCACTACTACAGCGTGATCGACGACGATCCGCAGGGTCTGGAGTGGGTCCGGAAGGCAGTCGACACCAACAGCAACGCCGAGTTGGCGGCGCTGAAGGCGGTCACGGAAATCGCTGACCGGTACTGCTCGCTGACTACCAGCTTCTCCGACAGCGTCACCATCAACGGCAAGGTCGACGACGTCTACGAGTTCCTTTACCGAGCCGACCTGTGGCCCCAGCGGTTGCCGCACGTCTCCCGGCTGGAGTTGACCGAGGAGATTCCCAACATCCAGGTCATGGAGATGGACACCCGCACCGCGGACGGGTCGGTTCACACCACGAAATCGGTGCGGGTCTGCTTCCCGACCAACCGGATCGTCTACAAGCAGATCGTCGTCCCGAAGCTGATGGCGATCCACACCGGCGTGTGGACTCTGACCACGACCGATGACGGGCTGACCGCCACCTCCACACACACCGTGCGGATCAACCCCGACAACGTCACCGCGGTATTGGGTGCGGACGCCACCGTGGAGCAGGCCAAGGACTTCGTCCGCAACGCCCTCAGCCGCAACAGCCTGGCCACGCTCGGCCTGGCCAAGGAGTACGCGGAGACCAAGTACGCGGAGGCGCAACGGTGATGGCTGCCCTGCCTGATCGCCCGCTCCGCTTCGATCCCCCCACCGGCCGGCTCGATGACCTGGTGAAGGTGGCTGCCCGCCGTTGGCCGGACACCCCCGCGATCGTGGCGCCCGGCACCAGGATCACGTTCGCGGAGCTGGACACCCAGGTCAGTCGGGTAGCCGCGGCGTTGCGTCAACTGCTGGGGCCCCGATCCGCCACCGTCGCGATCGGCTCCTCTTTAGAGCCTGAATTCGCGATCGCCTACTTCGCGGTCAGTCGTGCCGGGTACCGGATCGCGCCGGTGATCCCACTGCTGCCGGAAGAACCGCTGTATCACGTGTTGTCGACTTGCCGCGCCAATCTGGTGTTGGGTATCCCCCTGGTGGCCTCGCGGGTCTCCCTGATCCGTGACCGGTTACCCGACCTGCTGGGCGTAGCACCGCTGACCGCCGACCGGCATCCTGCCGCTGACCTGCCGAGCCTGCCCGACATGGTGCTCGACGGCGGCTCCGGAGGCCGGGGAGGGCCACCGGCGGGCGCTAACGGTGATCCCCAGGACACGATCGCCTGTGTCCAGTTCACCAGCGGCACCACCGGGCTGCCTAAAGCGGTTCTGCTCACCCACGGCAACTTGACCGTGAACGCCTGGCAGATGGCCGAGGCCCATGACCTCACCTCCGAGTCGGTGACCCTCAACCACCTGCCGACCTACCATCCGATGCACCTGACCTCGGCGGTGTTCGCCGGCGCTACCCAGGTTCTGTGTCCTGACCCGGACCCGGTGGCCGCGTTCGCTGAGGCGGACCGGCACGGCGTGACGCACTACTACTCACTGCCGGTACGCCTGGCTCGGCTGGCCGAGGATCCTCGTTTGGCCGACATCAAGCCCCGCACGGTACGCGTGGTGCTGTCGGGCGGCTCGGCGTTGGCCCCCGAGGCGGCGCGGACCTTGTCAGCCCAACTCGGGGTGCCCGTCATCCAGGGCTACGGCTTGGCGGAGACGTCACCGCTGACCCACTCTGACTCCCCCGATGACCCGCATCCTGGCAGCGTCGGTGGCGTCGTACCGCAGACCGAGTGCCGGATTGTGGACATTGAAACCCGCGTACCTCTGGATCCCGGGGTCAAAGGCGAGGTCCAGGTCCGGGGCCCGCAGGTGATGGCCGGTTACCTGGACCCCGAGCATCCCGATAAGCCTGTTCCGGCGGTGGACGCCGACGGATGGCTGTCCACAGGGGACGTCGGTTACCTGGACCAGGACGGCCGACTGTACCTCGTGGACCGCATCAAGGACGTCTACAAGTACGACAACTGGCTGGTGTCACCGGCCGAGATCGAGCTCGTGCTCGCCAGCCACCCCGCCGTGAGTGAATGCGCGGTGGTGGATACCCCCGCGGGGGTCCACGGTTCGGTTGGACACGGTTTCGTCGTCCTCCGGCCGGAGGTGCCTCCACCGTCTCCCCAGGAGCTCGCCGAGTACGTCAACTCGCGCGTGCCCTACTACCAGCGGTTGGACGCGGTGACAGTAGTGCCGATCATCCCCCGCTCCGGCGCCGGCAAGGTACTGCGCCGCGTTCTGCGTGAATCCCTGACCCAGGACAACACCGCTTCCGGCTCCACCCAGCAAGGAGGATCCACGATGGTCACACTGCTGAACCGGTTCACGCTGCATGTCGACGGCGAGGAGTTCGAGCGCGTCTTCGCCGCCAGCTCTCTGTTCATGCGTCAGCAGCCGGGCTTCATCCGGCACCGCCTGGTCCGTTCCCTGCGGGATCCCAAGGTCTACGTCAACATCGCCGAGTGGGAGTCCCCCGAACACCACATGCGGGCGGTCCGCAGTGACCAGTTCCAGGTTCACATTCAGGAGCTGGCGAAGGTCGCCACCGCTGACCCCGCGCTCTACGCGACGGTGCAAGAGGTCGAGGTCGAGGGATGAGCGAAGCGCCCGCGCGGAACACGGTGAGCCTCGCGGGCGGTTGGGCGCTGGTGGCGGGTGCGACCGGAAAGGTGGGCGCCGCCGTCGCCAGCGCCCTGGCTGCCCGAGGTATGAATCTGGTTCTTCACACCGGTCGCCGCCATGAGGTGGTCACGGCGACGGCGGAGGCTCTGGCCGACAAGTACGGCGTCGCCACCGTCCCCGTCACCGCGGACCTGACCGACCCCGCCGGGTTGGAGCGACTCAACCGCTCCCTGACGGACGCAGGGGTGGAGCGGCTGGATGTCCTTATCAACTGCGTCACCGGCTTCGACGGACGCCCGCGACAGATCGACGACCTGTCGATCGAGGAGTTTCGACAGGTGGTCGAGGCGGATCTGGTCGTGCCGTACGGGTTGGTACGGACCCTGCTGCCGCTGCTGGCTCGAGCCGAAGGCGCCCGGGTGGTGTTGCTCAGCTCGTTGGCTGGTCTACGAGGCCGGCCAGGGGCGGCGCACCTGTGTGCCGCCAAGGCCGGGCTGACCGGCTTAGCGCTGGCGTTGTCCCGGGACCTGGCTGAACAGCGCGTCACCGTCAACCTGGTCGCGCCCGGCCCGATCCAACCCCCGGACGCGCCTGCCCTGCCGCTGCCCCCGGGCGTGGTCGCCAACTCGCCCGACGAGGTCGCCGACGCCGTGGCGCTGTTCGCCGGTCTGAAGGCACCGGTGACCGGTCAGACCCTCATCGTCAACGGCGGCCTACCTTGAGGAGGTCCCCCATGTCATCCCCAACCCCCACCCCGACCCCTCACATCCAGGAGCCGAACCTTTCGGGCCGAGTCGCGCTGGTGACCGGTGGCTCTCGCGGCCTGGGCCGGGCGATCGTCCACCGGTTGTGCCGCTCCGGCGCCCATGTCCTGGTGAACTATCAGCGCAACGAGACGGCCGCTCAGCAGGTAGTCGAGGAGGTGGCTGACACCGCGGGCACGGCCACAGCGATCCGTGCCGATGTCTCCTCTCCCGATGAGGTGCGTTCCCTGCTGGACACGGTGGCCCAGCAGCACGGACGCCTGGACATCTTCATCCACAACGCGGCCACATTCCGCCCTATGGAGGCGGCCAACGTCGACTTGGACGTCTTCTACGCCGAGCAGGCGTTGGCGCTCAACCCGCTGCTGGTCGGCGCCCCGCAGCTGGCGAAATTGATGGAGGGCGGGGGCCGGATCATCGCCATCTCCGGAAACGGCGCCTCCGAGGTGGTCCCAGGGTATGTGGCGCCCGGCGTGGCCAAGGCCGCGCTGGAGGCCCTGGTCAGGTACCTGGCGGTGGAGTTCGCGCCCCGCGGCATCAGCGTCAACGCGGTGGCCACCGCCATGTTGGACAAAGACGATGACCCGCGTCGCGGTCACATGCGTGACCTGATGACCATGCTGGCCGCGCGTACCCCCGCCGGACATTTGAGCCGCCCTGACGATGTCGCCAACGCCGTGGTGTGGCTGTGTGGACCGGCCACCGACTGGATCCACGGACAGGTGGTGTTGGCCGACGGCGGCTTGGGGCTGCGGGCCTGAGGGCGTCGCCCACCGAAAACAGCCACCAGAGAAAGGACGAGTCAGTGGACACCTACGAGGTGGATGTTTGTGTGGTTGGCGGCGGCCCCGGTGGTATGACGCTGGCGCTGCTGCTGGCCCGTTCCGGCATCCGGGTCGCGGTGGTGGAGCGCAGTCGCACTTTCGAGCGTGACTACCGCGGGGAGATCCTCCAACCGGGCGCCATGACGCTGCTGGACGAATTAGGGATCCTGGGCCCGGCGCGCGCACGCGGCGGGTACCCGCTCGGCCGTTTCCAACTCATCGAACACGGCCGTGTGTTGATGAACATCGACTACGCCCAGCTGCCTAAACCCTTCGACTTCCTGTTGAGCATCCCGCAGCGGCACATCCTGGAGGAGCTGCTGGCGGCGTGCGAGAAGGAAGCCACCTTCACCTACTTGCCAGGCCGTTCGGTCTCGACGCTGCTCACCGAAGGCAAGAGGGTCACGGGGGTGACCGCGGGCAGCGGGGAAAACCAGGTAACCGTACGCGCGTCGTGGGTGGTAGCCGCCGACGGCCGGTACTCCAAGGTACGCCGGTTGGCGGGTATCGAGTTCGATCGCATGGACGTCTTCGAGCATGACGTGCTCTGGTTCAAGATCCGTCAGCCGGGGCGGTCCAGTCACGACGTGCGAGTGGTCCGCGCCAACGGCAACCCCGTTTTGATCTTCGACTCCTACCCGGAGCGGGTGCAGATCGGGTGGACCCTCCCTCATGGCCGGTACCGCGAGATCGCTCAGCAGGGTTTCGACGCGGTCAAGCGGCAGATCCTGCCGGCCGTGCCGGAGTACGCCGACGCTATCGAGGAACAGATCACCGGCATAGGCGACCTGTCTCTCCTCGACGTATTCGGGGGGTACGCACGGGAATGGGTGCGGGACGGGCTGGTGCTCATCGGTGACTGTGCCCACACTCACGCTCCGATCGGGGCGCAGGGGATCAACTTGGCCATCCAGGACGCGGTGATCGTGCACCCGATGCTGGTCCGGGCGGTCCGGGCCGGGCTGACCTCCGCCTCCGCGTTGGAGGAGTACCCCCGGGTACGTCGCCCCGACATCGACCGAGTGATGACGCTGCAGATCCGCCAGGCCAAGGCGATGCTCTCCAGCAGCGGTCGGCTGGGAACCGCGATCCGCCCAGTGGTGGCCAAGCTGCTGGCCTACACCCCGCTGTACGCCAAGATCCTGCAGCAAATCGCGTACGGACGACCGGTCCGCGTCGCCACGGAGTACTTCCAATGACGAAGGCTGATCTGTCGACGCCGATCGCCTCCCCGCGCTCGGCGCCCGACCCGTTGTCCCCGCTCCCTCTGCTCGCGTCGAGAATCATCGATCTGTCCTCACCGGTCGACGCCGACTACTGGGAACCCGACCCGGTCAGCCACGAGATCATGACCCCTCGCCAAGGCGCCGAGCACTGCGCTAGCGAGATGCGCACGCACTTCGGTATGGAGCTGTCACCGGACGAGTTCCCGGATGGGGAGTTCCTCAACAACGATTTCCTGACCCTGTCCGCGCACACCGGGACGCACGTGGATGCGCCGGCCCACTACGGCTCCCGAGGGCCGGATGGTCCGCCCCGCACCGTTGACCAGCTCCCGCTGGAGTGGTTCATCGGCCGCGGGGTGCTGCTGGATCTGCGGTCCGCGCCGCCTGGAACCGTCGACGCCGAGGTGCTTCAGGAGCGACTCCGCGCTATCGGCCACACCTTGAGCCCGGGTGAGATCGTCCTGCTCCACACCGGCGCCGACCGGTGGTTGGGCACCCAGCGATACTTCACGGAATTCGTCGGTCTGGATAAGTCGGCCACCGCGTTCCTGCTCGATCAAGGGGTACGCGTGATCGGGACGGACGCGTTCAGCCTGGATGCGCCGTTCACCCACATCATCTCCGAGTACCGCCGTACCGGGGACCGCGCCGTGTTGTGGCCGGCGCATGTCCTCGGACGCAGCCGGGAGTTCTGTCAGATCGAACGTCTGGCCAATTTGTCCGCGCTCCCGGCGCCCACCGGGTTCACGGTCATCTGTCTCCCCGTGAAGATCGCCCGGGCCGGCGCTGGATGGGCCAGGGCGGTGGCGGTTCTGGATAGCTGACGGTTGCCGGTCAACCGGCCGGTGTTCGCACAGAGAGGGTGAAGATGCAGATACGCAAACTAGGCGCCACCGGTCCGGCAGTTTCCGCGATCGGTGTGGGCTGCATGGGCATGGCCGGTTCATATGGGCCTGTCGACGAGGATGAGGCGGTAGCCACGATCCACCACGCGCTCGACCTGGGCATCACCTTCTTCGACACCGCTGACTTCTACGGCCCCGGAACCTCTGAGCAGATTCTGGGGCGTGCCCTGCGTGGGCGGCGGGAAGCAGCGGTGATCGCCAGCAAGACCGGCCTGCGGTTCGGCCCTGACGGCCCATATGTCGACGGCAGCCCCGAGTACGTCACCAGCGCCGTGGACGAGTCGCTGCGTCGGCTCGGCGTGGAGTATCTCGACCTGTATTACCTGGCGCGGATCGATCCCGCGGTCCCCATCGAGGAGACGGTGGGTGCCATGGCGGAGCTGGTGAAAGCAGGCAAGATCCGCGCTATCGGGCTGTGCGAGGCCTCCCCGCGCAGTATTCGGCGTGCCCACGCGGTCCACCCGGTGACCGCGTTGCAGACGGAGTACTCGTTGTGGGAACGGCATGTGGAGGCCGAGATCCTGCCGACACTGCGGGAGCTGGGGATCAGCCTGGTGGCCTATCGGCCGCTCGGCAGCGGTGTACTGGCCAGTGGGGTCACGCTGGTGAACTCCCTTCACGAGGGCGACTGGCGTCGGGGAGACCCTCGACTGCAGGGCGAGAACCTGTCGCGCAACGCCGCCTTGGTGGAGGCGCTGGCGCAGGTGGCCTCCGAACGCGGTGTCACCCCTGCCCAGGTCGCCTTGGCCTGGGTGTTGGCTCAAGGCAACGACATTGTGCCGATCCCGGGGAGCAAGCGCCGCACCCACGTCGCGGAGAACGCCGCTGCGGTTGATCTCAAGATTTCCGACAATGACCTATCCCGGCTGTCCGAGATATTCGCTGCTGGGGCGGTGGGCGATCGCTATCCAGAGCATCTGCTTCAGATGATCGATCGCAGTTGAGTGTCGATCCGACGTGGCTCTCGCCCCGGCGACGTCGACTCACTCGCCATACTCAAGCCAATAGGGAGTAGATGACCTAGAGAGCAAATGATCATCTCGATAGCTTCATGATCACATCGCCATGAGGAATGGATGGGGGGAGGATGTCAGTCCTCCCCCCATCTTCATGGCGTGAAACACTTCACACCAGTCAACTCGAGAAGTAATGCGAGGTTTTTTCAAAAATATCCACTGACCGGAACCTGACACCGCGTAACACATAGCCAGCCATCGATGACACGCTCGGTTTTAGATCCCGAATATCGGCCGCACCCCTGGACGCAAACGACGCAGCACCACCCAGTCACAAATCCCAGGAACGCCGATCAGAGCCACTAAAAGCGCTGGTCATCAGCGCATTCGCACATGTCCCCACGGACCCCATCCCGCACCTCATCACGAATTGCCGACACCCAGAAACGACCCGTATTTCAGTCCGAATAGTTCTATTACGACACGTTTTGATACCCCTAAACAGCTGAATTACCGGTCTAATCCCAAGTTATGAGGCAATGTTCGTTTTGTCCGTAGGACAGATTTGGGAATGCATTTCCTTCTTGGATCATCTTAGGGGTTGCTCTGCCATGGGGTGCCCTGTATGTTTTCCTTCGCGGGGGAACTCTGCAACGGGGGTATCTATGGAGTTTCGAATCTTGGGCCCGCTGCGCGTCTTCGTCGAAGAGAAAGAGCTAGGGATTACCGCCCCGAAGTTACGCTCTGTTCTGGCGTTGCTCGTCTTAAATCACAACCGGCTGGTCACGAATGATGCCCTGATCGACGAGCTGTGGGAAGAGTCGCCTCCGAGAAGTGTCGCCACTACTCTTCAAACGTACATCTATCAACTGAGAAAGGCTTTCGCAGAAGCCGGCCAGCCTGACGTCATCCTCACTCGCCCACGGGGATATGTCCTACAGACACCGCCAGCGAGCATTGACCTATGGAATTTCGAGGAGCTTGTCCAGCAGGGGCGCGCCAGCCTGACCGAAGGGATCCCAGACAAAGCCGCCCGCCTCCTTCAGCAAGCACTATCCCTATGGCAGGGCCCCCCTTTAGTAGATGTGGTCGCTGGTCGTCGGCTTCGGGCACACGCCGCCTACCTAGAGGAGCAGTGGCTGTCCGCCCGTGAGCTGTACGCCGACGCCAGGCTGCAGCTTGGCCGCCACTCCGAGGTCATCGGCGAGCTGTTGGAAGCCACTGCCCGCTACCCCCTTCGGGAGAACCTGTCCGCGCGGTTGATGGTCGCCCTATACCGGTCGGGACGCACCGGGGAAGCGCTGGCGGTCTACCAGCGTCTGCACAACTCGCTCGTCAACGAACTCGGCCTAGAGCCCTCACCGGCGCTCCGCAAGCTCCAGACCCTGGTGTTGACCCGTGACCCGGCTTTGGAGCTCGACACGTCGGTGGCCTACGGGGATCCTCCCAAAGGCACAGCCAGCGGTCCGCCCGCCCAACTTCCGCCGGACATCCCCGATTTCACCGCGCGCCAAAACCTCCTCGATGAGTTCCAGAAGGTACTGTCGCCTCGCGCTGTCACCTCGACGCCCCCGATTCTGATGCTCACAGGCATGCCGGGGGTCGGTAAGTCAGCCTTGGCCGTTCACCTCGCCCACCGCATCAAGGACTCCTACCCCGACGGACAGCTCTACATCCCCTTGAGGGACTCAAAGCACCGCCCTGCGGACCCCAGGATTTTGTTGGGTGATCTGCTCCGCTCTGTGGGGATCGCTTCCGACCAGATCCCCGACGGCCTGGAAGGGCGCAGTGCACTACTGAGGTCTTGGTACGCCAGCCGACGTGTCTTGGTGGTCATCGATGACGCCACCTCGGCGATGCAGGCGTTACCGTTCCTGCCGGGCTGCGGTGGCAGTGGTGTCATCGTGACCAGCCGGCTGCCGTTGTACGGGCTGGCAGGCAGCCATCTGGTGACGTTGGAACCGCTGTCCCCCTCCGATGGCTTGGCCATGCTCGCTGCGATCATCGGTCCGCGGCGGGTGTGGGAAGAACGCGCCGAAGCGGAAGCCACCGTCAGCCTGTGCGGTGGGCTCCCTCTGGCGTTGCGGATCGCCGGGGTACGGGTAGCACGCTCCCATGACCGGACGCTGAGTGCTCTTCGGGCGCGTTTGACTCCTCAAGAACGCCGGATCGCCGAACTGCGAGTGGCGGATCTATCGGTGGAGGAGAGTATGGCCTCCGCCTTCGAAGAACTCGGCGCTGACATCGAACGAGCCTGCCGGCTACTTCGGCAGTGGCCCGGCTCCGGTCTCCCGGCTAGCCGGGTCGCTCACTTCTCGGGCCTGTTCACCTCCGGCGGCGACCACGCCCTCCTCAACCGGCTTCTGGAGCACTCCCTGATCAGCGTCCGGAGCAATAACGAAGCCGAACCCCGCTACGAGGTTCACGAGCTAGTCCGCCTCTACGCCGACCACTGGATCCGTTACCAAAGCACTGACTCCCGGATCCGGGACGTCAGCTGACAGCGTCATCGAGCGGATCCGCTGCGACCTGCACATACTCTGCATACTTCTACGTCTTCGCACGACGTCGCGGCCTCCACGTGAGCCGCGACGTCGTGTTGTTGTATTCAAACACCGCCCCCTTCTCCTTATGTCTTTTGTCCAGGACAGCGTTGTGCGTACTGCCCCGAGCCGCCCGACGAGCCAGCTCGCGACGCGGCAAGTCGCCGAAACCTCAGAAACTTAGCCTGTTTCGAGGAAGCGGACCTTTCCGCTCCAAGCAGGCTTGAGTGTCGTTTGAGGCCGCCGCCTCAGCCTCCTTACCCAGGGACTTCACGGCACCCGTCGGGGTGCCCGGACCACTGCGCATCACAGGGAGGTCGTGTGAGACGGCGGATCGCCATCACCGGGATCGGTGTGCTGGCACCGGGTGGCCTCGGCACCAAGGCGTTTTGGGAACTGCTCACCTCGGGCACCACCGCCACGCGCCGCATCTCACTGTTCGACGCCACCCCATTCCGGTCCCAGATCGCGGCCGAGTGCGACTTCGATCCCGTGGCCGAAGGCCTCAGCGCTCAGGAGATCCGGCGCATGGACCGGGCCGTCCAGTTCGGTGTCGTGGCCGCTCGGCAGTGCCTGGCGGACGCCGGGCTGTCTCCCGGCGAGCTGCCACCGGAGCGGGTTGGAGTGAGTGTCGGCAGCGCGGTCGGAGCGACCATGAGCCTGGACCAGGAATACAACGTCGTCAGCGACAGCGGACGCGACTGGTTGGTCGATCACCGGTACGCCTCCCCGCACCTGTACGACTACTTCGTTCCCGGCTCCTTCGCCGCTGAGGTGGCGTGGCTGGTCGGTGCGGAAGGGCCGGCCGCGGTGGTCTCGGCGGGCTGCACCTCGGGTTTGGACGCCATCGGGTACGCCTGCGATCTGCTCCGGGAGGGAACGGTCGATGTGATGATCGCCGGCGCCACCGATGCGCCGATCTCACCGATCACAGTCGCGTGCTTCGACGCCATCAAAGCCACCTCTCCCCGTAACGACGACCCCGAGCACGCCTCCCGCCCGTTCGACCGCACCCGGGACGGATTCGTGCTCGGTGAGGGAGCCGCCATGCTGGTCCTTGAGGACCTGGAACGCGCCCGCCGCCGAGGCGCCCACATCTACGCCGAGATCGTAGGGTTCGCCTCCCGCTGTAACGCCTACCACATGACCGGCCTGCGGCCGGACGGGCGCGAGATGGCCGAGGCGATCAGGGTCGCGCTGGATGAGGCCCGCCTGGCGCCCACCGATGTGGACTACATCAACGCTCACGGTTCGGGCACCAAACAGAACGACCGTCATGAGACCGCGGCTTTCAAACGCAGTCTCGGTCAGCACGCGTATCAGGTCCCCGTCAGCTCCATCAAGTCGATGATCGGCCATTCGTTGGGCGCCATCGGCGCGATCGAGGTCGCCGCTTCGGCTCTGGCCATCGAGCACAACGTGGTGCCGCCGACGGCCAACCTGCACGAGGCCGATCCCGAATGCGACCTGGACTACGTCCCGCTGACCGCTCGTGAGCAGCAGGTGGACGTCGTCCTCAGCGTCGGTAGCGGGTTCGGTGGTTTCCAAAGCGCCATTGTGCTGGCCGATCCGGAAGCGAAGGCCCTGTCATGACCCCCACCGCAGTCGTAACCGGAATCGGGATCGCGGCTCCCAATGGGTTAGGGACCGACGAATACTGGCGTGCCACCGTCGCAGGCGTCAACGGCATCGCACGGATCAGCCGCTTCGATCCCAGCCAGTACCCGGTCCAGCTCGCTGGGGAGGTCCGCAACTTCGATCCCGCGCGCTACCTGCCCAGCCGGTTGCTTCCCCAGACCGACCACATGACCCGGTTGGCCCTCGTCGCCTCGGACTGGGCGCTGGCCGACGCCAAGTTGAACCCCGCCGAACAACCCGAGTTCGGCATGGGTGTGGTGACGGCCAGCTCCTGCGGCGGCTTCGAGTTCGGTCAGCGGGAGCTGGAGAACCTCTGGGCTCGGGGTGGGCAGTACGTCAGCGCGTACCAGTCCTTCGCCTGGTTTTACGCGGTCAACACCGGGCAGATCTCCATCCGGCACGGTATGCGCGGCCCCAGCGGTGTCCTGGTCACCGACGGCGCGGGTGGCCTGGACGCGGTCGGGCACGCGCGACGCCACATCCGCCGAGGTATCCCCGTGATCGTCACCGGCGCCGCCGACTCCTCTCTGTGCCCATGGGGGCTGGTGGCGCAGCTGCCATGCGGCCGGCTGAGCACCGTCACCGAACCTGACCGCGCGTACCTGCCCTTCGACGCCCGCGCCACGGGATATGTCCCTGGTGAAGGCGCCGCGATCCTGGTGCTGGAGGACGCGGCCCGCGCCCGAGAGCGGGGAGTGGCCGGTTACGGTGAGATCGCCGGATACGCAGCGACCTTCGACCCCTCCCCTCGCTCCGGACGCCCACCGGCCCTGCGTCGCGCCATCGAGCTGGCGTTGGCCGACGCCGAAGTCGGACCGGCCGACATCGATGTGGTCTTCGCCGACGGCGCCGGTGACCGGGAGCGGGACCGGATCGAGGCGGACGCGCTGTGCGCGGTGTTCGGCGAGGCCGGGGTTCCGGTGACCGTTCCTAAGACCATGACCGGCCGGCTGTATTCCGCCGCCGCGGCGTTGGACCTGGCCGCCGCCTTACTGGCCATTCATCACCGTGTGATCCCCCCGACGATCCATGTGTCACCGGCCGCGGACTACCGCCTCGATCTCGTCACCGGGACGGCCCGCAGCGGGCAGATCGACACCGTGCTGATCGTGGCTCGTGGCCACGGCGGATTTAACGCCGCGATGGTCGTCCGTCGCCACGCATGACCTCATCCAACCCCTTCAGCCGAAAGGAGCGAGCGATGGCTGAGTTCACTGTGGATGACCTGCGTCGCGTGATGCGCGCCGCTGCTGGGGAAGCCGAAGGCGTCAGTCTGGACGGCCCGATCCTCGACCTCACCTTCGAGGAGCTGTCCTATGACTCCCTGGCGTTGCTGGAGACGGCGAGCCGGATCGAGCGCGAAACCGGCATCACGTTCCCTGACGGCGTCATCAATGACCTGAAGACGCCGCGTGACCTGCTCACCTTGGTCAACTCTCACCTAGCAGGCAATGCGGGCTGACCACGCTTAAGGAGGCTCCAGTGGCGTGGCGACGATGCCCATCGTGTCGGCAGGTGCGCTGCCGACCCAGCCCTGAACGCGCTTTGAGGATCAGCCCGCTACGCGGATCCCACGACCGCACCCACTCCTTGTTCCACCTCAACGGCCGTCTTGGCCCGAGAGCCGGGCAGCAGCAGATGCCGTGGATGGAGCACGAGATCGCGCTCCACCACACCGCTTTGCGGCACCCCAGGCACATCAAACGGGAGGCGTCATGACCGAACCAGCCGGTGTCGTGTCGACCGGTGGAGGAACCACCGGTGGGGCCGGTGCCGTCGGGGAGCTGCTGGACGTGGTCCGTGCCAGCACCACCCGACTGTTGTCCTCCGTACCCCTGCCTCCCCAGGTGATCAGAGTGCGGGCCGGTGACGTGGCGGTTGAACTGGAATGGCCCGTTGGTGGAACCGCCGACTCCGGGCTCACGATGCCCGGTCCGGTGGCTCCGGGCAGCGCCTCGATCGCCTCAGGTACGCAGCCACCGGCCCTCGCCGCCGCAGAGTCGACCGACACCACGGAGACCACCCGCTACCTGACCGCCTCCATGGTGGGGGTCTTCTACCGGGCTCCAGAACCGGGCGCCAAACCGTTCGTGGAGCCCGGTGACCTGGTGGTTCCCGGTCAGCAGGTGGCCATCCTCGAGGCGATGAAACTCATGGTGCCGGTGGAGGCCGACATACACGCCAGGATCGTGGAGGTCCTGGTCGAGAACGGACAATCCGTGGAGTACGGGCAGCCACTGTTCGCTCTGGCCCCACTGGAGGCCGAGGGTGAGTAACCGTGGCGACCCCTTTGGTTTCGACACCGTCCTGATCGCCAACCGGGGCGAGATCGCGCTGCGGGTGATACGTGCCTGCCGGGAGCTGGGCCTGCGCTCGGTGGCGGTGTACTCCACCGTCGATCGGGACTCCCTCGCCGTCCGGCTCGCTGATGACCGCGTGGCTATCGGCCCAGCTCCGGCCCGCAACAGCTACCTGAGCATCCCGGCCATCGTGGAGGCCGCCCGCCACAGTGGGGCCCAGGCCATCCATCCCGGCTACGGCTTCCTGTCCGAGGATCCCGATTTCGCCGAGGTATGCGAAGCCGAAGGCCTGCTGTTCATCGGTCCCCCCGCGAAGGTGCTGGCCCGACTCGGAGACAAGTCCACCGCGCGCGCCCTGATGTCCAAGGTTGGACTCCCGCTGCTTCCCGGCACCACCGAACCGGTCTCGGACGTCACCGAAGCCGAACGGATCGCTTCCGAGATCGGGTACCCGGTCATCGTGAAGGCGGTTGCCGGTGGTGGCGGACGCGGCATGTCGGTGATCACCGACCCAGCCGATCTGCAGCGGATCTTCCAACAGACCCAAGCCAACGCGCTGGCACTTTTCGGGGACAGTCGGGTCTACCTGGAGCGCTACCTACCAACGGCCCGGCATGTGGAGATCCAGGTGCTGTGTGACCGGTACGGCAACGCGGTCTGGCTCGGTGCCCGCGACTGCTCGGTGCAGCGTCGACGCCAAAAACTCGTCGAGGAGACCCCACCCCCGGGTCTGAACCCCGCGTTGATCGAGCGCATGGGTGAGGATGCGGTTTGTGGCGCGCTCGCAGCCGAGTATGTGGGGGCGGCGACCTTCGAGTTCCTGGTCGACGACCAGGGCCGGCACTACTTCATGGAGGTCAACTGTCGGATTCAGGTCGAGCATCCGGTCACCGAGATGGTCACCGGAGTGGACCTGGTGGCCGAGCAGCTGAGGATCGCCGCCGGCCAGCCACTGTCGCTACGGCAACCGGAGATCACGCTGCAGGGGGCGGCCATTGAGTGCCGCGTCAACGCTGAGGATCCCCAGCGTGGCTTCATCCCCACCCCCGGTCGGTTAACCGAATACTGGCCCCCGGCCGGACCGTTCGTCCGCGTCGACAGCCACGCCTTCCCCGGCTACGAGATTCCGGCGACCTACGACCCGCTGCTGGCCAAAGTGGTGGTCTGGGCGCCGGACCGGCCCCGCGCGATAGTGCGCATGCGACGCGCCCTCAGTGAATTCACCGTGTCCGGGCCAGGTGTGGCCACCACGCTGGACTTCCTCGATGCGGTGATGCGTGACCCCCGGTTCGTCTCGGCCACCCATGACACCTCGCTGGTCGATCAGATGACGTCGGAAAGGACAGCTCAATGACCGACAAACCGCTGGTCCTGGTCGTGGGGGCCACCGGACATCAGGGCGGAAGCGTGGCGCGCCACCTGCTGGCCAGTGGCCGGTGGGCGGTACGCGCGCTCACCCGGGACCCCGGTTCCTTACGTGCCACGGCGCTGGTGCGTCTAGGCGCGGAGGTGGTACGTGGAGATCTCGGGGATCCAGAGAGCCTGCGCCGCGCGGCACGCGGTGCCGCGGCGATGTTCCTGCTGACGGAGTACTGGAGCAACGGCGCGGAAACCGAGTACCGGCACGGCCGCGCCGCGGTTGACGCGGCGTTGGCGGAGGGGGTCGGCCACATCGTCTACAGCAGTCTGCCCGAGGTGCGGCGTCGCAGCGGTGGCACCCTGGACGTCCCTCACTACGACAGCAAGGCCCGCCTGGAGAGTGAGTTACGCGCCGAAGGGGCACCCGCCTCGTTCCTGCACCCCTCCATGTACTACGAGACCTGGCCGACCCGCCGGCTGCGGCGTCGCCCGGACGGCTCTTTGGTATGTCACCTGCCCTACCTGGATGTCCCGCTCCCGACGGTGGCGGCGGCCGACTTGGGTGGCCTCGTGCTCGCGATGCTCGACGCCGGGGAGCGGATGCACGGAGCCACGGTACGCGCGGTGGGCGACCGCCAGACCCCCTCGGAGTACACCCGCATCCTGACCGAGCTGCTCGGCGTACCTGTGGTCTACGAGCCGATGTCGCGGGAGGAGTACGCCCAGCTGCCGGTCCCTGGTGCGCGGCCGTTGGCTGAGATGTTCCAGTTCATCCAGAACTACTTGAGCAATCAGCCAGGAGACCTCGAGGCCTGCCGCGCACTGTATCCAGGCATGCGCGACTTCGCGACCTGGGCTCGGGAGCACGTGGCCGATTTCCGTCCCCTGCTGCAGGCGCCCCGCAAGGCGGCGTTTCCCACCGCTTCCTAAAGCCCGGTCCGGCCCTCCGAGCGCCGGACGTGTCAGCCGACCTCATCCGACCACGAGGAGGACATCCCGTGCACCTGGGTCTGGCAGTGGTCCGTTTCACCTGGCCGGGTGGCGTTGCGGCTATCCGGCCCATCCTGGCCCGGATCATCTATGAGGCCGAGCAGGCCGGCGTGTACAGCTTGTGGTTTCAGGACCATTTTCTCCAGAATCCCCTAATCGGGGACCCCCACGAGCCGCTGCCGGAGTCCTACACACTGCTAGGGTTCGCCGCCGCGCACAGTGAGCGGCTGCGTCTGGGGACCTTAGTTACTGGCGTCACCTACCGGCATCCGGGCGTACTGATCAAGCAGGTCACCACCGTTGACGTGCTCTCGGGTGGGCGCGCGTACCTGGGGATCGGAGCAGCCTGGTACGCCGAGGAGCACGACGCGTTCGGGATCCCCTTCCCGCCGTTGCGGGAACGGTTCGAACGGTTGGAGGAGACCTTACAGATCGCCGATACGATGTGGCGTTCCTCCGGGGCCCCGCATCAAGGTCGGCACTACCAGCTGCGTGGGCCGGTCAACATGCCGCCGCCTTTGAGCACCCCGCGGCCCCGCATTCTGATCGGCGGTGGTGGGGAACGGCGCACGCTGTCGCTCGTGGCCCGGTACGCCGACGCCTGCAACCTGTTCGAGAAATTCGGAACCGACCAGCTCCGTCACAAGCTTGAGGTGCTGCGTGAGCACTGCGAGCGGGTGGGGCGTCCCTACAGCGAGATTGAAAAGACCAGCTACGGCGTTCTGGCGCTATCCCGGCGGGGTGGCGACGGCACCTGTACGCCGGCGCAGGCGGTTGAGCGTCTGGCCGCACTCTCTGAGCTCGGATTCGAGCACGCGATTGTGAGCCTCCCCCACCCCGAGGACCCGGCCGTATGGGAGCTGGTCGCCGAGGTGGCCGAGGGTCTTGCCCAGGTCACCCCCGTAGTCGCCGCCCACTGACACCACGACCTTGGAGGAGACGATGAGTGACGCTCGCCCCAACGTGGCCCTGCTGGGCACCGGGTTGATGGGGAGCGGGATTGCGCGCTGTCTGCTGCGTGAAGGCATGCCCGTGCGGGTGTGGAACCGCAGCCGAGCCAAGGCGCAGGCGTTGGCCTCGGCCGGCGCGGTGGTCTGTGATGAGCCACAGCAGGCCGTCAAAGACGCGGACATCCTGATCACGATGCTGTTGGACGGTCCGGCAACGTTACGCACGGTGGGCACCGACGGCGCGCTCCTGGAGCTGCTCGCACCCGACGCGGTGTGGATCCAATGCGGCACCGTCGGGGTGGACGCCGACGAATTACGCGCGCTGGCCGATACCCACCGCGTGTCCTTTGTGGACGCTCCAGTGTTGGGTACGCCGAACAGTGCGGAGGAGGGCCGCCTCGGCATCATCGCCTCAGGTCCCCCGGCCGCAGCGCCCCGAGTGACACCGATATTCGACGCCATTGGTTTCCAGACTCTCTGGCTGGGCGAGGGCACTGAGGCGAGCCGCCTCAAGTTGGCCATCACCAGCTGGATCTTGGCTTCCACCCTGGCTGTGGCCGAGGCCATGGCTCTCACCGAGGCCCTCGGGGTGGATCCGGCGATGTTTTTGAAGGCGATCGAGGGTGGCCGCTTGGACACCACCTATGCCCGGCTGAAGGGCCAGGCCATCATCGACGGCCGCTACACCCCCACCCTGACAGTGGCAACCGCCGCCAAAGACGCCTCTTTGGTGGTGTCCGCGGGACGCGCTGCGGGCGCCGTCCCTCGAGTCGCCGAGGCGGTGCTAGCCCAGTACCAACGGGCCGCTGAGCTCGGCCATGCCGATAAAGACCTGGCCGCCGCGTACTTCGCCGCTGCGGCTTCCTCAAACCGCGCCGCCACCGATGCACGGCGCTCCGCAACGGACCGCGACCCCAAGGAGGACGCCCGATGACCACCGCTGTCACCAACCGCCGCGATCAGCTCATGCGGGTTCCTGTCACTCCCGAGTTGATCGACTACATCCTCGATCACGGTTCTCCGCTGGACGAGGTACAAAAGGACCTCATCGCCCGTACCCGTGAGAAGTTCAGCGACCACGCCGGGATGCAGGTGGCGCCTGAGCAGGGCGCGCTGCTGGAGATGTTTACCCGCATCATCGCTCCCCGCTCAGTGGTGGAGGTGGGGACATTCACCGGCTACTCCTCCCTGTGCATCGCGCGGGCGTTGCCCGAGGGCGGACGCCTGCTGTGCTGCGACATCAGCACCGAGTGGACCGACCTGGCCCGGCAGGCCTGGGAGCGTGCGGGGGTGGCCGACCGCATCGAATTGCGGATCGCGCCGGCCCTGGAGACACTGCGCTCCCTGCCCGAAGAGGAAACCATCGATATGTCCTTTGTGGACGCAGATAAGGGCGGGTACTGGAACTACTTCGAGGAGCTGGTGAAACGGACCCGTCCCGGTGGCGTGCTGCTGTTCGACAACACGCTCTACGCCGGCATGGTGCTGCGGTCGGATGTGACCGGTAACCCCGCCGCCATTCGGGAGTTCAACGACAGGATCGCCGCCGACGACCGGGTCGACGTGGTGATGCTTCCGCTGGCCGATGGGTTGACCGTGGCGCGCAAGCGCTAAGCATCCGCGTCCCCGGCCCGACCTTGCTGATGTGTGGCGGAGGTGCCTGATGGCCAATCACCGGAGCCGTCTGCTCCGTCGTGTGGTTGTCGTCGTGGGTGCGACGCTGGCCGCGTTCGGAGTGTGGTTGATATTCGATCCACTCGCCGGAGTTGACCTGGTCGTACCTGACGGGCCTGGCTCCGATGAGCTGCACCGGTTGACGCCAGAAAGGGTTCTGGCCGCCGCCGGGGTCGCCTCACTGGCCGCTTGGGCCCTACTGGAGACACTGGAGCGCGTTGTACGACCCGCTCGACGTCTGTGGACCGTGATCGCGCTCGTGGTCCTGGTGGTCTCCATGGCCTCACCCCTGTTCGGGGTGGGGTTGTCGGTGACCAACCGTATCGCTTTGATCTTGATGCATCTGACAGTGGCCGTCGTTCTGATCCCCGGGCTTCCAGCGCCCTCGACGCCTCGTTCCGCGGCGTCCCGAGAAGCGATCTCCACAGTGGACAGATAACCCACGGTTGCACCCGTGGCGAGCACGCCCGTGGCTCGACGCAGAGGCGGGTCATGTGTAGCCGATTCCTCCACCGCGGGCTGCTGGCGGCCACCGCCAGATCGGTAGCGCCGTGGCCAATGCCTTCCCGCAAGGTACGGTCACGGCGCCGCCGGTCACCGTCACCCCGTCGATCCGCGGTACGCCTCCGTGAAAGCCCGTGAAAGCCGCAGCTCTTTCCCTCGCTCAGTGCACTCGATCGGCCGACTCAACCACCCCCGCTTATCGCCTCCCGCTTCTGCCTCTCTCCGCTTCACGGTGTGGTACGCCCGTCAGGCAGGCTCTCCCAAGGTCGTGGAACTGGACCGTCCCGACCCGACACCGACCGGACGCTAAGGCACCTCTCATCGACGATCGACGCTGGTACGAGACACTCCGTCACCTGGCCTGGTTCTGCCGGCTGTATCAGGCTGACTCTCCGCCCGCGATGACATCCCCACCCAGGCTGCTTGTCACCTCGGTTGCTTTATCAACAACCCGATCGCGTTGCCCCGCTTCACTGGCCCAGCGCACCAGCGGTATGAACTGTCCACCAGCTGACTATCCGACATCGCAGCAGATCAAGAGGTGTGCGGATCCACCGCACGCCTTCCATTGCCAGCTATCGATCCATCAAACGTTTCTCAACCTAATGGCTCGAGCGCAAGAATGATGTTATATAACTCACTGTTAGTATCGAACCGTCATTGCGGTACCGACGACTCAACGGCGTATTCACAGAGTGTGTCCCCCCTCAGTGAAGTCACACACTGAAATCAACAAGATCGTCTTTCTCTCCCGACGCTCGGCCCCGCGCTATCTGATCTGCGATAACGACGACGAGGCGACCAGGCTGATCATCAGCCACTCTCGCTCGAGCTCCTCATCCTCACATCGACAGTCCGCACCCAACCCAACCCAGATTTCCCATCAGACTTTTAGTGCGGATTTACGTCATTGAGATCGGTTGGACATTACCTGGAAACCGACTAGCTATCTTTCCCATCCACTCGTTCAGAACTGATCATTGATCACAAGTCAATCGCAGATGTGACATCGGATACATTACTCGCGAGTAAACCTCCACTCTTCGTCTCATCGACAACATCGACGAACCAACGATCCGATGAGCCACCGGCTTGACACCCCACAGCGACACTCCCCTCACTCAGCTCAACAAATCTCACTCTCCGTATACATTAAAGTTACTTTTAGTAACATTCGGCTTCGATAGGCGCCCATCAAAGCGCATCAAATGGAATATGACGTCATATATTTTACTTAATACATCATACTATAAAAATATCCAAAACAGATATTGCCGTTCTCCATACTCAACGAATGACGGCATTCCGACGGCTGCGCCGATACCTGATTCCGCGCCTCTGTTTCACCGCCCCTGTCAACTACTTTGCATCCCTCAGTCCGTTTCATAGGTTGCCGCCGTCAGCAGGGGCCGGTATCTTTCGGAATGCGGGGCAAACATACATGCGGGGGTTGTAATGGAGCTTCGCGTTCCACTGCCGCTATCAGCGGTGCGCGGATTCATCACCGGACCCACCTTCGGGACGGCGTTCCGCCAAGCAGAAGTGACGTCGCCAGTCAACACCGATTCGCGGCTCGCGCTTGTCCAATACTGGCGGTAGTAGCACCACGTCACCTCACTTCGGAACGTCATACTGGCCGGTCAAGACAGATCTCGTCGTCGCGCGGAGATCCTCCGAGGGCTGGAATTGGACCTGTCCTGCCCTCCGGACAACACTACCCCTGGCCTGGCGGTGTCATACCGCTGATCTCACGTGTCGTACATCGATCCATGTAACCGGAGAACCGAGAGGATGAGGACGGTGCAGAGGTTCTGGATGCGAAGAATCCGCTCCACCACGCGCACCTCTGAACGGCGCCTAACATTAACCAACGCCGTTAATGAGATGCCGCGTGTTCTGTGCACGCTGGCCAGCTCCCACTCGACGGGAGGTGCACGATGACCACGGTCAAAGACGCGCCGGTAGCGTGGCGACTATGCCCCTCCTGTCGGGAGATGCTCTATCAGCCCCGCCTCGAACGTAACCTGATGGTCTGCCCGTTATGTGGGCATCATGACCGCCTCAATGCTCTAGAACGGATCAACCAGCTTCTCGATCCCGGGTATGAGCTCCTCAATGGCCTGTCCACTACGGACGCCGAGGAAGTGCCAGACCCTCTCGGGTTCGTCGACACCCAGCCCTATCCGGAACGGGTACGTCGCGCCCGACACCAAACCGGTCTGGACGAGGCGGTGGTCTGCGCCCGCGGAGCGATCGAAGGCCACCCGGTCATCACCGCGGTCATGGACTTTCGATTCCTCGGCGGCAGCCTTGGCGCGGCCGTCGGCCAACGGATCACCGCCGCCGCAAAGCTAGCCCTCCAGCAACGGACTCCTCTGATGTTGGTAACCGCTTCCGGAGGAGCCCGGATGCAGGAGGGCATCATCTCTCTGATGCAGATGGCCACCACCAGCCAAGCCCTCGCTCAGCTGGATGAGGCCGGCATTCTCACCATTGGCATTATCACCGACCCCACCTACGGCGGTGTAGCCGCCTCCTACGCCACTCTGTGTGACATCCTCATCGCCGAACCCGGCGCCCGTTTGGGCTTCGCCGGGCCTCGTGTCATTCAACAGACCATCCGCCAGAAGCTGCCGGAGAACTTCCAAAGCGCTGAGTCGCTTAAAGAGCGTGGCTTCATCGATGCCATCTGCCCGCGGGGCGCACTGCGTAGCACTCTGGCCCGGCTGTTGAAGGTCACCTCCCGCCAGGCCCGTCCCCTCGAGCCGACACCCGGCAGCCTGATCACTGATCCGGGCCAGCTTGCCGAGCGGGACCCCTGGCAGACCGTGCAGCAGGCACGGGACCTGCGGCGCCCCACCACCGCCGACTACATCGCCGCCTTGTGTACCGACTTCACCGAGCTGACCGGTGATCGGGCCACCGGCGACTGCACCGCCATCATCGGCGGCCTTGCGCTCTTCCGCGGCCGACCTGCCATGATCATCGGCCATCAGAAGGGACACACGCCCGCCGAACTTCAACAGCACAACTTCGGTATGCCGACTCCCGCCGGTTATCGGAAAGCTGCCCGACTGATGCGGCTGGCCGCCAAACTCGGCCTGCCCATCATCACGCTGGTCGATACCCCCGGCGCCTACCCCGGCGTCACCGCCGAAGAGCAAGGTCAGGCCTTCGCCATCGCTGAAAATCTCAGGCTCATGGCCACCTTGCCGGTCCCCATTGTCACCGTCATCACCGGTGAAGGCGGCAGCGGCGGCGCCTTGGCCTTGGCGGTGGCCAACACCGTCTTGGCCCACACCGACGCTATCTACTCCGTCATCAGTCCCGAGGGCTGCGCCGCCATCCTGTGGAAGGATCCTGCCGCCACCCCAACCGCCGCGCAGGCCCTCCGCCTGCAGACTCGGGATCTGCTCACCCTCCAGATCATCGACGGCGTCATCGCCGAACCCGACGGTGGTGTTCCGGCCAATCCCACCCAGGCCATCGCCCGCCTCGGCGACGCTGTCAGCCAGGCGCTGGATCAGCTCAGCACGCTCCCGCCGAACGAGATCATCGCCCAGCGCCATCAACGCTTCACCCGATACACCCCCACCCAGCACCAAGCCACCGGTGGCCTCCACGGCCCGTTCGGGCAGGAGGCGTCATGATCCCCTCACCGGAAGGCATTCGGATCGATGAGCACTGCAACCCAACAGGTCTCCAGCAGCGCCAGGCGTTGGACCTGGCTATCTGGCCCACCCAACGGATGAGGAGCATCGGATGAGCACCGAGTTAACCCAGGTGGAAAACCGATCCGAAGAAGCCTCGCCATCTGGCGTCGTGCTCGCCCTCGGTAACGAACTCCAGCGATACGGGATCGAGCGGATGCTCCAATCACTGGGTGATGTTGGTCCACTGCGCGTCCGTCACAACCCGTCCGAGGCGGTGAGCATCGCCGCTGACTACGGTCCGACCATCTTTATCGTCTCTCTCCGAGAGATCGATCATGTGGCGGCCGCTAAGCTCAGGGAGGCCGCTGATCAGGGATCCAAGATCATCGTCCTGGTGGACGACGCTGATCTCGACGATCTCAGTCGCTTGGCGACCATCAGCAGCAGCGGCATTTTGGCGGCGAGCGATCTCAACGCCAAGACCCTCAAGGACGCACTGACCCGGGTCCGCGCCGGTGAGATGCCGTTGTCTCCTAGCCTGGCTCACGGTCTTGTGGCTCGTGCCAGCATGTCTTCCCACAGCGTTACCCGGCCCCAGCCCACCGTGCGCCTGACGCCACGGGAGCAGGAAGTGTTGATCCTGTTGGTCGATGGCCTCAGCAACAAGCAGATCGCCCGCCGTTTGAGCATCTCGGTCCACGGAGCCAAGCGGCTGGTCGCCAACATCCTGGCGAAGTTGGACTGCTCCACCCGGACCCTGGCGGTCGCTAAGGCGCTGCGGGAAGGGATCTACGAGCAGTACGCACGCCAGGCCTGAGCGGACCGCGGATCCGCACGGTCTCCACCGTTCGAGGACCGCGCGGGGAGGAGAGCCGATCCTCCCCGCGCGGTTTCACGTAATGGCGTAGTGGCGGCGCCGGCGGGCTCCACCGAATACCTGAATATTCAAAACGAATACCTAAAACCGGAGGCCTTGGCCGACACTGGTGGTATCGGCCAAGGCCTCGGTTGTCCAGCCGAAGCGAACGCCGCGGATGTTGTGTCCAGAGCCTCCTGATGTTTCCGGGCGTGTTCGGCTCAGGAGTGCATGGCTCAGATCCGGATCGTCGTGCCGTCGAAGCGGGTCAGGCTGAACGACACGTCCTCGTGGTAGGTCGCCTTCTGGTCACGCAACAGCCCGATGGCCACCTGCTCCCCCATCGCCAGGCCTTCCCGGTACGCGCTGCGCCAGTGCACCCCCGCCGTGTTGCGGCCGGTTCCGATGTTGGCGGCGAGCTTGTTGAGCTCACCACCGATCGTCATCTGGTCCCGGTCCGCGCCGCGGTAGGGGACGAGCCTGGTCCCGGTCTCGTCGGGTACCACGGGGTCGGGGAATGGGGTCGATTCGTTGAACCACGCCTTCAGGATGGTCACGCACGCACCCGCCACGGTGGCGTGGCCACTGACGTAGTCCGGACTCATCGGGGAACCCTCCTCGTACGCCTGCGGCAGCAGGTAGGTGCCGTACTTGGAGTGGACCCGGTCGAGCACATCGGACTCCAGCAGCTCGGAGTTGAGCAGGCCGTCATAACGGCCCGGGTCCTGCCGCAGGTGAACGTCGATACGCGCCCCGACCGCTTCCGGCCGGATCCGGCGGTGCACTCCCCATTGCTGGTACAGGTTCGCCTTCCGCGCCCGGTGGTCCACCTCAGCGAGCAGGGTGAGGATGTGCGGTATCCCGAAGGTGCCGAATCCCTGCTGGGTGCGAGAGTTGATGTAGGGGTTCGCCGGATCGAACAACTCCGCTGGCGGAAGCCCGCTGGTCAGCAAAATCACCGCCGCGTACAGATAGGGCTGGTACCCGACGTCGACGTGGGTGAAGTGCGCCAGGTCACGGGCGGTCTGGATGTAGCGGGTGTTGTTGAAGTCGCGGGCGTTGGGGCGGACCGCACCCCGCTGGACCTCGACGAGCTCGGCGAAGTCGGTCAGGAAGTCCACACCCGGCTGTACGGTGTCCTGGCGTTGGGTGATCCAGTGAGGCCCGTACCGGAAGTCCTTCAGCAAGAACTGGGAGACGAACGGACCCACCAGGTCACCCGGGGTGAATCCACGGAACAGGGTCCGCGGCGTGACCCGGCCGTTCTCCTTCGGGGCCCGGAAGCCAGAGAGTCGAGACAGGCTCTCGCAGGCGTCCAACACCAGCTGCGGACCGTCCAGGTAACTGGTGAATGGCACGTCCCGCAGCAGCGCCATCCAGTAGTCCTCCACCATCTCGCCGGCGAACTCCGCGCTGTCCAGGCGGGGTGCCGGCGGCGCGGCAAGGCCGTGTGAGTCCGGTCCTTGCAGGTCGAAGGCGTAGACGATGCGAGGGTTGAGCAGCTTGCGACCATTGTTGGTGCCGAGCGGGATTCGCTCGAACGCGGAGGCATTCCCGTTGTTGATCGCCCGTACCAGGGCCTCATAGGCGGCGGGGTCGACCTCGGCGAGGTCGTTGTGCGGCAGACCCTTGGTGTACGAGGCGAGGTAACCAGGGATCGATTCCTCGCCGTTGGGGGTCTGAGTTGGGAAGGGACGCGCGTACGCGTTGTTCGCGGCCTGCAGACGGATGGCGTATCCGGTGGCCCGTCGTGTGAAGCCCGCTCCAGCGCTGACGTCATGTGCTGGCTCAGCCTGGGCGGCGCCGCTGCCGAGGGTAGCTCCAGCGGCGATGCCGGCGCTGGTGGCGCCGGTGACAGCGAGGAAGCGACGACGGCTAAGGCTGTTGTCGTGCACGGTCCTCTCTCTTTCAAGGTTGGGGACATGGGGAACTAGAGAGTTATGTCCGTCTGATCTCGTCGGCTTTGACGAGGTCAGACGTGGCCTCTCTCAAGGGGGCGGTTCTGATGGCTTCACAGGCGACCCACGCGACCACCGCATTCGAAGCAGGCCATGACTGGCGAGCCAGTCATGGCCTGCTTCGTCACAGCTGGCTGGTTCTGTCAGATCTGGATGGTTTCTCCGTCGAAGGTGGTCAGGGTGAAGGTGACATCCTCATTGGTGGTCGCCTTCTGGTCCCGCAGCAGACCGATCGCGGCGGCCTCCCCGAGCCGGAAGGCGGAGACGTAGGAGCTGCGCCAGTGCACGCCGCCCATGTTGCGGCCGCTTCCGATGTTGGCGGCGAGCTTGTTGAGCTCACCACCGATGGTGATCCGGTCGGCGTCGGAACCGGTGTACGGCACCAGCGAGGTCCCGTCTGGGCTCGGCACCACCGGGTTGGGCAGCGGGCAGTCCTCGTTGAACCACGCCTTGAGGATCGTGACGCAGGCGCCCGCCACGGTGGCGTGACCGCTGGGGTAGTCTGGGCTCATCGGGGACCCCTCCGGGAACGCCTGCGGCAGCAGGTAGGTGCCGTACTTGGAGTGGATGCGGTCGAGCACATCGGACTCCAGCAGCTCCCGGCTGAGCAACCCGCGGTACCGGCCCCGGTCCCGGTTGAGGTGTACCTCGACTCGAGCCGCGACCGCCTCCGGCCGGATCCGGCGGTGCACCGCCCACTGGTGGAAGAGGTTGGGCTTGCGCGCGCACCTGTCGGCCTCAGCGATCAGCGCGAACAGGTGCGGCATACCGTAGGTGGCGAAACCGGTCTGCTTATGGGCGTTGCGGTAGGGGTTCCCGGGATCGAGCAGCTCGGACGGCGGGATTCCGCTGTTGAGCAGGATGACCGCGGCGTCGAGGTATGGCTGGTAGGCCATATCGAAGTGAACGTAGTGCGCCAGATCCCGGGGCGTTTGGATGTAACGCCGGTGGTTGAAGTCCCGCTGGGTGGTGCGGTTCACACCACGCTGGATGGCCAGGTACTCGTCCCAGTCGGTGACGAAGTCCAGCCCTGGCTGCACAGTGTCCTGACGTCCTGAGACGACCCGAGGCCCGAAGGGCACGTCCCGCAGCAGGAACTGGGAGACGTAGGGACCGATCAGGTCGCCGGGGGTCATGCCCCGGAACAGGGTGCCCGGAGTAACCCGCCCGCCCTGCCGCGGACCTTGGAATCCCCGGATCCGAGACAGGCTTTCTGAGGCCGCCACCACGAGCTCCGGTGCGTTCTCGTACTCGGTGAACGGCACGTCCCGCAGCAGCGCCATCCAGTAGTTCTCGACCATCTCGCCGGCGAACTCCGAGGAGCTCAGTTTGGGTGCCGGCGGGCACACCAGACCATGCGAGTCTGGTGCCTGCAGGTCGAAGGCGAAGGCCACCTGGGGGTTCAGCTGGGGCCGTGCGTTCTGCACCCCTGTGGGGACCGCTTCGAAGTCCTCGTGGCGCCCGGTCTCCATGGCGTGGAGGAAGGCCCGGTACGCGTTAGGGTCGACCTCGCCGAACTCGTTGTGCGGGAACCCCTTGGTGTACGCGCCCAGATACCCCCGCATCGCCTCTTCACCGTTGGTGGTGTGACGCGGGAAGGGCTGCCGGTACGCGCGGTCAGCCGCCGCCTTGCGGATCTCGTACCCACGCTTGCGGCGTTCATAGTCGCGTCCCGGCAACGGGCCGCTGTTGGAGTGGTTGTGGTTAGGGTTGTGCGCCTGGGCAGTGCCGGAAGGAGCCAGCCCGGCGGCCACGGCGGCCCCCGTGACCGCCGTCGCCAAACCGAAGAGCTGGCGCCGCCGCACCCCCGATGCGGCTGCGTCGTTTTGGACCTCCGCATCCTTTCTTTCGGTCATGAAGACATACACCCGCCTTTCACAAGATACGGATTTTCCTCCTTTTCAGGCTGAAAGCGCCTGGCCTGATTCGCTCCTCGTGCGAGCGGAGCCGCCCGCACGAGGAGGCGGAACCTCGGAGTCGGGTCAGAACTGTTGACCGCGCAGCCTTGCCGGCCAGATGCCCTGCTTGCCAGGGGCGAGGATCCCGTTGGGGTCGAGCGCGTCCTTGATCCGCTGGCTCAACCGCAGCAACGCGTTGTCGTTGAAGCTGTAGGTCGCCGCCAGGTCGTCCATGATGGACGGGTGTCCCCGGTAGGCGCCGTAGCCTCGCTTGGTTGACTCGGCGATGAGGCGCTTGATCAGCGCGTAGGTGCGCTCCTTGTCGGTGGGGTTGGTGAAGTCGAACATCACCAGGTGGATGGTGTGCATTTCCCGACGACCCACGATGATGTTGCCCATGTAGTCCTTGCCGTACTCCCGGCACAGGTCACGGGTCGTCTGGTACTGCCACAGGGCGTGTTCACCGGTGGCGGGTGCCATCGGCGCGAAGTCGATGTGGCCGCAGTTGTCGGTCCACTTCAGAATCTCGGCGGTCTCCAGGTTAGGCTGGGCCGCCATGATCTTGGCGCGGGTGGCGAGGACCGGGCTGTCGTGTTCATGCGCCAGGTAGAACTTGGCGCTGGGGACGGCTGAGAACGCATCCCGGATCAGGTCCCACTGTTCCCGGATGGAGGCCTCGGTGCCGTACATGGCACCGTAGAAGTTCCAGTACCCGATTTTCAGCTCGTCCTTGATCTTCTCCGCGACGCTGTCCGGGATCGGTCCGTCACCGGTGTAGTAGTGGCTACGTGGCGCCACCGCGGCCGCGTCCAGCAGCAGGCTGCGCAGGCTGGAGACGTTGCTGATCGTGTTGTTGAGCCGTAGCGGCTGGAGAATGTCGATGAACTGTCCGAGGTCTTCCTCCTTGGACAACGTGATCATGTACGCCTGGCAGCCTGCCGGCTTGGGCAGGAGCCACACCCCCAGCTTGGTGACGATGCCGAAGTTGGACTGCGTAAACAGCCCGTCATACAACGGCCCGAATCCGTACTGGTACAGGTAGGCGGTGTTGCTGCCCGGCATCGCGCCCATACCGGTGCGGACCAGGTCGCCGTCGGGGAGCACGACCTCCATGCCACAGTGGACGGCGTAGTGGTCCCCGTAGGGGGTGTAGCCGATGCCGCGCTCCAGCGTGTTGCCCAACACGCTCCCCCATCCCAGGTCGGGGACGTCGACCCAGAAGGGGATGTTCCGCTCCCGCAGATAGTTGTCCAGCTCGATGAAGGAGACGCCAGGCTCAACCACGGCGTAACCGAGCCTGTCATCCACCTCGATGATCCGGTTCATCCGCTTCAGATCGACCACGACCGCACCGGGCAACCGCGGAGCAGGCCCTCCGAACCCGAGGTTTTTACCGATCGATATCGGGTGCAGCGGCACCTTGTACTCGTTGGCGACCGCGACCACCCCGCGTACCTCATCCACAGAGCTGGGTTTGACAACCGCCGACGGGGCGAAGTGATCCGCTTCAAAGATCGCGAAGGGGTCGTAGTAGCTCGGTAACTGAGTCTCCTCGTCCGTGAGGACCCACTTGTCGCCGACGACTCGCCGGAAGGCTTGGATGGCTTCGGCGAAGCTCTCCTCGGTCAAGCCAGGGGGGAGGTGACGCGTCATGGGCCTCGAATCCTCTCTGACGTCGTCCGCCGGCACTGATCGCCTGGTGACCGCGGCCTGGATGTGCTCCAGGCCGGTGGTACCCGGATCCCGTCGCGTCGGTACGGCGCGCTTGTTCGTCGTTGGGCGACACCGTTGGACGGGGAGACCGGCCAGTCGCGGGTAGTGCGGCAGGTTGGCTAGTGGATCTGCGCTGAGCCTGCCGGAGAACCGCGGCTTCGACTATGACCGACCGGGGTATCCCTTCGGAGTCTCGCCATGGGGCTGCTCGACCGACCTACCCATCTGGGCGCTACCCATGTGGGCTGTTGCCGGGCGACCGCTGGAATAACTAGCGTCCGCACCATGGTGGACCAGATTTCGGCCATCACGTCCGAGCCGGCGGCCACACAGTGGGTCAGACCGGCCGGTGCGTCATCGAGGTGACGACTTTCTGACACGACGACCAGCGGAACGCCCACCGCCCACGTAGAACGGAGAACAGCATGCTCTGGGTCGCGTACTGCCTTGACGCGCCAAACTCAGCCGGTCCGCGACAGGAACACCGACCGGCGCACTCCGCCCGCCTGCGGGAGGCCGCTCAGGACCCGATGGCGGAGGTGAAGCCGGTGCTGTACGGACGCCTCATGGATGACGAGGGGGCCGTGGCTGAAGGCAGTCTGCTGATCCTGGAGGCGGACAAGCGGGAGCAGGTCGAGGCCTTCCTCGCGGCGGACCCCTTCAACACCGGTGGGGTGTGGCGGGAAATTCATATCCACCACTACGCCCAGTCCACCAACGCGCCCGTCGTTCTCCCCACTTCCTAGGCCGGGAAACACAGCCTTCCTGTCTTGTTCATCGGCCCCGCAATGACAGCGGCCGGCGTATGGTAACGCCGGCCGCAACGTAGGTTTGTGCTGTCCCCAGCCTGACGGCGCCCTGCGTCGGATGGCGCGCCTTGGCAAGACGCGCCATCCGCGGCGTCGACGTCAGGCGGCGACAGGCACTGGACGACGGGAGCGGGTGTACTCCCACACCCACACCAGGAACGACAGCGCGGGCAGCACCCCACCGAGGATCGATACCCCGGTCCAGCCCCATTCGGCGTAGATCACCGCGGACAGGGCGCTTCCGATCGCCGCAGCGATGAAGTAGAAGACCATGTACGCGGTGTTGAGCCGACTACGGGCCTCGGGCCGCAGTGGGAAGATCAGGTTCTGGTTGTTGATGTGAGTCGCCTGGCAGCCCATGTCCATGAACACCACACCGATGGCGAGCGCCACCGCTGACTCGGCACCCAATCCAATAAGCACATAGGACAGGGCCATCATCGCGACCCAGATTCCGGTGGTGGCGCGGGGAGAGTATCCCTTGTCGACCAGGCGTCCGGCGTACCGAGCCGCCAACGCCCCCGCCGCACCGAACAGCGCGAAGGCTCCGATCGTCGCTTCACTCCAGCCGTAGGGTTCCCGCGCAAGCAGGAAGCCGGCGCTGGCCCAGAACACGCTGAACGAGGCGAAGGTCAGGGCGCCGTGGATGATCCGTATCCGCAGCACCGGTTCTTCACGCAACAGCACCAGCACGGAGGCCAGCAGCGCGGGGTAGCGCAGGGAGACCATCGGCGCGACCACCGGCAGCTCTCGCCACAGCACCACCGCCACGCTCGCGGTGAGCGCGGCGCCGAGGCCGAACACCGCACGCCAACCGAACAGGTCGGCGATCACGCCGGAGACGGTCCGGGACAGCAGGATCCCCATCAGTAGACCGCTCATCACGGTACTGACTATTCGGCCATGTTGTCCCTTACCGGCCAGGTGTGAGGCGAACGGCACGATCACCTGCACCGCCACCGAGCTCACCCCGACCACCGCGGCGGCGGCGCCGAACACGGCCAATGACGGAGCCACCGTCATCAGCAGCATGCCGCAGCTCGCCACCGCCAGCATCGTCACCAGCAACCGGCGCCGCTCCAGCAGGTCACCCAGCGGTACGAGGGTGGCCAAGCCCACCGCGTACCCCACCTGCAGCACCGTGTTGATCAGGCCGATGGAGCTGGTGTGTGCGCTGAACGCGTGGGCGAGGGTGTCTTCCAGCGGTTGGGCGTAATAGAGGTTCGCGATGACCGCACCCGTGGCGAACGTCATGGCCGCGACGACCCGGCCACTGACGGTCGGGGTCTCGGTCCGCTCCGCGAGTTGGCTATCCATAGTGTCCATTCCTCAGTCGGGCCTAGGGAGTGTCAGCACCCGCTCAGGCGACCGGCGCGTACGGAGGCGCGGGAGGCGGCCCGAATCCGTCGTGCGCCGCGATCCACGAGTCATGCAGCCACATCTGGGTGGCCCGTCGCGCCGCTGCTCCGTTCCAGACGATGTCGCGTTCGTAGGTGATGATTCGGTCGTCGGGCCCCACGATGGCCCAGGCGTACCGACCGTTGCGGTGGGCGTTCTTGACCTTCATTCCCGCCACGGATGCCTTACCGTCGGCGGTCTCGACGGTCTCTTCGTGGCGGTCGATCCACAGCTCGGTCAGACCCGCCGCGTACTCCGCATCGACCCGCTGGAAGAACTCCGTCGCAACCTGACGGGCCCGCTCCACGTTCGGTAGGTCACCGGGACGCGGTGTGAGATCGGTGTACCCGAGCAGCGTGCCCTCGTCATCGTGGACAACCGTCAGATGCGGAGCGCCGAGGCGGTACTCAACGGCCTGGAACCGAACCACGGTGACGGGCCGCTCGTCGTGGTGTTCCCGGCGGATCTTCACCACCGGCCAGTCAGGGCGGCCCGGCAGGCCCGCCGCGGCGAGTATCGCGTCGACACGGTCAAGATCCGCGCGGACGTCGGTGCTGGTCATGGCCCTACCTTCCACGTACCGGGTATGTATGTCAGGGTTCGGGCCCGACGCGGCCTGCACCGCGTAGGAGAGCCCGACGTTTCCAACCAGACAGTTGGTTGGGATTCTAGTCAGCCTCGGACTCCGCGAACAACGTATCGACCAGGTTGGTCCGATGTACGCCGGTCCGAAAACGCTCATCCCGCAGCACCCGGCTCAGGAAGTCCACCGTATTGCGAACCCCAGGCCCTTCAATCTGGAACTCCCCTAGCGCCCGCGCCATCCGCCGAATCGCCGTATCCCGGTCAGGTCCCCACACGATGACCTTGGCGAGCAAAGGGTCGTATGTGGGTGGAATTCGGTAACCGGGCTCGGCGTGGGTGTCGACCCGCACGAACGGACCTGCTGGTGTGTGGAACCGCTCCAGCCGCCCGGGGGTGGGGATAAACCCCCGCGCGGGATCTTCGGCATTGACCCGGCACTCGATCGCCGCACCCCGGGGAACGATGTCCTCCTGCCGAAGAGACAGTGGTTCCCCCGCGGCGATCCGCAGCTGCTCGGCGACCAGGTCGACACCGGTCACCATCTCGGTAACCGGATGCTCCACCTGAATCCGACAGTTGATTTCCATGAAGTAGTAGCGGTTCTCGTCGTCGACCAGGAACTCGAACGTGCCCGCGCCGACGTAGTCAACCGCCAACGCGCCCCGGACCGCGTCCTTGCCCATCTCCTCCACCACCGACGCGGGGACGCCCGGCGGTGGAGTCTCCTCCACCAACTTTTGTCTGCGGCGCTGCACCGAGCAGTCCCGGGCCCCCAGACTCACGGCGTTGCCGTACTGGTCGGCGAGGATCTGGATCTCCACGTGCCGGGCGGAGCGCAGATACCGCTCCAGGTAAACCCGACCGTCCCCGAAGAGGGCCAACGCATCGGCCCTGGTCTGAGCGAACGCGTCGGCGAGGTCCTCAGGGGTCTCAACGATGCGCATACCCCGCCCGCCACCACCGGCGACCGCCTTGATGATGAGCGGAAACCCGATATTGGCGGCGGCCGCCTCGGCCTCTTCCACGGACTCCACTGGCTCGGGCGTACCGGGAAGCATCGGCAGTCCAGCCGCCGCCATCTGCGCCCGTGCGTCGGATTTGTCACCCAACCGGGCCAGCACACTGGCCGGTGGTCCGATGAAGACGAACCCCTCCGCCTCGCACACCTCCGCGAAGTCCGGGTCCTCAGATAAGAACCCGTACCCCGGGTGGATGGCGTCGGCACCGGATAGCCGGGCGGCCTCGATGATGGCGGGAATGTTGGAGTAGCTGCGCCGGGCGGGCCCAGGTCCAATCCGGACCGCCTGATCGGCGTAGCGGACCACCGCGGAATCCGCGTCCTCAGTGGAGTACACCGCGACGGTCTCCACACCAAGTTCCCGGCAGGCGCGTGCCACCCGGAGTGCGATCTCACCCCGGTTGGCGATCAGCACTCTACGGAACACCGGTCACTCCACCTCGAGGGGAGCCACAGTGAACAAGGGCTGGTCATACTCCACCGATTCACCGTTGGCGACCAGGATCTCGACGATCCGGCCGTGCTGATCGGCCTCGATCGGCACCATCAGCTTCATCGCCTCCACGATCCCGACCTGCTGCCCCGGCTCAACCAGGTCACCTTCGGAGACGAACGGCTTAGCGCCGGGCTCAGGCGCTCGGTAAAACACGCCCACCATCGGCGCCCGGATCTGGCTCACCTGCTCCGAGACGGTCTCTTCCGTCGCCAACGGTCCAGAGGCGACGGGAGCCGCCACAGGGGCCGCGACGGTGGTGGCGGTGGTGGCCTGTCCAGACTCGACGACCGGCCACTCCAACTCCACACTCACATCCCCCGCCCGCACCCGGACTCGCCGAGGAAGTCCGGGAGCTTGAGTCAACAGTCGGGTGGCGTGTCGGTGAACGGCTTCAAGCGTCTGGTCGACGCGCCCCGGATCCATGGGTTCGATCACGGCGGTCATGCGGGACTCTCCAAAGACAGCGAGTCGGTGGCCCGGTCGGAGCCAATGGGTTCGGAGGCACGAGTGATCAGGGTCGCGGGTAGCACCGGCCAACCGTGCTCCTTGGCGTGCGCGGTCAGTACTGGATCATCACCGATCACGGTTGGGTGCCCCACGCGTGACAACATGTCCAGATCACTGGAGTGGTCACCGTAGGCGGCGCAGTCGGCCGGGTCGAGACCCAACGCGGCGATGGTCTCGCTCACCGCCTCAGCCTTGGCGGGGCCGATCATCGGCCGTTGGATCTCGCCGGTGAGCACCCCATCGGCATCGACGATGGGTTCGCTGCACAGGATCAGGTCAGCGCCCAGATCCCGCGCGATCGGTTCTAGGCAGGCGCGGAAGGAGCCGGATACCAGCACGATAGTGTCGCCCGCGGCTTGGTGCTGCACCATGGCGGCCAAGGTCGGCTCGACAAAAGCGGCCGGCCGACTGCGGTAATCCGCGTACCAAGCCTCGCCGGCCTGCTTGAGCTCGGCCATCGGCACACCGGCGTAGAAGCGGTAGTAGGAGCGGTTGACCTCGGTGCGGGGCGCACCCCCGTTGTGCGCCAGGTCGTGCAGCCGCCCCGCTAATGCGCGGTACTGCGAGCCGTCGGTGTCTCCACGCAACTCGAGCCAGTACCGCAGAAAATCAAACATACTTTTCGCGGTGATTACAGTCTCATCAACATCAAAGAAAGCGGCCCGCTTCGCTGCTTTCATGTGGTACAGCTCACCTCCAGGCTAGGCGACTCAGTCTTCCGAGTACGCCCTAGTGTCGTCGACGACTTTCCGCACCCACCGTTCCGACAACGATGCCGGCCTAATCCAGGAACGGCAACAGCGCGGGACGTAGCCATGCGGAGTATCCCATCAGTCAGGTCGCCCGGCGTAGCTGATTCGGGTGCTTTCCTGGTGACTGTTAGCGATTTTTTCTCGCGTTTAGGCTGGACCGGACGCCGAATGACCATCGGCAGAAAATCCCTCGATATTTCAATGCCCATCCGGACCATCGGAGGGAAGCGTGAGTCACCCGCTCTACGAAAAGCTGAGCGCCTTCGCCGAACGCGACGCTGTTGTGTTCGAGGGGAAAACCTACAGCTATCATGATCTGCTTCAGCTGGTGCACCAGTGGGATGAATTCCTCGACAGCCACCAGATTCAGCGCGGTGAGGTCGTCACCCTGGAGGGCACCTCATCCCCATTGGCGTGTGCCGGCCTGATCGCCATGGTCGCCCGCGGCGTGGTGGTGGTCCCCCTGACTCCGCTCCCGCCGGCTAAGCGTGACGAATTCCTCGACATCGCCGAGGTCGAGGTGGTGGTCCGCATCGACGAGCTCGGTGATCTGCACTGTGAACGCACCGGCCGTCAGGCCACCCACGAGCTGTACCAGAAGTTGCGGGACTCGGGCTCCCCCGGACTGGTCCTCTTCAGCTCGGGCACCTCAGGCCGGAGCAAGGCATCCGTGCTCAACTTCGACCGGATGCTCGCTCGCTACCGCGATCCGAGCAAGGCGCGTCGAGTGCTGTCCTTCCTGAACCTCGACCATATCGGTGGGCTTAACACTCTGCTGCACACCATCAGCCAGGGTGGCGCGGTGATTACGGTGCCCGACCGTACGCCCGACACGGTTTTCGCGGCGATCGCCGAGCACCGGGTACAGGTGCTGCCCACGACGCCCACGTTCCTGAACATGGTTTTGATCTCCGGCGCGTACGAGCGGTACTCGACCGAGTCGCTGGAGTTGATCACCTACGGCACCGAACCCATGCCGCTGTCGACGCTTCAGCGGCTCAAGGCGGCCCTTCCGCACGTGCGTTTCAAGCAGACTTACGGGCTTTCCGAGCTCGGAATTCTGCCGACCAAATCTAAGAGCGACGACACTCTGTGGGTCAAGCTCGGTAACACCGCAGGATTCGAGCACAAGATTGTCGACGGGGTGCTGTGGATCCGCTCCGAAATGGCGATGCTGGGGTATTTGAACGCGCCGGCGCCATTTGATGAGGAAGGATTCTTCAACACCCAGGACATGGTCGAGGTCGACGGCGATTACATCAGAATCCTCGGCCGCAAGTCAGAAATCATCAATGTCGGTGGTGAGAAGGTCTACCCCAGTGAGGTAGAGAGCGTCATTTTGGAGGTTGACAACATCGCCGAGGTGACCGTCAGCGGTCGCCCAAACCCGGTCACCGGCATGGTGGTTACCGCGCTGGTTCAGCTCCACAAGGACGAGGACCCGCGGGTGGTCAGCCAACGCGTGCGGGAACACTGCCGGGCCCGCTTGGAGCCCTTCAAGGTGCCTGCCGTGGTGAAGGTCGCCGACTCCAACACCGCGTTGCACTCCAACCGCTTCAAGAAGATCAGGACTGTAGCGTGAGCCCGAACACCGAAGGGAAGCCGCGGGTCGCGGTCGTCACCGGTGGCAGCCGCGGCCTAGGGCGTGTGGTCGTGGAACGCCTGCTGGAGCAGGGCTGGACGGTGGCCACGCTGACCCGGACCAGCAACTCGTTCATCGAGGAGAGCGCGGAGCGCTTCCAGGAAGCCTTCTTCTGGCAGAAGGCCGACCTCAACGAGCCGCACACCTTACGAACCGCGGTTCATGCCGTCGCCCGCCGGTACCGTCGAATCGACCTGTTGGTCAACAACGCCGGGGTTCTCAGTCAGGAACTGTTCCTGACCGCCTCTCCGAAAGACATTGAGACCCAGGTGACCGTCAACCTGGTCGCTCCGATCATTCTGGCTCAGGCGTGTGCCCGGGTGATGACCCACGGCGGAGGCGGCTCGATTATCAACGTCTCTTCGATCAACGCCATCCGGGGGCACCGGGGCGTCGCGGTCTACTCAGCGACCAAGGCCGGCCTTGACGGCCTGTCCCGTGCCCTGGCCCGGGAACTGGGCCCGATGAACATCCGGGTGAACTCGGTGGTTCCGGGCTTTTTCGACAGCGACATGACCTCTCAGGTCACCCAACTCAATCGGGAGCGCATCCTGCGCCGTACCCCGCTGGGACGCCTGGCAACGGCCGAGGAAGTCGCCGAGGTTGTGCTCTTCCTCGCTTCACCAGCCTCCTCGCTGATCACTGGTCAAACCATCGTCGTGGACGGAGGAATCACATGCTGAACGACATTCGTGCCACCGTGACGTCCCAGATCCGGGACCTACTCGCCGAAAGCGTTGGGGAGGATCAGGTACCGGAGATCACCGGAGAGGCCCGGCTGCACGAGTTGGGTCTGACCTCTCTCCTCCTGGCTCGCCTGATCATCAGCCTGGAGATGGAACTAGGCAGCGACCCCTTCACGGAAGGGGATGCGGTGATCTCCGACGTCCGCACCGTCGACGACCTGGTCGCGGTTTACGAGCGGGCTTTGTCCGAGCCACAGCTGTCCTGACTCAACCACAGCTCTCCTGCAGATGACGTCCCGTCCTGGTCCGGGCCCCACCCCGGATCACCCACGCTCGTAAAGGAGCAACCATGCCCCAAGACCCGGTGATCGTGGTCGGAGACCGATTCGAGGAGTTCCTGACCAACCGGGGCACCATCCCCGCCTCAACGCTGATCAAGGAACTGGAGTCCGGCACGGTAGAGCCCGGCACGGTCATCATCGTCGGCCAAGGCCTGTCTCTCGCTCAGCGTGACGCCCTCGAGAGTCTGGTTGAGCAGAAGGCGCCGGAGATCCGGTTCGCCGGTGGTGTCATGCCTCGTCCGGCAGGTCGCGACCTGACCCACAAGCACCACTTGAAGAACGCCATGATCACACCGCCGACACGGGTCGATGACACCCGGTTCGTCGCCGAGCTGGTGATCGACGAGCACAACGAAATCCTCGAGGATCACCTGACCGGGCAACACATTCCCGGGGTCGCCCTCACCGAGGCCGCCCGGCAGACCTGGACGGCGGTGACGGAGAAGTTCCTCCTCGACGATCCGCAGACACGGACCCGATTCGTCCTGGGTTGGATCCGGTCCACCTACCACCGTTTCGTGTTCCCGCTCCCGGCGACCGTCGAGTACACCTTGCTCCGCCGGGAGTCCGCCAAGGTTCAGGAGACCTTCGAGTGCCTGGTCTCTATCCGACAAAACGACACGGTGGCGGCCGAGATCGAAGCCCAGTATTTGGTGATTCCCGAGAAATTCAGCGCCAAGCAGGAGGCGATGGCGGCCCGGGCAACGGTGACCGCTCTGCTGTCCCAGCAGGCCACCGACCCTGCGCTCGTTCACTGAATGCTTTATTCCGCGCCGTCACATCAGGGGCCCTCCACACCGGTGGAGGGCCCCTCCTTATCTGTTGGTCGCTTGTTGGTCGCTTTCCCCTCGAGGCGGCGTACCGCTGTGGGGCGGTAAGGAGATCGCCAAGATCACCACATCGACTGTGAGGAATCCCTCTCCTCCATCAGAAAACTCTGCGTTACATGCAGGTTTCGCTGAGATGAACTGACGCCCTTCTCTCTGTCACCGAATCCGCGCCATACGTTACTCAGCGTATTCTTCCTCGGACGCGCGCTCTTCTGACCCGTTCGGGTGCTAGCGCCAGCCGACTTGGGATGACAAGGTGAGCGCCAGCGGCGATCACCGTACCAGCGCCCGCTGTACTAACGGCGACTATGCGCAATGACGAGGAAGTATGCATGAGCGTTGGTGAGTCCGGCACGCCATCTCGGCGGCCCAGTCACCGCGCGACACGTAGCGCCCTGCTGCGTCGTCTGCGCTCCGTACGACTCCAACTTCTGTTACCGATCGTAGTCGCGACCCTTGGTCTGGCGGCTCTCGGCGCCTCCCGAGCGAACACGGCGTTAGACGCCGCACACGATGCCAAAAACGCTCGGGTCCTGGCCGCGACCGCTACCGCCACGGTGCGGCTCCTCAACGCGGTCCAGATGGAGGTCGCCGAAACCCTCGTGCAGCGTCAGCGTGGCGGTGAGGCGGGGGAGGCGCTGGTCGCCGCGCAGCGTTCCCGTACCGACACCGTGGCCGAGGAGTACATCGCCGTGGCCCGGCAGGCCGCTGAGGCGGTACCGGATTTGTCTCCTGTCCTCAACCTCAGCATTGTGGAGCTGTCCGCGTTGAACGTCACTCGCTCCTGGGCGCTGGGGAACGAGGTAGAGGAGACCAGCGCCGACGAGTCGTACGACGCATTGATCCGCTCCCTGCTCACCGTGGCCGACGCCATCCCCAGTCAGATCACCGCCCCTGAGCTGGCGATGGAGGCACGGGGTATCGCTGCGCTCGCGTCCATGACCGATTTGGCTGCCCAACAACGGACTCTGCTGCGGACGATCCTCATCCGCGGCTCATTCGCCCCTGGCGAACTGTCCCGGCTGGCCTCCCTCTACGGCGCCGAACAGACCCGCCAGGAGGATTTCCTCCGAATCGCCAGTCCACGAGCCCAGTCCATCTTCAACGAAAGTCTCCAAAGTCAGGACGTCACCGACTCCCGGGCGATGATTGAGGAGACCATCAACACCCCGAGTGGACAGCGCGCTCCCCAGATCGATGCCGACGCCTGGTACATCGCCCAGAGCCACACCATCCGTCGGATGTACACCGCCCAGGTAGATATCGCGGTGGCCCTGGACGAAGCCAGCGCTCAGCTCCACCGTCAAGAGCGGCGTCACGCGGCCCTGGTGATCGGTGGCGTCGGGGCGTTCATCCTCCTCACATTGGGAATCGCTGTCCTGCTGGCCACCTGGATCGGCCAACGCCTCCACCGGCTGCATCAGGCGGCTCTTGAGATCGCTAATCAGAAGCTGCCGGAGTCGATTGACCGGATCTCCCAGGCGGTCGATCCCCAGGCTGTCCGTGACGCGGAGCTGAAAGCCGCGGGCCAGGCCGCTGAATCCCTCAGCGCCGGCCCATCTGATGAGATCGGCGAGGTCGCCGCCGCGCTGGGCACCGTGCATCATCAAGCGCTACGGCTGGCCGCCGACCAGGCCCTGCTGCGGCTGGATACCGCCGCCACCCTGGCCGCGCTTTCTCGCCGCAGCCAAACCCTAATCCACCGTCAGCTCACCCTGCTCGACGACATCGAACGCTCCGAGGTTGACCCTGACCGACTTCAGCAACTGTTCGCGCTGGATCACCTGGTCACCCGGATGCGGCGCAACGAGGAGAACCTGCTGGTCCTGGCCGGTGGTGAACCTGGCCGCCGGTTCACCACCTCCTATCCCTTGGAAGACGTCATTCGAGCCGCCGCCTCTGAGATTGAGGACTACACCCGGGTGGAACCTGTGCACCTGGACAGTGTCAGCGTCATCGGCCGCGCCGTGGGTGACGTGGTGCACCTGCTGGCTGAGCTGCTGGAGAACGCGACGTTGTTCTCCCCGCCCAACAGTAAGGTCACGGTGACCACCCGCCGCTCGATCGACGGTTTAGAGATCACCATCTACGACGAAGGCATCGGCATCCCCGAACCCGTCCTGCAGGAGGCCAACGAGCGGCTGGCCCACCCGGGTGCGCTGACCTCCCGTTTGGCACGCACCATGGGTCTGCTGGTGGTGGCGCGTCTGGCTGCCCGCCACCAGATCCAGGTGCAGCTGCGCAGCCAGGAGGGGAAGGGCACGACCGCGTTTGTACGGCTCCCCTCCTCCCTCCTCGCCCCGCTCGACAACCCGCTGTCCCGGCTCGCGCTGTCACGCTCGGCCTCTGACAGCGATCGGCGTACCTCGGGACAGCTGTATCAGGCCGCGTCCTCACCCCTGCCCCGCCGCCCCACGGTGGCGGCCACATCCACGGCCCCCTCACCACCGTCCCCGCCGCTGTCCCAACCCTCCGCTCCCTCGTCCCAGCCGACCGAAGCCCGTGCGTCGGGTGGGACCACCCGGGCCGGCCTGCCGTATCGGATTCCCGGTGCGCAGCTCATGCCGGGCGCCGTGCCGGATCCGGAGCCGGCACAGCAGACCCGTTCTGACCCTGGAATTGATCCGGAGCTGATCCGTAACCGGCTATCAAGCCTGTCCAGCGGCATCGCCGCAGCCGCCCGTCACCTGGGCGGCGCGTCCCCTGAAACCATCGATGATTCGACGAGATGACAATGAGTGACCAGCGATACCCCTCTTCAGTGAACCCCGCCTCTCAGGAGAACCGTTCCAGTGCCCCCAACTCCACCGGTTCTCTCGGGAACCGCCAGTACGGCAACATCGACTGGCTTTTGACCTCGTTCGTGCAGCGCGTACCGGAGGTTGTTCACGCCCTGGCTGTCTCGTCCGACGGTCTGGCGATGGCGGCCTCCGAAGCTCTCCCCCCGGAGCAGGTCGACCAGCTCGCCGCGATCACCAGCGGCCTGGCCAGCCTGACCCTGGGTGCCTCACGGTGCCTGCGTACCGGGAAGGTACGGCAGTCCGTTGTGGACATGGACGGTGGTGTCCTGTTGCTGATGGCGGTGGCCGACCTGGCGCAGATCGCCGTCCTCGCCAAACCGGGCTGTGATCTAGGGCAAGTGGGGTACGAGACCGCCCTGCTGGTTCAACGGGTGGCGGCGGCCCTGACCCCCGAGGTACGCACCTCATGAACGGTCCGGTCAGCCGGCGCCGCGTCCTCAGCGGGCTGACCGCCCTACCGGCCCTCCTGCTCGCCGGTTGTGGCGAGGAGGCTCCCATCGGTTCGAATCCCCCCGCCCGGCTGTTCATCGCCACCGGTAACACCACCGGGGTGTATTACCAGCTGGGCGGAGGGTTCGCGGACATCATCACCCGGCAGTTACCCGGCTATGAAGCGACCGCGGAACCCACCGGCGCCTCCATCGACAACATCTACCGGGTGGCCCGCGCCGACGCCGACATCGGTTTCACCCTGGCCGACGCCGCGGCCGACGCCGTGGCGGGGACCGGCCAGTTCGACCGGAACCCGCAACCGATCCAGGCCCTGGCACGCATCTACAGCAACTACATGCACCTCATCGTCCGTGCCGACCTCGAAGTCGAGGAACTGACGGACCTGGAGGACCTGCGGGTATCCACCGGCGGCCCAGCTTCCGGTACCGAGATGATCGCGTTACGGCTCCTGACCGCCGCCGGCCTGGATCCGGACCGCGACATCGAACGGGTTCCGCTGTCGCTCCCCGCCACGGTCGACGCCATGCGGCGCCGGTCGCTCGACGCGATGTTCTTCTCGGGTGGCCTGCCCACCGGCGGTATCAGTGACCTGTTGGCCAGCATGGCCGGACGCCTGTCCTTCCTCCCGCTCAATGAGTTCGTGGCCCCGTTACGGGAGCAGTACGGCGAGGTCTACAGCGACGCGGTGATCCCGGCGCGGACCTATGGGTTGACCGCCGACGTCCCCACCATCAGCGTGAGCAATCTGCTGGTGGTCCGCAGGACGATGCACGCCGATCTGGCCTACGACCTGACCCGGCTGCTGTTCACCCACACCGATGACCTGGCCGTGGTCCACCCCGAGGGGAGAAACATCCTGGTGGAGAACGGCCCGATCACCGGGCCGGTTCCGCTCCATCCGGGAGCGTCACGGTTCTTCGACGAACAACAGTAGGCGTCTGACAGGTCAGGTCACGGGCGGCCGCTCGGTGCCTCACCGCACCGGGTGGCCGCCTGGCGTGCCGTGGGGCGTCACGGCCGAGGAAGGAGACGGGTACGCCGCCAGCAGACGCTGCACATCCTCATCGGTCAGCGGCGTGAAATCGGTGTACCACTCCCCCACGTCCTGGAAATGCTCATTGGTGTCGGTGCAGATAATGGCGTCGACCCCGGAGGCGAGGGCGTCACGCGCCTGCGGCGCGCAGACCGGCACGGCGAGCACCACCCGACGTGGCCGGTGGACACGCAACCAGTACACCGCGGCGCGGGCCGCCGCACCGGTGGACAATCCATCGTCGACGAGGATGACGACCCGGCCGGTGATCCAGGGGATCGGACGATCTCCCCGGTATCGGCGTATCCGCCGTTGGATCTCGGCGCGTTCCTGGTCGACGGTCGGGGTGAGATCGGCCTCGGCGCGGCCCAGATACCGCAAGGCGTCGTGATCGAAGACCGGTGGCCCGTCCTCGGCGAGACCGCCCACCCCAAACTGCGGGTACCGTGGCGCGTCAAGTTCGCGCGCGACCACAATGCCCAGCTCAGCGTTAATGGCCCGGGCCACCTCCACGGCGACCGGTACGCCCCCGCGGGGCAGAGCGAGCACCAATGGCTGGCCGGGCGCGGGATTGTCGGCGAGGTACCGGACCACCCGCCGCGCCAGGATCTGGCCGGCCTCGACACGGTCGGCGAACAGCTTCTGGGGCATCGTCGATCCTCCCGGGTGGTCAGCGTCCCACTCACTGTGCGTTTACCCGGATTGAGGTCGCGGAAACCCCGGAACGGGCCTCAGGTTTCTCGTCGGTCAACCGGAGACCATCGGTTCCCGGGCCGGCAAGCCACCCAGGCTGCGGCTGACCGCGGCGGCGGTCCGCATCACGTGCTCCGCCAGCGGCCGGACGGTCCGCTTGGTCACCCTACTGGAGGGGCCGGACACCGAGATGGCGGCGACCGCGAATCCGGTGGCGTCGATGACCGGCGCCGCGACACACCGCACCTGTGGATCGGATTCCTCGTCATCCAGTGCCCAGCCGCGGCGGCGTACCCGGTCCAGTTCCTCGGCGAGCCGGTCAGGGTCGACCAGGGTACGCGGGGTGCGGGCCGGCAGCGGCCCAGCCAGAATCCGCTCCCGCAGCTCCTGCGACCCAAAAGCGAGTAGAGCTTTACCTAAAGCGGTGGAGTGTAGGGGGTTTCGGCCTCCCAACCGGGAACTCATCTGGACCTTCTGTCCACTATCCACCTTCTCCAGGTAAACGACGCTGTCGTCGAGGACCACCCCCAGGTGGGCGGTCTCCCCGGTCATGTCTCGCAGCCGCCGCAGCTGCGGTCGGGCGATCTGGCGGATATCCAAGCGGGCAGCCACCCGACTCCCCAGCTCGAACAGCCGCAGCCCCAACGCGTACCGCCCATCGGTCTCCTGGGTGACGAAGCCGGTCGCGGTCAGGCTGGTCAACAGACGGTGGACGGTGCTTTTAGGAAGACCAGCCCGTCGGCTCAGGTCGGTCAGTCCCAGCGGCCGTTCCACGGCCGCCAGGATGTCGATCAACCCCAGCCCTTTCCTCAGCGATGTCGTCATGCCTCTCCCACTGTTCCGCTATCCGGATCAGTTTTCCGTTCTGCGGACTGCAAGGGTTAGCCTCGCACAGTGGTCCTCTCAGAACCAGTCATCCGGGTGTGCCGCTACATCAGCGACACCGGCTCCGGCGTTGGGGTCGTCGACGAAGCGGGAGGAGTACGCCCGGTTGCGGTCCCCAGCGTCGCCGCCGCGTTGCGGGCGGCCCGGTCTGGTACGTTGACCGCCGGTGATCCGGTACCAGATGCGCGTCTGACCGCTCCCCTGGACGCCCAGGAGGTCTGGGGCGCCGGCGTGACCTACCTGCGCAGCAGGGATGCGCGTATCGATGAGGCGACCTCCACCGCCGCCGCCTTGTACGCCCAGGTCTATGACGCGCCGCGCGCGGAGCTGTTCTTCAAAGCCACTCCTGGCCGTGTGGTGGGTCCTGGTGAGCCGGTGGTGGTCCGTCACGACTCTCACGACACGGTCCCTGAACCGGAACTGGCGTTGTGGCTCGATTCGGACCTGTCCCTGCTCGGTATCGGCCTCGGTGACGATGTCACCGCCCGTGATCTGGAGGCGGAGAACCCGCTTTATCTACCGCAGGCCAAGATCTGGCAAGGCAGCTGCGCGTTGGGGCCGTGGGTGCTCGCGTGGAGCACAGCGGTCCCGCTGGATTCCCTGGAGATCTCAATGGAGATCAACCGGGAGGGGCAGGTGCTGTTCAGTGGCCGGGTCCCTCTCAGCCGGATGCACCGCCAGATCGATCAACTCATCGAGCAATTGGGACACAACAACCTTTTCCCCGAAGGGGTCATCCTACTGACCGGGACCGGTATCGTGCCCCCCGCCCACCTCGGCCTCCATGCGGGGGACGAGGTGTGTATCGAGGGTCTGTACCGGGGAGAGCCGGGGTATCTGGGACAGTTGCGCAACCCCGTAGTCCAGGGAGGTGCCCAGTGACCCTGCTGCAATCGGTCGCGCCGGCCGCCCCCGATGAGGTGGTCGCGCAGGGGGAGGCGCTCACCCCCGCCGAGGTGGACGCGCTGGTCGAGCGTGCCCAGCGGGCTCAGGCGGGGTGGGCCCGGTTGGATGCTCCGGCCCGCGCCGCCGCCTTGACCGCTCTGGCGCAGGCGATCGAGGACCGGGCCGATCAGCTGGGGCGTCTGATCGCCTGGGAGGTCGGTAAACCCATCGGTGAGGCGCGGGCCGAGGTCGCCCGCGCGGCCGCGATTGTCCGCTATCACGCGCAGGGCGCCCTTGACCCGTCAGGCACGGTATATCCGCCCACGGGCGGCGCCTGGTCGCTGCTGGAGCGTCGCCGTCCCCGCGGGGTCGCCGGGTTGATCACTCCGTGGAACTTCCCGTTGGCGATTCCGCTGTGGAAAGCGGCGCCCGCTTTGGCGGTGGGCAACGCGGTCATCCTCAAACCCGCCACCGCCGCGCTGGGGTGTGCGCGGGCGCTCGAGGAGTTGTTCGCTGAACACCTGCCCGCCGATGTGGCGCTGTTGGCGCCGGGTGAGGCGGAGACCGCGATCACGTTGATCGATCACCCTGGGGTGGGGTGTATCTCCTTCACCGGGAGCACCCGGGTCGGCCGGTCGATCATCGCTCGTGCCGCCGCACGCGGTGTGGCCGTGCAGGCGGAGATGGGGGGTCAGAACCCGTCGATCGTGTTGGCCGACGCCGACGTGGATCACGCGGCGGCCACCATCGCCGACGCCGCTATGGGGTACGCCGGGCAGAAGTGCACCGCCACCAGCCGCATCATCGTCGAGGCCCGGATCGCCGACACCTTCATTGAGCGGCTGCGTACCGCGGTGGAGCGCCTGCCGGTGGGGGATCCGCTCGACCCTCAGGTGCGGGTCGGGCCGGTCATCTCCGACCAGGCCCGCGACCGGGCCCTGCAGGTCGTCGAGCGCAGCAAACAGCAGCACGGTGGTGAGGTGCTGATCGGTGGATGCGCCACCGACCCGGGGTACGCCATGGCGCCGACATTGGTGGCTTTGGCCTCCCCTGAGGATGAGCTCGCTCGGGACGAGGTGTTCGCGCCGGTCGCCGCGGTCGTCCGCGCCGAGAGCGTCGATGAGGCGATCGAGATCGCCAACAGTGTCCACTATGGTCTGTCCGCCGCGGTGTTCACCGACTCGCTCGCGACGGCCGCCCGGGTCGCCGACCGGCTGCAGGCGGGGATGGTCCGGGTCAACACCTCCACCGCGGGTGTGGACCTGCACGCCCCGTTCGGGGGTGTGAAGGATTCCTCGTACGGTCCGCGTGAACAAGGCAAAGTGGCTCGGGAGTTCTTCACCGTCGGTCAAACCGTCACCATCGCGCTTCCCTAACCGCCACACGCTTGCCGGGGGTAACCCATGCCCCGCCACCGGGTCCGGTTCGGCACCGCCAGCCCGGTGGCGGTGGCTCCCCCGGCTCCCCGGAGCGTGACCAGGGGCCCAGGTGGCGTCGCACGGTAGCGAGCCGTCACGTCAGCGATATTGATCTTGCCGGTGATACTGCCTCCGGACACCCGCCCAGGGCTTTGACGACGGAGGTGTGATGTCCTCACCGGCCCCGTTGCCTAGCTCCCATCGCGGACCGGGCGTTGTGGTGCGTTGGTTGCTCGCAGCGCCGCTTCTGCTCCTCGGTGGCCCTGGCGTCATCCTCACCGCCCATACCGTGGACAGCGTGGTACGCAATCAGGCGACCGACGCCTCCTTCGGAGCCTTCAGTTCCGCTCTGGATCCCCGCTCAGTGCTCAATGACGGGCTTGTGCTGTTCACAGGCTGTGGCTTTGGGTCGTGGTCGCGCTCGTGGTGTTCGTGGTCAACATTCACCGGACGAGTATGTGGCGCGTGAGCCTGCTGCTCTGCCTCCCGGTGACGGTGCTTTTCGCGGTTGACGGCATCAGCAGCGGCGGGAGCCTGCTGTCGGGCCAGGGGTTTGTGGAGCGGTTTCCGGTACTCCTCGCGGTCGCGATGGTCGCGCTGACGTGGGCGATGGGCAGCAGTGGCTGCTGGCGCATGACGACGCGTGGGTGATAGCCGACCTGATCGCCACCCGGGTCCGGCTGCGGATCGGTCACCTCCTGCTCCCCAGCTACCACATGCCTCCGGCGCAGGCCGGCATGGTACGCGGTGCCGGCGCCCCAGTCGGGAACACCGTTTCGCCGGGGCCGGTTCCTGTGGGGACCCCAGCCGCCATGCCTGAGCCGGGGAAAGCCGCAGGAGACCTCGCCGCGTTGCACATATGGCTGGTCGCGTGTGGCTTGGCGTTGGCGCTGGCCGTGGTGGCGCTTCCTGGGGTGGGCAGGCCCGTAGAGGAGTGGTCACCGGGCTTCCTGATCACGACCGTCCTGTTCGGCGGGTGCGGCCTGGTCGGGCTTTATAAGTGGAACGTCGCCCGGAAGGAGATGCGCCACCTTCAGGAGCAGCCCAGGGACCCGCATGCCGGGCCGTGGGGCCCCTCCGCTCCGGGTGACGCGCCGGTGAGCGGCTGGCTCCCCGCCGTTACCCTCGCGGCTCCCACGGGCTGGCGCTCCGACCGGTCCACACCCGTCCGGCCCGACGGCGCCGGTGACTTTCTCTGATCCGGCTCAAAGCACCGCAGTCTGCTCACCGGGGCCGTGATGAGATGAGGCCCCGGCCCCTGGGGACGTCTCGCCGCGGCAGCGGCTCGGCGTCGCTGTGCCGACCGCTTCGTTTCGCGGCGTGAAGCTGCCCTGGTCCAGGCCCGGTACGCGCGGCCAACGCGTCGGCGACCGCGCCGGTCGTGAAGCCGTAGACCGTTTTGTGGATGAGGTCCACCACGAGTTCACGGCGCGGCCAGGTCTGGGGAGGTGCCCCCACACCGGTGGCGTTCTCCAAGATCTGATCGCTGGTCAGCCGGACCACGGTGAACATGGTCGACGCCCATGGTCCTCGCAGGCCGGCGTTCGCCATGACAGCCCGCAGCACACCGACGACGGCTCCCTGGCCGTAGTGCATGACCAGGTTCCGGACGCGAGACCGCCGCGGCTGCTCTGGCAACCCTGCAAGCCGTGCCAACACCTGTGCCGGAACGTACGAGTCCGGCCGGCCGGACAACCGCTGCTCAAGCTTCTCCCCGACTGTCATGATCATTGTTCCGGCGAGCCCTGCCACCAGGCCCTGCCACACCGCGCTTCGCATCATGGCGACGCTCTACCCGGATCCGTGTCGCGCACGCGTGGTCACGGCCATTTCCCGGCCACTGGGTAACGCTGTGTCAAGGATCAGACCGTTGGGTAGGGAATCCTGAGGGCGCGCCTGTTTCCCCGCTGATGTCGAAAACCGCGCAGGCTACTTCGACCTTTCTACGAAGGTCTGCGAAAGCGCCTGCCAAGGGCGGCAGGTCGTACCCGAAGGAGCCGCGATGCGTAAGCTCATCCACTTCGTCCATGTCTCGGTCGACGGTTTCATTGAAGGCCCCAATGGCCAGTTCGACTGGCCGGTCCTCGGGCCGCAGCTGTCCGCGTACTCCCTGGAGTTGACCAGTCGAGCCGACACCTTCCTGTACGGACGAGTGGTCTGGGAGATGATGGCGGGTTTCTGGCCCCGGGCGGAGTCGCTCTCCACCGATCCCCACGATCTGGCCTTCGCTCCGATCTGGCGGAAGACCTCGAAGATCGTCTTCTCCACCACCCTACGAAACGCAGATTGGAACACCCGGGTGATCAACGGTGATCTCGCCGGTGAGGTCACCGCCCTCAAGCAGCAGCCGGGAGGGGACATGGTGCTGTTCGGTGGCGCTCGCCTCGCGGCCGCCCTGACCCGGCTCGGGCTGATCGACGAATATCACATCGTCGTTCACCCGGTCGTCCTCGGCGGCGGCACGCCGCTGTTCCTCGAGCCTGAGAACCGGATCAATCTCCAGCTGATCGAATCGCGAACCTTCGATTCCCAGAGTGTGCTTCTGCGGTACCGACCCGCACAGCGCGCTCAGTAACACCTTCATCGGGCATCCCGTGTCGGCGCCTCGATGCTTTCTCTGGGGCGCCGACGCGTACCGTGGCGTCACTGTGGACAGACAACCTTAGGTGAGGTACCTGGCTGCTCTCACCACGCCCACGTGCCCTCTGACCGCCACTTCCAATAACCACACAACTGTCTATATCGGACAGACGAGCACTGTTCACAGTGGCCTGTCACGAGGACCGGAGATGTCGCACCCATGAAGTACAACTAGGCCGTCACCGGATCACCCGTCCGGCGCCGGTACGCCGACGGGTGCCTACCGCTGTGCGGTCTGGAGGTTAATGATTGTGAACGCGGAGGACACCGCGTGGCTGCAAAGCAGCACAATACAGGTCATAAAACCCATTCGACCTCGCAAACTCGCGAAGGTTCCCTTCGTCGAACTGGCAGACGGCCGGCTGCAGGGTGTGGTGTCGAGTGGGTCAGACATCAGTCGGGTGTACGTCTCCTCGATCACCGCTGGTGATCACACCTACAGCTGCAGCACCAATAACAACCGTCCCTGCGGGGCGCTGTCATGGGGGCTGTGTAAACACATCCAAGCGCTCATGTCCGAAGCCGTGGTGCAGTACGGCACGGAACGCGTAGCCCGCTACCTGCGCATCGAGGGCGACGTTGAAGGCTTATCCGTCCCCGAGCTGATACGGCGGCTCAACGCCCAACACCAGTCCCTTCCGTCCTCCACGGTGTTCAGTCGTTTCCTGCATCACCTGTCCTACCTGGAGGTCCCCGCTACCACCACGCCCCTACCGGAAATGCACTGGTTCCCCTCCACCCTGGCGGTCCGCTGATGCTGGGAAATCAACTCACTAAGCTGCTGCAAGACACCCCACCAGGGATCGAGCAGACCCTGGCCCTGGTCACCGACTTCGATGACATCCTGATTCACGGCTTTGCCCGCCTCACCGAGGAGCACACCGCCACGTTGAACGCGCTGGCCGCAGCCGTGGCGGCCACTCCCCTGGGTGAGCGGGTAGGCGAGGTGGTCGCGAAACTCTCCACCGGCTCACCCGATTCCGAACAGCTGGCGCTCCTGGCCGGTACGCGCGCCGCCCTGCTCGGCGCCGTCCATGACGCCCTCCTGAGCCACCTGGACACCATCCTCAACCGTTCCCGGGCCGCTCATGACGAGTCCGCGGCGTCTCCCTCTCCCGATCCGGAGGCGGAGAACCTGCTGACAGGGTGCCGTTCCTGGCTTCACGAACTCGCCATCACCGGTTGGCGCGGCGTCGACCATGAACTTGTCGCCTCCGCGTCGCAGCTGATCGGGCCGCTGTTGGCCAACCCCAAGCTGCGCCGGATGGCGGTCCTGATCGACGGTTTCGCCGCGGAATTGAGCGCCTGCTGTCCAATCCGCACCGCCGACCACATCCCCGTGCGACGCTGGGCCGACCTGTGGACCCGCGCCATGCTGCTGTCCTACACCGGCGGCTGGTCCGCCGATGACTCCGCCGGCCTCGACACGGTGTCAGGGCGCCTGCTGATTCTCGGAGCGGACGTGCACGAACACGGCACCGCCATGCAGGTCCAGGTCCACGGTGTCCTGGAGCCCACCGACGACTCCACCCCTCGCCTGGTGCGTACCAGCGTCGCCGTCGCGAAGGTGGACACCATCATCGGCCCGGCGATGTGGGACTTGCTCCAGGCGTACCCGGTGCTGATGACCGCGTTGGCCGAGCGCCGCAGCATCCACATCACCGACCTGCCGGCGCTGCCCTCCGGGGATCTGGTGTGGAACGAAGAACGCGCCAAAGTGGGCGACCCCGCCGATCCGTTCACCACCGCCCGGATCCAGCTCGCCTCCGCGCTCGCCCCGGCGGTCCCCGCCCTAGACCGGCACCCGGTCCAGATCGCCGAACCGGTCTTGATGGAGGGCTACAAGGTCAAGCGGGGTGAGGACCTCAGCGTCATCGTGGACGGCGTCTCACTCCCCATCGCCGTTGACCGTCTCCCGTCCTGCGGCCCGCTCACCCCGCAGCTGGTGGATGCCTCGTCCGCGTGCATCGGCCTCCTGCGTTGGGACAGCGGCCAGTGGGCGCTGCAGCCGCTCGCGGTGCAAAGCAACAAATCCAAGAAAACACAGGTCGCGGTACACAACGGCGACTGGGCGAAAGGCCCCACCGACCCCAAGGTCGCCAAGGCCCAGACCAGAAATGGCGATGCGATCGCTGTGCTTCGGGAACGGGCAGGACGGTTGCTGAGACGATGAACGACTCCCAAATCAACGCCGTCAATCGACGGCAGGTGATCTACTGGCGGCTGCTGGCACGGCTATTTAGCCCCGAAGAGCAGCGTTCCCTCGAGGAGGCCAGCGTCGCCATCGTCGAAGACCTGGGACTGCCGGCGGAGCTGCTGAATCCGATGGTGTCGGTGGACACCCTCATCCAGCGCTTCCCGGAGCTGGCCGAGGAGTTCACCGGCGTGATGGCCTCGACCACTCCCGCGGTGACCGGTGATCAATCAACCGGTGATCAATCAACCGGTGATCAGTCGACCAGTGACCAGCCGGCCGACCCCGCCTCCGCTGCGGCGGCACCTGTCGATCAGGCCGAGGTACGCCGGGCCGCGCTGGTGTCCAAACTCCTGCTCAACATCTTCTCGACCGGAACCGGTGAGGTCACCGCCACCCAGCTGTCCCAGTGGCAATCCGACGTCCGCTGGATTGAGCGGGCACTGGGATGCGAGCCTGGCTCACTCCGGTCGCGCCCGGAACACAGTGGGTTGGCCCAGGTGCTGAACGGCCTGGAAGGGGACCTGATCAAACGGCTGCGGCTGCGTGAGGTGCTGGCCGACCCGGTGCTGGGTCGCCAACTGACCCCGACCCTGTCCCTAGTCGAGCAGCTGCTGCGGGATAAGGCGAACCTGTCGGGTATGGCGTTGGCCAACGCCAAGGCGCTGATCCGCCGCTACATCGATGAAGTCGCCGAGGTGCTCCGCACCAAGGTGGAGAAGACCAGCGTCGGCATCATTGACCGCTCCGTGCCGCCCAAACGGGTGTTCCGCAACCTGGACCTGGACCGAACCATCTGGAAGAACCTGGTCAACTGGAACCCGGAGGAACAGCGGCTCTACGTCGACCGGCTCTACTACCGCCACACCGCGCGGCGTACCATCCCGGCCCGCCTGATCGTGGCGGTCGACCAGTCCGGATCGATGGTCGACTCGATGGTCAACTGCACCATCCTCGCGTCGATCTTCTCCGGTCTCCCCAAGGTGGATGTTCACCTGATCGCCTACGACACCCGCGCGCTGGACCTGACCCCATGGGTGCACGACCCGTTCGAGGTGCTGCTGCGCACCACCTTGGGAGGCGGCACTGACGGCTCGGTCGCGATGATCATGGCCCGTCCGAAGATCACCGATCCTGAGAACACCGTGGTGGTGTGGATCTCTGACTTCTACGACTTCAACGACCAGGCCTTGTTCGACCACTTCCAGGCTCTGCGCCGCTCCGGCGTCCGCATCATCCCCGTCGGTTCGGTCACCAGCTCCGGAAGTCAGAGCGTGAACCCCTGGTTCCGGCAGCGCTTCAAAGATCTCGGTACGCCGGTGATCTCCGGCCGTATCGACAAGCTCGTGTTCGAACTGAAGCAATTCCTCGCCTAGGAGACCTTATTCATGACTGAGCAGATCCTGCGTCCCCCCGCCGAAATCAAGTACGCCGAGGAGCTGGACTGGCTGGAGTCCATCGACGACGGTCCCAAGCCGTTCTCGTGGCGGCTGAGCCCACGCATGGTGCGGCTGTTCATCCTGGGTTCGGAGCCCTCTGACGGCCTGGACCGGAAGATCGAACAGAAGTGGTTCGGGGACCGCACCTTCGTCGAGCGCAGCATCGTCACTCTCGCCTCCGACCGTGGACTGCTGCTGATCGGGGACCCCGGGACCGGGAAGAGCTGGCTCGCCGAGCTGCTGGCGGCCGCGATCTGCCGCAACTCCACCCTCGTTGTTCAAGGCACCGCCGGCACCACCGAGGACCACATCAAGTACTCGTGGAACGTCTCGATGGTGATCGCTAAAGGACAGTCGCGGGAATCGCTGATCCCCTCCCCCATCATGACCGCGATGGAGCAGGGGATGATCGGTCGCTTCGAGGAGCTGACCCGCGCGACCAGTGACGTGCAGGACGCCCTGATCTCGATCCTGTCCGAGAAATACATTTCGATCCCCGAGCTCGAGCACGACAACACCGTCTTCGCCCGGCCCGGTTTCTCCATCATCGCCACCGCCAACAGCCGGGACCGCGGGGTCAACGATCTGTCCTCGGCCCTGAAGCGGCGGTTCAACTTCGTCCGGATTCCGGTGGTGACGAACAAGAACCGCGAGGCTGAGATCATCCGGTTCCGCACCGCCGAGCTGCTGCGCCGGCACCAGATCGACCTGGAGGTGCCGCCCTCGCTACTGGACATCCTGCTGCGTAGCTTCGCTGACCTGCGGGCCGCGGCAGAGTCAGCGACCAGCGATGACGAGAAGCTGGAGTCGTCGCTGTCCACGGCTGAGCAGATCGGGATCCTGGAGGACGCCATCCTGCACAGCAACTTCTTCGGCGAGCGTACCCTCACGCCCGAGATCCTGGCCGGTTCCCTGGTCGGTGCCCTGGCCCGACGCAGCCCGGAGGACCTGGCCATCTTGAACAAGTACCTGCACGGCGTCGTCGAACCTCGCAGCAAGGAGGAAGGCGGGCTGTGGCCGGCGTTCCTGGACGGCGGTCGACAGGCCATCGCCGCCCTGTCATGAGCGACCTCCCCATACCCTCGAGCCCGTTCGGGGCCCTGCGCGAACAGCTGCTGGAGGCGGCCAAGACCTTCGCCGACGGCCCGGATGCGCTGGCCGACATCCTGACGGGCATGGTCGACGATGTCGACCACGCGCTGCGCGAACCGCTCGAGATCTTCCCGGTGTGTCACCACTCACCCGCCTCAGCGCTGGCCATGGCGCGGCGACTCCGGGAAAAACAACCCAAGGTCATCTATCTCGAGCTGTGTGAGGACCTGCAGCCCCTGCTGCAGGAGCTGCAGAACTGTCGCCTGCCGGTGGCCCTACAGGCCTTCGCCTCCGAGCTCGACGGGTTCCCGTCCACCTGGGGGCCGTTGAGCGTGGTCGCCCCGATCACCGAGGCGTCGGCGGAGTACCAGGCCATCGCGTACGCCCTGACCACCCGGGACGTGGAGATCGTGCTGGTGGACCGCTCCACCGACCACGTCTTCCAGTGGGACCCCCACGGGTCCGGAAAGGGCGAGTCCGCCGTGGACACCACACCCGAGGCGGCGGGCACGCAACCCCACGCGGGGAAGACCCCGGGCGCGGCCGGCACCGCCGCGCCCTCCCCCTCCCCCGCTTCCGGAAGCCCGGCCTCAGCCCTCGGCTCCGCTCAGCCCGACGAGGAGCAGGCTGAGAATGCGGCGTTGCACGGTGAGGCCGTCGGAATCCAGGTCGGTCATCTGCGGCCCCGCTTCGGGGAGCTTGAAGAACACCTACTGCGCCACGGCAAGGTCCAGCATTGGTCGGAATGGTGGGACCAGTACGTCGAGCAGCCGCTGATCAACGCCGACTACGACACCTACCGGCAGGTCATGGCACTTATCGGGAGCCTGTTCCGACGCCTGACCCCCGCCAATGACCGCCGTCTGGCCATCGACGAGGAGCGGGAACGCTACATGTGGACCCGCATCCGGGAGCACCTGGCGGCCTCGGGCGTTGACCGCTCCGACTGCATATATGTGTGTGGTGCTTTCCACGCGGTCAGCCGGGTGGCGGAATTCGGCTCCGACGGTGCCCACACCTACCAGATCAGTCCGCGAACGAAGACCCGCTGGCTGTACGGCGTCATCCCTTCTAGCTACTCGGCGATCGAAGCCCAGTTCGGGCACGCCCCCGGCACGGTCTCGATCGCCGCGGCGACCTGGAACAAGGCGCTGAAGCGTACCGGGATCACTCCGTTCCGGCTTCAGCGTTCTCAAAGCGGGAAGAAACCCACGAAAGCCAAGCGGTCCTCCACTTCTGCCCCAGCCTCCACGGAGCCGGTCACCGACCGCCTGTCCACCTTCCTGGCCTCACCGCCTCTGTTGGACAGTTTCGACGAGGCCGAGCTACTCGGGTGGTGTGTGGAGATCGTGCGGTTGGCGCGCGATAACGGCTACCTGGCCAGCACGGCCGACGCCATCGCCGTGTTCGAGACGTCGATCCTGCTCGCCAACATGCGTGGCCGACGCCGCCCCACCCCGTACGACTTCACCGACGCCGCGATTACCTGCATCGAGAAAGACAGTGTGCCCAAGCGCCGCGACGTCCGCCGCCTGTGCGAGATCCTCTTCGGCGGGGACCGGGTCGGCCGGGTCGGGTACGACTCGTTGCCGCCTCTGGCCCGTGACGTCTACGACCGGCTGGCGCCGCTGGGCCTGGCGTTGGAGAAGCACACCCTGCAGCGGGCCCTGCTGGACCTGCGGGCGAAGCCGGAGTTGCAACCCTGCTCCGACCTGCTGTGGCGGCTGCGGTACCTGCTGCCCCCCGAGGTGGTACGCCCGATCATGGGTGAACGGCACCTCGGTAAACGCTCCATCCAGGAAAGCTGGGACCTGGGATTAGGCAAGTACCAGCGGGCGCTGATCGAGCTGGGATACGAAGGGGTGACCGTCGAGCAGGTGCTCGAGAAGCGCCTACGTCAGGCGGTCCACGCCCGTCAAGCCACCGCCGCCACCGCCCTCGCCGCCGTCGAGGACTCCCTGCTGTACCTGGACAACCCGCGCCTCACCGACAACCTCGGGGCACGGGCGGTGCGGTTGCTGGCGGCCGAGCGTACCGTCGATGACGCCCCCGAGGTGCTGCGGCGGATCCGCCGGCTACTGGCCTACTACCGTGCCAACCAGCCAGGCCTGCCGGACTGGTTCCAGGAATTTGTCACCGCCGGGTACGCGCACTACTGCACCCTGCTGCCGACCGTCTGCCTGGACGAGCAGACCACCGTCGAGCACGTGGCCGCCGTGCTCGGCTTCCTGTTCAGCATGGAGAACCTCGCTCTGTCCTTGGGGTGCGACCGTACGCAGCTGGAACTCGCGGTCCTGCAGTCTCACCCCGAGACTCCCGGCAAGCAGGCGCTGATCTGGGCCGCTCAGCACCTGTTGGGTCGGCTGTCCCTGTCGGAACTGCGGGAACGGTGCGACGAGCTGCTGGCCAACCCGCTCGTCCTGCCCTCGTTCCCCCAGTACCTCAGCGGGTTCGTTCAGGCACTGGAGCCGGCGCCGGCCCTGGCCCCCTTCGTGGTCGAGCTGATCTCCAAAGCCTTCGCCCGGCTGCCCGACTCGGTGCTTCTGCCGTGGCTGCCTACCCTGCTGATCACCCTGCGGAACCAAGGCGGCGCCATGCTGCCCCGCCTGATCGACGAGGCGGGACGCACCTTCCCGGCGCGTCTGTCCGATGTGGACTCGTGGGTGCCGCCGTGGGAGCGGCGTGCGTCAGGGACGGCTGCTCCAGCGGCCGACTCCGCGGATGCGCCAGTGCCGGGTGGACCGGTGACCGACCTGCTCATCGCGTACCCCGCAAGCGTCGACGCCGTCGCGAACCTGCTGGGCTGCGAAGGCACCTGGCGTTCCCCCGGTGATAGTGCCGCCGCTGGGCCCCAGAGCCTCATCTCACCCGAGGTGAGCGCCCTGCTGGCCGACTACCCGGCGACCGCTCACGCCGCCGCCGACCTGCTGCTGACCAGCGCAGGCCGGTAATCGGATCCGCCGCCGCGCCCACGTCACCTCCGGCCCGCCCCGGTGTCTCTGACCCGGTGGCGGGCCCTCATTGTGGGCCTGTGGCAAGCCACGAGGGGAGTGGATCGATCAGGCCGGCGCGGAGCATCTGCTGTTCAGCCTGCTCCACCTCTGGGCAGGGATAGGGAGTCTTGCAGGCGTAGCACAGCTCCCCGTCGCTCATGCGCCAGTGGCGGCGGGTGACCTCCTGGTGGTGGTAGCGGATACGCCTGACTTCTTGAGCCCAGGGGTACTCATCCGCGGTCAGTGGCTTGTCTGGCAGAGGCGGAGGCGGAGGGCCGGTCACCAGCTCGCTCACCGGGCCACCATCCGATAAGCCGGCCTACCCGGAAGCTGCTCGAGCTGGCTCTCTTCCGATGTCTGGAAACCGGAGCGGTGATCCGGGGTAACCAGCCACGGCTCCAGAACCGGAAGGGCGCTCCACGACGGTTCGCCTGGGTGCCACGTCGTCCCGACCGAGAGCGAGTCTGCCATAACCGACAGTTACTATTTACACACCTAAAGTGGCAAGTTGAAGACCGTTTACCGCGACTGCCGCACAACGAGGCAGCCGTGCGGGCCAGCTTTTCCCGCGTACGCCGAGGAAGTCCTCACCGGGTGACGCAGATCGGCCGGCGCCGTGCGGGACCGAGCCCGCACGAGCCTCACTTCGCCGCAGCACCCCGCACCATCAACTGGCCTTATGTCCGTTAGACGTCACCGGCCCCGGTCGCTGAATCGCGGCTCGATTGCCTCAGCAACCTGCGTGGCGCTCTGTTCTAGGCTCCTACGCTCCGTTTCCGGCTGCGGGTATCCGCCGCCTTCCTCGCTGCCGTCTATGGCCGCGCGAGGAGCAAAGACGGGTTACGGTGTGGGTGTGAGATCGCTCGACGTCGAACGCAATACGCACTAGTTTGGGCGTTCATTCTGACTCGCTATTGCAGCAGGAGCAGCCGGGCTGGCAGCCGCAGGCGTCAGGGTCTTGGTCCTGATTGGACAGTGCGTTGGCGCCACTGATCGACGCTGCACAGCAGGGTTTGTTTGGAGTCGGCCCCAATAGTCGTCCTCGTCGGACGAGCACGTGTCTGTGCGCTGCGGTCTCCACATGGAGGCGGTTAGTACAGCGGATCCTGTGTTCAGCGTTGGCTGTACTTCCCCTGCCACCGACCCATCCATAGGGACCAAAGTCATGCCAGGGCGCTATAGGCGGACGCCGGCCGACTGTCAGCCCGTGAGCTCTACCTGGATAAGACTCCCTACCGGTTGGTCAACGGCCATCCGATTCCGTATGGGGCGGATCGACCAGCAGGCGTTAGCGCAAGCCGACGCGGAGGGGATACCTGGAGACGAGAGCGGCACACGCTACCGCCAACATGACAATTTCGGTTGTATTGCTTAAAAAGTGCAGATTGCTAAAACTTTGCCTGTACGACTGGGCCACGCTTTCTTAAGTAGGGCTTAGCAGGGTCCGCAGCGGACTTTGCGCGTTCCGCTGAAAGCATGACGTTTCGGTGGTCAGCCTGAAAACCAGCGCCGTCGCGCTCCGCTACGGTCGGTATCGATGGCTTAGGCGGCCATCGTCACGGCCTTGTGCTTAACAGTCGGACGAGATTAGGCATCAAGAAATACAAAAACGGACACATCGCTTCAGGGATATGTCCGTCAGTTGGTGGACCATACGTGGCAGAATAAGAACCGCGTTTTCCCAGTTCAGGGACCAGATGTGCCGGTTGCGGCCGTCCGCCGTCGCGTGGTTTGAGACTGCTACGGTTGTTCACCGGGTGACTGGCGACCTTCGGCCGCTGGCACCCGGGTTGCCGAGGCCGGCAGAGGTTGTTGATCGCGGGTGGACCTGACTGCCCGACCCCAAGCCTGCGGACGTCCAAATTCTAGCGCTACTCAGCCGGACATGGTGATCAAGGAAAGGTGATCTGATCGCGCCACCGAGGTGAGCCTTCAGCCGCAGGCCCGCATCGTCTCCCGCGCGTGTGCCGGCCTGAGATGAGGGCGCGGCTCAGCGCATTCCGTAGGTTCGGGTTCGCCGGGCTTGCAGCAGGACGCCGCTGGTGTTGATGCGGAAGCCCATCTACGTGGCTCTGGCCGTAGCCTGCGATGGTGGCCAGGACATTCTCGGGCTGTGGGCGGGCAGGCGTAGTTGGGGTTTGCAGTTAGGGCGCGGAGATGGAGCTGATGGTGCGGCCGGCCGCGTCTCGTTTGGTGACCACGATGTCGTTGGCGTACACGGCCGGTAGATCGGTGCCGTCGGGGACGAATGCTTCACGGGGTGCACTGTGCGGACGGCCTTGGCGACGGCGGGCGTGGTGATCGCGCCTCGGCGGGCAGCGTCTCAGCGAGTCGGGCACAAGAGTTCCCTTTCCGTGGATGGCGGCGGTGCCGCGACCTCGGGCAACAGGCAGATCCTTCCGAGACAGGTTGAGGCGGCAGGTACCCGGATTCAGATCCGCCGAGTCGCCAGATCAGAGGCTTTTGGCGGCCGGCACGCGGCCGAGGACGGGCAGGGCTCGAAAGGCTTCGGCGTGTGAGACGCCGATCCGCATGCCGTGCAGCCGCGACAGGGTTTCGGCCATTGGCCCGAAGTGGTCGAGGATTGGTTGCGATGCGTGGGATTGCAGGGCGGCAATCTTGGTTGGCCAGTGGTCGGTGATGTCGATGATGGTGGGTAGATGTAGCGATTTGCCGTGTTGGTCGAGGTTGTTGTAGCCGTCGCAGTGGTAGACCCGGCTTGGGTGTCCGGTGGTGATGACGACCTCGGGTAGCGCTGCAAGTACCTGCTCGGCGCAGCGTCGGTGTTCGGGGTGAATGTCGTCGGTCGAGTGGGTGATGACGATATCCGGGCGAACTTCGGTCAGCAGCGCGTTGATCGTGGCGGGTGTGAGTTCGTCGAGGAAGTACAGGTCAGCGCCGAGGATCTGGGCGCCGGCTGTGGCTTCGCTGGCCCGGATCGGGTCGTGCTTGGTGACGGCGATGGTTGCGGTCCCGCCGGTCTGGACGTGGCGTGCGATGGTCCCGCCAGCCCAGAGTTCCGCGTCGTCGGGGTGGGCCATCACGGTCAACAGCCCGGGTGAGATCACCATAGGTCGAGGGCTTCGATGACGTCGGCCGGGCGCGGCAGTGCCGGGCTCACCTGCCCGGTCGGGGCCACGGGTACGGCGATGGTGTGATCGAGGCGGATCATGTCGCGCCATTTGAGCGCGAGCTCGAACTGTTCGCGGACAACCTTGCCTCGGCCGGCATCGAGCCGGCCTGACCTGTCGAGATCGTCGAGGGTGAGGCCGTCGGCGAGGAGGGTCGCGGCGGTCTTGGCGCCGATGCCGCGAACGCCGGGGATGTTGTCGGCCGGGTCGCCGGTCAGGGCGCGGTAGTCGGCCCATTGGGCGGGGGTGACCTGGTAGCGGGCGTAGACCTCGGCGGGGCCGATGTGGCGGTGGCCGGAGCGCATCTTGGTGTTGAGAACGCTGACGCGGTCGGTGACGAGTTGGTAGTAGTCGCGGTCTCGGGACATGAGCAGGATTTGCCGCGGTGGCGGGGTGGTGTGGACGAGTGCAGCGATGACGTCGTCCGCTTCGGCGTGGTCAAGTTCGGTCCAGGCGATGCCGCAGTGGTCGAGGCCGCGTTTGACGTCGGGTAGGAACTGGATCGGGGCGAGTGCGGCGGCGTCCGTGGGGCGTTGGGCCTTGTAGGACGGGTCGATCTCTTGCCGGTCGCCGCCGCCGTACTGGCCGTCGAAGACGACGATGACCTCCGGCGGTTCGGGCAGGTCTTCGCGGATGGCGACGCGTAGCAGGGCGAAGAACCCGAACAGGCCGGTCAGGAGGCGGGTTTTGTCCCGGGAGCGGATTTCGGCCGGGAATCCGAACGTGGCGCCCCAGAGCAGGTTGTGGCCGTCGACGAGCAGGAGCGGGGGTGTTTGGGGTGCGGAGGGCAGGACTGTACCGCCCATCAGCTCACCACCTTCAACAGTTGGTTAGCGACAAGGGCGGGCCAATAGTCCCGCGAGCGGTAGTACGCGGCCCGTGATGCTCGCCGGTACGTTACCGCGTCGGCGAGCAGTTCTCGGGAGGCGCGCCAGAGCCCTCGCGCGCCGCGATGATGTGGCACGAGTACCCCGCCGTCGCCGATGAGTGCGGGCAGGTTCCCCACATCGTGGGCGACGACGGGTGTGCCGGCGCCCATGGCCTCTAGCGCGACGAGGCCGAAGGTCTCGGCGTGGGAGGGCACGATGACCAGGCTCGCGCCGCCGAGCCAGGGCAGGACGTCGTCCCAGCGCAGGCCGGGTTGGATGGTGACGCCGGGTTTGTCGAGGGCCAGCGTCTGGCAGTTGCGGAGCAGGTCGTCTTGGCTGCCGGCTGCAATCTCGAACGGGGCCTTGGCGAGGGCTACCTCGATGGGCCGGTCGAGCTGGTTGCGGGGGGCGAGCAGGGCGGCGACACCTTTTTCCGGGCCGAGCCTGGCGAGGACGCGGATGGGGCCGTGCTGGTGTAGGTGGTCGCGGACGCGTTGCGGTTGCGGTTCGGGCTCGGTGAGCAGTGTGTTGGGGACGATCTTCCAGGAGGTGGTGTCGTAGCCGCGTGCGGTGGCCTGTGCCGCGACCGTCGCCGACGGGACGATGACCGTCGCCGGTTGCAGGGAAAGCGCGGCGCGGAGGTCGGTGTCGTGGCCGACGACGTGCGCCGCGAGGACGTTTCGGGTTTCCGGACGGTTGGGCATGATGCTGCCCAGGCCCCAGAGCGCGTCGATGTAGATCGCGACGTTGACCCCTTCGCGGGCGAAGACCGTAACCAGATGTCGCCGTACTGCGTCCCTGCGCTGGTGGATTGCGGTGCGCAGGGTGGTGTCGTCGCAGGGGAAGGTGCCGCCCAGCGCGGTAATGGTGGCCACGGTCGCGCCCCGGTAGGAGCGCGGTGCCGTGGGGTCGGCTGTGACGATGACGGCCTTGTGCCCCGCCTTGTCCAGGCCCACGGCGTGCGCGGCGACGGCTCGCTCCATGCCGGCGGGGACGTCCGGGCGCCAGGACACCAGGACGAACGCGACGGTGGTCATGCTGGTTCTGCCCGCTCGAGAAGGGGCAGGTCCTCGACCGTGATACCGGAACGCGAGGATGGCTCCCACGGGAAGTGGACCCAGTCGTCCACGGTCCACCCCCACAGGTCCGGGTCGAGGCTGGTACCGGCGTTGCGGCACAGCGCGACGGCGCGCACGACCGCGTCCGGATGCAGGTGGGGACGCAGCGTGGGCAGCACGGTTGTGAAGGTTGCGCCGCTGCCGCAGATGTCGTCCACCAGGAGAACGGTGCCGCCGAGTTGCTGGCCGTTGAGCGCGGCGGCCAAGGGGCTCAGGTCGTGGGTGACGTGGCCGGTGGCCTCGGTGTAGATCGCGTCGGTCGGGTTGTGCTTGGCCGTGAGCCGGTAGTTGGGGACGTCGAGGACGCCGCCGATGCCCCTCGCTGGGGCCAGACCGCCGTTCGCGATGCCGATGACCGCGCTGATCGGCGCGAAGCGGTCCTCGGCCGCAGCGGCGAGCAGGCGGACTGCGTGCTCGTACGCGGGCAGGGTCATGGACAGGAGGCGCTCGTGGCGAAACCGCCTCGATGTGACGTTGGTGGTGTCGGTCATGCTGTACCGTCCCTGCTGGTCAGGATGAGGTCGGCGGCGCCGCGCAGTGGGTGGAGCCCGCCAATGCTCAGCGCGCTGATGGTGTTGCGCCACACCCGGCCATCGGCCCGGACGACGGTGAAGTTGCCGGCGGCGTCGCGGGTGCGCAGCCTGACCCGCAGTCCGGTCGGCACCCGCAGCGCGGCGAACACGCGGCCGGCTTGCTCGTCGGTGAGCATTTCTTCCGGGAGGGCGGCGCCGGCTCCGATGGGCAGCATCTGCAAGGCGGTGAAACCGCCCGCGCCGATGCCGTGCGCCAGGTCGACCAGGTCTTGGAGGTACCCGGCGGTGCGGTGCATGAGTACGGTTTGGATCTGCACGGGTATGCCTTCGGCGACCGCGGCGCGGATACCGTCGGTGGCTCGGGCGAAGCTGCCCGCGCCTCGGATGGCGTCATGCCGGGCCGGGTCGGGGCCGTCGAGACTGATCCGGACCGCATCGACACGTCCGGTCAGCTGTGGTGCGCGGCGGGCGAGGTGCCAACCGTTGGTGGTCACTGAGACGACGCTGTACCCGCCGTCCCGGATGATCGACACGAGGGTGGTCAGGTCCCGCAGTAGCAACGGCTCGCCGCCAGAGATGTCGACGCCGAGCACCTCGGCTTCGGCAAGCACGCCGGCGATCCGGTGACGTTCTGTGGCGGCGAGTTCCGGCACGGTGGTGTCATCGAGGCACTGGGGGCAGTGCAGGTTGCACCGCACGATCGGCGACCAGCACACACTCGCTGGTGTGTTTCGGTCGAGGTCGGCCGGCGCCATGACCGGCCAGGATGCGGCGATCGTGTCGTCCAGAATGATGCGGCCGGTGGGCTGCGGGTCGAGGGCGCGATGCGTCATCCCGGTGGCGGGGTCGTGGACCAAGTGGCCATGGGCGGCGAAGGTGCGTCTCATGTCAGCATGCCCGCCTCTCGGATCAGAGCCATGGCCCTGCGGGTCAGGTCGTCCTCCCCGCCGGTCGGCGCGGGTTGGGCCAGCAGGCGGCGCAACAGCGTGACCCGGGGTGGCAGGGTCGCGAACTTGGCCTGCCACGCGGCGTCGGCGTCGGGCGGGTCGAGGTGCCAGCCCCGGGCCTGCCGGAGCGGGATCACCTTGCAGCCGTGTCCGATGAGCGCGGCACCGAGGTAGGTGTCATCGCAACCCCACCCGTCGGCGCTGAAACCGGGGTGGAAGCCGCCGACGGCCGTGAAGGCGGCGTGGGGTACGGCGACGAGCGCGGTCACGACCATGCGCGGCAAGTCCCAGTCGTAATAGGTGCGGCCGTTGCCCAACTCGATGAAGTCGCGGGTGTCATCCAGCGGGTGCCCGACGAAGGCGCTGTCGTAGACCTGGCCCGAGTAGAACATCGGCACGCCGGCTGGCGCCTTCCACCGCACTCGATGATCGGCCTCCAGGTCCGGTTCTCCGGCGGGGACGACGGGACGATGATCGTCGCCGAGCTGGTGGGTGACGTTGTGTCGGAAGCCGACCAGGACGACGTCAGGACGGGCACGGGCGGCGATGTCGGCCAGAACGTGGCTCGGCAGGACCATGTCCGCGTCCATGTGGACCAGCGTGTCTCCTCCGGCGAGATACGCGCCGACGTTGCGGGCCGCCGGACCGCCCACGCGCTCGGGAAGCCGGACAGCGAGATCGACAACCGGATGCTCCTGGATGATCTCTGGCGTCGTGTCGGTGGATGCGTCATCCACGATGATCACTTCGACATTGGCGACGATGGCCTGCGCGGCGAGGGCATCGAGGACGGCCGGCAGGCTGTAGGCGTTGTTGTGGGTGGGAATTACGACGGTGAGCCGGCTATCGGCCGCGAGGCGTGCGGGGGTGGGCGCGTGCCAGTCCAGCCCGGTGCGCTCCTGGAATTCGCGGGTGATGGGGGTGTGGTCGTTGTCGTGCGCGGCGATGGCCTGCGCCAGCGTGTGGGCCATGGGCTACCACTTCCAGCGGTCGAGGACGGTGGCGGCCTGTGGCCAGCCGTGGGCGTGGTCGGGGATCCAGTGCACGCGGGGCCGTTCGGGCGCCGCGAACAGATCGGCGATGAGGACGAGGTACAGCGGCTCGGCCATGACGAGGATGTCGGTGGGCATGCCGGTCTCCAGCAACTCCGCCCGCAGCCGAGCCCACACGCCGGGGCGCAGCTCGGTGGCGCGGGCTGGGTCGAGAGGCCGGTCGTAGGTGCGTAGTGGGGTGTCGGCGGTCACGAGGCCGTGCTCGGCGGACAGGAACCGCACCCGGGCGCGAAGCCGGGGTTGGTGGCCCAGGCGGGCGCGCAGCGGCGGGACACATCCACCGTCGTAGAGTTCGAGTGCCGCCATGGGTTCGTGGGTGGCGGTCTTCTCGGCCGAGCAGCCGACGATGACCAGCGGCTGGGTGGGATCGGCGCGGGTGGGGTTGGCCGGGGTGACGAGTTCGAGGTGCCTGCTCATGCGGGTCTCACCGGTCGTACGGAGATGCCGGGGCTGCGCCGCTCGGCGGGGACGGCGTTGAGGAACGTGGTACGGGCGTACAGCGGCTTGGAGGCGTAGGAGCCGCCGCGGATGATGTATCCGCCCCCCCATGACCGGGCTGGCAGTCCATTCCCAGACGTTGCCGGCGAGGTCGAGCACCCCGTGTGGTGCGGCTCCGGCGGGATGCTGGCCGACCGGTTGCGGCCCGAACGGTGTGCTGCCCTCAGCGGTCAGCACGGCCCGCTCGGGTGTCCAGGGCTGCTCACCCCACGGGTATGGGCGGCGCTCTGCTCCGGCGGCGATCCATTCCCATTCCACCGATGTGGGCAGCCGGCCGCCTACCTCGGCCGCCAGCCGCGCGGCCTCGGTGTGGTCAACGCCCGTGGCCGGCAGGCCGTCGCGGTCGTCGTGGCCGGTTTGCCGCCGCGTCAGCGGGGTCCGCGCGACGAGCAGGTCTGCCACGAGGCGGGGCTTGGCGGCGTCGCCGTAGCGGCAGGTGCCGCCGGGAATCAACACCCAGCGCACCGTCTCGGCCGTGGGTTCGGGCATGGGGCAACGCCCCCTTTCATCCGTCGATGAGGAACAGGTCTTCCGGGTTGGCCAGGTGCGGGGGCCGGATGCTGCTCTTGCGTGGATGCGGTCGCAGGTCGACCAGGGCAAGCGCTGTGGTGATCGCGTCGAACGCCTCGGCGGCCTCGGCTCGGCTGGTGGTGAACGCGATGTAGTTGTCGGCGAACCGCACCACCGCCCGGCCGTCCAGGAGGGCGTCGACCTGCGACAGGCGCAGGTGAAACAGCACCGGCCACAGTCCGCTGCCGGGGACCAGCGGTGTGGGCAACCCGAGCAGCGCGCGGCGGAACACCGCGAGGAACGTCCCGTCCGTGACGTGCTCGGCGAGCCAGTCCACGAACTGCCCGGCGCTGCCGCCGGCTGACGCTCCGGCGACGTCGATGTCCGCGAGCCATGGTCGCCCGGCGCCGACGTGGGCGTCGGCTTGGCGTAGTGCGGTGATCCGGTTGCGGCCGGGCCGGTACGCCGACACCCAGTCGTGTAACACGCGTTGGTCGAGGATCGGATCGAGAGCCAGGCGCATCGCGCGGTGCACGATGCGGTCCTCAACCGTGGGGATCGCCGCCGTGAACACCTTCCCGGCGTACGAGGTGATGGCGACCTCCCGCAGCGGGTCTGGTGTCCAGTTGCCTGCCCGGAGCTGTTCGGCGAGGGCGGTCAGCCGGTCGCGCAGGCCCCGGCGGTAGTCGGCCCAGGTGAGCCCGTCCACGCCGGGAGCCGACGCGCGACGCATGCACAGCCGCGCGGCGGCAGTCAGATGCCGAACGTCCACGAGGTACGGCATCAGGGAGTGCGCGACCGGCGGCGGATGCACTATCGTCGAGGGTGCTTGGACGGCAGGAACGATCCTGCCAGACCGCACCTCTGGGCCGCTTCCCGACACGCGCGGTCCGGTACGGCGGGAACGACGGCCCCGTCCAAGCCCACCTGGCGATACCGTGTTAGCGGCCACGGGTGTCCTCCCACAGCAGCACGTGCAGGCGAGTGGTCAGGTTCCAGCCTCGGGCCAACACCGCATCGGCCAGGTCCCGAATGCGGGCCATGATGACCTCACTGGCGACACCTTCGGGCATCACCCACACCGGGGCCAGCCCGAACCGCGTGACGAGGTCGCCGATCTCGTCGAGATCGCCGATGCGGCCGGCCACGAACTTGAACACCGATTTCCCGGACGCGACCAGCACCGCCAGCGCGGCCGGGTTGATCCGACGGTCGGCATCGCGCTCGGCGGCAAACGCCGCCAACTTCGGCGAGACGTTGAACGCCGCGACCTGGTCTACAAGCTCCGGCGACGGGCTGACGGTGCCGTTCGTTTCGATCTCGACGCGTCGTCCCGCCGCCGTCAACGCGGCCACGACGGGCAGCATGCGGTCCTGCTGGAGCAGCGGCTCGCCGCCGGTGATCACCACGAGCGGGGTCGGGTGGGCCAGCGCCCAGGAGATGAGCGATGCCGCCGTGCGGTGCTCGGTGTGGGCACGCAGGTTGTACCGCGACGTGTCCCACGTGTACGGGGTGTCGCAGTCGGGGCAGGACAAGTTGCAGCGGGACAGCCGCAGGAATAGCGCCTGCTGGCCGCAGCTCGGCCCTTCGCCCTGGAATGTCGGGCCGAATGTCTCGGCGACCAGCAGCGGCCGGTCCGGGGCGGTCACGGTGGTCATTGCTCGGCCGGTTCATACTCGGCGAACGTGGACGCGGTCTCCGAGACCCGCACCTTCTCCACCCGCACGGTGGCGGGCAGGTCCAGATGTTCGACACACCAGCAGTACAGGTACCGAGCGAGGTTCTCGCTCGTCGCCGGCACGTCGAGCACCGTGGTCAGATCACGGTGGTCGAAGGATGCGTTCAGATAGTCGCCCAATGCCGTCAGGTCGCTGAAGTCGGTCACGAATCCCGGGTGGCGCAGGGGGTCGGACGTGGTGAGCGTGACCTCGACGATGTAGCTGTGTCCGTGCGTGCGGGCGCATTTGTGCCCGTCGGGAAGGCCCGGCAGCGCGTGTGCGGCCTCGAACCGGAACTGCTTGCCGATCCGGTACATCTACCCCACCCCCGAGCTATCCCCGTACGGGGTGGGGTCGGGCACGCCGGCCAGCGTGAACGCTTCTCGGCGTTCCACACACGTGCCGCAAGTGCCGCAGTGTGCCGAGCCGCCCCTGTAGCAGGACCAGGTGTCGACGAAGGGCACCCCGAGCTGTGCGCCCAGCGTGGCGATGTCGGCCTTGGACAAGGCGATGAACGGTGCGAGGACCCGGAACCCGGGTGCGGCGAATCCGTCGTTGGCCACCAGCGTCATGGTCTCGAACGCATCGAGAAACGCCGGGCGGCAGTCCGGGTAGATCGGGTGATCTCCCGCGTGGGCGCCGAATGCGACCGCGTCGGCCCTGGCCGAGATTGCCCGTGCCACCGCGATGTCGAGCATGATGGCATTGCGGTTCGGCACGACCGTGGCCCGCATCGACGCGTCGGTGTAGTGCCCGTCGGGAACGGCAACGGCCGCGTCGGTCAGCGCGGAGCCGGACAGCAGCGGCAGGATGCCGGTCAGGTCGACCACGTGATGCGCCGCGCCGAGCCGGGTGGCCGTTCGGCGGGCGAAGTCCAGCTCTATGCGGTGCCGCTGGCCATAGTTGAACGACAGCAGCGTCAGTGCGGCACCGTGGTAGTGCAGCAGGTACGCCAGGACGGTGCTGTCCATGCCACCCGAGATGATCGCCACCGCATGGGTGATGTCCGCCGTGACCAGGTCTCGGTATTGCGGCTGCAAGGTCACTGTCATCACCGGCCAGCCAGCGTCAGAAACTCCGCGCGGAGTTGGACGTCGTGGGCGAGGTCGCCCCGCCATGCGGTGGTGACCGTTGACGTGCCATGCGCCTCCGCGCCCCGCACGGTCATGCACAGATGTTCCGCCGTCACCACGACACCGACGCCGCCGTGGTCGGGCAGCGTGGTCTCCAGCCAGCCGGCGACCTGTTGCGTCATGTCCTCCTGGACTTGCAGCCGACAGGCGAACATCTCCACCACCCGGGCGAGCTTCGATAGGCCGAGCAGCCGCGAGCCGGGCCGGTAACCCACGGTGGCCGTGCCCACGAACGGCAGCACGTGGTGGGCGCACAGCGACACGAACGGCACGGACCGGCTGATGACGAAGTCCTGGTGCAACTGGTCGTTCGGGAACGTGGTCGCCTCGAACGGCCTCGGCGTGAGTAGATCGCGGTACGAAGCAACCATGCGCTCGGCGGTCCGCATGGTGTGCTCGGTGCCGCTGGCGAGGCCAAGGATCGACAGCAGCGACTGGGCGGCGGCTACGGCGGCCGTCGTCGCCGACTCGTTCGTGGGGGTCGGCGTGTGGACGACGCTGGTTTGGGTGATGGTCATTGGCACCTCCGGTGAAGGTCCCAGCGCGGTATGCGCTGCGGAGTCCGATGAGGGTTCACATCTGAGGCGTAGAGCCCGGCGGTGCCGGACGTCCCGCGGCGGTCGGTGAAGGGCAACATGGCGGGCTACAGGCGGGTCGGATCTCCCATGCGGGTCGGGGCTGATCTCGCCCTGACTCGTTCGATGGCCAGGCCACCCGCGATGAGCGCGAGCCCGGCGACGGAGACGACGGCCAACTCGGCGGCCGTGGTCACGATGGTGGCCAAAACGGCGGCGACCAGGAGCATGGCGTCGTGAAGTGCCTCGCCGACGTGGTATGGACCGTCTGGCCAGTCCAGGGCCTGTTTGGCTCTGAGGATTGCCCGGACGATCCATCGCCGGTCGATGACGGCGTGCGTGCTGGTGCTGATGAGCAAGGCGGTCAGCGCTCCCACCAGGGTCAGCGGCGCGACCAGGCTGACGAGGGCCAGGGTCGCGACCTGAGCCAGTCCGTAGGTTGCCACATGTCGTAGGCATGCAGCCCAGCCGCTCCACGGATGTGTCCCTGCCGCGATCTGGAAGTCGTCCGGGGCGGCCTTCGCCTGCATGTCGGCGTTGCGCTGGATCGGGTGGTCGCCGAGTTGGTGGCCAACCCAAAGACCGATGAAGGCGCTCGCCGCGACCGCAGCCGTTTCGGTCGTAGGCATACGCGGAAACCTCCTGTCTCGCCACCGTCAGACCTGACGCCTTCAGGTGAGGTGGTCTTGGCGGTGGTGGTCGAGGTAGAGCACGTAGTCCAGCACGGCCGGAAACGGACCTCGGAGCTTGCCGGGGTTGCGCAGGGCCACCAGTTCGTAGGCCAGCGGGCGGCCTGTCGCGGGGTCGAGGATGAGCAGGCGGCGGGTGATATCGATCCCCGCGTACCGGTGCCGAGCATGCCGACGTACGGCGCGTTGAGGACGTCGGCGAGGGCCTCGGCGGCGCCGTGCAGGCCCGCGTTGGCGTCGGCTCGCCATTGCTTCGCCTCGTTGATCAGCCACAGGGCTGGCGGCGCGTCGAGGTCAGCCGCGGCCCGTTGCAGGCGCTGAAAGTCGTGCCCGCCCCCGGAGCGCCAACCGGCCCGCAGGCATCCGGCCTTTGTCACCGCGATCTTGGTGTCCCATTGGTTCGGCATTGCGTTTGGAGTCGGCGGGGGGTGCTGTGCGCGTCGGGTCCGACCGCGCGTTCGTGTCTCGTTCTTGCAGTCGTGGTGCGCGGACGGGGGCATGTGGGTGGACGGTGGGTGCGTCTCGTTTCGGCGCCGAACGCGGACTGCTGTTGTGACTGGGTTCACAGCGCTGTCCCTCTCGTAGCGATCACAGGTCGATGGCTGTGGTGATGAGCCGGTGGTCTGAGGAGCGCGGTCCGTCGTGGGGAGGGACGTGAACCTGGTAGCTGTCTGGGATGACGTGTGGGCGCATGGCGTCGTTGACCAGCAGCCAGTCGATGAGCAGGGCGCCGCCTTCGTCTGGCTTGTGGTTGACGGTGGGTAGGAGCGGTGTTTTCGGGTCGGCGTGCCAGGCGAGTTCGGCGATGGCGTGGAAGCCGGAGCCGTCAACTCGGCGCTGTTGGGTGGCGTCCCAGCGGCCGATGAGGTGGTCGACGGCGTCGGTGTCCGGGATCCAGATGCCGTTGGTCGTGCCGTCGTCGATGCGTTTTCCCTTGCGGCTGCGAGCGAGGTAGTTCGCGGCCGACCAGTCCCGTTGGGGCAGGTGGTCCCCACTGGCGGAGCTGTTTGTGTCGGCATGCGACGTGTCCGCCGTCGCGGCGTTGCGGATCGCGGACGATCGAGAAACGCAGTGAGATCGGGTGCGCGTTCGCATCGGTGTCTCACTTCCCCTGCGTCGACGTTGTGGCGGATGTCACTTCTGGTCTAGGGGTGGTGGCCGTCTCGGGGGTATGGAGGCGCAGGGTGCAGCTGATGCGCCGGTGGTCGGAGGGCCAGCGTGCTGGATCTTGCGCGGGTGGGATGTGCACTCGGTAGGAGCCGGCGACGACGTGGGCGCGGTTGAGGAACGCGTCGTTGATCAGGATGTGGTCGATGTGGAGCCCGCTGCCGGCGTTGACCGTTGGTGGCAGCGGGTTCGGGGCGTCGGGGTCGAGTTCGGCGACGTGGTGGAAGCCGGCGCCGTCGATGCGGCGGCCGGTTCGGTTGTCCCATCGGCCGATGAGCCGGTCGACGGCGCGGGTGTCTGGGCCCCAGATGCCGTCGGTGAGCTGGCCTTTGTAGTCGCGGGTGGCGATGGGAACGGTCTGCCAGTCGACGGCCGGTAGGTGAGGTCCGGTTCCGGATCCGTTGTTGTCGCCGGCAAGAAGGGTGGGCATGGTGGCGGTGCCGTAGCGGGCGAGGAGTTTGGCGCGGGCGAGGCGTTGGTCGCCGTCGTGGTAGGGCCAGTGCTCGACGAATGCCCAGAAGCGGTAGTCGGGCGTGTCGTAGAGGGAGAAGCGGGCCAGGTTGCGTTTGTCGGGGAAGTCTGGCTCTTCGCCAGCGTCGAGGTGAAGCACCGTCGGGTCGTATATGACGGCGGTGCCCAGCGGTCCGGTGAACAGTTCACCGACGTAGTGGCGGCCGGTTAGCGTGCTGAGTTGGCGTATGGCGGTGCGGAACGGGGTCTTCCCGCGTGCGTGCCAGAACTTGCACTCGCAGATCATGAGCAGGTGGGGTGCGGGCGGCTCGACGAACGCGCGCAGGAGGCCGCCGAAGTCGTAGGAGCCGTCGGGCTGTAACCCGCCCGCCTCCAGATTTAGAAGCGATAGCTCCAGGTCAATGCTCATCTGCGGTGCCTCTCGTCAGGGGCGCCGGGCGGTGATCGGTGTCGGCTCGGTCGGGACTGTCGTCGCTGTCGTGGCTGGCGATGGCGTGTAGCAGCTCGCCGGACTCGATGAGTTCGTGGGTCGTCAGCGCCGCCGCGATGGCCGGGTCGTCGCCGAGGTCGTCGTCTTGACCGATCAGGAACTGGCCGAACTCGGTGCGGACTGCGGTGCTCGCGGCGTCGAGAAAGGTGTGCAGCAGGATCAGCAGGTCCGCGGTGGCGCGTACGACGCCGACGTAGACGCTCACCTCGGCCAGTTCACCGAGCGTCGCGGCGGGTCGATCGGTGTTGCTGCGGGCGCTGTCGTTGCTGTGGGTCTGGGCGGCGCGGGTTCCGGTATGGTGCCGGGGCTTGAGGAGCCGGACGTTGCTGGTGCCGGTGAACGCCGCTCGCAGGCCGATGATCTCGCTGTGTTGGGCGGCGAGCCGGGAGATCGCGGTGTTCTTCAGGGTGGTCAGCTCTTCGATCTGCTGGTCACGATCGAGCAGCCTCTTGCGGAGTTGGCTGTTGTCGTCGGTGAGCCGGATGATCTGCGCGGCGCGCCGATCGGGTTGATGTCCGGCGTCGCGCAGCCGGGCGAGGCGTTGCTCGAACTCCTGTTTGAGGTGGCGGTAGGTGCGGTAGAGCGACGCGCGGGAGACGCCTGCTTCCTGGGCGAGGGTCTTGATGTCGCAGCTGCCGCCGGGCGGTATCTGCCCGCGCAGGAGGCGGTCGGCGGCGGCGCGGATGCGGTCCTCGGTGCGCTGCCGTTGCAGGTCGCTGATGGTCATCGACCCGCTCCTGGATTGGTGGCGGCGTCGATGGCCTCGACGACGCGTTGAGCTCGCGCATGTTCAGCGCCGAGCCGTGCTGCTTCGCCGGCTGGTAGCCGGGGATTGCGCAGGAACGTCGCGGTGGTGTCGGCGCAGCCTGCCCAGACCTCGCGGTGCTGCGGATGGAAGGTGGCTTGCGGGCAGCGTGCGGCGTCGCAGAGCCCGGCCAGCGGGGTCGTGGCGGTGGGGGTGCCGGCGAGTTTGAGGCAGAGCGCCTGACCGGGGTCGGTGAACCAGCAGTAGTTGGCGACCTGGACGTGCAGGGTCGCGGCCTTCTTCTTCAGCAGCAGCTCGATGTGCCGGTCGGCCGCGACGACGGTGGGTGGGGTGCGCTCCTGCTGGTCGAGTTGGGCGTCGATGTGCTGGAAGGCGTCGATCAGGGCTCTGGCGCCGGGGCCAGCGGGCAGCTTCCCTTTCTGGTAGTCGCGATATGAGGCGGCGGCCAGTTGGGTCTTGTGGGCGGTTTCGGCGGCGGTGACTTCGGTGTGGAACCGGGCCTGGGCGCCGCCGGGGCGCCGGGTGTAGCCCTCGGTAGTGGCCACGGAAATGTGCTTGAGGTGCGTTTTCGCAGCCAGGAGCCCGTGTGGGCGATGCCCGAGTTCCAGTGCGAGGGTGCGCCGCAGCATGGAGATGGTGATCGGGCCGGCCGGTATCGGTTGTAGTCCGAGCCGGGCTGCCGCGGGACCGGCGATCCAATTCCGGAACGCCCGCAGACGGCTGGCGAACGCGAACCGGCCGAACACGCGGGGATCGGCCGGGTCGCGGGTGGTGTCGAAGACGGCCAACCGGGTGGCCAGCTCGACGGCCCGGTAGGCGGGCTCGATCACGATCCACTCGTCGGGAACGCCGCCCCATTGTTCGCTCTTGATGCGTTTGCTGGACAACGCGAAGCGGAACAGGCCGGGTTGCAGCTCACGCGGCTCGGTGCAGGAGCCGGTGGTCAGTTCCATGAGTTCGCTGGAGCGCATGCCGCTGACCGCGGCGGTGACGAACAGGCAGGCAGTGAACACCATCGCGGCCAGCTGATCGGCGCCGTGAGCGGTCAGCGGCTCGGTCCAGGCGACGGTCCTGGTGCCGTCGGCCGCGGCGACGAGGGCCGCGTCGCGTGCCCAGGCCGGCTGGACACCGACCACGCTGACGGCGTGTTCGAGCAGGGGCCGCATTTCCTCGATGATCTTGGCGGTGAACTGCTTGGTGGACATGGCCAGGGCGAGTTCGCCGAAGCTGACGTGCAGCAGCGGATCCTTGTGGTGCCAGCCGGTGCTGAGCCGGTAGGCGAGGCGCCGCGGATCGAGCTGCGGCAACGGCCGGCCCTGCTGGATGTGGCCGGTGATCAGGTCGCGGAGTTCGCCGCGTGGAGGCACGGCCGTTATCGGCGAGCGCCGACGGGCGGCCTGGATCTGTTCGAGGAGCCCGACCAGGTGGGGGCCGACGGTCTGGACGAGGAACAGCGCGGCGTGCAGCCCGGGGTTCAGCAGTTCGGGTGGCACCGGCTGGGTCGTGTTCTCCCCGCGCGGGGAGAACCCGGCCACGATGTTGGCGCCGCGGTTCTGCCAGGGCATGAACCCGGGCTGGTAGGAGTCGGCGGTGAACAACTCGCCGTAGAGCGCGATGTCCTTGATGGCCAAGACGTTGTGCATCACCGTGGCACGGCTCGGCCGTCTGTCGTGCAGGTGTTGCAGGTAGCGGTCGCAGTGCTCTTGGGTCACCTGCCGAAGCGAGGTGACGTCCTGCTCGGCCAGCCACCGCAGCCAGGGAACGAGGTGGAACAGCCGACTCCGGCAGGTGTTGGGGTGCAGCGGGGTGCGCCGCGCCATCGGCAGGGTTGTCACCTGGGGGTGCGCCGGACAGAGCAGCGCGATCATCAGCTCGCGGGCGACCAGCTGCCAGGCAGGGTGCGGGATGACGGTGAAGTCGAACAGCAGTTGGCTCGGCTTGAGCTGGG